>Ga0102935_1000206_pt1 | contig 20351 bp, 22 predicted proteins | sample SalPonR2_A_D2_MG_FD_78508 | JGI IMG/M metagenome (GOLD analysis project Ga0102935, IMG submission 78508) | Salt pond soil microbial communities from South San Francisco under conditions of wetland restoration - Salt Pond MetaG R2_A_D2_MG | ecosystem: Environmental > Aquatic > Marine > Intertidal... | reverse complement strand
GTTGCTGAGTACGTTCTGGTATGTGGTCCTGTTGTTCGTCCCGATCGTATTGCTTTCCGCGCTATTAGCGCTTCCAACTGGGTGATATCCTCACAGTCTTTGGAGGGGCCGTTGTAATCCGTCCATCAGACTCAGTACGCTCTTTTCGGCGCTCGGGATGGCTGTTCCGTCACACAGCAGTCTCGGCACCGCTGGAATACTCATTGAACGACCGGCGCTGTGGGCGGTCGCCATTCCCGCCTTGTATTTGTTCGCGGCACCAGTTGAGGAACTCCTGTATCGGGGAATTGTACAGGGACGGCTTCGGCCGTATCTCGAAACCTCTGGGGTCGTTCTCGTTAGTGGGGTTGCATTCGCACTGATGCACAGTCTCACCTATCTCTTCTCGTCCGGTCCGATCGCCTATACAGTGGTCTCGACCGGGCTCTTTGGCCTTGTCTGGGCTCTTGTTTACGAACGAACGGAGAATCTCGTCGTGACCGCCGTCAATCACGCGATGTTCTGGACCGTTCCGTTCTCACTGTTCCTCCCAAGCGTGTAATTCCAGTATTGACCGTGATAACCGCCGAGATAGCGGATTTGGACCCGTCGAGTCTCTGCCTACACCCGCTGCAGCAAATGGCAACGGTTTGCACAGCAATTCCGGCGTTTCTACTACTAACTCCGAGCGATCGGACCCAAGCGTACCTGTCAGCTCTCTATTAATACTGGTTATTCCAGTCTCTCACCAGTGACATCCTCCCCGGTGTAAACGGCGGGGTTTTAGCGCCTGCACCGGTTATAACCGTCGCCAACGATAGACACCGATCAGCAGTAGATACTGAGAGTAATCAGTATCAGGTGGGTGCGACCGACCGCATCCAACGACACCTCTCACACAAAGCTCTGGGATCGCAAGCGACTCGACGGCTTCCCCGCTTCCAAGTGCCCATTGAGGGGCGTTCTAGGATGCATTGATATCGCTGTGAAACAGTATCGTACCGGGCAGCCACCCGCTGGCAGTGTCGTGATTCCACGTGAGGACGACCGCAAAGACGGGACGCCGCATCTGAGAGACCGCAATAACCTGAATTCGACCGGTACAACACTTCGTCTCGATCCGACCGACCAGCCTACTCTTTCCGGAGCGGTATAGTTTTGATTTGGCAGTTTCACGTATTCGGTGAGAATGTCCGACAAGCCCTCCGGTATCCGTCTCGCGGACACCGTCTCAAAGCGGATGTATGGCGTCGCCGGGTGGCTCTTGATTGGACTCGGAGGGCTCGCGTTCTTGATCGGTGCCGGTGGCCTTGTTCAGACTGTCAGAACAGCCGAAATGGGTGTTCCGCTTCTCGTAGTCGGGTTCGCGTTCGTGTTCATCAGCGTCGGTATCTTCGTCAACCCACGCTTTCGTCGTCGATTTGATCGCCGCCACGAGAGCACCCGGTTCGGGCGCAACAGGACTGTCGACGGCAGAGTTCTTTCAGCAGCCGAAAATCAGCGTGAATCGTGTGTCAGTTGCGGCTCAATTCTAACTGAGGGGCTCGTACGGCGATATCCGGAGGAATTCGTCATCGCGGGCATCCCCGTGTGGACGACGTCGGAAAACCGAAATTTCTACTGTCCCGACTGTGCCGGTAAGCAGACATCAGTTCGTGGTGGTGCCGATGATCTCCACGATGTTACCACAGAAAGAGCACTCGTCAAGACTGAATAGTATGGCAGACACGCGACAGCCGTGTCGTACTGACGCGATTGTACGTAGGGTCATAAATGACAATACGTATAGTGTTCTTCTTCCGAAAATTTGATTCTATTTTTTGCGTGCGAGAACGATTGCATACAGTATCAGACACATACCGATGATCTCAACACTCATACTTAGTGGTGCAACAAAGGAGACACCAAAGAGAATGCTACTAAGAATCGTTGTCATTGTGCTCAGCAAGGTCATTGTTGCAATGCCGCTACCAAGGAGGAGCATTGGTTGGCTGGCGTTACGCCGGTAGCCGTAGAACGCGAGGAATACAATCACAGCGCTCAAAAGTAATTCCAGAGCTGTGAGGAACTGCGTAATTTGAATACTGGCAGAGGCGATCATAATCCCTCCCAGAGATCGGTGAATGCATCTGCAAACTCTTGGACTTGCGTGGCAGTCTGTAGATTTACGTTGAATTCGCCTTCGTCAAGACTAACAACTAACTCGTCAAGTTGTGACTTGTACCGCTTTTTATGATTCCCATCAGGATCCGGAACGTGGGTCGCTCTGACAAGGCCACACTCTTCGAGTGTGTTTAATCGACGGTACACAGTGGATTTGGACATATTGCATTGCTCGCTGAGTTCGGGTGCAGTCATAGGTTGATGGCTCGTGGCCGATAGCAGTGAGCGTGCGTACTCATCGTCAAGCAGGGCAAACACCTCGTCTGGAGGGCAATCTGCGGCCACGGATTCCACTACAGAGGAGAGAACAATAAACCGGTATGCGAGTTCGCTGACTCAGCAACTACATTTCGAGGGTGTCATAGAACTCTTCTCACACCGTGATGATCGTGCTTCCCGGATTGTCTCCGCGCTCGTAATTGGTGATTGCGACGACGAGACGAAGGCACAGGGCGAGAAACACCTGTGCTCGTGCGTGGACGCGGCCTCGGGCGTGCGTTCGCCCGAGGCCACAGTCCTTCACTGATTCGTTGGTTCGTTCAACTCCCGTACGGCGATTGTACGTCTCGTCCAGCGTCGATTGCTTCAGCTGAACGTCTTCGCTGTGTTCCTCGATGCGGTCTTCGACCCTGTACTCGATGCCCTTCGGATCGTCAGTGTTTCGCGCGTTGTACGGGGCAACTGGCACGACCCCTGCAGCCAGCAGGTGGTCGTGCCAGTCGAGCGTGTCATAGGCGCTGTCACCGACCATCCAGATCGGCTTGGCGACGGCGAGCGCGTCACGCGTGACGCGCATCGCCGTCTCCTCTGGCGCTTGCTTGCTCTCTGTGAACTCCGCCGCGATCAGGATCTTTTGCCCGGTCGAGACAATCGTACAGCCGTAGCCGTAGTAGTACTCGTCGTCGGTCGGATCGTAGCACTTCGACGCGTCTTGATCGGCAGGCATCGCCCTCACGTCCGTTGAATCGATGCAGTAGGTCAAGTCTAGCAGGCCGCGGGCAGCGGCCTGCTTGACGAGTCGGTCAAAGACTTCGTCGACGACGTGTTTGAGGTCGGTGAGAGAGCGATCGACCGCGTCTCTCGACGGCGGTCGATCGAACCCACAGCTCAGCCAGACGACCGTGTTCCGACGTTCTCGTTCAACTGGACGAATGCCGTAGATGTCGTGGTAGTAGCAATGGAGGAAGCCACGCATCAGCTCTGGTGGTTCGTGGTCTCGTGTTCGCCCCGTCTCCGCCGGGGCGAACACGTCGAATTTTTCAAGAAACTTGAACGAGAGATGCTCAAACAACGCTAGCGTCTCGGTTTCCGCGACATTAAAGAACGACTCTCCCGAAGGATCATCTTGCAGAGTCGCTGAACTCATCCACCTCAGCGTTCACCCTGCTCTTTGGTGTGCTACTCGTTCTATGACACCCTCTACAGTCAGTCTGGCTTCAAGCTTGACAAGAAGGGCGGTCAGGCTGTGCTGTCACTTTCGAAACTCGCGGACATACCGATACGGCTCCACCGCGCCATCCCCGACGACGCCACGCTCGAGCAGGTCACGGTCAAGAAGGAACCGACGGGTGAGTGGTTCGCCACGTTCGGCGTCGAAATGGACCGTGAACCACCTGAGCGACCTGAGAATCCCGAGAAATGCGTCGGTATCGACGTGGGGATTCTCAAGTACGCTCACGACACCGACGGCACAGCCGTCGGGTCACTCGACCTCTCGGACGAACGCGAACGCTTGGAACGCGAGCAACGGAAGCTCTCGCGTAAACAGCACGGCTCTGCCAACTACGAGAAGCAACGGCGACGAGTCGCGGCGTGTCACGGCGACCTCCGCCGGAAGCGCCGCGACTTCTTGTATAAACTCTCGGCGTACTACGCTCGGGAGTACGACCTCGTTGCGGTCGAAGACCTGAACGTGAAGGGGATTGTGGAGTCGCCGTCGAACAGCCGCAACACCGCATCAGCGGCGTGGCGAACGTTCCTTTCGTTGCTCGAATACAAATGCGAGCGAGAGGGGACACACTTCGTGGCGGTCAACCTGAGAGGGACGACCAAGGAGTGTGCGTCGTGTGGCGTTTCGACGGAGAAGCCGTTGTGGGTCGGTGAACATTCCTGTCCGTCGTGCGGGTTTGAGGCGGACAGGGACGCGAACGCGGCGTGGAACATTCTTTCTCGCGGTCTCGAAGATGTAGGAGTGGGATACTCCGAATCAACGCCTGTGGAGACTGCGCTCCCTGTGGATACGCCCGTATCTGCAAAGCGCGTCGTTGAAACAGGAAGCCCCACCCTCAAGCGCGAGCCGTCAGGCGAGCGGTAGGGTGGGGTAGTTCACTTAAGCTTGACAGTAATATACACAGATAGAAACATACCGTGTAGTATTGAAGCGTACTAATTAAACGAGCCAGATATCATATCCGCTGAAACCAAGCGATAAACCGACCATATAAACACGGGTTTCTCGCCGTAGCGGGGGAAATCGGCAGAATTCGAGCAGAAACTGGGCCAGAACAGTATTACAGAGAGTATTAACTAAAGACGGATGCGTGGCTAACTTCCCGACCGGAGGTTCTACACACGCAGCGTCGGAGTGAGTGATGCCGCCAGAATTTATTGGCCCACTCTCGGATCAGTTGACCCGAAAGCACTGGTGATCGCCGTCATAGGCTACGCGTTCAGGACTCTGTGCTACTCGGCTGGGGGATGTCACCACTATAACGCCGTTCGCTGTCTCTTACACCGGTAACCCATCAGATATATGATCGAATATCGATCTTTGAGTGACGTTGTTAACCCGCCTGTGGATCTGTGTGGAAAAACTCAATAATCACTTGATACTGATCTCAAAGTCATCCGTGTGGGGGTCGAGACTCCCTATCCATGCTCTGATCGCTCCCATCGGAATTAAATAACATAACAACACGGCTCGCGCATTGAGATCGATACCCACCACGAACGCGATACTCGCAAGCACAACGGTGATAGGAGCGACCACGTAGATCAGCATCAGGTACAACTCAACGACCGGAGCGAACGCAAAGTCCATCGCGTCTCCCGGTGACTTCTGTCGATATGCTCGATCGGCGATGAAGTGACGCCAGACGCGGGCCAATTGGAAGAACCCAATGCTAGCGATCGCGAGCCCTACCGAAACGGGGAGTCCTGATTTTAGACCGTAGGTGGAAATGACGGGCCTCATAACCGCCCCTATGAGGATACCAGCTGGAATAGCCTTGCCCAGAATGAATTTGATATTCCGCCAGTACACTGGCGGGATCAGAGCAACCGGCTGAAGTGGAGTAGGCGTTTTGTCCCACGAGTCCCCATCAATGCCATCTACTGGCTGCGGTGTGAATAACGCGACAGAAAAGAATACCACGTTGATAATCACTATCTCGATGAGATAAATAAGAGTGATTTCGATGAGACTCCATCCAAATGCGATCACACCGGTGATAAGAGCAAGGTTCAAGACGAGCCCGTAAACCAAGTCGCGGGACTCTCTGAGTGCCCTTGGCACCGTTTCTGTGACTCGCTCCCAACCGCGCTCCGTCATCCACTTACCTGTCTGCTTGGTAGTCGGTTATATTGTTCTATGATCCTCGGATTGTACGTCAGATGATCGTGTCCCGAGCCTTGATGTCGCTCAATTAGCGGTAGAGCGAGAGTCGTGAGACAGTTACCAACACCGTCCCGACGACGACAAGTACGCTACCTATCTGCGTCGACTCGGTGATTATTGACGCACCGATCACAGTCATAACGACTCCAACTAAAGAACGCTCTTGTGAAGGAGATTGTTGATATCGCTCTCCTCTGGAGAGTCGAAACAGAGACTGGTTGATTGAGGGCGTAATAGCGGGGTTCTCGTACAGCACAACTTACCCTAAAATCGCAGGATAGTTCTACATCAACAATGTACTACACAAGAGCGTTCACTTGGAAGCAGGGCTGAAGTCTTCCTTTCGGCCGGATTATAAAACTCGACCGCTGGGAATGTTAACAGGGCTGCTTGAGTTATATTCAATAACTTCTCGGATCACGTGCCCTCTGGACGGTAGAGATTCATAAATCAAACCGAAAAGGGCGTCATATGCCGGCCAAGATGAGCATCATCGTGGGAATCGGTATCCTCATCTTATCACGGGTCCGACGGTGATCCAAGCGGTCGCGGTAATTTAATGCCGAGCCCGGTCAATCATAAAGAATCAACGAAAATGCCTGCGTCTTGAGGCGCAGGAGGACGCCAATGATCGTAGAAATTGAGTTCTGTTCACCCAAGTGGTGAGTTCAATAGCCGCTCAGTAGGTGGCCTACTGAACGATGACTCCGTGACATCCTCCCCGGCGTAAACGGCGGGTTTTAGGGCCTGCACTGGTTACAAGGGATACTCACTCGGAAGAACTCCGGAATTGGTGTGAACGCTCTTCGACCTGTCCGGGAATGCTAGGGAGAGTTTTGTCCCGCGTTAGTGTCTGTGATCCGGCGTATAGTATAATAAGTAGTGCACAAGTGACATATACGACTGTATCTCCCGACAATGCACTGAACACAGCGGGCAGGTCGTCGGTAGGCATACCGATAGGGGGCATATTGTGGGATGCGTGAGCGATCATCACAGCCGGCAACGCTGCGTCAGTGGTATTGTACAGCCAGCCATACACGATCGATATTGCCGTTATATTCAGCGTATATTCCCAGAAGACAGTGAACTCACCGAGATCAGCGGCCATCATCGGAACGTGCCAAACTGCCCACAGACCGCCGATCCCGACACTTACCCATACTGCATCGAACCGCTGTTGAAGCCGGGGTTGCAGAAAGCCACGCCAGCCCAACTCTTCTAATGCGCCGGCCAGAAAGAGTGTGACGGCGAACGGGATAAGATACGTTATAAGTGGATATGCCGGGAACACGATATCGCTGCCGAGAAGCACCGCAACAATAGTCTCGAATTCGGTTCCAAGTAGCATAATCCCGATGCCGACAAGGTACCAACGAGGGCCAACCTGCACGTTTCGAAGTTGTCCGAGCCAGCCTCGGACGCTCTCATCTAACAACCAGACGGTCACACCTGCACTAACCATCGGTCCCCAGGCGTACACCGCTATCTGCAGAATCTGAGGTATCCCTTCCAGCAGAGTAAAAATGCCCGCCGCGACGATGACGGAGTACGTGACTAGTACGGCTAGAAAGGTCTCGACTGGACGGGCAGACGCTCTCTGCTTGATTGCGATGAGACGAGTCATTGTTCGCTGCTGTTATCCGTAGCGTAGTGGTAAAAAGTACCTCAAAACTCAAAGTTAGATTTGAGATACCTGCGATCTGTGTTGACCGATTCTTTTCGCCTGCTGTCCAGGTAGACTGTCGTGCGAGGTTCGGGTGTTGCATTCGATCGTATTAGTTTATTTATATATCACCTGTCACAGATCGGCCGTCACACAGAGCGTGAACTCAGCACTGAGACACCACGTTTATACGAGAACTCCCAAGTCACAATACCATACCGTCGGCAGCATAGCGTATGCCCTCCTCTGATCCGAAGTTCAGTTGGACAAGCCCAGAGTACGCCGCAACCGTCGTCGGCGTCCTTGCTACGGGCGCTCTCGTATTTTACAGTTCTCTCGCATAACCCAGCCTGACAGTTGAGGGGATTCTACTTGTCGGGTTAGGTATCTCTACTCCAACGCCCATTGCTTATGAGATTGCTCGTCGGTGGTCGTGACCGATATGCGCTATCCGTCTTGCAGTGTTTTGACGACCTACTGAATTGCTGTCAGAAACGGTGTGGAAAGTGTAGCGGCTAGATTCAGCAGACCACTGTGCTAAGCGTAACGTTTCCGAACATGAAATCGCGATTTGACTTTTACTTGGTTTTCTTAATGTTGGGGGTAAATAGCTTGATTGATGCCATCAGCAATGACGTTGTCCGTTCCGTTACAGAGTAGTGGAAGTGGCAGTATCGAACTGTTCGTTACGTTGACCCTTACTGTCGTGATTTTCGCCGGGTTCTAGAAGGTGTTTGAAAAGGCCGGTGAGCCGGGATGGGCTGGAATCATTCCGATATACAACCTCTATGTTCTGGTCAAGATAAGCGGAAACGCGTGGTGGTGGTTTATTCTGTTTTTCATTCCGTTGATTAACTTCCTCGCCACGTTGAAGATCGGTATAGACGTTGCTGGCAAGTTCAATCGGGGAATCCTGTTTGGTCTCGGACTCACGTTTATCTCGTTCATCTTCTATCCGCTTCTCGGGTTCGGTGACTACCAGTATCAGGATACCACCAGTTCAGCCAAAGGCGCGGTTTAGTGACCGGTTGGACAGCATCCATTCAATTGCTGTTGTAACACGGTCACCCCTCGATTCAGTTGAAGTACACTCAGGCCGTCGAGATAACGGTCACAAGGACGCTGAAACCGGCAAGAGCGATCAGTAACAGGAGTCTGGCCGCGGGGAGTGTGAACTCCTCCGGATCGGTTCGGATCGATCTGAAGATAGCACCGGTGGCCATTCCACTCCCACCAATCGTCAGAAGCACTATGGGAAGACTGTACTCGCCGGCGATGACCGACCGCGCTGCTGGGACGAACGTACGTGACCTCCTCCCCGTCGTAAACGACGGGGCTTCCCACGGCACCGTACCGCTGGTTTGGGATATTTGGTGGTTGACGACTCGTCGGTATGACGGGCCGATGGCGGGGCCACACCGCCGTTACTCCTATCCCCGGCAGGGGGACTCGGAGTTATCTCGTGACCGAGACACGCACAGCGGTTCGAGAGGGTGTCTCAAACGTACTGGGTCTCGGAGTCCCGATACTGTGCATTTACGACGGCGACGAATCGCCTCGGTGTCTATCATACTACTCCACGATGCTACTTAAATATCCGTATCAGCAGAGCGTAGTTCGTGTCGGAGTTGTCGGATCCACTCCCGCCGTGAACGGCGGGATTCTCTCCTTGAAGAAAGATAGTACTGGCCGGTAACTTCAGCCAATGAAGTTGGTCGGCGGCCCTGATAGGTATCCCACCCGTCCGTCCGGGTGTGATGCGATTGAACCGAACACTGCTCGCACGGCTCAGTAGAGACTATCCGGTTGTGGCGTTTTCGGTGCTGGCAATCGGACTCTCCTGGACGGTATGGATCGCGACGTTTTCACTCGTTGCTCCGCGGTCGGGACTGGGAGTCATCGGGATCGCACTCGGAGCCTTCGGCCCCGGCACCGCGGGAGCGGTCGTGACGCGGTTCCGTGGTGACTCGGTCCGTGCCTGGCTCGCGACGGCGTTCGACTGGCGACGACCGCTCCGCTGGTACGGACTCGCGGTCGCGGTCCCGGTGGTCGGAACCCTCGCTGTCGCCGCCGTCGTCTTCTCGCTTGTCGGACTCCCCGACGGCAGTGCCGTTGGGGAACTGGCCCCGTTGTTCCTGTTCAATCTGGTGCTGACGACGCTGTTCACCGGCGGGAACGAGGAGTTCGGGTGGCGGGGGTTCGCGCTCCCACACCTCCAGACGCGGGTCGGTGCGCTCACCGCGAGTGTGCTTGTGGGCTGTGTCTGGGCGCTCTGGCATCTCCCGATGTTCGTCTACGGCGTGTACCAGCTCTCGCCGCTCCTGTACGCCGCCAGCGTGGTCAGTTTCGCGATCATCCTCACGTGGTACTACAACGCGTCGGACGGGTGCGTTCTCGGTGCCGTGTTGCTGCACGGGACGCTCAATGCCGCAGTGAACGTTCCCGGGCAGGCCGTCGGTGGCGCGGCAGCGGTGCCGATCCCGTACGCAGCGATCCTGGCCGGCACGTTCGGGGTCTTTGCTACCTTGCTCATCGTCCGCTACGGGTCCGAGACGCTCTCATACCGGGAAGCCGTCCGGCCGCGCTGGACAGCACCACAGTCGACTGACGGACCAGTGTCCGGTATCCCTTCCACCAATCGACGCGCGACCGACCCATCCGACTGACGCCGCAACGAGAGGCGTTGCGTTCGCCGTTCGGCAGACGGTGTCACTCCCGTCGTGGGGTCCACAACCCGTAGAGAATCAGCCCCAAGCCGACGAACTCGGGGATCTGAACGAGGATATTGACGACCGGGGTGGGGAGTTCCAGGATGTGGACGAATACCAAGGCCAGTGGTCCCTGCACGAACAACACCAACACGAACCCGACCGCGACGTACAGCATCGGACGGCTCCGGTTCCGCCGGTATGCCGTGTAGGCGAGGTAACTGATCGCCAATCCGAGGATCATCGGAACGACTTCGCTGGCCTGACGAACGGTTCGTAGCGTTTCGAGGTCGATTTGGAGTAGCAGGTCGAGCATATCAGGACCCCTCTACGAACCGCGTGAACCGATCGGCCATCCGTTCCCGACGTGAGACCGTGATCTCGAAGCCGTCCTCGCTGAGATCGAGTTCGATGCCGTCGAGTTCCGTGCGATAGAGCCGGTAGTTCCTCCCGTCCGTGACTGGCTGGATGTCCTCGGTGATGAGATCGTATTCGCGGAGCCGTTCGAGTCGGCGGTAGACCGTCGGTTCCGAGACGTCGGCGCAGTCGCTGAGTTCGGCCGCCGAGCGGGGTTCCTTCTTCGCCTCGACGAGGATCGTACGCGCACACTCGTCGCCGAGCAGATCCGCGAGTGCTTCGGGGTCTCGCACGTCGGACACGGGTACTGGGTCATCTCCTGTTGCGTCAATATGTGTTGTGCCGTTCCAAGCGTTCTGTCCGACTTCAGTCGATGAACCCGGAAGAAACCCATTCGTTTGGATGCGCATCACTCAGGTCCGGAAGTTGAGACAGCCGGACGCGGATTGCACTACGGATCGTCGCACGCCTCGGACGCTGCGTCGTACTCCTGTCTGTCCCGACTGGGATCGGTCCTGTCCTCGACAGCCGGCTCGCGGGCCGTAGAATCCGGCGCCAGCATCGCAGAGCTACGGTGAGTTCCGGAAGCCGCTATACGGAAGATCGTGCCGTTGACGACGGCAACCTTCCTCGCTGTGAGTGGCGTGTCCGTTCGGCACGTATTGCGATCGTGTGCAAAGCAGGAACGATCGCTCGACAGTGATAACAGGGATACCGTAGTTGGATTTTTAGCTATCCGAACGCTTTAGCGAGTTCTCACGCACAAAAGCGCGTATGGAAACGTCGAAGCTCAGAACGGTACTCCGACCGCTCGGACTGTTCGTTCTCTCGGCTGGAGCGTACTTTTCAGTTCTGGCGGGTATCGTTCCGCTCGGCCTCGATACGTCGCTCGTCTTCGCGGCTATCGCGGCGGCGACCGCCCTCGGTGCCGTGACGGTCGGAGCACGGACGCCAGCGCTTGCAGCGGGGGTGGCAGCGCTCGGATTCGCCCTCGCTGCCGCAAGCGGTGGCAGGATTCTCGGCACCGGCGACTCGGTTATCCTTATCGCAGCGACACTTGCCACTCTCGGTGTATTGAGTTATGCAGTCAGTATGGTCTATCATATTGGAACGCGCGTCTACAACGTGAGTGCAGCCTGATCTGCACGGGGTCGGATGAGATGAATACCCCTGTCGAAGACGAAACCCTCCGGACAGCAGTCGGTGCGGCCGGCGTATTTGCCGCCCTCGTCGTATTCACGCAGTATACCCTCCGATCCTTGGCACCCATCCTGGTCCTCTCTGCGGGGATGCTGGCGTATACCGCTGCGAACGACAGTTATGACCTCCCAAAGGGGTCGAACCGGATCGCATACGGTTCGGGACTCATTGCTGCCGGGGGGTTCCTGACACTCAGTTACGCGGGTTGGCTCGGGTATGCCGTGCTCCTCACCGGCCTCTGGTTTGCTCTCGACGGCGCTGTGGCGGTCCGACACGGTCCCGCCCGGACGCCACATCGGTTCGTTTCCGGCCCGGAGTCCGAGGCGATGCTCCGGATGCAGATCATACACACGGTCCATCGGAGGCTTCGCGAGGCGGACCACCCACAGACGCCTGCGGATCTCGCCGCGGCCTGCGATCTCACCGACTCGCGGGTTACATCGGCCCTCGAGTACCTGCGGCATCGAGGTCGGGTTGAACTAATCGGAGACGGGTACCGAGTCGTACCGCCGACGTGGGGCCGAGCCACACCACTCGTCCGCACCGCTTCGTGGCTCCCGCGACGGGTCCTTCGTCCGTTCCGCCGGCTCTTCGCCAGCAGGTAGGAACGAGCCGATGCGGTTCGCCTTGGGACCCTCACGCAGACTCCCGCAGCGTTCGCCACACCACCGGTCGCCAACCCCGATCACGCTGCTTTGAGTACAATCGGTTTTGTAGTATTTGTGTCTTTTTTGTCCATACGAGCCGAACGCACGCGTATGCCTGACGACAACCTCCGACAGGAGATCCGTGAACTCCGATCGGAGGTCGACGCCCTCCATCGTCGCATCGACACTCTTGAGTCGGCGATCGACGACGAGGCGCTGCCGAATGCGTCTGCGGCGGCCACTCTCGATTCGACGCAGGGTCGCGTCCAGTCGAAGGAGAGTGATAATGACGACCCCGAAACGGCGCCGTCGTCTGGCCGGCTAGCACAGGACCCCGGGTCCACACCGCCACAGCCTGATTCGGCCGAGAAGAACAGACTGAGCGGGACCCTTGACGACTGGGAACGGGACGTCGGAATCACGTGGCTGGGACGTGTCGGAAGCGTCGCGCTCGTCGTCGGGGTCGTTTTTTTCATTCGCGTGGCGATCGAGGCCGGGATCCTCGGGCCGCTCGGCCGGGTGATCGCCGGAACCGTCGGCGGTAGCGCGTTACTCGCCGGCGGGCGGTATGCGGCGTCCCATCGGGGCTACCAGCGGTGGGGGCGTCTCACGGCTGGCACCGGTCTCGCGATCGCCTTCTTCAGCATCTATGCGGCCTACGGGTTCACATCCTACCGTGTGGCCATCGGAACGCCACTTTGGACCGTCCTTGTCGGATTGACAGCCTTGATCGGTGCGACGATCGCCGTCTCCGTCTCTGATGCGGCCCCGTTAGTGGCGGGTGAAGCCTTCCTGCTGGGCTACGCAACCGCGTATCTCGCGTTGGATTCCGGAAGCTTCGTGATGACGCCCGCGTACGTACTCGTACTCACGCTCGGACTGGTGGGCGTCGCAAGCCTCCGGCCGTGGAGTCGGCACGTGGTGGCTAGCGTTCCGCTGACGTACGGACTCGTCGGCGCGTGGCTGGCCGACTTCGATCCCGCGTGGGGCATCGTAGCCGGAGTCGTCGTCGCCCTGTTCGCCGTCTACGTCGGTGGGAATTATGCGCTCAGACGACGCGTCGCCCCCGGCGTTCAGCAGTCGTGGACGCTCACAGCCCTTACGCCCCTCAACGCAACCCTCGCCGCAGCGTTTCTGGAGTGGACCGTCCGCCGGTGGGTTCCGGACCTATCGGTGGCGGGGCTCGGAGTCGGGGGAGTCGCCGTCGCACTCATCGGTGTCTACGTGCTCACGGCCCATCGGGACGTCTCCCACGATACTTCGGCTGGAACCGCTGCCGCCGTGTTTTTGGGACTGAGCGCGGTGCTGGCGGCCGGCACGTTCGCTGCCACGGTGAGCCTGCTCGCGATTCTCTGTGTGGCAGTCGCGGTCGCTTCATACGCCGACCTAGACGCTGTCCACACGGGGGCACACCTCGTCGCCGTCGGGACTGTACTCAAACTGCTCGCGGTCGACGCGAGGGAACTACCGGGCCTTACTCTGTCGGACCCGCTGATAACCGCCACCGGTCGGCCCGCAGCGTTTCTCCTCGTGATCGCCATCCTCTACGGGCTCGCGTGGTGGTTCCGCGAGGAGACGTTCACTGTCCCAACTCGGGATGACCATATCGGACTGTCACTACCGTACCTTCTAACGGCGACGGCACTCACGGTTGTCGGACTCGGGCTCGATCTGTCCGGGTTCGGCCTGTCCATCGCGTGGGCGGTATTTGGCGCGGTGCTCTTGGGTGGCGGACTCATTTCGGATCTGCGCTCGTTCCGGGCTCAGGGTGTCGCCGTCTTCGGCGTAACGACGGCGAAGGTGTTCCTGTTCGACACGCAGGGACTCGGCACGGTCGCCAGAAGCATCTCGTTTCTGGTCCTCGGAGCCACATTACTGGCTGCGTCGTACGCATACGCCCGTCGACAGGGCGACCGCCCGCTCGATCGGCTCATCGACATCTGAGTACTCGAGACGACGGTACGGAATCGGTGAAATACTAGTCGCAGACATCTCTGTACTCGTGAGTCTGGGGAGCGTTTCGGATGCTGCTCCAGACTTTCGTTCACTCCGTCTGAAGAGTACGACGTGGTCGTTCCGACAGCCCTCATCACTGAACTCCAAGAGATTGCGTCGTACGATGCCTCGCACGGGTAGGCGGCGCCCATCGTGCTTGACCGAACTGCTGAACTCACGGTGCACTCAGTGGCGCTTGCTGCCGAATTCCCGCTCGATGGTGGCGAAAACGCTGCCGTGACACTCGTAAACGAGATTGATGCTGCGCTCTTGCTCTGTGATGAATTCAACTCACTCGGGCTTAATCACGTTTCACTCGCCGACACGCGAGTTGCGACGACGCCCACGTTACTCTCGATATTCGCCCGAAGAGGGGAATTACCGCCTGATGAAGCACGCGGTCTCCTCACTGCTATCAGCAAGGCTCGAAGTTGGGACGCAAACACCTAGTCCAGAGAGCACGATCACTGCTCGATGGGCGGTTCTCCCCGTACTCGCAATCGCTTCCAGACCACGCCACAGCGGTGACGCTGTACCGGATTTGTGATCAAGGCTATCTGATCGGACAGACAGACATCAAAGACCTTCGGACGCTCCGCGCTGCATCTGTGCGTGGGAGTCACCCCTCGATGTCTTGATGGATGGCTTCGCCGTCGAAGAGTCGCTGTGCGATCGCAACTGTCTGCTCGCGCTCGCGGCGGGTGGGGGAGTGGGCGGCCAGATAGCGTGCCGGGGCGAGCAGCGCCAGTCGTCGTTGGTTGTCGTTTTCGGCCACCTCGAACTGTCGGAAGCCAGCCTCGACGTTTTGCAGGGTGTGGAAGTCGGCGTCCTCGCGCAACAGGCCTTCACCGAGCGTTCGTTTGAGCGCGGTAGGGTCGCCGCCAGCGTCGAAATGCCCAGCGACGATCCGGGCCGCCTCGTCGACGCCGCCTTGTTCGTCGAACACCGCCAGTAGGCGGTCCCGCAGGTCGGCCGGTGTGCCCTCCGCGCCCGCGCCGGGGTCAGGGATGGTGGCTGGCGGTTGGTTCAGGAACCGGTCGAGATACACCGACATCGCGCCTTGCCAGCAGGCTTCGTAAACATCCGGGGCGTCCGTGCGGCGGGCGAGGTTGTCGACGGCGTTTGCAAACGAGACCGTGTGGTGGACCGTGTTCCAGTCGCTGAATTCGTTCCCGGTCCCGAAGTGTGCAACCCGTCGAAGTGCGGCGACCGCAACCGCGTGGGCGAGTTGCTCGGTGCTCGCGCCGCCGGCGACGGCGTCCCGCAGCGCGTCATCGATCGTGTGGGGGTCAGTCGACAGCAGTCTGTCGATGAAGTCGTCGGGGCGGTCCCACGCTTTCCCGGTTCCGGCAGCGACCATCTCCGGTAGGTCCTCGGCAGCGTCGAAACACAGCCCGGCCACGTCGACCGGCCGGGTCCACGTGCTGGTCTCTTCGCCGCGTGAGGCGTCGGCGATGGCGTCGACAACAGTCGCGAGGACGGGTTCCCGGCGATCCCAGCCGACGTGATCCAGCGTCTCGATGGCCTTGTTGAGGAAATCGATCGTGTGGCTGTTGTTCATATAGATATGGTCGGTGGCAGCGGCGACGAGGACCTCAACGAGGTCCTCGCGGCCGAGGGCGGTCGCTGCGGTGCGAAGACACCGCTCGGCACCGGTACTGTCGCGGACATCGCAGGTATCGCGGAACCAGGATTTGAGCCGCGGCTTCGAGAGGTCATCGTTGCCGAGCGCGTACTGTTCGAATCGCGGTGGGGCGCCGTCACAGTTGTCCGCGACCTCGGTGACGCCGACGATCATCGCCCGGAGTTTCTCGTCGTGGGCGACGGTCTCGTAGAGGTTCGCCATCGCACCGAGCGTCGTCATCCCTCGTCCCCACCCGTCGGCGCGGTACTGCGTCCCGAAATCGACCGCGGTCTCCAGCGGCGTCGTGAACCCCTCACCGCAGTGGTCGAGGTGGATGACGGCTTTCGCGGCGACCAGCGAGAGGTTTTCTGCGAGGCCGTCGGCCAGTCTGTTGCGCCAGTGCGTCTCCGGGGGCACGTCAGGATCCGGGTCCGGGTCGACGTAGACGGTCCCGTCCTGAACCGTGGTGGGGAACGTCTGGACGTCGTCAGCCCAGATGTCGAGCGTGTCGCCCTCTGCGAGTTCGAATCGGGCGTGGTGCCAGTCACACGTCAACAGCCCGTCCTCGACGCTGCCTTTCGAGAGCGGGAACCCCATGTGCGGACACCGGTTATCGACGGCGTACACCTCACTCTCGTGGTAGAAGAGCGCGACCGGGCGGCCTTCCACCATCGTGACTGTCCGTCCGTCGTCACGGAGCCTGTCGATGTCAGCGACCGCGGTCATATCTCGGGGCGTGGGATTAGATGACATACTCAGTGATCCGAGAGCGAGACAGATATGTGTTCGCCGGCGACTGCGTTCGACCCTGCACACCGAGTCAATGCGCCGTGAGTCGAGCTCTGCGATCGTATGAACTCGCCCGGCTGCTGTCGGAAAACGACGGGCACCTGCTCCCCCCGTGGATGGGTCCCGCGGAGAGAACGGGACCTGGGAATGCCGGCGGGATCGACACCCGAATCTTCACGATACACGGCTCCACGTCCACGAACCACCGACTGCCGCGGACGTCACGAACCGTGATCTTGCGTCTGTCCGTCCGCTCGAAGTCTATGCAACAGTGCTAAACCACGGGAAGCATCGGGGTTTGACCCCGAGGCGGTTCACAAGCTGATGGGGACACTTCCACGACTCCGACCGTGGCGGCTTCATCTTCGCCCCCGAGGTCGGCGTCCACGAGGACGTCCACGAACTCGACTTCTCCTCGTTGTACCCGAATATCATCTGTACACGAAACGTCTCGCCGGATGTCATCCGGTGTGACTGCCGCAGCGACCGCGAGGACGTCCCCGGCCTCGGGTACTCGATCTGCGACGAGCGGGGCTACCTCGTCGACGTCCTCCACCCCATCATCGACGCCCGCGACGAGATCAAGGCGGCCATCCGTCGCGAACAGCAGTGTGAAAACACCGACGAGGACCGACTGGCAGAACTCGAGGGACGGTCGGGGGCGCTGAAGTGGATTCTCGTCGCCTGCTTCGGCTATCAAGGGTTTAGCAACGCGAAGTTCGGGCGGATCGAATGCCACGAGGCGAGCAACGCGTTTGCTCGCGAAATTCTGCTGACGGCGAAGCAACGCTTGGAAGCCGGTGGCTGGCGCGTCGTCCACGGCATCGTCGACTCCATCTGGGTGACGCCCGATCCCGACGTTGACGACGATGTCATCCCGCTTGCCGCCGCGTTCGCAGCGCAGACACACGGCGACGCCAGAAAGGCGATTGATCTGATGCGTGTTGCCGATGAACTCACCGAACGGGAAGGCGACGCCCGGGTTCGCGAAGAACACGTTCGCGAGGCACAAGCAAAAGTCGAAAACAACCGGGTATTGGAAGTGGTCCGCTGGATCAGCACTCAAAAGAAGCTCTGCCTGTACGCGACGGCCGCAGTTGCCGCCCAAACGACCGACGGGACAGCTCGGAGTACGACCGGATACCGCGTGTATCAGTATTTGACCGACGCGATCGACGCAGATCAGTACCATCAGGAGACATATGTGAACAAAATGAAAGAGCTCACGACGTACTCCCTCGTCGACTTCGAACGTCGGAGTCACGGCCCGAGCTCAGGGATGTTCCTCGAGTTCCAATTCGCTGAGCGTCCAGACACGGTTTTAGAGACGCTCCGTGAGGATTCACGTATTGAGATGGTCTCGGATGAGGAAGTCGAGTCTGTCGTCAAAGCACAAATTCGGAACCAATCGTAGCCGCGCTTGGCTTCGTTCGTTAGCTCGATTCCAATAGACACCCCTCTATCGATGTGTACAGGTTGTCTGGTATCAACTCACAGTCTCCGGTACCAGGACTCTGGCAAATCTCTGGAATGTACTCATCGAATGACGGTGAGAGACACCCCTCTATCGATGTGTATATTCCGATTAGAATCGCTTAAACAGCGTATTATGAGAATTTTGATCGTCAGTTGTCATCCGATCTCAGGGCCCAAAATATTCTGAATCCTATAGTTCTATGCTATATGCCCCTCTATCGATGTGTTTGAAATAGCCCTAGCTGGATACACCCCTCTATCGAAGTGTTCCTACCAGCTACTTCTTGGACACACCCCTCTATCGAAGTGTAAATACGAGTTCGGAAGCATCTCCTCATATCGCTCACGGGGAATAACCTACATCATTCTCGTCGGTAGCGCTATCGTCCGTGTGGTATGGATGTCTGGAGAGATAACGGAAACCTGGGGTGGTGACCTTCACTTTCCGAGTTTACCTGTCTGAGTTGACTGGACCCAGTCACACTCTGGGAGGTGTCATCTGCTACGCTACGAATCTCCCTGGAACAAACACCACGCTCCAGTTCAATCTCGTCTACCCGTCGGGATTCACTGGCCCTTTGTACTTCGACGTCACCGAATCTCCTTCCCGCCACTGCCAGTAGTAGTAGCGATTGTCGTTGATCTCTTTGATCGTGATCGTCGCCTTCGAAGGAACGTCATCGGGGAGGTCCTCTGGTCGCTCTTCGACCTCCTCATCTTCATCGCTTTCAGCTAATCGCACTTCTCGCTCGCGATGCTCGGCAAGCTCCTCGGCGAATCGAGCGATTTGTCGGAGTACCTCCGGAGATCGTTCATCGAGCTTCGAAACGATATCGGCTGGGACTTCGTCAGGTGGGTCTGGTGGGGAATAGGACATAGGGCAGCTCTGTTAACCAACGATGGTGGCTGATCTCTTAGAATTGTTGGTTAACCTTCTCGGTTACTCAACCGAGAATTTCTCGATAACCCCAACCGTGGTTTGGAGTTCCTGCCGTTGCTCCACGCGTTCTTCGATCTCTTGCTCCAGCTCGCGAATCTCCGCTGAAAGCTGTTCGACAACGTCTGTCGCTTCCGGGAGACGGCCATCAGGACGAGGAACGTTCCCTCCTCGAATTTCGAGATCAGCTCGTCGTAGATGCTTACACCCACCGCTTGGATTTCGCTTCTTGAAATCTGGCTCTGTTGAAATCCTATTCTTCAGACAGATTTTCACCTGAAACAGCCGGTCGATGAGAACTGCGTATTGCTTACGAGCTTAGAAATCTAATACGCGGAACTTCTTTCTCGTCACAAGACGACGACTAAGATATGGTCCCCTGTGAAACGGTGGTGAATATTCGATGAGTATGCTAACCGCATACAGCGGACTGCTCATCCGTATGGGCCTGTACCTGCTTGTCTTCTGGCCAACTGTCGGGTACTATGTATACTCTGATTCCGAGAAGAAGGGATTATCCAGTCCACGGCTTCGTGGCTTTGTTTTGGGGTTCTTGGGAATAGTTGGGTTACTCATTCACTTGGGTCTTGTACAGCGACGGGACTGATACTTACCAAGTCTCAAAGTCCACGCTACTGGTAATTCGCTATCTGCTTCTACTGTACTGAGCGATAGACGGTGTGTAACTATCAACTACAGAGGATTTCAACAAAGCCTGAAATCTGGACACGTACACGTCTCACTCGCGACGTCGACCTCGTAGATGTTCCCTGACGCCGATCGCATCTCGTAGATTCCTCCCTTCTGGAGTGGCGAGACGTCCATTTCTTCGGTTCGAGCTCGCTTTGTGCGGGGCTCGAGTTCCTCCTGAGAAGGGTCTTCGCCAATGGTGGGTTGTTGGACAGCCTCAGCAGGTGTCGAAGCTGCAGGAGTCGATGCTACAACTCCACCATCAGGAGAGTACACCCGCTCTTCGTGTTCTGTTTCATCTTCGCTCCGTGTCTTGACGTCGTCAGTTCGTTCGGTCATGATTTCGGCTGAATCGACGTGACGAGTTCGCGCACGCCGTCGCCCTTCGACGGCGTGAAAAACCGTTTTTCAACTGAAACGGTAGCGCGGAGTTCCCCTCTTCAAGGAGCGAGCGAAACGAACGAGTCGGGAGGGGGAAGAGCGCGTTCGTATCGACTACAAACG
>Ga0102935_1000205_pt1 | contig 20355 bp, 17 predicted proteins | sample SalPonR2_A_D2_MG_FD_78508 | JGI IMG/M metagenome (GOLD analysis project Ga0102935, IMG submission 78508) | Salt pond soil microbial communities from South San Francisco under conditions of wetland restoration - Salt Pond MetaG R2_A_D2_MG | ecosystem: Environmental > Aquatic > Marine > Intertidal... | reverse complement strand
GGGACCGTCGTCGTCGTCCCCGTCGGGCAACCAGTCGGGCGTCTCGGTCGGGCTGGCGACCTCGCTGCTCCCGTCCGCGCCGTCTGCCTCGCTGCTCCCGTCCGCGCCGTCGGCCTCGCTGCTCCCGTCCGCGCCGTCTGCCTCGCTGCTCCCGTCTGCGTTGTCGACTTCCTCGCCGTCTTCCCGGAGTGCGCGCTCGAACCAGTCGTCGTCGTCACTCACCACGACCACCCCGCCTCTGCGGCCGGGCGTCGCCGTCGGATCGGGGTCGGCCGTCCGCCGCCGGACCGAGTCCGTTCCATCAACGTGCTCGGACTCACGACCGGCGCGGCTATCAATGTTGCCCGTGCGGCCCCGCCCGTCCCCGCGCCCGGACCGAGCCCTTTTGAGCGGGTGCGGCAAACGGCTACACGAATGCAGGTGGCCATCGTCGCACAGCGGGGTAACGACCGAACCGCCGGGGTGGCGGCCGACCTCCGAGGTCGGCTCCGCGAGGCAGGGGTGTCGGTGTGGCTCGACGACGCGACCGCCGACCGGCTCGGCGTCGAGGGGCGCCCGGTCGACGAGTTCCACGGCGCGGACCTGGTGGTGAGCATCGGCGGCGACGGCACGTTCCTGTTCGCCGCCCACGGTGCGGGCGACACGCCGATTCTAGGCGTCAACCTCGGGGAGGTGGGGTTCCTCAACCCGGTCCGCCCCGACGACGCGGTCGACGCGGTGTTGACGCAGGTCCGGCGGTTTCGGGAGGCGGGAGCGCTCCCGACGCGGTCGCGGCCGCGGCTCGCGACCCGCGGCGACGACTGGACGCTCCCGCCGGCGGTCAACGAGGTGGTGGTGCAGGGGCAGCGCCGCGGCCACGGCGGCGGCGCCGATCTCACGGTCCGGATCGATGGGTCGGAGTACTCCAGCGGCCACGCCGACGGGGTATTGATCGCGACCCCGACCGGCAGCACTGCGTACAACCTCAGCGAGGACGGTCCGCTCATCCACCCGGAGGTGTCGGGGTTCGTGGTCACGGGGATGGCGGCCACCCGCGGAATGCCGCCGCTCGTCGTCGACAGCGAGTCCACGGTGTCGGTGTCGATCGACGGCGCTCCGGAGGCCGTTGTCGTCGTCGATGGCCGCATCCGCGAGTGGGTCGACACGCCGACCCAGGTGACCGTCGGGATCGGCGACGACCCCATCCGGACCGTCGGCCCGGCGTCGGACTTCTTCGAGGCGCTGGAGAAGCTGGATTGACCGCTCTGGGGGTGTGGCCCCGGACGGTCCACGCGTGGTTGTCGGATACATATGTGGATCGTCAGACAGTATGAGTTTCACGACCCGATCGGGCGGCTGGCTCTACGCTCGTCCACCCACGTATAGCAATCCACATTAACCCCGAAGCCGAACCACTCGAATATGAGTCAGTCGTACGTGATCATCGGCGACGGCGTCGCAGGCAGCTCCGCCGCCGAAACCCTCCGGGAGGAGGAGCCCGGCGCCGACATCACCGTCGTCACCGACGAGGGCGAGGCCCTCTACAACCGGATCCTGATAAAGGAGTTTGCCAAAGGGAAGCTCCCGGAGGCGCCCATCTCGATCCACGACGAGTCTTGGTACACCGACCGCGACATCGATCTCGAACTCGACACCCTCGTCGTCGACATTGACGTCGACGCGCACACCATCGAAGCCCACGATGGTACCGTGTACGAATGGGACAAGCTGCTCGTTGCCGCCGGCGGGACCCCAACACAGCTGCCGGTCGAGAACTCCGACGCCGACGGCGTCCACCACTTCTGGACGTTCGAGGACGCCCGATCGATCAAGTCCCACATCGAGTCCGCCGACTCCTCGGTCGTCGTCGGTGCGGGGCTACTCGGCATCGACCTCGCCGCGATCACCGCCGCACAGGACGTAGAAGGCAAGTATCTGATGCGCGGGAACTGCTGGTGGCGCTACGCGCTCTCGGAGGACGGTGCGGAGATCATCCACGACGCGCTCCGGGAACGCGACGTTGACCCCGTCTTCCAGTCGGGGGTCGATCACTTCGAGGTCGACGATGACGGCCGGGTCACCACCGCGATCGATCCGAACGGCGACGCCTACGACGCCGACTTCGTCGGGATCGCCATCGGGCTGGATTTCAACACCGAGATCCTCCAAGATACCCCCATCGAGTGCGACAACGGGATCGTCGTCGACGAGTTCCTCCGGACGAACCACGACGACGTCTTCGCCGCGGGCGACATCACGCAGTTCGAGGACCTCATCCTGGGCGAACGCGCACAGAACGGGGCGTGGGGCTCCGCGAAAGAGCAGGGGTCGATCGCGGCGCAAAATATGGTCGACTACGGCGCCGACCCCTTCGAGTGGGTGTCGTCGTACTCCATCACCCACTTCGATTTCCCGTTTCTCTCCTTCGGCCACCCGACGCTGGGCGACGACGAGGCCGAGGCGAAGTACTCCGATTCCGAGTGGCGGCGGCTGGCGTTCAAGGACGGCCGGATCGTCGGCGGCGTGCTCATCGGGGACCTCTCCCCACAGACCAAGTACAAACAGCTGATGCGGGAGCGACGGCAGGTCGCAGATCAAAAGGACGTGCTGATGCAGCAGACCTTCGAGCTCGACGAACTCGACGCCCCGGGGACCGCGGCCGAATAGCGTCACTCGGCGCTCCGATTGACGACTCCACGACGGTCCGCGTCGGTGGAGTGACGCGTCGAGACGGACGATACGCCGTCGTAGACCGATGCAGTTTTCGCCCGGAGACCAGTACTGACGCGTATGAGCCACGACTCCTCGACGGGTGGCGGCCCGGGCGGCGGCGACGCCGATATGACTCTGGCGTTCGAGTTGGAGGCGCTTCAGAGCCTCGCGGACCCGAACGCGGTGTTCAACGACGCCAGACAGTGGACGGAGTACGTCGGCGTCGTAAGCGAAAAGCCGACCTACGTCGTGACCAACTTCACCCGGAAACACCGGATCAGACAGGATTTCTTCTCCGGCCCACGGGGGGTCATCGAGAGTCTGGAGAACGTGAGAGACCAGTTCGACACCGACCGCCACGTCCTGGTCGGGACCTCCGACGACGACGCCGCGGCCGCCGAAACCGCCGGGTGGGAGTATCTCCCGTTGGAGCAGGCGGCCGACGCCGCTGGGTGGACGATTGCGAGCGACGACGACCCCGACGAGCCCTTCGAGTCCAGCGACCGTGACGACTGGCCGTAAGCACATCCTTCCTCCGAGCGTCGCCACCGACACCCCACCTGAGGGCCACTAACGAAAGCGTTAATCGAACCGGGTCCCTCCCCTGACATAATGAGTCACCAGCTGCCTGACGTACAGGCAAGCCAGCCCGACGTCACCGTCGGCTTGAGTCAGGTCGGCGTAACGAACGTCGACAAACTCGTCAAGATCGCCCGGGACGACAAGCGGCCGTTCGTCCTGATGGCCGAGTTCGAGGTCTTCGTCGATCTACCAAGCGGCCGAAAAGGGATCGACATGAGCCGGAATATGCAGGTCATCGACGAGATCCTCGAGGACGCAGTCTCGGAGCCGACCTACCGCGTCGAGGACATGTGTGGCGACGTCGCCGAGCGACTCTTAGAGAAACACGACTACACTTCGACCGCCGAGGTCCGGATGAGCGCCGACTTCGTGGTCAGAGAGGACACCCCCGCGAGTGAACTGCCGACGCAGAGTACGATCACCATCGTCGCCAGCGCGGAGGCCACCGACGAGCGGACCAGAGCCGAGATCGGCGCGGAGGTCGTCGGGATGACCGTCTGTCCCTGTTCGCAGGGGATGTCGGCGTCCCGCGCCCGGGACGTGCTGCGCGACCTCGACATCGACGGCGAAACCATCGACGAGTTCTTAGAGCAGGTCCCCCAGCCCGGTCACTCTCAGCGGGGCCACGCCACTCTGACGGTCACCGCCGACGGCTCCCCCGAGGTAGACCTGATGGACATCGTCGAGATCGCCAGAGACTCCATGTCCGCTCGGATCTACAACCTCGCGAAGCGTCCCGACGAGGATTATATGACGTACCACGCGCACGCGGACGCCAAATTCGTCGAGGACTGCGTCCGATCGATGGCCGAGCAGGTTGTCGACGAGTTCGACCACCTCCCAGACGACGCCGTCGTCCATATGAAACAGTCCAACGACGAGTCGATCCACCAGCACAACGCCCACGCCGAGCGTGAGGTCCCCGTCGGGCGGCTCCGGGCCGAACTCAACGGCCGGGTCTGAGCCCGGACTCCGGACGCTTGTGGGTCGCACCCGCCGGCTCCCACCTACTCCTCAGCCAACACCGACAGCGGGAGTTGGTCGGCGGCCTCCCACTTGGGATCGAACATCCCGCGGACGTTCGCGGCGAACTCGGGGTCTTTCAGGTCGATCACGGCGAAGGCCTCACCCGGATCCAGCGGGTTCGGAACCTCGATACACACCTCGGCGTCGTCGATGAGCTCAAACGTCCCCGAGAGCTCCGGCGCCGTCCGGGCGGCGAAGGCGTCGTGATCCGCCAGCCGCTCGGTGTAGCGCCCGCCGATCCCCGCCGGCAGCGACGCGACGAGGTCCGGCTCCATCAGCAGCGAGACGTCGACCCCGCGGTCGACCGCCGCCTCCAACTCCGCGGCCACCCGCTCGCCCACCGTCCCGAAGTCGAACTGCGGCGACACCCCGCCGGCGACGATCACCAGCGACCGCTCGGCTGCCGCGAGCCGCTCCACAAGCAGGTCGACTGACGCCTCGGTTCCCACTGCCGCGGTCCAGAACTTCCCGTCGATCGGGGCGGTGGCTTCGAGATCGGCGGTGAGTTCTTCGACCGCGGTCTCGTACTGATCGATCCTCGTGCGGAGCTCCTCGCGCTTGCTCTCGAGCAGCCGATCCAAGGCGGTGTCGGGCTCGACCGCGGCGTACCGTTTCGGCCGCCCGGTGGTCTGGCTCCGAACCAGACTGTGTTGTTCCAGCGCGTTCAGTACGTCGTAGATCCGCCCCATCGGCACGTCGCTGACCTGTGACAACTCCTTTGCGGTTGTCGGACCGGTCCTGAGCAACGACCGGTACGCTCGCGCTTCGTACTCCGACAGCCCGAGATCCCTGAGATCGGCCATAGTTCGGTCTCCGCCGCTGCGGACAAAAACGCACCGCAAGTTTACGATTCGCCCGTCCGGTAGCGACCCGCCGGGCCGCGCCCCGCGCGTCAGTCGTCGGTCAGCGCCGCCACGGCGTCGAGGAGGGCGTCCGGCGTCGTCGCGTCGCGGCGGTCGGCCCCGCGGTGGACGGTCGCAACCCCCGCAGGGGCGTCGGGCGCGTCGGGCACGACCACGGCCTCGTGGTCGGCTACCCGAAGCCCGGCCCGGTGGAGGTCGCTTCCGGGGTCGTCGCCGACGGCGACGACGAGGTCCGGCCGCGTCAGCCGCGACGCCACCGAGCCGTAGCCCGCGACTTGGACGCCGAACCGATCCCACGCCCCAGCGAAGGCGGCGACCGCGTCGCGGGCGGCCCCGCCGTAGTCGGGATCCGGCTCGTCGTCCGCGGGAGGGGCGTCGACGACGCTGCCAATTGCGGCGAGATCCAAGAGTGCCTCAGCCATCTCGACGGTCCCGTCGAGCGGCCTGAGCGGCTCGGAAAGCAGGCCGACGCCCGCTGCAGGCCCGTCGCGGAACGCACCCTCGGACTCTTGGAGCGTCCCGATGGCCTCGTCGGCGACGCCCCGGGCGAGGGCCAGCGGATCGACCGGCAACGCGTCGGGCCCGAGCACCTGTCGGGCGGTCGCGAATGCGGCGACCACCCGGGCGTGGTCCTCCAGCAGTCCCGTCGGTTGGTCCGCCTCGTCGCCGACGTCACCGGGGGCGATATGCGACACGACGCCGCCGTGGACGAACTCCTCTGCGAGCACCCGCAGGACCCGCTGGGCGTACGTCCGAGACGTCTCCTCGTCGGTGTAGGCCGCGATCGTGAGGAGCGCCTCGGCGGCCAGCGCGTTCCCCCCGGCGTAGCCGGTGAGGTCGCGGCGCGGCTCCCGCCCGTCGTCGCCGGGTGGGGCGACGCTCCCCCCGAATGCGGTCCCGTTCCAGAGTCGGTCGATCAGGAACTCCCGGGTGCCGGCCACGGGCGCCAGCAGCGACTCGTCGCCGGTGTAGAGGTAGCCGTTGGCGAACGCGCGGAGCAGGGCGGCGTTGTCGGTCAGACGCTTTTCGCGCTGTGGGTCCGTCCAGTCACGCCCCGCGGCGTACCGGTAGAATCCCCCGCCGTTGTCGTCGTAGAGGGATTCGGCGACCGCTCGTAGCGTCTGTGTTGCCTTCGGACGCGCCCGCTTCAGCGCGAACTCCACCGTCCGCGGGAGGGGAAACTTCGCGTCTTCGCCCCACCCGCCGAACCGGGCGTCCCACTGCTCGTCGAGTTGTCCCGCGAGGTGGGACTCGATCCGTTCGTCGACTCTCCCCCCAGGCGTCGGGTCGCCAGCGAGCGCTCGCGGTACCCGACCAGCGTCGGTGCCGCGGTCCGCCCACACCTCGCGGACGGAGCCGAGGACCTGCCGCATACCGTCCGGACCGAGGTAGCCTGCGCCGGTGATGACGTCGCCGTCGGGCGTGCAGAACACCGTCGAGGGGAACCCACCCATATTGTACCGCTCGCGAACCCGGGGCCGACGGTCGATGTCGACTCTGACTGGCACGAACCCGTCGTTGACGTTGGCTGCAATCCGTGGTTCGGCGTAGGTCTCGGCGTCCATCTCGTGGCAACTGTCGCACCAAGTAGCAGTCAGAGAGAGCAACACGGGTCTTTCGGCCGAGCGCGCCTCCTCGAAGGGTGCGGGCCCCCACCTGCGCCACTCGACGTGTGTCCGATCCGCGGTCATACCCCCGTTCCGGTTCGGCTGCGGGTAAGGGCTTCGAGGGACTGCCGGCCCAGGCGGTACCGACGGGACGGCCTCGGGCGGAGGGACAAAAGGGCTATGGGCACCGACCGCAAAGCCGAGGTATGCGCACGCGCTGGGTCATCGCGCTCCTGTTGGCGATCCCGCTCGCCGACACGCTCCTGTTGCTTCCGGTCGCCCAGGCGATCGGGTTCGTCCCGACTGTCCTGCTCGTGGTACTCACCGGTCTCGTCGGGATGCTCCTGGTTCGCGCCGAGGGCCGGCACACCCTCAGGAAGCTCCAGCGGAAGGCGGCGACGGGAGCGGTCCCCACGAACGAACTCCTCGACGGCGGGCTGTTGATCGCCGCCGGGGCGTTCCTCCTGACGCCGGGGATCGTCACCGACGCCCTCGGGTTCGCGCTGGCGATTCCGGTGACCCGGTATCCGATCCGCGCGGTGCTGAAGCGGTACGTCGTGACGCCGTACCTCGACCGGGCGACCGGCGGGTTCGCCTCCGGCGACGTCTGGGTCGGCGGGTTCCCGGACGGCGACGGAAACGACGACGTGGTGAACCTCGACCCCGAGGAGTACGGCCGATCCGGCGACGATAGTTCGTGACCGCCGCACGGTGAAAGGAAACTCTTAAACTCCTCATCGAACTACCCGTAGATGCGCTCACCTGGGCCAATAGCTCAGTCAGGTTGAGCGCTCGGCTGATAACCGGGAGGTCCACGGTTCAAATCCGTGTTGGCCCACCTACAACGCCCACGGTCTTCGGCCGTGGCGTGTTAGGGGCCGGGAACTCCCCAGCCACCTAATTCCGTTCGAAGTAACTCAGACTAGAAGCGTCTTCATTCGCAGAGTCGAACCGCCGCTCCTCGGCACGATATCGCACAACCCCACGCACACGCTTGCCACTTCGGATTGTTCAATACAAGCCAGTCACGTACCAGTGAGTCTAGAACAGCGACTCCCTGTCACTCACACACTCACGATACTGATTTACTTGAGTAGAGAATACAGGCTCGTATGACCAGTCGGGAAAGAGGGTTATGCATCCACCGTGGATCCATACCGGTCGTCGATACAGAATACGACTTCGAGACGGACGATTCCGCTACGGAAGCCATCATCTGGGCTTTGGCGGATGCGGCCGACGTTGACCCAACTGATCTCCCGTCACTGTTCGATTACGTCGATCCGGACGCCCTCAACGCGCTGTTCGACCGCGAAGACACGGCTGCGGCCGGTGACACGATCCTCAGTTTCCAAGTCGACACGTGGAACGTGTTCGTTCGGTCCGATGGCCGCATCCGCGTCTGTGATGGAACCCGCCCAACCGATCCGCAACCGGTGTTCGAGTCCACCATCGGCTAACGCGCTCGTACGCCCGGCTGACCCTGGTCAGACTCGACGTACGCGTCCGGTGTGATCGCCCTCCACCGGATGGTCGACGCTCACCACTCACTCGGTCGGTGCGGTCGAACGGCTGAGCGTTGCGGTGTTTTCGCCGGTCTCCGACGTCCAGATCACGCGGAGCGTTTCACCGCTCCAGTCGGACCCTTTCGCGTACGTTGCAGAATCACCAGCGGTGATCTCACCCCCGACGTCCTCGAACGTTTCTGTCGCAGTGCTCGTGTAGTCGAGCGAGTCAGTCGAGGTGACGTTCAGGCGGCTCGCCGGGATCGAATCACCGGCTTCGTGGGTGATTGTGGCCGACTCAGCGGTTTCGTTGTACGCGGTATCGAAACTCGCCTGCGGGGCTGTCTGCTGGATATCCTGGCCGACGTTCAGCACGAGCGTGCCGACCACGGCTGCCAGAATCACCGTAATCGAAACCATCAGAACCACGCCGATGACCGGCGAGACCGCGCTGTCGTCGGTGAGCAGGCATTTTAGTTCCATCAGTGATCACTCGGAGCCACGCTCCGCGCCGTCTGCTTCGGAGTGGGTGGTTGTCGCAGGCGTTCCGTCGCTCGTCGCGTCGGGGGCGCCCCCGTCTCCTGGCGCGGCCTCCCCGTGGGAGCCGATCGTTGCGAACTCCTCCAGCAGCTGTTCGAAGTCGCGATGCCAGTGCTGCATCTCGTCGAGGTCCTCGGCTATCGACTCGATCTCTGCGCTCAGGGACTCCCGCTGTGTGTCCCGCGCTTCATCGGCGGCGTCCAGTCGTTCGTCAGCCGTCTCCACGGACTCTTCGAGTTGGTCGATGCGATCGCCGGCCCCGTCGTGGCTGTCACGCAGGCTCGACAGGCCGTCTTCGAGCGTTTCGACGCGGTCAGTCACGCCGTCGAGCCGGCCGACCGTCTCCTCGTGACGGTCGTCGATGGCGTCGAAACGGTCGGCGAAGCGCTCGTCGCGGCTTTCGACCGCCGCCAGGCGCTCGTCTAGGGTCTCTACGTCGCCGGCGACCGTCTCCAGCCGCGATTGGACGTTCGCCGTCTCGTCTTTCAGGTCGTCGAGGATCTCCCGCCCCGATCCGTGCTCGTCGAGGAACTCCGACAGCGCGTCCGTGTAAGCGGACAGCTCGTTGAGCTCGCGTTCGGCGCGTTGGAGGCGAGCGTCGAAACTGTTCCGCCCCTGCCGTTCGTTTGCCACGAGCGATGAGAGATGGTCGCCGAGCGCCTCCAAATCCTCGTCGCTGCCGTGTCCGTCCGCCAGTTCGGCCACCAACTGTGCGATTAGGCGTCCGTCGCTACCGTCGCCGTCATCCGAATCCGAGCCGCGGGACTGGTCGCTGTCGGGGCCGCGGTCGTCGGCCGTGTCGCCGCCGATGGCCCCGGCCGTGATCGCCGTTTCGCCGGGCGTCTCCTCCGCAGCCGACCCCTCCGACTCCGGTGGCAGTTGCGCCTCCGCGTTCGGATCCGGCAGGTCGAGCGTCCCCGACCCGTCTGAGTCATCCGTAGAGCCATCCTCCTCGCCACGGCGGTGGCTCGGCAACGAATCCGACGGTTCCGTCCCGTCTTGACCCGATCCGGGTGCCGCGTGCCCCGGAACCGGTTCGCCGTCGACTGCTGCAGTGACTTCTGTCTCCGTTGACATATTCGACGGATCACTCCGCTCGTCGGGCCTGATCGCGTAGATCGTGCGCAGGTTGCTTTGCGGTTCGAGCGTCGACTCGAAGACGATCTCGGGGCCGTCTTCGATCGACCAGTTTTCCCGGCCGTAGTCCGGATGGAAGCCGACCTCATCGAGTGGGAAGTTGTCGGGGAGCAGGTCCCGGATTTCGACGTGAACCGGCTCCGGCCGTGTCGAGTCGACGTCGAACGTGATCTGGAGAATGCCTCCGTCGGCCATCGTGACGGACTTTTCGGCGGCCACCCCGGCGAGATCCACGTACCCGCCGGTAGTCGCTTGCGTTTCCTGTGCAGTCGTGTCGTACTTCGTGTGGTAGCTTTCGTTGGTTGTCATCGGTCGTCAGTCGCGCTGTCGAGGATCAGTTCAACGCTCCGATCCAGATGTCGTTTCGCGGCGCGGTGGACGTCGGTCGGATCGATCTGTCCCGTCCAGACCTGCCGGATGCGATTCGTCGAGTCGATCAGCAGTATTCGTCCGCCGGCCGTCCGGCTGTAGTCGAAGCCGTAGGTTCTCGCGATCGATCCGTCGGCGTCGGCGAGAACCGGAACACGCACTTCGGTTGCCATCTCGGCGCGCTCCGGCGCCGACGGCCGGTAGTTCGAAACCACGAGTGCATCGATGCCGTTCGTGAGAGTCAGCCAAGCGAGGAACCTCGCCTTCCGGATCGATCCGGCGGGAACGAACGCGACGATGGTGACTCCGTCACCGGTGTACTCTTGCAGTCGATAGACGCGTCTTTCGAAGACGTTCGTGCCGGGAGCCGCGAACTCGGGCGCATCCGTCGGGAGATCCGGCTTGTCGTCCAACCGGGGACGTCGGGAGTTTTCGCTCATTGTCATCAGTTCCCGTTCGTGTTGGCCGCCCCACCGACGTTGCCGCCGGCGGGGACGTTTTCGACTTCGACTGTGAACGTCTCTGTCGCGACGGTCGTGACGTTGTCTCCGTTCGGTCCCGCTCCGACGAGCGTCGCGGTGACGCGGATGTCGAGATCGGTAGCCGCGGTCTTGCCGTCTTTCGACCTGAGGTCTGGCTGCTTGAGCGACGACTGTTTGAGCACGTCAGTCGTGCTGAAATCGTAACTCAGGTTGCCTTCCAGCCCGGACGCGGACACCGACTTCGAGTCCAGCGTGTCCCAGGACGACGACGAAGATTTCTTGATCTCGACGACGACGTCGACCGAATCGGGCTCCGCCTCCAGGCCCTCGTAGTGGATGTCACCGGTCGGCGTCACCGTGAGCGACTTGACGTTCCCAGCGTTGCTCGTGATGGCAACGTCGTTGGCGGTGAAATCGGTGTGTGCGCTCGCCCCTCCGGTCGTGAAAACTACCATTCCTGTCGTCACGGTCAGTACGAGCACGGCCGTGACGAGCCACCTCCGTCGGTTTCGGTCAGACTCCGTCGTAGGGGGCCCCCAATCGAACTCGCTGTTCGGTAGTCGTTCGTTAGACATTTCTCAACTCTCCGCTTGGTCAGTAAGCATATCATTGACATTGTTATAATTCGTATAACTGCGTAGTAGGAGCCGTCTAAACACTGATCTGCTATTCGCGACCCAGCGTCTCCGGAACGGATTGAACCACCGCGAGACCGTCTGTACGTCGGTTTTACACCTTCGTTCCGAGGATTAACTACTCGTTATCGCGCGTCCCAAGACACTACTCAGGCGCCCAACGAGTAATTAGCTCCTACCGGCGGAACTCGCGAGACGTTTGGTGACGGCTTCGACCTCGATCAACAGATCCGGGCTGACCAGTCGGTTCACCTCGACCCGACTCGTCGCGGGCCGGACGTCACCGAGGTACTCGCCGTCGGCGTCGGTCGCAGTCGTTTCGGAAACGTGGATCTGCGAGTCCGCGCGGACCCCCCACGAGTAGCCAACTCGTGACTCTCACTCGGCCCGAAGAGCTCCGGTGTCGTTCCACACACCGCATCTCAGCGGATTCAAAAAACCGAGTTCTGAGCGGACGTTCCGGACGGATCGACCCGTTTCCGACCGTCCTGTGGACTCCCTGGATCCTTCCGAAAGACCAGCCCAGGGAGCGCCCCACCTCCGGCCTGTCGGCTCGGAGTGTGAGACGCCCGTGCTCGCCTCTTCGCCACGGGGCGGGCGATGACCTGAACAGCCAGACCAACCCGTCCCACGACGAGGCGGCTACCTCGTCGCTTCCACGAACTTCTCTACCAGGTCGGAGTTGTCGTTCAGCTCTTTGGTCTAGGTTTCCATAACCAATGGTTCACCGCCTCCCGCCCGCAGCGGCCCCTACCTCGGTGCCGACAGACCGGCTCCGACGCGGTGGGCCCTACCGCACCAGCGACCCGATCGGTGCGTCGCCGACGGTGGTGAGCAGGTCCGCCTCTTCGCCGGCAGCGAGCACCATTCCGTTGCTCTCGACGCCGAACAGCTCCGCGGGTTCGAGATTCGCCAGCACCACCACCCGTGTGCCGGACAGGTCGTCAATGTCGTAGAACTGCTTGATGCCGGCGACGATCTGTCTCGTCTCCCGGCCGATGTCGATCTCCAGTCGGACCAGGTCGTCGGCACCCTCCACGGGGTCGGCGGTCTCGATCTCTCCGACCCGCATCTCCAGGTCCTGGAAGGTCTCGAAGTCGATGCGATCACGGGCGGTCTCGTCGATCGCCGCAGTGTCGCCGGTTTCCACGTTCTCGGCCGCCGCGTCGCTCTCGTCGGCGTCGTCCTCCTCTTCGACCATCGCCTCTAACTCCGCGCGCAGCGGCTCGACGTCGTCGTCCTCGATCTTGGTGAAGATCTCCGTGGGAGCGCCGAACTCCGCGGGCGGCGCGTCGAGCGCTGCGTCGATGCCGGCGTCGTGGACCGACCCCGCCTCGTCGAGGTGGTCCCACACGCGTGCTGCACCCTCGGGGGCGAACGGCGCGAGCAACACGCCGACCGCCTTCGCGAGCTGGACGCAGTCCCGGATCACGGCCGCCCCGGCGTCGGGGTCGTCGTCGATCAGGTTCCACGGCTCGTTCGACTGGATGTACTGGTTCCCGTACCCGGAGAGTTCGTAGACGGCGGTCGCAGCCCGCTTCAGTGAGTAGTCGTTGATCGCAGCCTCGAACTCGTCGATTGCGGCCTGGATGCGCTCACGGACCTCGTCGCTCGCAGGCTGGTCGGCCAGCGGCGTCCCGTCGTAGTTGCGGTGGGCGAAGAGCAGCGACCGGTAGACGAAGTTCCCGATGTTGCCCACCAACTCCTCGTTGGTGGTCTGCTGGAGGTCGCGCCAAGTGAAGTTGATGTCGCTTTGGAAGTTCCCCGCCGTGATGAGGTAGTATCGGAGGAAGTCCGGCGAGAACCCGGTCTCGAGGTACTGGTCGGCCCAGATCGCGCGGTTCCGGGAGGTCGAGAACGCCTTGCCCTTCAGGTTCACGAACCCCGAAGCCATGATCGCCCGCGGTTCGTTGTACTCCGCACCCCGGAGCATCGCGGGCCAGAACACCGCGTGGTGCTGGATGATGTCCTGACCGATGACGTGGACGATGTCGCCGTCGTCGCGCCAGACGTCTTCCCAGTCGTACGTGTCGGCGCCGACCCGCTCTGTGTACTGCTTCGTCGCGGAGACGTACTCGATCGGGGCGTCGACCCAGACGTAGAGCACGAGGTCCTCCTCGTCCTCGCCGGGGTAGTCGATCCCCCAGTCCATATCGCGAGTGATACACAGGTCCTGGAGGTCGCCCTCGATCCACTCTCGGGGTTGGTTCTTCGCGTTCTCGGTGCCCTCCAGTCGGTCGATGAACTCCCGCAGGTACGCCTGGAAGTCGGAGAGGCGGAGGAACTTGTGGCTCCGGGTGCGATACTCCGCGGGGTTCCCGGTCAAGGTGCTCGTGGGATCCTCGATCTCGCCGGGTTCGAGGTGGCGCTGACACCCCTCGTCGCACTCGTCGCCGCGGGCGTGCTCCCCACAGTACGGGCAGGTCCCCTCGACGTAGCGGTCGGGGAGGGGCTGGCCGGCCTCGGGGTCCCACGCCACCTTGATGTCCTTCTCGTAGACGTGATCGTTATCGATCCACGACCGGACGAACTCCCGGGTGGTCTCGACGTTTGTCTCGTCGTGGGTGTGGCCGTAGTGGTCGAATTCGACGTCGAACAGGGGGAACGTCTCGGCGAACTCCTCGTGGTAGCGGTGTGCGAACGTCTCGGGCGTTTCGCCGTTCTCGTGGGCGTTGACCGCGATGGGGGTTCCGTGCATGTCCGACCCGCAGACGAACGCAGTCTGTTGACCCAGGGCCTCGAGCGCCCGGGAGAGCGCGTCGCCGGAGAGGGTCGTCAACAGGTGACCGAGGTGGAGGCTCCCGTTGGCGTAGGGTAACCCGCAAGTCACCACCGCAGGCCGTGATGTCGGATATCGTTCGGTAGTCACACCTGAGGGCAGTCGCCGCCGCGTTGTAAAAACCTCGTTCTGTGGAAGCCGCGGCCGGGTCGTGGGGGACCCGCCGGTGCGTGCGCCCGCGACGTGGTCGGTGTACGCCGTCCCGACCCTACCGGCAGCCGACACCAGCCGGTTGGTCGGGCGTGTGGAGATCGCCTCCAAGCCCACCACGGAGTCCGTGCGGCGAACCACTTGAGTATCACTCGGGAGAATCACCAGCCAAAATATTAATAAAGGTGTTGTGAACGCTCGTATCGATGCGAACAGATCAAGCGTCGTCGGCGCTTGGGCAGTATCTCGACCGAACGCCGAACGGCACCGAAATTCCGGACGAGACGTTCAGAAAACGCCACCGTGGAATCCTGCTGTTCACGACAGCACTCCTGCCCTTCGTGTTCGGCATCAGTCGGATGCAGGGGCTGGAGTCGGTCACCGGCGCAGAACTCCCCGCGATTCCCTTGTTGCACTCCGTCGTCGGAACCGGCCTGGTCGTGGGCGTTCTCTTCGTCGCCGCGCTGTCGCAGATGCCCCGTCGGGTCCGATCCTCGCTCGCCGCGATCGGATTTATGATCACCGGCTCCGTTCTGGCGTATTTCACCGGCGGATTCATCGAAGCACACTTCTTGTACTTTGTCGGCGTCGGGGTCGTCGCGCTGTACGAAGACTGGGTCCCGTTCGCCATCACGATCGGATACGTCGCACTCCAGCACAGCATCTTCGGGCTGATCGAGTGGTTCGCCGTGTACAACCACCCAGCCGCGATGGCGAACCCCATCGTCTGGGGCGGTATCCACGCACTTGGCGTGCTTATGCTCGCTACGACGGTCACGTTTCTCTGGCAGTCCCTCGCGATCCAGCGTGAGCAAGCCCGACGAAGGATCCAGGAGAAACTCGACGAAGCCGAGGACGCGCGTACGCTCGCCGAAGAGAAGCAGGCCGAAGCCGCCCAGCAGAAGGAACGAATGGCCGAGTTGAACACGGAACTGGAGGCCACGGCCAACGCGTACCAGTCGGTGATGGTCGAGTGTGCGAACGGGGACTTCACGCGCCGACTCGACACCTCCGTCGACAACGACGCGATGGCCGAGGTCGCCACCACGTTCAACGAGATGATGGACGAACTCGAGCAGACGTTCGGAGTCGTCCGTGCGTTCGCGGACGACGTCGCCACCGCGAGTGAAGAAGTCACTATCGGGACCCAGGAAGTCCAGGAGGCGAGCGAACAGGTCACCGGCTCCGTGCAAGCGATCTCGTCGGACGCGGAATCGCAGTCGGAGAACCTGCGTGAAGTAGCCTCCGAGATGCAGAGCCTGTCCGGAACGGTCGAGGAGATCGCGGCGTCGGCTGGCGAGATCGCCGACAAGTCGGAGCGGACTGCCGACATCGGGCGGGATGGACAAGCAGCCGCTACCGATGCGATGGCGGAGATGGCGCAAATCGAGCAGAAGTCCGAGCAAGCCGTCGACGAGGTCGGCGTACTGGCCGACGAGATCGGCGAGATCGGCGAGATCGTGGATCTGATCTCGAACATCGCCGAACAGACGAACGTCCTCGCGCTCAACGCCTCAATCGAGGCCGCGCGGGCAGGAGAGGCTGGTGAGGGCTTCGCTGTCGTCGCCGACGAGGTCAAAGAACTCGCCGCCGAGACGGCCGAGGCGACCGAAGATATCGAGGCACGGATCGAGCGATTCCAGGAGACGTCTTCCAAGGCCGTCAGCAATATCGGCGAGATGAACGACCGCATTACCACCGGAACCGAGACGATCGAAGACGCACTCGACGCGTTAGACGATATTGCGACCAACGTCGACGACGCTAATCAGAGCATTCAGGAGATCAGTACCGTCACCGACGACCAAGCCGCTTCGACGGAGGAGGTCGCCAGTATGGTCGACCAAGTCTCGGAGGCAGCCGCGCAGGTCAGCGACGAGTCGAACAACGTCTCCGCGGCCGCCGAGCAACAGACGTCGTCGATGGCCCAAGTCGCAGAGCACGCCGAGACGCTAGCCAGCCGCGCCGACGACCTCCAGGCGGAACTCGCACAGTTCACGATCGATGCAGGCGTGGAGTCGACGGCCACCGGGCAGATGGAGGCGCCCACCTCGGGCACGGAACACTCCGATCGTACTGTCCCGACGGATCGATCCAGCGGCGGCTCCTCGAAGGGTGCCGCGGCGGACGGGGGCAACAGGGACGGACTCGCGGGTTCCATTCTCGACAGCGAAAACTAAACACCGACCCGTCGCCCGACTCCAAGGTATCGTCCCGTTGTGCGGCGGACGGATCGACCGACCCGATCGAAACACGAGGTCCGGATCCGGAACGGCCGCGAGACGACGGCCGTAGGACCGTGGCCGGCAGCCGCGCGGACCGTCCGCTTCGACCGTCGACCGAGCCATTCAGTACGCTCCAACCACAACACTATGTAGTGGGCGACACTGACACCACGGCCGAATCCGACGACGATGGGGGTCTCTTCGAGCTCACGCGCGACAAGCTTCTTGTGGCCGCCCTCTTGCTCGTCGGGATCGCTGGCTCGGGGATCGCGCGCCGCCTTCTCGGCGAACTCGGATACAACGACATCGGCGCGCTCGTCTACCTGCTCGGCTACGGCGGGATGGTGGTCGCGATCTGGTACGGGTGGATCCGTCCGCTGGACATCACCGGGCCTGACTGACCCCCGGACGCCCTTCGACTGACGCCACGCCGGCCACGTTCGACGTCGTCGGACCGCCCACGCGACCCGCCGCCCGGTGTCCACGGCCCAGAACGGAACTTTAATACTCGGTTCGCGTCGAACCTCCGATCAAGGATGCTCCCGCTACAGGTTATCGACAGCTTCCTGCTCAACTACAACGTTGGGCAGGCGTTACTCCTCGTCTTCGTGCTCGCGACGGTGGGCATACTTCCCCTCAGCTCCCGGCGACTCCTCGGGATCAACACCATCGTCTTCGGGCTCGTGTTCGCGCTGACGCCGCAGTCGATCGTCCCGATCCACTACCTGTTTCTCGGCATCGCGCTCTTGGTCGTGGGCCCGCTGCTGTACACGACCGCCGACGACTGAGCGCTGCTGTCTTCCGACAACTGCGGATCGACGACCGGCCCGGCCCCCGTGGCGGTGGACGCCGATCCGCGGGTCGTAGAACGCGGCGTTTAACAGCCAGCGACGACAACCCGACGTATGGCACAGCCGCAGGTCCCGGGAGACGGCGGCGAGACGCTCGCGCTGCCGTGCGGCGAGACGAAGTCGGTCCGCAGCCTCGATCTGGGGATGCGAGAGTTCGAGTGTGGCTGCGGGGATCGCCACGCGGTCGTGATGGACGTCCACCCGCCGGAGCGGTTCGTCCCCGACTTTCTGGTCGAGGTCCTCCGGGACGCGATCGAGACGACGAGCGAGGAGATGCCGGAGTTCGGAACCGCCCACCTGTTGGGGATCGTCTTAGAGGAGTTTCCGGACTCGGTCGTCTCCGCCGACGTGAGCGACGATGGCGACGTCGGCGCGGGGATCGTGTGGGTCACCGACTTCGACGCCCGCCGGCTCCACGAGGTCGTGGTCGAACTCGTGGTCGAACTGATGGAACACGCCGTCAGCCACGCCGCCGACGACACGGCGGTCTCGCAGTTCGAGCGCCGGATGCTGGAGTTCGACGTGGCGGAGTTCGTCGAGGCCTACCGCGCGGAGCGGGACCTCTCCGAGGACGACGTCTACGCGTGAGCGCGTCGGCTGTCCACCACCGACTCCCCGGCCGGGCCGGCGACAACGGGCGCCCGACGGACGCGGTCCGTCTGACGCCTGTCACACTGACATCTAAGCCAGTGCGGTCCGTGATCCGAGGTATGAGTTCGACCCGGCACCCCGGGTTCGACAGCGCGCAGCGCGTGCTCGCCGACGCCGACGAGCCGCTGACCGCGCGGGAGATCCACGACCGACTCCGAGGCCGCAGCGCCGACGCGTACGGCTCTTCGTACCGCGTTGCGACCATCTTGGGACGAGTCGCCGAGCGCGACGGTCCAGTCGAGGTGCTCGAGGGGAGCCCGTACCGCTACCGTTTGGTGGAGTGACGACTCCCGCCGGGACGCCGTCGGATACGCGGCCGACTCCGGTGACGCAGCCGGTCCGCCGTTCGCCGTCTGCTGTCCGACTCCGAGTACCCTGGGGATCGGTCGGCGAGCCAGGTCCCTGACGCCCGCTCGCGTCAAGGGGTCCGCCTGCCGCGGGTTGCGAATTTCGAAATGACGTTTCGCATCTCGTAGTGATTCGCCGGGCTTATTACGATGTGCGGACTCCCTCGGAGTGATGACTGACGAGGACATATCGACCGGCGGTGCGGGGACGTCCGAGGACCGGACGATCCTGCTCATCGGCAGCGGACCCATCCAGATCGGACAGGCGGCCGAGTTCGACTACTCCGGCGCGCAGGCCTGCCGGGCGCTTCAGGAGGAGGGGGCCCGAGTCGTCCTCGTCAACTCGAACCCCGCGACGATCATGACCGACCCGGACATGGCCGATCAGGTCTACATCGAGCCCATAACGCCGGAAGCGATCGCCGAGATCATCCGCACGGAGACGCCCGACGGCGTGATCGCCGGCCTCGGCGGCCAGACCGGGCTGAACGTCACCGCCGAACTCGCCGAACAGGGCATTCTCGAGGAGTACGACGTCGAGATCATGGGCACGCCGCTCGACACCATCTACGCCACTGAGGACCGCGACCTGTTCAAACAGCGGATGGAAGACATCGGCCAGCCCGTCCCCGCGTCGACGACCATCTCCCTCGACGAGGGCGAGGAGGTCCAGAGTCTGACCGAAGACGACCTCCGGGACCGCGTGGACGCAGCGGTCGAGGCGGTCGGCGGCCTCCCCGTGATCGCGCGGACCACCTACACCCTCGGCGGGTCGGGGTCCGGCGTCGTCGACGAGTTCGAGGAGCTCTACGAGCGGGTCCGGAAGGGGCTCCGTCTCTCGCGGAACAGCGAGGTCCTGATCACCGAGTCCATCTCCGGGTGGGTCGAACTGGAGTACGAGGTGATGCGCGACGCCGACAACTCCTGTATCATCATCTGCAATATGGAGAACCTCGACCCGATGGGGATCCACACCGGCGAGTCGATCGTGGTCACGCCCTCGCAGGTCATCCCCGACGAGGGACATCAAGAGATGCGGAACGCCGCGCTCGAAGTGATCCGCGAACTCGGTATTCAGGGTGGGTGTAACATCCAGTTCGCGTGGCGCGACGACGGCACCCCCGGCGGGGAGTACCGCGTCGTGGAGGTCAACCCCCGCGTCTCCCGCTCGTCGGCGCTGGCGTCGAAAGCGACCGGCTACCCGATCGCCCGCGTGACCGCGAAGGTCGCTTTAGGCAAGCGCCTCCACGAGATCGAAAACGAGATCACCGGCGAGACAACCGCGGCCTTCGAGCCCGCGATCGACTACGTGGTCACCAAGATTCCGCGGTGGCCCAAAGACAAGTTCGACGACGTGGAGTTCACCCTCTCGACGGCGATGAAGTCCACCGGGGAGGCGATGGCGATCGGGCGGAGCTTCGAGGAGTCCCTGCTGAAAGCGATCCGCTCGACGGAGTACGACCCCGCTGCCGACCTGGAGGCACTCTCCGACGCGAAGCTGGAGACGGAGTTCCTCTCGCGGCCGACCCCCGACCGGACCTACGCCATCTTCGAGGCGTTCGACCGCGGTTACTCGGTCGACGAGGTCCAGAGACTCACCGGGATCGAAGAGTGGTATCTCGAACGCTACGCGCGGGTCTCACGGGCGATGGACGCGGCCCAGGAGGGCGACTTCACCACCGCCGCGACCGCGGGCGTCACGAACGCCGAGATCGCGACCGCAACGGGCGAGCCCGTCGCCGAGGTCGAGACCGCGGTCCCCGGCCGCACGTACAAGCAGGTCGACACCTGCGCCGGCGAGTTCGCAGCCCAGACGCCGTACTACTACTCCTCGCGGAAACCCGAATTCTACACCGGGCCGCTGAAAGACGACGCCGCGGCCGGGGAACTGCGGGTCGATCGCGACGTCGAGAGC
>Ga0102935_1000202_pt1 | contig 20392 bp, 17 predicted proteins | sample SalPonR2_A_D2_MG_FD_78508 | JGI IMG/M metagenome (GOLD analysis project Ga0102935, IMG submission 78508) | Salt pond soil microbial communities from South San Francisco under conditions of wetland restoration - Salt Pond MetaG R2_A_D2_MG | ecosystem: Environmental > Aquatic > Marine > Intertidal... | reverse complement strand
TTTCGCGGATAGCCACGTTTGAATAAATGTCTGGTCAAATATAAATTCGCCACTCTTGCACCCGCCGGACCGGTGCCGATTGAATTAATATTAAGTGGGTGGTACTAACCTTTGTTATAACGTGAATGAGACAATCTCTTGGGGCCCATCTCAAATGTTATGCCACGAGCGTTCGTATCTCACCCTGCAAGGTGGGAATGAACTGACTGGCCAGCCGAATCGGTTGTTTCGCGCTATCGGAGGCATTCCGCAGAAGCCGAACATTGACTCCTGCCGATCAGGGCTCGGAGATCGGAGAGCATCAGCATGAACGGGCGGTTCGAGGATCCATCAGACTGGCAGACGTCCGCCAGTGCGTTCGAAGCTGTCGCCGACTGGAACGACGAGTTGTTTGCGTCCGAAACGGTTCAAGAGCTGTTTCGGACGGTCATCGATATCACCCTCGACGATCTGGGGTTGTCGACCGCCACCGCCTATTGTTTCGACGAGGCAGCCGCAAAGCTCCGTCCGGAGACGACGTCGATGGGGTCTGTGGATTCCGTCCCGCCCGGAGAGAGTCCGGTCTGGAAGGCATTCAGAGATGGAACGACGGTCGTGTGCGGTGGGGACGACGCGATGGAAGGCGGCGACGAGACGGACGGGTATCGGCTTGCCGTTCCGCTCGGCGAGGACTGTGTCTTGACCGCAAGCGGACGGGCACGAACGGGTGAAGCCAGCGATGTCGTCGCGGTCCTCCGGGCACTCTGTATTACAGCAGGCTCGACGCTGGAGCAGATACGATACGAAGCGAGACTTCAGGAACGCGAGCAGGAACTGAAACAACGGGCGCGACGGATCGAACGGACCGAACGAATACGCGAAACATGCAGAAACGTGACTCAAGCGGCGATTTCGGCCGATACGCGGAATGAGCTCGACGCAACAGTCTGTGATCGACTCATCGAGAACGACATCGTCGAGTTCGCCTGGATCGGCGAACTTGACCGATCGAACGGGACGCTCTCGTCCCGAGCGTGGGCAGGAGCCGAACAGGGGTACCTCGAACGAACGCCGATCGACCTCGGTGATTCCGAGGAACCGAGTATTAGCGCTGTCCGCGACAACGAGGTGTATGTTGTCGATAACATCGCTTCGGGAGCCGGCGACGAGCGGTGGCACTCGAAAGCGCTTGAACGGGGGCTCAGGTCGGTAATAGCGATCCCGCTACTGGACGGCGGGGTCCGGCACGGGGTCCTCACGGTCTACGGAGCTCGGCCGAATGCGTTCGATGAGGCGACCGAGATAGCGGCCGACCTGGGTAACCTAATCGGGCAGACGATCACAAAAATCCAGTGCCAAGACGGGCTGTTGGCCCACACAGCGACCGAGCTGGATGTCGAAATAACCGCTCCGGCGTGCTTTTTTGTTCGGTTCGTCAGGGAGACCGAAACCGGTGTTTTTTTCGAGGCGATGTCGCCGGCCGAGGACGGATCGACTCGCGTTTTTGTCAGGGCTGAAAACCCCGAACTACTCATTGAGCACGCCGACCGAGCAGTCGCGGTCGAAGCCGTCGACCGGCTCGAGAACGGGACCGAGACCAACATCGTCCGGAGTCGGTTCGACGATTCGTTTATTGGCTCGTTTCTATCACGGCACGGAATAACTCTCAGAAGCGCCTCGGCGACGCCCGAAGAGGTCCGGATCACGGTGTCGATTCCGCCGAGTATGACCCCCCGTCAGGCGCTCGAAATTATCGATTCCGAGTACCCGGGCGCGACACTGCTCGCGATACGCGAAAAGCAAAAGCGCAACGACGGCCCCGTAACGAGCAGGCTCAGCCTTCTCGATCGGCTTACCGACCGCCAACGAGAGGTCGTGGAACGCGCCTACCGGGCGGGCTATTTCGAAACACCGAAACGAACGACCGGCAAGAGTCTCGCGTCGTCGATGGACGTCTCGACGTCCGCGTTTCACAACCATCTTCGGGCCGCCGAGGCCGAACTGTTCTCGTGGCTGTTCGATAGCGACCCAGAGTGATCGCAGCCGAATTTCGCTCGGTACGCCACGAAGATCCGGACGACGTTCGGATACTGTAACCTCGAATTGGATATATTTCGCATCTGACCGCGTTCTGTGAATATATAAACCCATATTCTGTTGCGGCTGGGCCATCACATGTCATATAATACCAATCATGAACGACTACAAAATAACGGACGAAGACCGAAAGGGGGTCGACGGGGAACGGCTCACCGACGAAATCGGAATCGACCGAAAGGAGATCGAGTGGCGAAAGGAGTTCACCCAGTTCGATCGACCGGACGCCGAACGGCTCGCAGGGATGTCCGAGCTGTTCGAGGATATCTCCGACGACCTCGTCGATGAGTTCTACGATCACCTCCAGTCACACTCGGAGGCGATCGCGATACTTGACTCCTCCTCGAAGCCCGTCGAGGCGCTGAAACGCTCACAGAAGCAGTACCTCATAGAACTCGGGAGCGGCCAATACGGCCCGGAGCACTTCGAAAGCCGAGCACGGATCGGCAAGATACACGATATGTTGGATCTCGGGCCGCGGTTCTACTTCGGGGCGTACACCATCTACTACCGGGGGATTCTCGAAGCGATCGGCGAGGACGTAAAACGGAAGACGGCCCAGTCAGACGGCGGTATCGACGTCGCCGAACCCCCCGATGTGGCCGAGGAAGAGGCCCTGCGCAAGGCGGAGGGCGAGGAAGCCGTCGCGGCGGCGGTCGACACCGTTATCGAGCGGGCGATGTCCGCGCTCAAACTCCTGAATCTCGACCAGCAGGTCGCGATGGATACGTACATCCACGCCTACAGCCAGCAGATAGAGACGGAACTCGAACAACAGCAGACCGTCGCCGGGGAGGTCCGATCGTCGATCGAGGAGCTCCAGGAGGCCTCGGAAGCGGTCTCGGAAAGCGCCCAACAGATCAACGAGATCGCGGACGAGCAGGCCGATCGAATGCAGGACGTCGCCGACGAGGTCTCGAACCTCAGCGGAACGGTCGAAGAGATCGCCGCCACCGCCGACGACGTCGAGTCGACGAGTTCGGAGGCAGCCACACTCGCCGAACAGGGCCAAGAATCCACGGCGGCTGCACAGACTGCGATGGAGACCGTCGACGGGGCCGCAAACAGCGTGGCCGAAGACTTCGATCGGTTGCAGGATCGGATCCAAGAGATTGATTCGATCGTCGACGTAATCAACGACATCGCCGAGCAGACGAACATCTTAGCGTTGAACGCGTCGATCGAGGCTGCCAGGGCGGATCAAGAGGGCGACGGGTTCGCCGTCGTCGCCGAAGAGGTGAAATCGCTCGCCGAGGAGTCCCAACAGCGCGCCGGCGAGATCGAAGAGACGATCGAGCAGATCCAAGCCGAGACGAACGAGACCGTCGAGAGTCTCGAAGAGACGACCGAGGCGATACACGAGGGCCACGACCGCGTTGAGGAGGCGATGGAGCGGCTAGTCGGGATCGTCGACGCGGTCGAAAACGCGGCGAACGGGGTCGCGGAGGTCGCCTCTGCAACCGACGAGCAGGCCGCGACGACCGAGGAAGTGGCGACGATGGTCGACGAAGTCGCCGGGCAGGCCGAACGTGTCCAGACGGAGATCGCACAGGTCGCGGAGGCGACCGAAGAGCAGACGTCCACCGTCGGGGACATCGCGCGGTCGCTGGAGCGGCTCACGAACGACGCCTAGTCCGCCCATGTCCACACCCATGTTCGATCCCGAGTCGGGCGCCGGCGCGCCGTTGGCTGACAAGCCGATCGAGATCCTACACGTCGACGACGAACCCGCTTTCGGCGAACTGTGCGCCGAGTTTCTCGAGCTCGAATCGGACCGACTGACCGTCGATACGGCGACGAGCGCCGTCGAAGGGCTCGAATACGTCGCCGACGAGCGGCCGGACTGCATCGTCAGCGACTACGACATGCCGGGGATGGACGGACTCGAATTCCTCGAGGCAGTCCGAAAACGGTACACAGAACTTCCATTCATCCTGTTTACTGGCAAGGGCAGTGAGGAGATCGCGAGCGAGGCGATCTCGGCCGGCGTCACCGACTACCTCCAGAAGTCCCGGGGGCAAGACCAGTACCGCATCCTGCGAAACCGGATCCGAAACAGCGTCGCTAACTACCGGTCGAGACAGCGCGTTCGGATGTTCCGATCGGCCGTCGAACACTCGGGGCACTCGATATACATCACTGACACGGACGGCGTGATCGAATACGTGAACCCGAGCTTCACCGATATCACGGGGTATACGGCCGAAGAGGCGGTCGGACGAACGCCCGAGATTCTGAAGTCCGGCGAGCACGGCGCCGAGTTCTACGACGACCTCTGGGAGACGATCCTCGGCGGGGACGTCTGGGAGAACGAGATCATCAATCGACGGAAAAGCGGCGAACTATACGTCGCCGACCAGACGATCGCCCCGATACTCGTCGGCGACAGCGAGCCCGAAAAGTTCGTCGCGGTGAACCAGGAGATAACCGATCGGAAAACGTACCAGTTGGCGTTGCAGCGACAGTGTGAGAACCTCGGGGCGCTCAACCGGATGCTCCGATACCGCATTCGGGACGATCTCCAGGCGGTGACCGGCTACGCCGAACTCCTCGAAAACCACGTAGACGATAACGGAACCGAATATCTCCGCACGCTCGAAGAGCACGCCTGGGACGTCTTCGATCAGATCGACGCCGCACAGAGCTTCACCGACCTGCTACACCGGACCGACGCGGACGACCCGATGGAGCTACAGCGGGTGCTCCAGAACGCAGTCCGGAACGTGGGTTCCATTGGTGAAAACGTCACGGTCACCGTTGACGAGACAGTCTCGTCGATACCGATCGCCGACGAGGCGGTGCTCAGGTCGATCGTTCGGATCCTCGTGAAGAACGCTGTTCGATACAGGTCCGGGCCGTCGGAAATTCGAGTGTCAGCGACCGACCGTGACCAGACGCTCGCCATCGAAGTGCGGGCTGACGGTCGGGCCGAACTCGACGGGACCGTCGACCGTCAGTCCACGGAGACGGTACAGAGTCTCAATATTCCGGGAGTGGACGGCTCGGAACGTCACATACTGCAGGGACTCACCGACAGCTACGGGGGCGAAATACGGATTGCAGACGATCGCGCGGACGGCTTCGGGTTCACCGTGCAGTTGCCTGTCGATCGGCTCCTGTCGGAAAGCGTTCGAAGCTCCTGAAAGGCTGATTCCGTCGTGGCCGTTCTGTGATAAACAAGCTATATACGTACGTGGGGCCGTCTTTGCGACAATGGCAACCGACCGCCGAACCGAGATGTCGGCCGGCGAGACGGACACCTTCCTCGGTGCACACGAGACGGGCGTGTTGTCGCTGGCCCGGACGGACGAACCGTACGCGATCCCGGTCTCGTACGGCTACGACACCTCGGCGCGGCAGTTCTATTTGCGCCTCGTTTCGACCCCGGAAAGCGAAAAGCGACAGTTTCTCACCTCGGATCCGAACGCCCGCTTCGTCGTCTACGAGGAGGAAACGGACGCCTATCGGAGCGTCGTCGCGAGCGGAGCGCTCGTCCGGATCGATCCCGACGAGTTGGCTGCCGAGGACATCCAGCAGTACGGCGCGGCCCAACGACCGCTCTTCGAGTTCTGGGCGGATGGAAAGGAGGAACTCGATATCGATCTCTACAGACTGGATCCCGAGACGGTGACTGGCCGGAAAATAGTGGTTTCTCGCGAGAAGTAGTGCCCGGCTAGGCGGGGGCAAAGTCAGCTGTGTCGACGGATTCCGTACACACCGGACAGCCACTCGATAGTATCGCCTCCCGCATCGAGGTGTTGACCTCGATCTCTTGTTCGCACGCCGGGCAGACGAAGAGATACGTACTCATAAGCGACCGTCGAGACGGAGTCGTTCGCCCGATCCGACGGGGGCGGATATATACGGACTGGTATCCAACGGCACAGTCAATCGGCCGCTTCCGGCCGTTCAGTCGACCCGGAGAGCCCGACGGTGATGCCGTCGGCCTCCGACAGCGAGACTGTGACGTCGTCGAACGTCAGCCGGTATTCGCTTGCGTGTTTGCCGTCCGTGCTGAGACGGACCCGCTCTTCGAGCAGTCCGGCTTCAGTGAGTCGTTCGAGCTTTCGGTAGGTCGTCGATCGGGGGATTTCACAGCGATCGGTGAGTTCACCCGCGGTCAGAGGCTCTTCCGCAGCCGCTTCGAGCAGCGCCCGACAGTCGGGATCCTCGAGCGCTGCGAGCACGGCTTCGGTATCGACCGACTCCGCGTCCGATCGGCCGACGTTGTGGGACCGGTCGCCGTCTCTCGGATGGAGTTGCGCTGGCATCGTTCTGATGGATACAAAGGGACCGATCGTTGGGTAGTTCAGCCCTCAGTATGCAGGGTGGTTTAAGTGACGGGCTGGGTCGGGAAACAGACTTAGGTGACTGGCGGCAAACACGTATGCGATGGGCTCCGGGATCCGAGCCGAGATTCGCGTCGACGCCGACGGGACGTGCCCGGTCGTCGAGGGATCCATTGCGGCGGGGGCCCCCTCGTACTCGATCGCGAGAAGCGCGACCGCCAGCGAGCCGGACCGTGTCACCGAAGAGTTCATGATCGACGGCGAAGAGACGCCGACCGCGAGTCTCGAACTGACCGAAGTGTTCGATTACGGCCCGAAGACGATGTACCGGTTCGACCGCGAACGCGGCCGTGGCTGTCCCTGCGAATCCGTCGAGCGGTTCGACTGCCCGATCGTCGATCTCCACACCCGCGACGGATATCTGTATCTCGTCTTTCATGCGGTCGACATGGAAAACCTCCGAGCGGTGATCGTGCGGCTCAAAGAACACTACTCCGAGGTCGACGTCCGGCGACTGCTTCGGAGCGACCACGAACCACAGGAATCCAACCTGATCTTCGTCGATCGGGGCCGGCTGACCGACAGACAACGCGAGGTACTGGAGACCGCCCACCGGATGGGATACTTCGAGCATCCGAAAGACGCCAACGCCGGCGAAGTGGCGGAGACGCTCGACATCACGACGGCGACGTTCTCCGAGCATCTCGCGGCGGCCCAATCGAAGCTCCTGGACGCAATCCTCGACGTTTGATACCGTCGCTCAACGCATAGATGGCCAGTAACAGAAGCGACGCTGCGCCGTCCGAATCCGGCCGCATCGTGCCACAGCCGTTCGAAAACGCATGGCCGACGGTGGGGATTCCCGTCCTACGCCGTGAAAGCGTCCGGCGAGACTGTACTTCCACACAGAACACAGCCGTGACTGACGAGCGCCTGCCGTATCTCGGGGTCTAAGCGAACCTGTCCGTGGCAGTCCGGACAGACGAACCGATCGTGAGGACCATCGCCGCTCATACAGCGAGGATGGCTTCGGATCTATATATCGACTGTCGCCGTTCTCACCGGCTGGGAAAAACGCACCGGCGAGAAGTGGCAACCGCATTGGTCGTAACCTTGCTGTCAACACAGGGCTTACATCAGAGAGTCTCGAACCGTCGGCTATGCCAGAAGTGGAAGTGTCCCTCCCGGACCGTATCGACAGCGAAATCGCCCGACTCGTCGAGCAAGGCGAGTTCCTCAACCGCGAGCAGGCCATCGAAGAACTCCTATCGATGGGGGTCTCCGCGTACGCGCCGGCCGAAACGACCGACGAACCCGACCAAGATATCTTCACGCAGATGACGGACGATCAGCAGGACCCCGCCGCCCGCGAGGAGGACGGCGACGAGTACACGCTCTGATCACGCCTTCGAGCGCCGATCGACGCGGCCTCAGCGTACCAGAATCTTCTTTGTCCGTCTCGTCGGACGTTCCCGTATATGATTCCGATCGACGACACGCCGCTGTGTCGGAACGGGAAAGTACTCATCCTGGCGTACGACCACGGGCTCGAACATGGGCCGGTCGACTTCGAGGGCGTCCCCGAAAGTGCCGACCCCGAGCGAACCTTCGAGGCAGCGACCCACCCGGCGGTGACCTCCGTCGCCGTCCAGAAGGGGATCGCGGAAGCGTACTATCCGAGCTACGAGGACGACGTCGATCTGCTCGCGAAGCTCAACGGCACCTCGAATCTCTGGATGGGCGAGCCGGATTCGGCGGTCAACTGCTCGGTCGAGTACGCCGCCGAACTCGGGGCGTCCTCGGTCGGGTTCACGCTCTACGGCGGTTCGAACAACGAAATCGAGATGGCCGAGGAGTTCCGGGAGGCACAGGAAGCCGCCCGCGAACACGGCCTCCCGGTCGTGATGTGGTCGTACCCGCGCGGCCAAGGACTCAAAAACGACACCAAGCCATCGACGATCGCCTACGCCGCGCGGCAGGCGCTCGAACTCGGCGCCGACATCGCGAAGGTCAAACACCCCGGCAGCCAGTCGGCGATGGAGGACGCGGTCCGGATGGCCGGGAAGACGAAGGTCGTCATGTCCGGCGGCTCGAAGCGGAGCGATCGAGCCTTCCTCGAGAGCGTCAAACAGACGGTCGACGCCGGCGGGAAGGGGCTGGCCGTCGGCCGGAACGTCTGGCAGCGCGAGAACCCCGAACGGATCCTCGACGCCTTAGAGCAGGTCATCTTCGAGGAGGCGAGCGTGGACGAAGCACTGGCGGCCGCCGAATAGATGACGGACACCATCGACGCGATCATCGAGGTCGTTGCCAGGACGGCCCCCGACGTTCGGGGCGGCCTCGCCGGACGGCGCGTCTACGACTCAGCCGAGAACCCGACCGGCGACAGGCAACTCGAGGCGGACGTCTACGCCGACGAACTGCTCGAAGAGCGTCTGCTCGACATCGAAGCGGTCGGCGGCTACGCCAGCGAGGAACGCGAGTCAGTCATCGAAGACGACGGCGAGTATCACGTCGTGGCGGACCCACTCGACGGCTCTTCGAACCTCAAGCCGAACAACACTATGGGGACGATCTTCGGGATCTACGACGAGCAACTGCCGGCGGCCGGTCACGATCTGGTCGCCAGCGGGTTCGTTCTCTACGGCCCGATCACGACGATGGTCACCGCACGCGACGGAACCGTCACCGAATCCATCATCGGAGACGACGGGAGGAGACAGATCGTCGAAGAGGGGTTGACGCTCCCCGAAGAGCCGACGGTCTACGGGTTCGGCGGTCGTGTTCCGCGGTGGAGCGAGGCGTTCGCCGACTACGTCGACGAGGTCGAAGACGAACTCAAACTCCGCTATGGCGGCGCGATGATCGGGGACGTAAACCAGGTGCTCACCTACGGAGGGATCTTCGGCTACCCCGGCCTCAAGGATCGACCCGAGGGCAAACTCCGGTTGCTGTTCGAAGGGCATCCGATCGCCTACGTTGTCGAATCGGCGGGTGGCGCGTCCTCGAACGGTGAAACCTCCCTGCTCGATCTGACACCGGAACGGCTCCACGAGCGAACGCCGCTGTTCGTCGGTGACGCCGAGTACGTCGAACGGCTCGAAGTAGCGCTGTCTAAGTGATCGACACTCTGTCGCGCAGCCGTTCTCTTTGTGTATTCGAGCCCGCAAGAAGAGAGCGCAAGTGAACTGTGAAGCGCGGTTAGCTGCCCGTATATTCCCGGGCGGATCCCGCGAGTATCGGACAGAACACAGGCTATATGTGGGTGTGTGAGACAGTACACCGATACATGCCACCGGAAAGTAGTTCTCTCAGCCGGCTACGGGGACGCTGGCTGTCTCCCCCGAGAGCGGGACGGCGACCGTTCCGCTATGTGCCGAACAGGGGAGGGGAAGCACCCCGATCCGGCACACAAGCCACCCGTCAAGTGGGATCACCGAACCCGTCGGTACCAAGCGGATGAGTGACACGTACGACGCCCGTATCCTGCTGCTGACGGGCGAGGCGGCCAAAGGACTCGTATGACCGACCGGAAAGACACCGAGGCGCGGGTCGGGGTCGACATCGGTGGGACCTTTACCGACCTCGTGACGGTCCGAGACGGGCAGGTGACAGTCACGAAGACCCCCTCGACACCGGCCGCCCCCGAACGCGGCGTCGTCGACGGGCTCCGGAAGCTCCACAACGAGTCAGGGCTACAGTTCGAAGACGTCTCCTTTCTCGCCCACGGGACGACAGTCGCGACGAACGCCGTCCTCGAACGGGAGTGGGCCGAAACCGCGCTCCTGACGACGGAGGGATTCCGCGACGCCCTGGGGATCGGTCGCCAGGCCAGGCCGGACATCTACGACTTTCAGTCCGAGAAGCCGGCACCGATCGTCCCGCGGGACCGTCGCTACGCGGTGCCGGAGCGCCTCGACGAACGCGGGACGGTACTCGAAGCGCTCGACGAGGCTGCGGTCCGAGACGTCGCCGACCAACTCGCCGAAAGCGGCGTCGAAAGCGTCGCGATCAGCCTCCTGTTCTCGTTCGAGAACGACGATCACGAACGTCGGGTCGAAGAGATCCTCCGCGAGGAAGGCATCGACACCAAAGTGTCGCTGTCGAGCGAGACGCTACCGGAGATACGCGAGTACGAGCGAACGCTCACGACTGCGCTGAACGCCGCCCTCAAGCCGGTGATGGACAGCTACATCGGGACCTTGGGGACACGTATCGACGAGCAGAACATCGACGCCGAACTGAAGATCATGCAGTCCAACGGCGGGATCATCACCGCGGCGGCGGCGCGTGACAGACCCGTAAACACGCTACTTTCGGGTCCCGCCGCCGGCGTCCGGGGTGCGACCTACGTCGCCGGACTCGCCGACATCGAGGACGTCGTCACGATGGACATGGGCGGCACGTCGTGTGACGTCTCGCTGGTCGAAGGGGGCGAGCCACTGATCGCGACCGACGTCGAAATCGGCGATTATCCGGTTAACGTTCCCATGATCGACATCCACACGGTCGGCTCCGGCGGCGGGTCGATCGCGTGGCTCGACGAGGGCGACGCGCTTCGGGTCGGCCCGAAAAGCGCCGGCGCCGACCCGGGGCCGGTCTGCTACGGACGGGGCGGCCAGCGACCGACGATCACCGACGCACAGCTGTTGTTGGGTCGTCTGGATCCCGCCGCCTTTCTGTCGGATGACATCGGGAACGACGTCAGCGAAGTGTCGGCGGTCGTCGAACGGGAACTCGCCGACCCGCTCGGGATCTCCGTCGAAGAAGCCGCACAGGGAATCCTGGACGTCGCGAACGCCAATATGGAACGGGCGCTGCGGGTCGTGTCCGTCGAACGCGGCTACGATCCGCGTGATTTCGGGCTGGTCGCTTTCGGCGGTGCCGGCCCGCTGCACGCAACGGCGCTCGCGGAGTCGCTCGATATCCCCCGGGTGATCGTTCCCCGATCGGCCGGCGTCCTTTCGGCGCTCGGACTGCTCATCAGCGACATCCTCTATGATTACAGCACGTCCCGCGTCCGTCCCCTCTCGGGGGTCTCACCGTCGGGACTTCAGGCTGAGTTCGACCGGTTCGTCGATCAGGGTCGACAGCGACTCGCCGAGGAGCGGCTTCCGGACGATCGGATGCGCTTCGAGCGCTCGCTGGATCTGCGGTACGCAGGCCAGTCGTTCGAACTATCGGTGCCGGTCCCCGACGGCGACATCGACCCCGAGACCCTCTCGACGGTCGCCGATCGGTTCCACGACCGACACCGAAAGCGGTACGGCCACGCCTACGAGGACGAACCGATCGAACTCGTGACGCTCAGGCTCAGTGCCCGCGGCGTCGTCGAGACGCCGGATCTGCGGCCCTCAGAGTCGGGCGGGACGATCGAGGACGCGATCGACAGCCGCCGAGACGTCGTCTTCGACGGCACGGGACACGAGACCCCCATCTACGACCGAACGGCGCTGCCGATCGGAACCGAGTTCGACGGCCCGGCCGTCGTGGCGGGGCCCGAAAGCACCGTCGTCGTCCGGCCCGGACAGCACGCACAAATGAACGAGTACGGCAGTATCATCGTGGGGATCGAGTCATGACCAGCGACGATCCGGGGACGTCCGACGGGGTCGACCCTGTGACGCTCGAGGTGACACGGAACGCCTGCATCGCGATCAGCGAGGAGATGAACGCTACGCTCATCCGGACCGGATACTCGCCGAACATCAAAGAGCGCCGCGACTGTTCGTGTGCGCTATTCGATGCCGACGCGGAGATGATAAGCCAAGCGGAGAACATGCCGGTCCACCTGGGGGCGATGCCGTTTTCGGTGGCGGCGGCCATCGACCGCTATCCGCCCGAAACGCTCGATCCGGGCGATGCGATTCTGCTCAATGATCCGTTCTACGGCGGCGCACACCTGCCGGATCTGACACTCGTGACGCCCGTCTTCCAGGACGGCGACATCATCGCCTTTGCGGCCAACCGCGCCCACCACGCTGACGTCGGTGGCTCGCGGGCCGGGAGCGTCGCTGCCGACTCGACGGAGATCTATCAAGAAGGGCTCCGGATCCCGCCCGTGAAGCTGTTCGAGGGCGGCGAGCCCAACGAGGGGCTCTTCGATATGATTCTCTCGAACGTGCGCACGCCCGACGAGCGCCGGGGCGACCTCCGCGCACAGGAGGCCGCGAACGAGACGGGACGGCGCCGCGTTACCGAACTCGTCGAGAAGTACGGTCGCGGGCAGTTGACGGCAATGCTCGAAGAGATCAAGGACTACTCCGAACGGCGGATGCGGGCCGAAATAACGGACCTACCGGACGGGACCTACACCTACGACGACGTCTTGGACGACGACGGCCGCGGAAACGAGGCGTTGGCGATCCGAGCGGCGGTCACGGTCGACGGCGACCATGTCAGCGTGGACTTCTCGGGCAGTGCCGACCAGACCGCCGGAGCGATAAACGCCGTGTTCGCGGTGACCGCCTCCGCGACGTACTATGCGGTCCGGTGTGTCACCGACCCGGACATCCCACCGAACCACGGCTGCTACAGGCCGATCGACATCGAGGCTCCGGACGGTACGATCGTCAACCCCGAGCCCCCGGCGGCGGTGGTCGGGGGGAACCTCGAAACCTCACAGCGGGTGACAGACGTCGTCCTCGGTGCCCTCAGCAAAGCCGTCCCCGACCGGGTGACCGCCGCGGGCCAGGGAACGATGAACAACGTCACGTTCGGCGGGACGGACCCGCGTGACGGGACCCCCTACGCCTTCTACGAGACTCAAGCCGGCGGTTTCGGCGGTCGCCGCGGCAAGGACGGGATGGACGGCGTCCACGTCCACATGAGCAACACAATGAACACGCCAGCCGAGGTGTTAGAGACCGCCTATCCGCTCCGGGTGACGCGGTATGAATACCGCCCGGACACCGGCGGTGCCGGGGAGTTCCGCGGCGGGCTCGGACTCCGCAGGGACATCCAGGTCCGCGACCACGAGGCGACGTTTAGCCTCCTGGCCGAGCGTCATCGGTCGCAGCCCTACGGCCTGTCGGGCGGTGACCCCGGTGCGACTGGCGGCGCAGTTTTGAACCCCGACGACGACCCGGAGGAGCTAGCGCCGAAGTCGACCCACGAACTCCCGCCCGGGTCAGTCGTGAGCGTTCGGACCCCGGGTGGCGGCGGCTACGGCGATTCCTCGGACCGTGACGCCGGCGCGCTCGCCCGGGATCTCCGGCTCGGGAAGATTACTCCCGAACGGCTCAGATCGGTCTACGGGATCGATCCGATGGATCTGCGAGGAGATGGGGAAGGCGAAAGATGAATGACCCGCACGACGGACCCTGACGGGGTGGTGTTCCGGAAATAGAGGCCTCTCGAGTCTGCAGTCGGCGTATCAGAAAAGCCCGACGAACGCGTCGATCCCGACAGCGATTCCGATGAGGCCGAGCGAGTACACCGACGATCCAGCCATCGAGGAGGCCGAAAACTGGAGCGGATCCGTCCCGGTCATCGCGGCCGGTACAGTGAGTGAACCGCGGGCGACCGGCAGCGCGTTCGAGAAGGCGACCGCCGGGACGCCCCAGCGATCGAACCAGCGGTCGACGCGGCCCGAATCGTTCGGTCCAGCGCTCCCGGGGAGTGCTTCGAGCGTGAGATCGGTCCGACGGATCAAGACGAAAAGCGCGATCTGTCCGGCCGTCGCGCCGACAACGGCGACGAGCGCGACCGAGGCGATCCCGACAGTATCGCTGCCGACTGCGAGTACGGTCGCCACGAAGAACGTCCGCGTCGGGATGAGTTTGCCGACGAGCGCGCCCTCCAGCGAGAACGCGACGAGTAACGCGAAGAGCCCGTAGTGGGCGATGAGCCCGACACCCGCGTCGATGATCGCGTCATACATGGAGTATCTACACCTGCTCTCGTAGATAACTCTTCGCTGAGACGCGATATCACGGAACAGCTAGCCATCAGAGCCTTGATCTCGCCGATCCGAGACGTGGTATGCTGAACAAAGGCCGGACGGCCCCCGATTTCGCCCTCCCGGGGGTCGAGGGCGGCGAATCGACACTCTACGAGCTGTTCCGTCCGATCGAGGACGGTGAGCTGGTGCTACTGTGGTTCCTCCCGGCGACGTTTCTCCCGACGGGAACGGCGGAGCTGCGGGCGATTACCGAGGCCGGCTGGCACGACTGTGCGGGCCTGCAGGTGTGGGTGCTCACGATGGACAGTATCTACGCGGCGGCCACCTATGCGGACCAGCATGAGTTCCCGATGGCGTTTCTCGGTGACGCCGCGAGCGCGGCGAGCTACTACGACGTCGAGTACGACGAGTGGGAGGGCCATTACGGCGTCCCCAAACGAGCCGTCTTCCTCGTCGGTACCGACTGGACGATCGAGTTCGCGCGGGCGATCGGAGACGCCTTCGAACGGTCCGACCCCTCACCGGTAAATCAGGTCGCGGCGTCGATCGAAGAGCGGGTCCCCGGGGCGGAGCCGCCGCCGGCTGTCGAATACAGTCGAGAGCGCTGAACGACGACTGTGTGGGCGCGTCTCGATCGGGCTCCACAGACGGGCAGATCGGTGTCCAGCGACGGCCGGGCTCCGTGACAATCGCCGTCGGTATTTAATTATGAAGAGTGATTTGTAAGAGTTAAACCACGGCCTTTCGATTGTGGATATATGTCAGGAGAAGCGAACCCCTTCGAGAGCTTACAGGAGCAAATAGACGACGCCGCGGAGTACATCGATGTGGGGGACGATGTACTCGAACGGCTCAAAAACCCCGAGCGCGTTCTGGAAACGAATCTCTCGGTCGAGCTCGACGACGGCTCGATCGGCGTCTTCCGGGCCTACCGCTCACAATTCAACGGCGACCGCGGTCCCTACAAAGGCGGCATCCGGTATCACCCCGGCGTCACCCGCGACGAAGTAAAGGCACTCTCGGGCTGGATGGTTTATAAATGCGCCGTCGTCGATATCCCCTACGGCGGCGGGAAGGGCGGTATCATCATCGACCCTACCGAGTACACCGAGTCCGAACTCGAACGGATCACCCGGGCTTTCGCGACCGAACTGCGGCCGCTCATCGGCGAGGACCGGGACATCCCCGCGCCGGACGTAAACACCGGCCAGCGAGAGATGAACTGGATCAAAGACACCTACGAGACGCTCGAAAACACCACCGAGCCGAGCGTCATCACCGGGAAGGCCATCGAGTCCGGCGGCTCACGCGGCCGGGTCGAGGCAACGGGCCGGTCGACGATGCTCACCGCCCGGGAGGCATTCGATTACTTCGGCAAGGATATCCCCGGCGCTTCGGTCGCGATCCAGGGGTACGGCAACGCCGGCAGCATCGCCGCCCGGTTGCTCGCGGACACGCAGGGGATGAACATCGTCGCCGTCTCCGACTCTTCGGGTGCGATCTATGACCCCTCGGGGCTCGATCCCGAGGCCGTCAAGGAGTTCAAAAACGAAACCGGGTCAGTGTCGGGATACGACGACGCTGCGGAGGAACTCACGAACGAGGAGCTGTTGACGCTGGACGTCGACCTGCTCGTTCCCGCCGCCCTCGAGAACGCGATCGATGGCGAACTCGCCCATGAGGTCGAGGCCGACATCGTCGTTGAGGCGGCGAACGGGCCGCTGACGCCTGAGGCCGACGAGGTCCTGACCGACCGGGACGTCTACGTCTTCCCCGACATCCTCGCCAACGCCGGCGGTGTCACGGTTTCGTACTTCGAGTGGGTCCAGAACCGCCAGCGGTTCTACTGGACCGAAGAGCGCGTCAACGAGGAACTCGAACGCCAAATCGTCGACGCGTTCGACGGTCTCGTCGAGTGCTACGAGGAGTACGACCTCCCGAACTTCCGGACCGCCGCCTACGTCGTCGCGATCCGGCGCGTGCTCGACGCCTACGAGGAAGGCGGGAGTTGGCCGTAGTAACGAAAGGTCAAAGACGCGTCCCTCGCAGGGATCGGTATGAAAGCGACCGCGAAGGCCCACCCGATCCAGGGGTTAATCAAGTACCACGGGATGCGGGACGAGGAACTCCGGCTCCCGTATCACGACTCGATTTCGGTCTGTACTGCGCCGAGTCACACGAAGACGACCGCCGAGTTCGATCCGGACCGATCGGCCGACGAGTACGTCGTCGACGGTGAACGGATCGACGACCGGGGCGCAGAGCGCCTCCGGGGCGTCGTCGACCACGTCAGAGAGCGCGCTGGGATCGATCACCGGGTTCGCTTCGAGTCACGCAACGATTTCCCGACGAATATCGGGTTCGGCTCCTCCTCGTCCGGATTTGCGGCCGCCGCGGTCGCGCTAGCCGAGGCCGCCGGACTCGAGTTGAGCCGTCCCGAACTGTCGACGATCGCCCGCCGGGGCTCCTCGTCGGCGGCCCGGGCGGTCACCGGCGCCTTCTCGCACCTCCGAACGGGGCTGGACGACGCGGACTGTCGCTCCGAGCGGATCGAGACCGATCTCGAGGACGACCTCCGGATCGTCGCCGCCGAGATCCCGGCGTTCAAACACACGGCCCACGCCCACGAGGAGGCCGCCGACAGCCACATGTTCCAGGCCAGACTGGCGCACATCCACGAGCAGATCGCGACGATGCGGAACGCTCTCCGGGAGGAGGACTTCGATCGCGCCTTCGAACTCGCCGAACACGACTCGCTGTCGCTGGCGGCGACGACGATGACCGGGCCCTCGGGGTGGGTCTACTGGAAACCGGAGACGCTCGAGGTGTTCGAAACTGTCCGAACGCTACGTGAAGAAGACGTTCCGGTCTACTTCTCGACCGACACCGGCGCATCAGTGTACGTCAACACGACGGCCCAGTACGTCGACCGGGTCGAAGGCGAAATCTCGGAGTTGGGGATCGACACGCGCGTCTGGGAGGTCGGCGGACCCGCGACGGTGCTCGACGAGAGCGAAGCACTGTTTTGAGCCGGACAGAAGCCTGAAAAGGGTATCCTCTATCGAGGACGCCGAGCAGGCTAGCACATACTTACCCCTGCAACGCCAAACCGAAGATAGTGTCCGGTAGCCTGTTACCCGTTATCGCGGCCATCCTCGTGTTGGGGCTCGTCGTCCAGTTGCTCGCCCACCGGCTAAAGGTCCCGAGCGTCGTGTTCTATCTCCTCATCGGTGTCGTGCTAGGACCGGAAGTGATCGGGCTCATCACGCTGGACACGTTCGGCAGCGGCCTCGAGACGATCGTCGGGATCAGCGTGGCGATCATCGTCTTCGAGGGCGCGTTCGCGCTGCGGATCGAACGGATTCGGGGCGCCTCGACGGTCTCCTTCCGGCTGGTGACGGTCAGCGCCATCGTCATGTTTCTGGGAACGGCGGCGGCGGTTCGGTTCTTCGAGGGAGCCGACTGGGAGATCGCTCTTCTCATCGGGGCGTTGCTCATCGCGACCGGACCGACCGTCATCACGCCGATCCTCGAAGTCGTCCGGGTCAGAGAGCACGTCGCCACTGCGCTGGAGACGGAAGGGATCGTCAACGACGTGACCGCCGCGATCGTCGCCGTCGTCATCTTCGAGACGCTGTTGCTCGACGACCTCGGCGTTCCAGCGACCGTCCTGTCGTTCCTCCAGCGACTCGGCGTCGGCGTGGCTGCAGGCGTACTCGCGACGGTCACGATCTACATCATCTTGGACAGTGATCTCGTCCCCGAACGGGACATCCAAGCATCGCAGTTCCTCGTTCTGGCAGCGGCCGTCGGCGCCTTCGCGGCGGCCGAAGTCGTCGCCGCCGAGGCCGGTATCGCGGCCGCCGCGACCAGCGGGATCGCCCTCGGGAACCTCGATCTCGACAACAGAGTGGAGATCGAGCAGTTCACACAGAACACGACGCTCATCGTGCTCTCGTTCGTGTTCATCTCGCTGGCTGCCCTGATCGACATCGAGGCGATACTCGAACTCGGCGTCGGCGTGATCGCGATCGTGGTCGTGATCATGCTCGTGCTTCGGCCGTTCGGAGCGCTCATCGCGACCGTCGGCATCGAGCAGTTCACGTGGCCCGAACGGCTGTTCATCGCCGGGGTCGGCCCACGCGGGATCATCCCGGCCAGCGTGGCGACGCTCTTTGCGATCGAACTGGAACTCGCGGGGAACATCGAGGCAGGACAGCTGTTGGTCGGGACGGTGTTCGCCGTCATCTTTGCCACAGTCGCGATCGAGGCCGGACTGGCGCGACAGATCGGCGACCTCCTGGGAGTATCACCGATGCGAACGATAATCATCGGCGGCGGCCGGGTCGGCCGGACGCTCGCCAAACGACTGGAGAACAGAGGCGAGTTCGTCGTCATCGTCGAGAGCGACGACCGCCAGATCGAACAGGCGCGATCGGACGGACACACGGTCTACGAGGGGGACGGAACCGACACGGAGGTGCTGCGGAAAGCGGGCATCGAGGACACAAAGCGGTTCATTGCAGCGACCAGGGACGACAATATCAATCTCCTGGCGTGTCAACTCGCCCGCACCACGTTCGGTATCGAGGCAGTGTACTCGCAGGTCAACCAGCCGGACAACGTCGAGGCGTTCGAGAGCATCGACGTGATCGCCGTCGATTCGCCGACAGCGACGGCGAAAGCTCTCGACGACGAGATCGAACGGCCGGCGCTCGCCCACTGGATGACCGGACTCGGCGACGGGCACGACGTTCAGGAGATCGAGGTGACCGCAGAAGCCCTCATCGGCAAGAGCATCCGTGATCTCAACGCTGAGATCCCGGACAGCGTTATCGTCGCCGTCATCGGCCGCGACGGCGAAACGCGGGTCCCGGACGCCGAGGACGTCCTCGAACGGGGGGATCGCGTTACCTTCATCGGCGACTCGGACGCCGTCAAACGGGCAGTCAGCCGGTTTCACCCACACGAGTAGTGGCCGTCAGCCGCACGGCTGCCGCCCGTCCGACACTCGGCGACACACATAGGTGTCCGGGGCGGCAGATCGTAGCCGTGAGCGACTACTACGTCGGCGGTGTCGCAGGGGCCGAAACCTGGCTTGCGGTCGCCTACACGGCCGATGGCTACGATCACACGGCTGTCGTCGACGGCGTCGGCGAGCTGTGGACGCGCTACGAAGAGACAGCCGCCCGGATCGCCGTCGACGTACCGATCGGGCTCGGATCGACGACGGCCCCCCGACCGAACGAACTGGCCGCTCGCGAACTACTGGGTGAGCGACGCGACGCGATCGTCCCGGCACCGGTTCGGGAGGCGGTCAAAAAGCAGCGCTACCGGACCGCGGCCCGCGTTCACGAACGGAAGACAGGCCACGAACTCCCGAAGGCGGCCTTCGAATCGGCGAACCGGACGGCCGCAATGGACGAATTCCTCGATGCGATCGACGAGGCTCGACCGGTGTTCGTCGAAGCGCAGCCGGAGATCTGCTATCTGGCCTTCGCTGGGGAGCCGATGGCCGATCCGCCGAACGTCGCCGGCGGGTACGCCGAGCGAATGCGGGCGTTGGCCGAGTTCGATCGGGACGCACCGCCGACCGTCCAGTCCGTCGCCGAGGCGACCGCCGGTAACCGGATCCCGATCCCAGCCGTCGTCGATGCCGTCGCGCTCGGACTGACGATCCGCCCCGGTCCCGGCGAACTTCGGTCGTTGCCGGTCGGCCCGCCGGAGGACGAACGCGGTCTCGAGATGCGATACGTCTACCGGAGCGAAACGCCGCTTTCGGAGCCGTGAGTGGCTTTCGCGATCGCTGGCGGCGGCTGTAACGTCGGCCCCCACTCGGCAAAGAGCGCCGACCTCGCATCCGGAGGCGCTGGACGGCCCCTGCAGTTTTTAAAATGGTCGAGGAGACGGCTCGGTCAGTTCCCGTAGACCGTCGTCTCTGGGTTGAAGTTCGACCAGCCGCGCCAGAACATCGGCGGATGCTCGTTCGCCCGTTCGAGGCGGATCCCCTCGTGGGGACCGTCGACCGCTCTTCCGGTCGACCGCTCGAATCGCGAACCGTCCAGTTCGAGGTACCGTTCACCGGCAGGGGCGGCATCGTGTTCGCGGCCATCGATGCGTCGAT
>Ga0102935_1000198_pt1 | contig 20541 bp, 12 predicted proteins | sample SalPonR2_A_D2_MG_FD_78508 | JGI IMG/M metagenome (GOLD analysis project Ga0102935, IMG submission 78508) | Salt pond soil microbial communities from South San Francisco under conditions of wetland restoration - Salt Pond MetaG R2_A_D2_MG | ecosystem: Environmental > Aquatic > Marine > Intertidal... | reverse complement strand
TGCTACCTCTTGATCGAGGGCATCGTAGAAATCGGCTGAGATGGGGTGGTTCTCCAGTGCTTCCTTCACGGCTGATTTGACGATTAGGTCAGTCATTCCACGCTAAAATTCGTCTGTCCGGCACATAATGGTTGATACTCGTTGGTGACTGCTGATCGACAACTCACCTCGACAGTTGGTAGAGGCCACTACACTTCGATAGCGGAGTGACCATTCACACTGTGGGGTGTTTCATCGGGCACACGGTGGGTGCTGATTGCGTCCTCTAACAATCTACTCGCTCTTACTCAACTGAATAGGTTCAGATATGTCACTAATGCTTTTTCTGTCAAGTGTATCGGGGGCATTCCGACGATCACAGCCGTATTGATACACGCACAATGGGCACCCGCTGTCGCAGTCACACCCGAAGTGCTCCTGAATCAATTCCATGGCTTCTTGGAACTGGGTGAAGCTTCCTTCGTCTTCCTCAACGAGAATACGAGAGATTTCTGCTCCGCCTTCTTGCGAGTCGAACACGTAGACAACATCATCTTCAACGCTCTCGCTAACCTCTCGTATGCTCACACCGCCAAGGTACTGAAGACTTACACGAAGTCCATGGGCGAATGTGTGTTCTGCCACGTCTGATTTCAGGTTCACCTCTATACCTTCGGTGGTGTATTTGTGTCCTAATCGGACGAATTCAGAGGGGGAATCAAAGTCATCTGGATCATGTTCGGAATCGACAGTGCACCTTGCAGAATCCTCATCTCTAACAACTACCCCAGAACACCGTTCAACTCCGCAACGTTCGAAGAGAGACTCTTGTGCATCAATTGCCCCATTTGTATAGCGCGCACGATACCCTGTTGCGTGAATGAGCACTTCTAATTCACCGTATCGAAGAGTGCCTATTTGATTTCCCTCACCATCTTCGAGATTGAATTCGCGGTCTGAATCAAAGGAGAGAATGCTCGTGTCTCGATCCGAGAACGTGCTCTGTATCTCAGCATCACTTTCAGAGTGAATATCTTGTGCTGTGAGGCCGTCATCTGTGGAGACAGCTAGATCTTCTCGAAAAGCTTCAACTGAGTCCATAACTGCTAATTTTCGTCGTTTCAACGATACTTTGGAATCGCATTCCTCACATTTTGACTGGAACTCTTGGTGAGTGGTATGGCATGCGGGGCAAACGAATTGTTCTCCGTAGTCCACAGTTTCATTTTCTGTGATCTCTTCTTCGAGTGTTTCCGATGCGTATTCGTCATAGTTCACTCTGGATACTATGTATGTCTCCCCGTTGTGGAGGTACGCAGCTGCGGGATGTAGCTCTTTCATCGCCATCCGCATCTCTCGTCCCTCGTCTCCGCCGCCAAGACGCCGTCGTTCGTAGTTTTCCTCAATAAGAGTCAGGCCAACAGACGTAGAGATACTTCGCATATTGAATGCGTACTTACTCTGTCTTGATCCGCGGAGAAAGTCCACATAACTCTCTGAACGAACTTCTGCGAGATGATCCTGAATCACCTGTTGACGATCTCGAACGTTATCAAGTTCTGATCGGATTCGTGTTATTTCCTCATCGTCAGCGGCCCCCCGCAATTCCCGATTTAGTTCGCTTTCTCGATCAGATAGCTCATCAACAGTATTGAATAATTCGTCAGTATACTCTCGATAGTGTTTGATGAACCGCTCGGTGAAAGATGAAATTGCATCCTCAACTAGATGGCTGTACTCGTCTGACGCTGACTCAATTTTCCCCCCACAATCGGGTTCTGAGCAACTGGCTGGACTGGGCGTTTGGTTATATTTTGCACCACAAGATACGCAGTAGTCGTAGTCAAGCAGACTTTCGAGATATTTTCTGATGTCGTCCTCGTGGTCATGGAGTAATGTTCCCAATATCTGAAATTTTGGTCGTTGTGTTTCCAACTGGAGTGTCCCGTTTTCGAGAACCATCAGATGAGTGAATTTGCTGTACTGCTCGCCCTTTTCAGCATCTCTAACAAAATTATCGCCTCCTTCAATACGGGCGTTCTGTCCTTCATGTTGAACATCCCAATCTATGGCGAAGTTCGCAGCGATGTAATCTAAAACCGCCCAACTCAACGATACCCGGAGAACTTCCTCGTTATGTTCATTAAGTGGAACGTCTTTCGCTGACGTATCGATCAAATCGATTGGCTGCTCGTAATAATAGTAGTCGATAGGGTTCCGCTGACTGACACTGTGAACCAGAGCTGATTTTGACTGTCGCCCTGCTCGTCCGACGCGTTGCAGGTACGCATTCATGTTTGGTGGGGTACCAAACAGCAGGAGTGAATCAAGTGCTCCAATATCAACTCCTACCTCCATTGTAGGCCCTGAAGAGAGGAAATGAGGGTGTTTTCCTTCCTTGAATAGGTACTCTATGTTTCTCCGCTTTTGTTTCGGTGTTGTCCCGAGATATGTTTCACTCAAGAGATACATAGGCGGAACATAGCCAATCCGATATGCGCGATAATTGAATCTTGGATGATTCATATCACATTGTTCATAAAATGGGGTATTGAATTCTACAGCCTCAGTGGGTACGATACCAAACCTTCGTTCTAAAGAGGAGTATGTCACTTGATCATGTGGATGATACTGGAGGCCATCATCTTGACCAGAGATAGTGAGTTTAAGAGCGGCGGGGTTGAATGACACGTAACCGTCTTCAGCGTCATAGGCAAGAATATTCTTTTCTGTGAGTGTATCAACCGCACGAGTAGCGTTGTCTGCCCCACTATTTTCACGAAGATTATCGATTCCGAGATCATTGCCTTCGTCTGCAAGCGTTCTGAGGACTGCCCGCTCATCAGAAGACAGGTCACTTGTTTCTTGCAGTTTGACATCGAGGACGCCACTGTGAACAAGGGGGGGATCTCGTTCGTTGAAGCGACCACTGTAGCTGTGTGGAATTGCTCGACGGAGTAACCGGTCGCGCAAGGCTTCTTTTGGGTTCCACCGGCGGCGGGCCCTACCTTTCAATTGGTTCCGTAGAGATACTTGTCCGTCGGAAACATCCTTTATCTCTGATAGTTTTTCTTCAAGCTGATCGAGGCGATTATTTGCCGTATTAATTACCTCCTCTAGTGGTACCCAAGAGTTCTTGTCCTGATTTGAGACGACTCCGTCGTAGAGGAGCTGGTCGAGGATTGTCTCAACTTCGGGATCCCCGAAATCTCGACTCAACTCGTTCATGTCGCGGTGTGAATCCGAGAAGGACAACATCTTGGCCGATTCAAATCCCTCTTCAGCGGCTACTCCTCGCAAAAGATATTGGGATGTCGTTACGGCAAGGTTGTTCGGACTGCGCATGAGTTCCGAGTAACGCTGTCCGCGCCCACTGATACTATAAGACGTACCTGTATGGTAGCAGGGAACTCCGGTTCGGAAGTCTGTTGGACTGCGTAACCCCCCCGTTCGGTCGAACATGTGATAATTATCCGGATCGAAGGTTCGGGTAGTCAAATCTGGATTGTCGCAATCGCAACTGTGTCCCGGAATTAGTGTTGATTGGCAGTTCTGACACTCAGATCGTTCTAACACCTCGTAGAGTCCGGCTTGAGCAAATGTCCTAGAGCCGCAGTCACACGTCGCCGGAGGCTGGCCTTCAAAATGGAGTTCGTTGCAGTCGTCATTTTTGCACACCCAGGGGAAGAGATGCGTATTCAACACTGTCCCACCGCATTCACACTCAATTCCGTCCGAGGGGATACGTTCATATGAGCGTCCACACGACTGGCAATCACCTCTCCCAGGCCGAGTCTTGAGATGTTGACTTTCTTCGCCACAGTTTGAACAACCTGAGGAGATGGTCAACTCTCGTTCGCAATTCGGATTCGTACAAACTGCGATATTGTTATTAGTCCGAATAGTAGGTGCGTGGCACGTGGGACAATCATCCGTTGTACTACGTTTTTCAATGTGGCCGCATGAGTCACATTCGAGATAGGGGCGGAAAGTAACACGAAGCATTCCCACCTCTCGACCCCTAGCAGCGGAACACCGCTGACACTCTCGGGATGATTGCTCAATTCTACCATGCTCGGTAGGCATATACGATTCTAACTGTCCACACTCAGGGCAGTACCAACTCACCAGTGATTCTTCATCACAGTGATTACAGTAGGTAGCCCTCGTGACGAAGTTACTGCTACATTCACCACATGTATCCCGTGGAGACCGATAGACAGCATCGCAAATCACGCAGCTATAGAATCCGTCCATCGGCCACGAGAACAGATGGCTTCGATTTTCTAGGAGGCCAGAGAACTCACCGATTGTACGAAAATTGTCAAGAAGTATTTTTGCGTTGGTTTCATCCAACTCGTATTCTGTTTGAATATCTGACAGCAGACTATCTCGCGTGCGTGGCTCATCGTGGAGATTTGAGTGTAACTCCTGAATAGTTCTCACAACAGGGCTACTTGGATCCTCTTGAGTTAGATAGTCAAATAATTGTTCGCTAACTGCGTCTGCAAGTTGTTTATTACTAAGATTCTGATAATTTTCAACGACGAAGTTAGTATCGTCAAAAGCGTTAGGCGTTGCCCCAGGCTTGCGACCCATCTTGATCAGTTTCTCTTCAGAAATATCGGAATTGATGAGGTCATTAGGAAGGGAGGTAGGCGATTCGTAAGTCAATTCTCGGGAGTTTTCTGCGACGTGTTTGATACTTCCGACGCCACTAACCTTCCTGAATAGTTCATCGTGGTTCCCGACTGTTGCACTACTGGCAATTACTTGTAGATCGTCTTTTCCGAATCGCTCTTTACGAAGAGCACGCATACGCTTGACAAGCATCGAGGTATAAGATCCGAACAAACCAGAATACGTGTGCACCTCATCAAATACGAGGTAGTCCGGTTCGTAGAGGAACGTATCGTGTTCGTCTGGAGCATTGACGTTAATGGCTTTGAGGTTAATCGTATCTGGATTTGTGAGAACAATATCTACGTCGCCCTGAAGTACGTCGTTTTTTGTTAAGTGGATAAATTCAAGTGGGATATCGTCAACGCACTTCGGCTTCTCTGGTTTGACGGTGAATCGACCTTGATCCGGTTCCACCCGGAGACTTTTCCCGCAGGTTTGGCACTTATCGAGGTCTTCGTTGAATCCTGGACACTCGAAGTACTTGAATGATGAACGAAGGTATCCTTCTGCCCCACTCTCGCTCGTATCTCTCGGAGTATCTCCATCATAGATCCCGACCGTGATGCGCTTTCGCTTCGGCAGATGGTGGTTGATCTTGTAGAGATACTCGATCAAGCGTTTAAGTTGATCCTGAGCGAGTGCTTTCGTTGGATAGATTAGAAGTGCTTTGACACTCTCAGGATCGCAGTCTTCGATCTCTCCTTCGCGTGCACGCAAAATATAATCAAGAATAGGAATTAGCCACGCCTCGGTTTTCCCACGACCCGTAGCAGCGGTTATGAGTGCGTTCTCCCCCTCTGTGATTGTCTCAACGCTGCGCTCTTGGAAATCGTAAAGCCGTTCGAACCCCAGTGAAGAGAACGCCTCGATTATACGGGGGTGAAGACCCGCGTCGGCTGCAAAATCTTCCCATGACCGTTCACTCCAGTTCGGAATATCGAGAGCTTGTAAATAGGGTCCGCGAGAACCACCAAACGGCTCATCCGAATCGGTAGCTTGGAATCGGTGATGTACGTTCCGCGCAGCGTTACCCAAGTCACCGAACAGGTACGCTTTGTAGGCATCTTTGATCTGTTCTGCGCGACGAGCTGGATCATTCATCGAGTATCAATCTCCATTCGGATTGCCGATTCTAGATCATCGATATTTTTCATTTCCTCGATGATCTCAACAGAGAGTTCATTCAAACGGACGCTACCTTCCTCAGCAAACCGCTTGAGTATGTCCATGGCATCTTCACTCAGTCCGTGTTCTTGCTGGAACGAGTCCCATCCGTGCTTTCCGGCATTCTGTTCCCACTTGTTCGTTAGGTTGTCCCACCGGGCCTCAAGAGACGATAGGCTTCTATCATCGTCCCAGATCGAAGTGTTGAGGAACGAATCCATGTCCGACAGCACTTCATCAAAATCACTTCCTGCTCCCCCGATAATCTGATTGAGATCACGGGCAGATTCAATTTCATCTTCCCATTCCCGCTGGTGTTCCCGAATCGTGTCTATTGTCTCACTCCGACCGTTACGCACTATCTCCTGAGCATCCTCAACGCTCCGAAGAATTTCATTCGTCTGCCTGTCTTCAGCTGCCTCGATTACCTCTTCATCGGGGATATCAGAGACTTCACGAACGCGCTGAATCGCTCTATCTACTTCATCAAGGCGTTCATCATCAAATACGGATGTCAGTACTCCATCATAAAAAAGTAGACCTTCGACAGATGAATTGAGACTGTTGAGTTCTCGCCCTAGATCGACAATGTTGTCCTTCGCTCGCCGGATCTCCGCTTCCAGATCGTTGGCCCGTTCGGCACGATCTGCTTTTTCGCTGATTTCAACGATTTTCTGTTCGAGTTCGTCCTGGAACTGAGATTCGCTCATTACTGGGTTCCTCCGATAGTCTGCTGGGCTGAGTCACGCGCGCTTCTGAACTCCTCGAACTCATTCGAGGACTCTACTTGACTTCGGAAGTCACCGACTTCGCTACCCTCAGCGTCTTCCAACTCCTCGATCATCTCTGCAAAGACTTCGTACACCTTCCATGCTGCACTCTCGTTCTGACTACGTTGGTATTCGTGTAAAAGAGCGATAGACGAGAGCGCATCATCTGCCTCCGTCTCTTCGATTTCATTAAGAGTTGAACGGAAATCTCCAAGACCCAGGTCATTTTCTGAATCATTCAGCAACTGCCCGATATCTCTCCATTGCTGTCGGTGGGTGACATTCAGCGGCCCCAATGTACCTTCGATTTCATCATAAAGTTCGGCTAGGTCCTCCTGAGTATGACTCAAATGGTGGAACCTCCGATAGCGGTCAGTTTTCTTCTGGAGCTCTTCGATATCTACTTGTTGCTCTAATTTTTCTAATTCTCCCGCTAGATCGGAGAAATCTTCCAATATTTTCCCGAGCCGTTTCTGAGAGTTATTCCGAGTTGTCCCGATTCTGTAGGCATCTGCTAAACCATCGATGCTAATCGTACTTAATCCGCTCAAGTACCTATCGAGATTTTCAGAGACCCCAGTTATTGCATCATTGAGACGATCATAATCAACTATATTCTTTTTCAAGAGGAAGAAGCCGCGTGCGAGGCTCCCGATGTCTCCAGTATGAACGGACGCGCGCTCAAACGCGTTTTCAAGGCCTTGAGGGAGTTTTATTCCGATATCAGATTTGTGACTGAGGGGCGAAGTCTCTTCCATCTGGTAGTCCTCAAATATCAGCTCAGATGAAATCTCAGTTTCGCCCTTACCGATATTCATCATTAAGAAGTGAGCGAGGACAACAAACTCTTCTATAGTCATCTGCTCAGGTAGATGCCCCTCGATATCCTGTCGCATCCGACTCCGATACTCAACTACTTTGTCAGTTGCCCATCCCCGGAGTTTGTCGAAATTGGCATCATCCTCAAAGGAGTCCGCATATCCGTGGTGAAGCATCTGACGGTACAGTTCCTCATTTTTTGTACCGTGGGGAATTTCGAAACTCATTGATGCTGGTGAGTCGGCACCTCGTACGACTACAGGCGGCTCTGATCCCCTGTCAAAATAGATTCCCGTGGAGTTCCTTGCCGTGGAATTCTCGTTTGCAAGTCTTGTTGGATCATGCCATCTCTCTAGCGTGGCTACCACACCGTCTCGGAACCGATCCGCGGATGCGTACTCAGTACCATCCATCAGCCAACTCTGGAACTCTCGGTAATCTTCTGGCGGAACGTTAACTTCCGGCTCTATACCAGGACGTTCTTCTTCATCCTCTTCTTTATCATCAACTTCGTCGTCCGTCTCTTCTTTTTCGTCTGATCTCTTTTCGTCTGATTCCTCATCAGTTTCGCCTTCGTCATCAGTGTCTGTCTCCTCAGGGGTCGGCTCAGCTCCGGGTTCACGCTCGATAACAGTCACATCTCCCGCTGCGAAGCTAGTATTAAAGAATACATTTCCGTCTTTTTCTGCCGCCCCATGTGTATCAACCCCAAATGCATCAAACACCTCCATCGGTAACCAGAGCTGACCTTGATGTTTCAGAGCGTACCATTGAGTCAGCTCTAGACAGGGCTGTGAGTGGTCATTGATTCCGATGAGGTAGGGGCGTTGGCGAATATAAGAGTTATTCTGGACTGCCTCAAATGGAGGCACGTCAGAGGTTAGGCACTCAGCTATGACGTGAACAAGTAATATTCGCGGTGTCTGCTGGAGGTTTCCGTCCTGAACAAGGTTGGAATAGACGTGACGAATGAACGCCTCATTGAACGGGTAAATAGAGTCGAACGCTTCTTCTGGGATCTCAGCATTTGTTTCGGAGTGTTCCTTAATGGCGTCAAGATATGCTTGAATAAGGACAACTGGAGCACTCCGTCCTTCAAGGAAATAGGCCTGACCGCTGTCATCGGTCATACTGAGATATCCCTGCGTTCGCTGTTTCATGTAGGTTAGCGAGTCTTCGCTTGTCGATAACGCATCATCAATGTTCTCGCGTTCCCACCCTGTCGTCCAACCCATGATGACATCGTAGTGGCCGCTAGATAACTCGAAGATGTGATCTAATAGATCGTCCTTGAGTACGCTGAACGTAGTCAAATCCTCGCAGATTAGAACTGGACGCTTGCCTTCCTGAACATACGCTTCCGAGATATCCTCCAACTCGCTTTTGAAGTCTTCAATACCGATGTTCCGGGTGAGCAGGTCGTGGACAGCGCGGCGAACTACAGGATATACATCGTCCTCTCGCTTTGTTTCTCCGAACGCGCTGAAACAGATATGTCCGTAGTCCTCACGAGACAGCAAATACTCCTTGATGTTCTGCTCTTGGCCTTCATTTTCAACGGACTCTTGATACTCCTTGATATTCTTGACGAGAATCGTTCTGAAATCGTCCGCATCCGGACGGGATTTGAGGAACTCCTCCATGTCGAAGCTCCTGAGCGCACCCTGTCCTTTGTAGAACGTTTGTAGCCCCTGTATGATGAAGTCTGCAACATCTTCTGGATCGAGCGATGAAATGTCGTTAACTTCTTCGTATTCCTTATCGATTGGGTCGTGAAGGATCTCTAAAATTTCGTCTAGCCTGGTGTTGCTCCGTGAAATATGGATTGCAACATGTTCATCGTTAGTTCCATCACCCTCGTCGTATCCATTGATTTCATATTCGAGCCATTGGCAAAGGTGACTCTTCCCACTTCCGACCTCACCTTTTACGATGAAGATACGGTTGTCATCTTTTAGATCTGAATCCAAAACTGCCTCCCGGAAATGAGACTCCGTCACGAAGGCGTCATCACCGCTGTGAGGCCGTAGGATCTCCGCCCGTATTTTGTCTATTTCGACGTGAGTTTCTCGGAAAACTTCAGGAGTCTTCTGCTGTGACTCCGGCTTAATAAACTCCTCCACGACCTCTCGATCCCAGTTGCGAATCATTTGAGTCATGCTTCGTACCTCCGTTCCGAACTGTCGAGTGGGTACCAGTATGAAGGCCTGTCTGGTGTGGCTTCAACTGTGTAGTCGGCTGGCGTCTGACTGTCATCAATGCTTGTCGGAAGATCAACAACTTCACTTCGGTCAGACATGCCTGTAAGTGTCAAGGCGTCGTCCGCAACAAGACTCTCTAAAACGTCGGCAACTCCGACGTGGACTGCCGGTTGTCCTCCCGTCCGACTGAAAACCGGGAAGAAATTTTCTTCTATCCATTCTAGAGCAGCTAAAATGCTCTCTCCGTCAGCATGGTGGCGTTGATGATGTGATAGAAGCTCATGAACAATAGCTCTACTCGGAGATAATAGTATTTCATCGTAATCAGAGGAAAAAGAGATTGCTCCGAGAGGGGCGAAGAGATTCGCCCACATCAGGATTTTCTCTTCTCTCCACTCAAGATCGTAGTCCGTCTCCCGTTGAATCTTAGTATTAAGTTCGTCCACAGAAACCCGACGAACCCCATAGTGATCCGTGTCCGATGAGATTTCCTGAACAGCGACCTCGTAAACAGCAGTGAGATGAGATTGCCTCCCCGTCTGCTGCTGTATATGATAGAGCAGTTTCGGTTCAAATGAGAGTTCAAATTCAGAGAATATGTCTTTGTTCATCAGATTAAGTACATCTTCTCCTGTCTGTTCTATCATATCAATAGTCCGTAAAAAACGAAGACAGCTGTCGATATGATCTGTTTCGAGACCTGACGGACGTGGACGGCCATACCGTTTCTCGATTTGTGAAAGCGGAGTCATTGGCTCAATATCAGTATAAATTGATTTGAGCTCGGCTCCGCGAACCGTTCCATATCCAGTCAGAAGCTTTTCTGGTTTTGATGTGTTGTATTCGTATTCAGACATCGGCGTACATTTTTGCGTTTTGTTGGCGACGTTCATCGAGGCGATCCGTTCTGAATTGGCACTGTGTGAGCATCGAATCCATGTTATTTGCTATCTTTTGTACATCCCCCCGTTCAGTCCACGAGCGTAATGCTTCACGAATTCGTTCCGTATATTTGTCGAGAATCTCTTGCAGATCGTGGTTGATGAAGTAATATAATGGATCCCAGGCCGGACTGTTCGGAGGTGCTGTCTCGTAATCAAATAACTCAGGGAGGGTACTAGCTGGTGCACCAACAGAATTGTGACAGTCCGAAATCTGGTGATAATAGAGATTTTTTGACCCTCGATTGGTCGAAACAGGCAACGCCGAATTGAGGTTATTCCGGATGTAATTCGTTACCCGAGATTCGTAATCAATTCCCTTGTTTGGCGTGAACTCATCTACAAACGAACGCTCGGTCGTATATGCTGGCGTCCGTGGTGCGTTCGTATCACAGACGATGATATAGGTATCATCTTCTGATCGTTGTTTTAGGAGTGACCGGACGAGATGTTGCTCGTTGTATTCGGTCAGTCCATCTTGGCTCACGACGTGAACCAAGGGGAAGTCTATCTCAGAGGGATCTACATCATCGGGATCAAAGTAGGTATATGAAACTGGCTTGAAATCGTTGTCCCAAAGGTCTGTGTGTATGACCCGGTCGTACCCGTGATTTACGAGCAGTGGGAGACTGCGCAATTGAGCTCTCTGCTCGTGAGTGTGTTCTCCGACGTATGGATCCCTAATGACGATAAGTTTCGCATGCGTTTGACCGGTTAGCGAGCGGAGACCTGATGCCACATGTCACGACAAGCCACGGTCATCATATAAGTGTATTGGGGGGTTATATATTCGTATGGCTCTTACCGAAAATGGTGAAACAACGGTATCTATTTGAGAATTGGCAGGTATGTCTGTGGAAGATATAGAACTCAGATCTGGGGCTGTCTCTCACCCACAGGTTGAGTCGCCAGGTAAGGACATGCGCAGCACCGGGAGAGGATGGAATCGTCGGCCTCCAGCCGTATCAGACGGATAGAGTCGTGATTCCATCTGTGCTTACTGGTGGATTCAATTATCTCTCAGAGTCTGTAGCCGTTCTTGTATCGGATGCTTCCAGACTGTTTCCTGATCTGCACTGAGACGCTTGAAACGCTGCTCTGGAACATCCCATACTTATGAGTAAGACACAAGCATATAGCGGTTACAGAGGCTTTCAGCAGTAAAGATTAAGTCTCTTGCCTAATCTGGTGAAACAACTACCTGAAATCAGACACTGGAAAACTTGGAGTCATGAATATAGAGGGTGAGTGCAGCGGCGGGTAAGAGTGATGAAAGGAGTTTTGAACTTGGATAAATACAACATTTTGTGCAACCTGAAAAAACAAAACAACTTACTTTTGAGGTACCAATTGAACAAGATCGGTTGCTGGAGCAGTTGATAAAAAAAAGTTCAATAGCGACCGACAAGGGGGAGTTGCTGCGCCTGATCATCGCTGACCATACGGATACAAAAGATCCCGTAGTTCGATGGTCACATGTATCACTTAGGGAGGCAGAGCGCGCACGAGACGCCATTGAAAATCAGAGACAACTTATTAATAAAACCACTGATGAACTCGCTGAAGACGGCGAAGTGAGTGCTGAGGCGATAATGGATAGACTTGACGAGATACATAATAAGCAAAGGACAATTATCGAATATCTTCAGTACATTGAAGAGGATATATATTAAAAATTGTAATTTGATAATAAACTTTCTCCCATCGAAAAGATATGCGCGATCTATCTTGCACTGGCCGACTAACCAAGCTCCTGATAAATTGCGCTGTTTCACTATCTTCGGTAAGAGCGAAGATTAATATTGAACTGAACCAATTTTCAAGTACGTACTATCGTGTTAAAATCAGATTAGTTATAAAAAGATGGATTTTCAGAAAGTCGATTTGACTGATCTACAGTCCTCTGTTATACACACTGCAACCGAACACCCTGATTACACTTACAAACAAATCGCTGATGATTGTAATTGTTCCACCTCAACGGTAGGTCGAACACTCCGAAGTATACGATTGCCTGAAAAAAACCGCCCATCAGTCCCCTCTACATCAAGTCTGGACGAACATGTACGAATGATCAAACATGCAACTATAGATGCTCTTGCCCGAATTGGAGATCTTATACGAAGTATTGAACAACATGAGAGAGAGGCAGTCATACCCCGCGCCAAATTTGAGTATAAATTGGAGCAATTGAAACAAGAAGTCGCAAGCGAATTGTCAATTAAGCTGACAACAACACAGTCAATAGAAACGATTGCCAACATTCTCAAATGCCGACTGACATATTACCCAACAAAAGAGTACACTGAAGATATTTTTTATGCTTATTACAATAAAAATCTGCTGCCATCCCGGGTTGATATTGAAGATTTTGAATCATTGTGTGATATTATATCAGAGTTGGCTGATAGGTGGATAGAAATTTATGAAGAATATATACTGGCATCAGGACATGGTCACGAGTACAAAGAGGCAATTTTGCGTTATCAACATATCAGAGACGAACTCCGCTCAACCATACAGCATCTTCTACAACATAGTACAGAACAGCTGATTCACCCGGACGAAATTGAATCCAAAGTCGAAGAATTACGTATGGAGAAAATTCTTGACACCGCAAAAAGGATTCACGAATTAATCGCCGCTGACACACCATTGGATGTAATCATCGAACAGTACCATACATTATCCCAACAGGTGACTCCGGGCAGGCTTCCGGAGCTAAACGAACCCACCGCTTCATCCCTCTCAGCATCAAGACTTCGACGGAGACTTAGAAACATCGATGAAAAAATAGCCGCAATTGCTCTCCAATTAGAGCCTCTTGATGTAGCTAAGATGTGATCTCATATACTGGAAGCTGGCTTCGCGCTGTGCGCTGTGGCTGTCTGGCTGTCCATCTTGCAAGCTAGTCACTGACAATATCACTGGCTCGACTGTTTCGCTGAACTCGGTAAGAGCCATTCGTATATTATTGCGATCCATGGTACTCGGGACGGGCAGGGCAATTCCACCGCAGGTCACATTCGGTACAAGTTCCCTCAGACGGCGCGTCTGCGGGAGAGATATTGAACCAATTGCCACCTTTTCGATCCTGTTCGATATCATCCACAGTCTCTTCGAAGGCAGAAAGTGAACTCTCTACTGACCCTTCTTGGAATGTAAGTTCAAATACGGAGTCATTTCGATTATCTTCTCCTAAGAAGTAGATAACCCCTCTCTCAGGATATTCACCCGTTTGATAGCGATATAGTTCCGCATAGGTGTTCAACTGGGCTTGGTAGTCATTTAGCTCCCGACTCTCGTCCGGTCGTTGTCCTGCCTTGTAATCCCAAATCTCGTACCCGTCTATGTCATCCCCAGCGAGAACGTCAACGACACCTTCCAAAACAAAGTCATCTCGGTTGCTCTGAAGGCGGTGTTCGGTATCAACGACTCTTGGATAGAGTCGCTCACCTTCATTCCTGTTGAAACGTTGAATGTACGAGAGCGCAGTGTCTTCGGCTTCTTGGCTCATCGGATAGATATTCCTTGTTTTCAGTGCTTCAGCGACCTCACGGAAGTACGTGGCAATTTCGTCGTCAGTAGGAACAGTTCCTTCTTCGATGTTTTCGATTTCCCCGGCATAGTGTCGGTGTGCTCGATCTAGCGTTTCGTGAACCACACGCCCAAAGAAGAGTTGTGTGACATGGTTGGGTGCAAAATCGAGTTCGTTGTAATATCCGTACTGGCGTTTGCACCGCCGGTAGGCCAGCACATCACCGGTGATACTATACCTGCGCTTCAGTCCAGTGTCACTGTGGGAACCAACACTTCCACCTACCAGGTTGAGGAAATCATCAGCGGATTCGATTTCCCTGGCTCCTGTGAACCAACTCTCTGTTAGAGGATCTTTTTGTTCAGTATAGCCTAGTGAGAGATCAGTCGTCGCCCCCTCTTGATCGAGTAAAAGAAGATCTTCTTCTGCTCGGGAGTATGCCACGTAGAAACGGCGTATCTCATCCCGGTTAGCTCTCTCATCAGTAGTTCCAGTTGGGTGTATGTCGGCATATGGCTCTAATTGGTTTTCCAACCAATAGGTTCCACTTGTCCAAGGTTCGCTGTCGAGATCGCTGACAAATGTGACTGGAAATTCAAGTCCCTTGGCTTGGTGAACAGTCATCATCTGTACGAAACCGTCCGGAATCTGGTCGTGGGGATCTTCGGGTTCGTCAAAATCGGACGCCTCCAAGTACCCGCAGAACACGTAGTAGAATGACCCAAGGAAACGGGTTGATGCTGATAATGTTCTCGAAGATTTCTGCATGTGTTCTGGGCCGGTGATACTGGCGAAGGAATCAAATAACTTAGAAAGACGACCAAGTCTCCTCCCACGCTCTGGCCGCTCCGATGTCTCGATCCACGTCTGGAATGGCTCGAACGAGAGGATTCGATAGAGTAGTTCAAGAACAGTATATCCCAGGGATTCGCCATCGTCTGCACGGCTTAATTCGCGCCGTTTCCTGCGGACGTAGTTGTCCAGCTCTGTCGCATCGTGATCAGTAACGAATTCATCGAAGTCTTCATGCCAGCCCTCAATCGTGCCCTTGACTCGACCCATAACGCGTGCCGCTTCAACTCCCTCTAATTCGGGATCTAGACAGCGAATGACAGCACTCAATGCAAACTGGATTTCTTCCTGTTTCAGAAACGCCTTGTTTCGAGGATTATGAACAGGGATATCGCGCTCACGGAGAGCCTCCGCGTATTTGCCAGCCCATCGAGAGGTCTCTTTCGTGCTCTTGAAAAGGAAAGCAACTTGGCTGTAATCTTGTATGTACCCTTCATCATGGAGTTCCTTGACTAATTCTGCTGCCGCTTCGGCTGGACGTTCGTCACTATCACCGATCAGAAGTGATTTTACACTCTTTCGTTCCTCTGTCTCTTCACGGCCCACGGACATCGGATCTTTGTTTGGAGCACGTGCCCCCTGCCGCTGCATGAGGGGGTATTCATTCATGTATCGGTTACACCAGTCTACGATGTCCTCTGTAGAGCGATAGTTCGTATCCAACTGCTCCTGCTGAACTGATTCACCAAATCGCTCTTCAGCGCGCTCTGGGAACTGAATCAGACACTCCACCGTACCTCCCCTGAAGCGATAGAGAGCCTGGTCATCATCACCAACAACGGTAAGATTTGGATTGTTGATTTCTTCCGTTAACCGGAAGTAAAGTTCTTGTTGAAGCGGATTCGTGTCTTGGTACTCGTCAACGAGGATATGTTCAAGAGCTGGACGCTCGCGGTCTGGCTCGCCTTGGATGAACCGTTGGCCAGCCTCACTTCCGATGAAATCAATGAACTGCTCTAAGAGACGAGCAAAGTCACATCGGTGGTTCTCTTGTAGAGTCTCACGGTATCGCTCAAGCCCCTCAGCACAGATCCGCCACTCAGGTTCCGGAGCGCGGCGCAGAGCCTCCGTATCTGCCAAGTATTGAGACACCCGATTGAATATCTGAGAAGCACCATCGGTCGCCTGCCACTTGTTGGGGCCATACTGAGGGCTAACGCTACGCGGTAGCACCTCTTCGAAAAACTCCCACGCATCTTCCGATAATTCACCTGAATTAACTGTTTCCCAATCTTGTGCGTCAGCATTCCCTTGAAGAACAGAAACAAAATCACAATTGTTGTACATGAAGAGTTGCTGTCCGTCTTCATCGAGAAGCTCTGTGTTCGCAAATTCGGAATACCGATATTCCTGCATTATATCGTTGCAGAGAGAATGAAGTGTTCCGATATGAATTTCGTTAACATCGACCTCATCCTCAAACCCGAATCGATTTAGTCGGTCTACTATCCGCTCTTCAAGATTTTGTGCGGCCTTCTCAGTGAATGTCGTTAGGAGAATACTTCCTGGAGCGACATCATCAACGAGAAGTAGTTTCAGAGTTCGTGAAATTAGAACCTCTGTTTTTCCGCTTCCTGGTCCGGCAGTTATCCAAAGCGGCCCATCACCCGCGAGTATCGACCGCTCTTGGCTATCATTGAATTCCCAGTTCTCGTCATCAAATCGGTTTCTGTTTGCGTCTTCAAGTAGTGTGATGAAGGCGTCATCAGAAAGCGGGAGAGACGGCATATACCACATCTTTTTATCCGGTCAAATAAGCATGGCGTCGGGACGCTTACCGAACTGACCAAACGGCGAGTCAGCAATAATGATAGGTAAAGACGCGCATCCTTTGATGAATTTGGGAAAATAGGTCATTATCAGCTTATTTCCAATACTAATATACGGTGAGGGAATAAATGTGTAGATATGAGTGATGAATACCGAGAAGCGATAGAAGATATATTTGAGGAGCAACAGCGAGCAGCACGTGCAGCCAGCATGTTCCACGAAATGAGACAGAAGGATGGTCTGGAGTATCTCAATGACTGGTCTCCAGACGAACTAGCAACCAAGTTGAAGAGTTTTGCTGATGGAGGAACCGTCAAAACCGGTTGGAATAAATGGGCAGCCATTCAGGGCGGATCAGACGTTGATACAGCTAAATACAAATTCTAATTAATAAATAGTATCTGAAATATTTGGGTAGAGATGATTTTTAATTGTATATTATTTGCCTTCACATCACAAAATGAACTTTCTACATCATTCGTTTGCATCAGTCAGAAGTCGGGAAAATCAACATCACGTTGGCGGACGTACGCCGGTTGATATGAGAAATCTTCATCAACAAATTCTCCACCTTCTATCTGTTCCAGCTCGGATTGAGGGAATGGTTTATTTAGCTGTTTACCATCCGTAACGAGAAAAGTAGTCACATCGTATTTTTTATTATGATCGCTATATGTGTCGTCCTCAGTGATATGCTCTTGAATCACCTGAGGAACATCTGATTCATTTTTTGGGTCAATAACGATCTGTGTAATGTATCCCGTATGCGTTACCTCTCCATCAAGACGGTAATAAATAGGCATCCGACCATGTGCTTCAAGACCTGCTTTGGCTGAAGTCCATGGTTTTCCAGCTCGGTGGGTTACCTTAGGAAGTTCAACCAACTCTTCTAACCGTGCTTTGTGGTTGCTAGCAAGTACTGCAGGATCAGGTCGCTCACGCATCAATTTAGCCTTTTTCGACCAGTTTTTTGTCGTAGTTGTTCTTTGTTTCTTGGATCGTTTTTTAGCCTCTGGGAGATGTTGAAGCATTTCCTCAATAGAATTGGTTGCTTTTCCATTCTCTTCGGAATGAGTGTTTTCAGTCATACGCTTGCTCCTGAACGGAATAATACCAACATTCTAACACTGAAAAATATTTACAGATTTATAAGTTTAATGGGGAAATATTCCGAGTTATTTGTGAAAAGTTCCAAGTAAATATTAATAAATTCTGAATTGTCCCTTTCCGAAGATGATGAAACAATATTGTTGGATTTTTATTGGAATATCTTGCAGAGGCTTCGTTAAAATGAATTATTCGGATCAACTAGTCAAACAGCCTAGTTTGAAGTTCAGATAGTCTAGATTTTACATATGGCAAACCAATTCACGGAGCCTGTCGCTATCGCGTGTCAAAATAATGCTGTTCCGGCTGCCTCACAGAGACAGTATATCGCTCGGGGGGTCTGGGTAGTTGACTTCAATACCGGATACTCATTCGAAAGTGATCATGCGCCCTCAAATTCTCGAACTGAAGCTGGCGAGGTATTCAACCGTATTGAAGAAGCATCCCGGGCAGGAGGTATCGGTACCTTGCGTTCAGACGACTCTCAGTTGATTGCTGTAGGGCGACTTGGAACCAACGGCGTTTGCCTCTTAGACCAAGTTGGAGGAAGTAACAATAAAAAGAAAGGACTGCAGTTTTCTGAATATACAGTTCTTGGCCCCGGAGATCCGGGGTATGAGGAAGCACGAGATATAGGCGGCACTCTTGGGGGAACTGTTGCAAGTCTCAAGGGTCGAGGAAACAAGGAACAGCGTTTAAAAACTCTAATTAAACAACTTGAAAAGGCAGGCTATCTCCGGAAGCCTGTGCAGTAGGAACATATCATATTAAAATCGCAAGCAATGTGATCAAAATATATTTAATGACTTTGTTTAGAGCACTTCCTGTACAAATCCTGACTCTATCTGATCTTTTTGTTCGTCAATTGCTGCATCCAATATTCGACTACATAATGAAAGAGCTTGCCGTACATTTCCTTGGGAACGTTGATGAATCAGTTTCAAACACTCCTCTTCGAAGGGATCGATTCCATTCTTATCTTCAGTTCGAGCGAGAGTCAAATATGAAGACACCAACTTGCGAATATGGTCGTCAGTTAAGGGTCGCAGTGCTACCTCCTGACCGATCCGCTCCGAAAACGCGTGGTATTCACTCATCACGTCCTGCCAAACTTCCGGTGCGCAAGCAAAGAGCATACACAGGCCGTGACTGTTCTGATCCATCAAATGACGAATGCTGTTGAGGGTCGCTTGCTCGTCTTTCGAACTGAGGCGAGCGATGGATTCAAACTCATCAACAAAGACGAATACACCGGTGTATCCGAGTTCCAATAGGAGATTCTTGAGAGCCGTGAAGGCACGGACACTAGTGGTATCGTCATCTAGTGCACTATGAATCTCCATCTCTTTGCGTTGTTCGTAACGAATTCCTTCCGCTGTGAGCCACTGCCATGCATAGAGATTCGTATCCTCGTAAACCATATGAACAATAGCCCGCGCGAAGTCAGCAAATCTCGTCACGTCGTTTAATCGCTGAATCGCGGTTGGAACGAGTTCAGAAAGTAGCACCTCGCCGTCGTCAATGAGCTGCTCTATCGAGTTTGCATCGGTTGGATTGTGATTAGTGGTCTCACGGGCAATCTGTGCCAGATACTCGTATGCAATCACCTGGACTCGATCAAATCCGAGATCGTAGAGGAATTCGTGGTAGATATCACGAAATCCCTCACCGGGTTGGGCGACATATCCAACAACGACATCTTCGCGGTCACGCACCAATGATCGAGTGTATTTCAGGGTGTGTGATTTTCCGTTTCCGTACTTAGCTGTAATGACAAGATGTTTTGACTTACCCGTAGAGAGCACTGTGGAGACCGTGTCGCTGATGCGTTCTGTTGCATGTTCTTGCCCACAGTAGAGTTCGGGATCACCCTCAGGGACTGGACTGTAAGGGAATGGGTTTTCATCAAGCCCAAACTGTGTGTAATCGCGCTGTTCGTCGGTAATGGCGAAATTGTCGTTGCTCATGGTTGTGATGTATCTTCTGTTGAATCGTAATTGAGATCACGGTCGTGAACTGCGAGGTAGTAGTATTGTTTTCCGAACTGTTCAATGCCAGACATTACCTGTTCAGTTGATTGTGTTGTCGAAACCAAACTATCGTCGCCACTGAGCTCCATCTTCTTGATGCCTAACTGAGCCTCCTTTGCACCGGTATCAATCGGTGCACCTGAGAGCTCCAAACGACCGACATTCTGATCGGCCAAATAGGGGAGTGAGTTATCAAACGCTTTTCGAGGACAACGATATCGTTCACAGAACTCTTCACGCAACTCGGGGATGGAGATATATCTTTGTCTGAGACTAACGCCTGCAGTTTCCTCTAGGTCGTCGTAGACGGTTAGTAGCGCGTGTGGGAAGTCAGTAGGAACATCTTCGTAGGAAATAGGGTAATAGTTACCCGTAAACGCGTTCCGCTGAATAGTACCGAGACGCTCGGCCCAATCTCCGACGACTTCAACACTAGTCTGGTTGAAAGAAAGTGACGTGTGCTTCTCGGTATTTTCTAGTTCACCGAGTACAGTGCTCAACTCTGCCGGTGCGACCGAATCAAGTGCATCAAGGAATGCCTCATAGTGAGGGCTTCTCGTAGCAAGAATATCGCTGACTTCCTCCCAATTTTCGTTCCGTACTGCAGATAGGAACTGTTCTCCGATATGAGTTGTACTGAACTCAGACTCTTCAGGTGTAGTATCTTCCTTGACAAGACCAATTCGT
>Ga0102935_1000195_pt1 | contig 20562 bp, 18 predicted proteins | sample SalPonR2_A_D2_MG_FD_78508 | JGI IMG/M metagenome (GOLD analysis project Ga0102935, IMG submission 78508) | Salt pond soil microbial communities from South San Francisco under conditions of wetland restoration - Salt Pond MetaG R2_A_D2_MG | ecosystem: Environmental > Aquatic > Marine > Intertidal... | reverse complement strand
GCCTTGATTCATCTGAAACGTGTATCTGATTCGGCCTCGATTGACGTCGCCTGACAACTGCCCGGCCACGGCGGTTTTTGACGTTGATTCAAAACAGATTTCCGAATCAATACGACCAATCGATTAGAGAATAGGCCAAAAGTCGACCGACCATTTATTATATCTCCGGATAATGCGTTCGGTATGGCGTTTGAACTGGATCGAGACCGGTTCGTTGAGACGATGAAATACCAGGCGGAGGTCGGCGCCACGGAAAACGGCGGTCTCCATCGCTTAACGCTCTCTGAGGCGGACAAAGAGATACGCGATTGGTTCTTAGAACAGATGGAGGCGGAGGGACTCGAGATCACGATCGACGAGTTCGGAAACATGTTCGGCTATCGCGAGGGAACGGATCCGGATGCGGGAACGATCCTCGTCGGTTCTCACCTCGATTCCCAGCCCTACGGAGGGATCTACGACGGCCAACTCGGCACGATCTCCGCCCTCGAACTCGTTCGGACGCTGAACGACGAGGGGATCGAGACGAAACATCCCATCGAGATCGTCAACTGGACCAACGAAGAGGGATCACGCTTCCAGCCGGCGATGCAGGGATCGGGCGTGTGGGCGGGCGATCACGATCTCGCCGAGGAGTACGCCAAGACCGACGAGGACGGCAACGTCCTGGAAGCCGAACTCGAACGGATCGGATACAAGGGTGACACACCGGCCACGCCACAGCGGGACTACGAGGCCGGGCTCGAACTCCACATCGAGCAGGGGCCGTACCTCGAAGAGAACGACAAGCAAGTCGGCGTCGTGACCGGTGTGGTCGGGTTTAGCTGGGGGGCAATCACGTTCACCGGCGAGGCTGATCACTCCGGGCCGACGCCGATGCACTACCGACAGGACGCGCTGGTCGCGGCGGCGGACGTCATCACACAGGTCCGTCGGATCCCGGATACCCTGGGCGAGCGTACCGTCGGGACGACCGGCTATATCGACGCCAAACCGAACTCGATCAACATCATCCCCGAGGAAGTGACGTTCACCTGGGGCTTCCGCGACCCGGAAAAAGCAGTTATCGAGGAGGCTCGCGAACGCGTCCTCGAGGAGGCCGAATACGCCGCGAACCGGGAAGGTGTCGAGTGGGAATACACCGACCGCCACTGGACAGACCCAGTCCAGTTCTCCGAACAGTGTATCGATGCCGTCCAGAAAGCCGCCGACGACTGCGGTTACGACAGCATGGAGATCGTCAGCGGCGCGGGCCACGACGCCGTCCACGTGGCAAAGGAGATGGACACGTCGATGGTGTTTTCGGTGTCCGAAGACGGCAAGAGCCACAACGAATCGGAGTACACGAGCTGGGACGACTGCTATACGGCCGCCAACACGCTTGCTAACGCCGCGCTGAACCTCGCAACGGGGGACGAACAATGAACGCGACGTTCGATCGAGAGTTCACCCGAGCGGGTATCTGGAACTGGGAGAAGCCACGCATCGAGGACGAACTCCACTACGCACAGTACGCCGAAGAGGCCGGCCTCGACTCCGTCTGGCAGGGCGAGTCTAGGCTCGTCCGCGATGCGATGACAGTGATGGGCGCCTACACACAGGTGACCGACGAGATCGACATCTCGCCGGGGGTGACGAACTGTTATACGCGTAACGTCGCGCTCATGGCCCAGACGTTCTCGACGCTACACGAGCTCTCCGGCGGTCGGATGAAATTGGGAATCGGTGCCTGGTGGGACCCCCTTGCCTCGAAGGTCGGGATCGACCGGGAAAACCCACTCCGACGAATGTGGGAGTACTGCACGGTCACCAACCGACTGCTCGAACTCGAAAACGTCACCTACGAGGGCGAAACACTGCAGGTCGACGATATCGAGCTCGATCTCGTTCGATCAGACCCCGAACCGCGGGACGTCCCCATCTACGTCGGGGCGACCGGCGAAACGATGCACAAGCTCACGGGCGAACTGGTCGGAAAGGGCGTCGCCGGCGGGATATTCATGAACTACCTGATCCCTCCGGAGCACAACCTCAAGGGCCTCAAAAAACTCAAAGAGGGCGTCGAAAAACAGGACGGAGCGATGACGGACGTCGATCGGCCACAGTTGATCGCGGTCGCGATGGATGAAGACGCTGACAAAGCGATCGACGAAGCTCGGGGACTGGCCACCCAGTATATCGGCCAACAGCCCCACATCACGAAAGCGAGCGGGATCGATCCCGAGCAGGCCGAACTAGTCAAAGAATCTCTCGGCGGCTGGCCAGCCACCGCCGAAGACATAGAGCGCGCGTCACAGCACGTTTCCGACGACGTCGTGACCAACATTGTGGCCGCAGGGACCAGAGACGATGTCGTCGGGCGGATCAGAGACTACTGCGCGGCCGGCTGTACCGAACCCGTCGTCTATCCACTGACTGACAATATGGAAGACGTCATCGACGTGCTTGCCGAGGCCAAAGCGGAGCCCTGAGAGCGGGGCGGGAACGGGCTTTGATCACCGGGGATCTGTGTGAGGACGACTGACAGCTGACTCGGGAGATCAACTCGGGTCGGCAAACCGCCGCCACCGATCGAAAATTTGTTCTAATCGGCGTCTAATCTGCAAAAGGTTTAGGTTTCTGTCGAAAATCGTTGCTGTATGTCTACTCTCGGGGCCAAATCGGCACTCGTGACGGGCGCAAGCAAAGGCATCGGGCGCGGTATCGCGGAAGGACTGGCCGGGGCGGGTGCGACGGTCGCAGTCAACTACCCGCCCGATGAGGACGAGTCAAACGCACGCGACGTCGTTGCTGCAATCCGAAACGGCGGCGGCGAGGCGTTCACACTCCAGGCGGACGTCAGCGACGAGACGGACGTTCGCCAAATGATCTCGGCGTTCGAATCGAAGGCGGGTCCCGTTGACGTGCTCGTAAACAACGCGGGGATCCTCACACAGTCGACACTCGCCGAGATGTCGGTCGAGACGTGGGACGAAACGATGGCTGTTGATCTGCGTGGGATCTTTCTCGTGACGCGATTCGTCCTCCCCGGGATGCTCGAACAAGGATCGGGTCGCATCATCAACGTGGCGTCCCAACTGGGGCTCAAGGGTGGTCAAGAGCTCGTTCATTACTCGGCTGCGAAGGGCGGTGTCATCGCGATGACACGGGCATTAGCACGGGAAGTTTCTCCGACAGTCACTGTCAATGCGATCGCCCCCGGACCGATCGAGACCGATCTGCTCTCCGACATCACTGCGGAGTGGCGACGCGAAAAGGAGTCGGAACTCCCCATGGAACGACTCGGGACGGTGGATGATGTCGTCCCGACTGCCGTCTTTCTCGCGGGCGAGGGTGGTGAGTACTACACCGGACAGACGCTCTCACCGGACGGCGGCGACGCGATGCACTGATCGATCCGCACGATCGAAAACAAAAACTGAACAATTTTACGTAAATAACTGTGATCTAAAGATACTATCTCAGAAATTACTGGACATTCTCCGAGTAAATATTGCTAAATGAGCAAAGGATAAGTAGTGCGGCCGTAACCGGGAACTGTATGGCGGATATAAGCAGACGAAACTTCGTAAAGTACGCATCCGGCGCATCGGCGACCGCGATGCTCGCAGGATGCAACAGCAATGGTAACGGCGGCAACGGTAATGGCGGCAACGGCAACGGTAACGGTGGCAACGGCAATGGAAACGGCGGCGACGGTGGCGACGCTGAAAGCCCCGTCGAGTGGATCGGTCCGGCTTGGTCGGCGTACGAAGAACAAGGCCAGATGGTCCAGGACGTTACCGGACGAGAAATCAATATCACGAGCGCGACGATCCCCACGGTCCAACAGCGCATCCTCGGCGGCGAAAACGAGACGATCGACGTCGTTTCGGTCGATACGGCCGGCAGCGGTGCTTTGACGATCGACAACGACGTGACCGAGTCCGTCTCGCTCGACGACCTCGACAACTGGCAGGAAGACACGATCACCGATGCGCTTCTCAACCCCAGCGAGCGACTTTCGCATCTCGGCCAGCAAGCCGAAACGCTCAGCCAACAGCTGTGGGAGGACGAAGAACGGACCGAACTCAAGTTCCCGCCACACGTCTATAATTTCGACGCCATCGGGTACAACCCTGGCTTCGTGGACGACGTTTCCCTCTGGAGTGCCCTCTTCGACGACCAGTACCAGGGCGAGACCATCGTCGGCGAAACAGCTGCTATCACCATCCCCGAGGTGATGATGCACCTGCTCGACACCGACCAACTCGACGCCGAGATCGGATCGCTCAACAACCCGACCCAAGACCAGATGGACGCGGCTATCGACTTCCTCATCGAGCAGTCGGAAGCCGGACAGTTCCGGACGACCTGGGCAGCCTACGGCGAGTCCGTCGGGGTCATGTCGGGTGAAGAAGCGGTTCTGGGCGATATCTGGCAGCCGGCTGCCATGGACGTCCGACGCGACGGTGCTCCCTGTATTTACGCCACGATGGACGACGGCGTTCAGGGATACCGCTTTTGGTACGGCGGCATCGTTCCGACCTCCCCCGGCGCATCAAACCGGGGGAACCTCGAGACGGTCCACAATCTCATCGACGCCCACTACGGTGCGCACTTCCCGAGTTTCATCCAGGGGTACGGCTACTCGACGCCGCACTACGAAAACGAGGAACTCGTTCGTGACGGTTCGGACGAGACCGGCGAGGGAATGGGGCCGGAATACTACGACTGGGCGTACCGGGGCGAGGCGACGTACGAACCGGTCGACGATCCGGCCATGTTCGATCCCCAGGAATACGAGTGGGCGGACGAAGAGGGCGAACCGGATCCCGACGGAAGTGTCCGCAACAGTGGCCCGATCGAGGAGCGTTTCGATCGAACCGGCTTCTTCCAGATCTGGCCCGACGAAGCGGATTACATGACTGACCGATGGCGGGACTTCCTCGGCGCCTGACGGCTCTCTCGAACCGGCGACCCCGTCGTGGCTTCTATCGATAGCGTGGTCGCCCCGACAGGATCAGTTACCACATATCGTGTTATTCTACTGTTAGAATACAAATGAACATACAGTTATCAACTCAATACTATGCTTTATTCGAGTAAAAGTTGATTTTAACGTATCGTCGTAAAATATATAATTACCCGACGATACGTTACGCCTGAATGAGTTCCGAAACAGAGCGAGAAGAAACGCAATCAACCATCACCGACCTCTTTTCGGGCGGGAACGGGCTCGGGCTACGGGAAGCCCACCTGTTGTCGGTGCCGACCGTCGTCTGGTTCTTCGTTTTCCTGATCGTTCCCTTGTTCGCCGTCTTCGTCTACGGGTTCATGAGCTATTCCAACTTCAACGTCGTCTTCGAGTTCACGCTGGACCCGTGGACTGAGACGGTCTTTTCGGACACCGTGCTCAGGGTGTTCGCCCGGACGCTCGTCGTCGGGCTCGGTGTGACGGCCATCACGCTCGTCTTCGGCTACCCCCTCGCGTACTTCCTCCGGTTTTACACCGGCGAGATCATGGGTATTATCCTGCTCTTGTTCCTCGTCATCCCCTTTTGGACGTCCGAACTCATCCGAACGCTCGGCTGGTTTCCGATCCTCGGTGCGTCCGGCGCGATCAACTACACGCTGATCTCGCTCGGACTCACCTCCCAGCCGATCGATTGGCTGCTTTTCACCCCGTTCTCGCAGGTGCTCGGCTATCTGCAGAACTTTCTGGTGTTCATGGCCTCGCCGATCTACATCTCGCTCGCACAGATCGACGAGGATCTCCTCGATGCGTCGAGCACGCTCCGTGGGGGACCGATCGAGACGTTCAGAAACGTCACACTCCCTCTGAGTCTCCCGGGTGTCGCCATCGGCTGTCTCTTTACGTTCGTCCTCGCGGTCGGCAACCTGACTATCCCACAGTTCCTCAGCGGCGGCGAGCGGACGGTTACGATGCTCGTCTACGAGGAAGTCCAGCGCGGGCTTCACTACCCCAACGCGGCGGCGATGTCGATCGCGCTGCTCGTCGTCATTTTCGGGTTCGTGTTCGCTCTGTTCCGCTTCGTCGACATCACCGATATCGCCCAGGGATAGGCGGGCCACGTGAGAACTCCCGCGGTTCGGGACGAACCAGATAGCTCCGCTACTACGAAACGGTCACCGACTATCGCCCCGACGACACTGCAGCCTGTCGCGATAGTAACCCCCAGAGCGCTGCCGCCGGTGCTCGACGTAGCAAACCTCGAGTACGAACGTGCCCTCGGTACCGGTCGATATCGCGGCGGGCTACCGCACAACGGCCACAGCGACGGGTGCGTTCATTCGTTTTCCATGTGATCGAACTGCCGCTGTTTCCGTTTGGGGTAGTTCGTCTCTTCCGGTTCGATCGGATCCTGAGAGAACTCCGCATCGAGCGCGTCGTCGATCCGCAACACGAGCGCGGCGACCTGAACGGCTGTGAGGTACGCGTTTCGCCGACGATCCGTCGGCTCGACGACCCGCGCGTCGAATGCATCCCCTACCGTTCTCCCGGGAAGGAGAAACCCTGTATCGGCTCCCCACCTGTCAGCACCGGCACGAACGTCTGCGACTGTCGTTAGCGGATCTGCCCCGGCGTTCGTGGCCAGCGCGTGAACGATCGTTTCGGCCGCATCGGCGAACGCTTCAACCGCGAGTTGGGCCCGGCTACCGTAATTCGGTGCGGCCTTGCGAGCCCCGCGGGCGATTGCCGCATCGATTGCCCCACCACCCGGGACGAATCCGGGGCTCCAGTCCGCCTCGCCACGGGCGATCGCGACCGCGGCGGCCGCTTTGCGGATCTGTCGTGTCGCCTCCTCACCGACTTCACCGAGGGCACCGGAGAGTTGTACGGTGACCGATCCCGGGTCGGGACATCGTTCGAAGGCGACGACCTTGCGGTGTTTTCGACGATTTCGCCGGCGTTCGATACGGCGTTCTTCGACGCGTCCCGCCTTCCCGAGTTGCTCGGGCCGGATATCGTTCGAATCCATCACGATCGTCGCGCCGGTCGCGCGTGCGAGTTGCCGAAGTTTCAGCCTGTTGACGCCCCTGATCCCGATGACCCCGTGGTGACCGAGAAGCTCCAGGAACTCGTTGGTGATCCCCAGGCGTGTGACGACGACATCGACGCCCGCGCCGACGATCGAACCGACGATCTCCTCGCGTCGAGCCGCGTACAGTTCGTCGAACGCTTCGATATCGTCCGGCGAGTCGACATCGAGAGTCGCGTCGAGCTGGAGATCCGGATCGCGAAGCCCGCCACTGTGCCCATCACTCGCCGTGTCCCGTTCGTAGCCGCCGATCACGAGCACTGACGCGTTGTCGGCGGCGCTCGGCATGTACTTCCGGGCGATCCGGTTCCTGTCGAGCAGTGTCCCCTCGATGAGTTTCGAATCGTCGAGTGATCCATACTGGATCCGTCGAACCGCGAGCGTGTACTGGTTCGGCATCCCGACCTGATCGACCGCATCGACGGCGAGCTCTGCCCACGTATCGCGGTTCCCGCCGACGTCGTTGCCGGTCATCGCTGTCCTCGCGAGACCGCGTTCTATCTCCCTGGGTCGCTCTGTTTTGGAGCAGCGACGTGAGGTCTCCGACAGCGTTTCGAGTGCGATCGACAGCCCCTCTCGGTACCCGGTAACGATATCTGTCGGATGGATCCCCTGGTCGATGAGATCGATCGCCTCCTCCAACAGCGCAGCGGTCAAAACCACCGTCCCGACGACGCCGTCGGGGATGTCCTGTCCCTCGATGTCGGTCCCGCCCGGCCGTTCCGGGCCGATCAGTCCCTCGACGAGCGGGGCGATCGGGTGATCGAGCGGCATTTCCTGAAGAATGGTCCCCCCGTCGTTTGAAACGATGTAGTCGTCGATCGCGACCTGTTTCGGATCCGGCGTCGCGGCGGTTGAGAGTTCGGTTACGACCAGTTTGTCCATCGACACTGGGCCGTATGTCGTCGCCAGCGCCCCGGCCAGTTGCTGTACTGCGGATATATTTGCCTCCGGGAAGCTGATGTCGCCCTCGACAGCGGTCCCCTCCTGTAATGACATACGGGCTGTTTCCCGGCCGGTGCATATAACCCATTGGATAGAACTGATTTTATCATACCTTTAACCGGATATAGATTCTTATTATAACTTCAGAATCGTATATCAGTGTCGAAACGTCTCACCATAACGTTTTAGATTGTTCGGTTGTCTAATCAGCACGATGGCAACGCAGCAATCGACGGCCGACTCGGCTTCGTCGACACTGACTGACCTGTTCACCCTGAAACGCCTTCTGATCGTGTACTTCGTGTTCGCCGCGGTGTACATCTACGCGCCGATACTCTCCGTCATCGTGTTCTCGTTCAACGAAGGCGGTATCACGGCCCCTTTCGCCGGCTTCACCATGGCTGCCTACGGCGAACTGTTCGCAAACCAGTCGATGGCCGCTGCGATCACGCGCTCGATCCAACTGGCGCTCGTGGTTACTCTGATAACGACTGTCCTGGGAACCGCTGCAGGGCTCGCATACCGGTATAATTTCCGTGGTCAGCGCGGACTTCTCTATCTGATCGTCCTCGGTATCATCACGCCCGGGGTTACTTACGGAATCGGTGCTCGGCTGTTTTTGACAGAGATTCTGGATCTCTCCCGCAGTCTGTGGCTTGCGGTCCCGGTCCACGTCGTCTGGACGCTCCCATTCGCCGTGATTATCATCCTTGCTGGGTTTCCGCCCAACCTCCGAGAAAACGAAAAGGCGGCCCGGGTGATGGGTGCCGGCACGCTCACCACCTACCGTAAAGTGGTTCTCCCGCAGATCCTTCCGACAGTGCTCGGTGCGGCTGTCTTCGCGTTCACACTCTCGTACAACGAGGCCGAACGCGGTCTCTTGTTGGTAGGACAGGACAACACGATGCCGATCGAGGTGTTCTCCGTCGCCTCCGCCGACAGGGCGACGCCGGAGATGTTCGCGCTCGGTAGCGTGACCACCATCGTCTCGACGCTTTTGCTCGTATTCGCCAGCTGGCTCGTCCTCAGAGGCATCAGCCGGTCTTGACGGCCCGCCGGAACGAGCGACTCGAATCCGTTTTCCAGTATGACTGCAAACATAAAGATACTCACGACCGGTGGAACGATCGCAAGTACGGGCGATGACGGGGGAGCTTCGCCGACGACACGGGGTGAGGAACTGATCGCCTCGGTTCCCGGGCTCGACACATACGCTGACGTTACCGTCGATGAGATCGCCCGGATCTCGAGTTTCGATATGGACTGGGAGACGATCGTCCGGATCGGCGACGCTGCCCTGGCTGCCGCCGACGAGGTGGACGGCGTCGTCGTCACTCACGGCACGGACACGATGGAAGAATCCGCATACGCCACGGATCTGACGTTCGACGGTGACGTGCCGATCGTCTTCACCGGTGCCCAGCGGCGACCGGATGAAACGAGCCCCGATGGTCCCTCGAACCTGCTCACGGCCGTCCGGGCGGCAGCTGACGAACGCCTCCACGGAATCGGCGCGGCATACGTCGCGTTTGACGAACAACTGCATTCGGCTTAGGACGTAACGAAGACCCACACAGCCAGTCTGGGAACGTTCGACTCGCCGGGCAAGGGCCCCCTCGCGATAACGACGCGGAACGGACTCCGAGTCTATCGCTCTCCGGAGAGTTACAGCGTCGATCTCCCCCATACAGTCCCGACACACAGTGTCCGGATGGTGAAAAGCGGTACCGGCGTTTCGGAGGCCCCGATCCGGGAAGCGATCGAATCCGGCACTGACGGCATCGTCCTGGAAGGAACTGGTCTCGGAAACGCGACCGCTTCACTCGGTGACGCGGTGGCGACGGCCGTCTCCGACGGCGTTCCCGTGGTCGTGACGTCGCGTTGTCACGCCGGCTCGACGACGGCGGTCTATGGCGGAGCGGGTGGCGGCGAGACGTTGCGGCACGACGGTGCGATCTTCGCCGACGACCTCCCGGCGCACAAAGCACGGCTCAAACTCACACTCGCGCTCGAAACGACGACCGACATCGAAAAACTGCGGCCCTACTTCGGCTCGTATCCACCGGATCCGACGTAGCGAGCCCGAGAGACGCTTGACGTCCGGAGTTGGGTACGTATGGACGCTCCGATCTCATCAAAAACGAACGCCGGCGACGGTTACTCGCCGAGAACGTCCTTTTCCAGATCGATATCCGGAACCACGCTCGTCCGTTCGAGCATCGTCGCGACCTCCGCGTCCCAGCCGACCGTAACCGTCTCGCCGTCGGGGTCCACCTGTTCGTTCAGCTTGACCTGGAGATCGGAGACGACATCCGTCTCACCGTGGGCTTTCAACAGTAGCTGTGTCCCGGCCCCCGGCTGATTGATGACGTCGAGGATTTCACATTTCAGCGTATTTTCTTTGTCCTCGCTGAGTTCGATATATTGGGGCCGAACGGAAAACGGAATCTCCGCGCCGACTATCTCGGCCGGCTCCGACTCCAGGTTGGCTGCCGACGCCAGGAACCGCCCGTACTCGGTTTCGATACGCGCCCGAGCCCCGTCGTCTGAGAGTCCCACGACCGTTCCTGTGAAGATATCCGAGTCCCCGACGAACGTCGCGACGAACGCCGTCGCCGGCTCGTTGTACACTTCGTGGCTGGTCCCGGACTGTTCGATCTTCCCGTCGTTCATCACGACGATCTGATCGGCCAGACGCATCGCCTGCGTCTGGTCGTGGGTCACGTAGACGAACGTCGTCTCGAACTCCCGATGGATCCGGAGCAGTTCGCGTTCCATCCGCTTTTGCAGTTTGTAGTCCATATCCCCGAGAGGCTCATCGAGGAGCAGCAGTTTCGGCTCGAGAACCAGGCTTCGTGCGAGCGCGACACGCTGTTTTTGTCCGGCCGATAGCTCCTCGGGGGCCCGTTCGAGCAGCCCTTCGAGTTGCATCGTCGCGGTGAGATCCGAAACGCGGCGCTCTACCTCCGCTGCCGGGAGATCGAGCCGCTCTAGGCCGTACCGAATGTTCTCCTCGACGTCGAGATGGGGGAACAGTTGGAAGTCCTGAAACACCAACCCGATGTCACGCTCGTGTGTTTCTGTGTCGGTTATGTCTTCGCCGTCCAGCGTTACCGTGCCGCCGGTGACCGGGAACTTCCCGACCATCGAATGCAGCGTCGTCGATTTCCCACAGCCGCTCGGTCCGATCAGCACACAGAAATCACCACGATCGATGCTGAAACTGATCTCTTCGACTGCGACGGTCCCATCGGGATAGACCTTTGTGAGGTCGCGTACTTCGACGATCGCGTCTCCCTTCTCTCCGTCCGTCTGCTCGTCGTTGCGCTTTTTTGCGGTCGCCATTGTCATATCTCCAGCAGGTCGTCTGTCCGGACTGTCTCTGTTACACTCAATTTCTCGAAGAACTGTGTGTCCGTCGCGTCCCAGCCGATCTGCACTGTCTCCGCTTCGGGCACCGTCGTCTGCCCGGGCTCGACCACTATCATCTGACGCCCCGAGTCGGGAATTTCCACGGCGATCTCGGTCGTTTCACCCATATACGTCTCCCCTGCCGGGGCCACCTCGACCGTGTTGTCCTTCGCCGAGGCGTCTTTACCAATAGCGATATGCTCCGGTCGGATCGTCACGAGCCCCTCGGCATCGGTCGCCATCCCGTTCATCGGCGTCGCCAGTAGCGCCCCGAGTTCCGTCTCCACCCTGACGCGATCGGCGGTCGTCTCTACGCTTGTCGCCTTGAACGCGTTACTGTCACCGATAAAACGTGCGACGAACGCCGAATCTGGCTCGTGGTACAACTCCGAGGGTGTTCCGACCTGTTCGACCCGCCCGTCGTTCAAAACGACGAGTTTGTCGGCCAGTTTCAGCGCCTGATCCTGGTTGTGTGTCACGTACAGGAAAGCGCTGTCGAGGTCGTCGTGGATCCGGCGCATCTCGATTTCCATCCGCTTTTGAAGCTTGTAATCGAGGTCGGCCAGCGGATCGTCGAGCAACATGATGCCACACCGCCGGACCAGCTGTCTGGCCAGTTCGACCCGTTGCTGTTGGCCGCCACTGAGTTCCGGCGGCGCGTCGTCTTTCGTGTCCGAAATCGCGAGCAGTTCGAGCAGGTCGTCGATGCGACGGTCCATCTCGTCGCCGTCGATGTCGATATCCGACTGCTCGAGTCCGAACGCGATGTTCTCTTCGACGCTTCTGTGTGGGAACAGCGTTTCCTCGAACTCCTGGAAGACGAAGCCGATGTTCCGTTCGGGCACCGAGAGCTCCGAGGCGTCTTCGCCGTCGAGAAACACCCAACCGCTGTCCGGCGTCTCGAGACCCACGATACTCTTGAGGAGCATACTCTTGCCCGAGCCACTCGGCCCGAGGACGACACAGAACTCGCCGTCGTCGACCTCCAGGTTCACGTCCCGGAGAACGGTCTCGTTCCTGAAAGAGAGATCGAGTGAATCGACCCTGATTGCCGCAGTCATTACGTCCGGCATACCGTTACGAGAACATATAATACTTTACTCTGGCAGTCAGACGTTCGAACAAATTTCGCCCACGAAAAAAATTGCGTGTCTGCTAATTTGCTTTCTTACTCTGGTTATCGACAGATACATCCGAAGAATGTGGACGCCGAAATAGCGGGAATATGTGTGCTTCATCGCGTTCTCAAAATATCACCCCTCCCCCCGTCCATTCAGCGTCAGTTGATCGATTTGACCACCGACCGCGAAACGCGTCGGTGCATCGCCTTTCCGTTCTTCGTTCGGCTTCGTCCGATCGCTGTTCCCCGTTTCAGTCCCACTCGGGAATGTCCCGTTCGACGAACTCGCCGTGCCCCGAATCGCCGACGACGGTCCCGTTCTCGGCGACCAGTTCACCACGAACGAACGTTTTCTTCGGTTGCCCGGTGACCGTCCGTCCTTCGTAGATGCTGAACTCCGCCCTCCCGACGTTGTCGTCGTCGGTGACCGTGTACTCTGTCGCAGGGTCAAACAGCACGATGTCGGCGTCCGTGCCCGGCTCGAGCGTCGCCTTCTCCGGCATGCCGAACGTCCGCGCCGGGTTGGCTGTCATGTTTTCGACCACGAACGATGGCGCGTACCCCCGCCGATTGACTGCCTCGTCGTAGAAGACGGGGAGACTCGTCTGGAGTGCGTTCGCCCCGAACGCGCTGTCCCACCAGTTTTCGACCTCCTTCTGTTCGAGCAGGTAGCCGCAGTGATCCGTCGAGACGACGCTTATGACGCCGCCGGTGAGGTGTTCGAACATCGCCTCGATGTCGTCTTCCGTCCGGATCGGCGGTGCGATCATCGGTTTGTTGCCCATCTCCGCGTATATCGAGTCGTCGAGGGTCGTGTAGTGCGTACACGTTTCGGCTCTGACGAGCCCGTCCCCGTATTCGTCCTGATACTGTTCGAGCACGTCGGCGGATTTACGACAGGAAGTGTGAATACCGTAATACTTCATTCCCGCCTCGACCGCCATTCGAACCGCGTCCTCGGCCGCCATCGCTTCGGCGTAATCCGGTCGTGACTCCGGATACCACTCCGGATCCCCCTTCCCCTCGGCTTTGAACCGCTCGGTCAGCTCGTCACAGACGGAACTGTCCTCGGTGTGGAAGACACCCACCGCGTCGTGTTCTGCGAGCTCCCCGATCACCGTGTTCATGAATCCGTTCCCGAGGCCGTGCTCGTAGGCGGTGAACATTTTGAACGACGTGACACCGGCGTCGATGACGTCCGGAATTTCTTCGAGGACTGCGTCGTCCTCGCGCGTGATTGCCCCGTGCAACGAGAAATCGACGAGCGCGTCCTCGCCTTTCCGGATCTTCCGTTCGACCCCTTCGAGGAGGCTTCCTTCCTCCTCGAAGATGCTCAGTTCCCCCTCCCAGGCCTGCCAGGCGAAGTCGATATAAGTAGTGGTGCCCCCGACCGCCGCCGCGCTGGTCGCGGTCTCGTAGGTGTCCTCTGAGAACATGTCGTCGACATGAACGTGAACGTCGACTGCCCCCGGCATCACCAGATGACCGGACGCGTCGACGTACTCATCTCCGTCCGGGAGCGACGACTCCGCCGCGACCGCGACGATCTCGCCGTCGTCGATCGCGATTCCCGAATCGAACTGTCCGTGCTCGGTGACGATAGTCCCGCCTTCGATGACGGTGTCAACTGTCATACGTCCGTAGCTCTCGACAGAAGGTATTAAAATTTCTCCCGGAAGGCGACGGTGAATTCTATGATAATGCGCCAAATTAAGTAATGAATGTAATTTACGCTACGTCGTCCGGGACCGACCTCGCATGCCCAGTTGGTCCACATTCCGGTCACTCCGGTTCGGTTTCGGCGGTGTGTGGCTTCCGTCAAACGTGGTGCTGACGCGAACGTCGACAGTCGATCAGTTGTTTGCCCGGAACTCCGATGCGACCGTGTCCATCTCTTTGAACTCGACGTCGTCTTTCTGCTCGATGTGCTGGACGAACTCCTCGAGGCGGGTAATGCGGTGGGCCTGTCCCATTACCTGGGGATGCATCGTGAGAATAAACACGCCGTCGTCGACGTGTTCGTGCATCCAGTCGAACTGGTCGTAGTACCGCCGGAACAACGAGTCCTCGCTCACGTATCCCATTCGGTGCGGCCGGGACCAGGTAAACGTCAGCGCCGGCCAGTCGTCCCGCTGCCACGAGACCGGCAATTCGACGATGTCTGTCGGTTCGCCCCTGTCGTAGGCGTCGTCTTCGGGGGCGCTCCAGTCGCCGTACACCCAGTGTGGTTCGAAGTCGGAGGCCATCTTGCTCGAATCCCACTCGATGCCGACCTCGTCGAGGATCTCGAGTGTGTCCGCCGAATAGTCCCACGCTGGCGACCGATAGCCGGTCGGCTTTTCGCCCGTCAGGTCGACGATCGATTCGATCGCTCGATCGACGTCGGCTTTTTCGTCCTCTTTGGTGTCGTATGTCGCCGGTCCGGTGTGGCTCCAGCCGTGGTGTTGGATGTCGTATCCACGGTCGTGAATCTCGCCGCAGATCTCCGGGAAACTGTCTATCGTATGCCCCGGGACGAACCACGTCGAAGGGATGTCGTGTTCGTCGTGAAGATCGAGCAAGCGCGGCGCGCCTTTCTCGGCGCCGAAGACGCCGCGTGAGTGCCGTGTCGGCATATCCCACGAATCGTATGACCAGAGCCACGTCGATACTGCGTCGAAGTCGTATGACAGACAGACCGTCGATGTCATGCTACACACGAACAGTTCACTGGATATAACTAAAACTTTACTCAGGAAAAAGCCGTATTAAAATCCATGTATTCATCTAAATTTACTACAAATGGACATAAACGAGAATGTGTTTCTCCCACGGAAGGCGGGCTAGCTCATGAACAGTCGCCGATCCGCCCGTTCGTGAGCCATTCCCATCGTCTCTGCCAGCGGAGCAAACGACCCGAGCGACTCAAGATCCGCTCCCTCGTACGCCGCACACACTGACTCGACTACCGAGAGTAGTTCAGCGAGCTGGGCCTGGATAGCTGTGTGTCCGAACCGGCCGAGCCGCTGGGCTGCCCCGAGTAGTTCGGTGACGACCGAGTACGCGCCGACGAGACACGCTGCTCGCCGATCGAGCCCCGAACGCTGTGTGGCGACGCCGAGAACGACCGGGTACCCGCCGGGACTGTTGTCCTCAGCGAGTGCCGCAACGTACTCGGCAGCCGCTCCATCCGCGAGCAGCGCCGGATCGGTTTCCTCGAGCAGTTCGAGCAGCGTGTTTCCCGCTTTCGTCGAACTTCTCCGGAACTCCGCCGGTAGTGTGGCTGCATGCAGCCGTTCGTCGGCGGCCAGTATCCCTTCGAGGTCGTCCGTGGCGGCTGCTCTGTGGGCGTTCGCCAGTGCGACAGTCTCCGCGGGGCCGACGATCCGACGGAGATACGCTTCGATCAGTTCGCCGAGCTCCCCGACGGCCTCAATTCGTCCTTCGTTGAGATACTGTTCGACCCCGTATGAGGCCGTGTACGTCCCGACAGGCAGAAACGAGTCCGCAAAACGCATCGCGGCTAGCATGGCGGCGTCACTCATGTCTGTGCCCGTATCCGTCGGCGCTCCCGTGGCTGTGTCCGTCCTTCTCGGCTCCTTCCCGGTGGCCGTGCGGCGGTGTTTCGTGCTCTGGCACCGCTCCGTCGACGAACCGCTCGCCGTCGACCGACTCGTATCTCGTCGTCGCTCCGGCGGGGAGATATGGTCCAAGCACGTCCTCAAGAATCCGTGCTTCGACTTCGAGCGGCACGTAGACTGCTCTCTCCTCGATTGCGATCTCCCAGTGTTGGTTGCCGATCCGGTGACCGAGTTCGACCGCGGCGGAGACCGCCTCGCCGTTCGGATCCGGGAGTTCGATAACGTACGCTTCCCGCTCTTCGAACTCGATCACGGCGGCCGCCGTCTCCCCGACGAACAGGACGTCACCGGGACGGAGTTCGGGCCGCTGGATGACGATTCCGAGGTCGGTCCCGGCATCGGTTTCGACGCGAAGCCGGGATTTTTTCCGCTCGTCGGCCCCGATGACGACCCGTTCGAGGGTACCGTTCCGTTCGTGCTCTGTGATCCGCTCTTCGAGACTGGGATCATCGTAGCGATTCCCGACAACCCCGTCGATCCGCCGCATCAGTACCTCCTGTCGGCCGGTGCGCCGACCCCGAGAAGTCCACGCCGCGTCTCGTCGAAGGCGGCCGTCACCGTTTCGATCACGTCCGCACTACGGTCTCCAAGGACCCGAACGGTAACACCGGTCCCGTACGGAAGCGTCGAGACGCCCGCCTGCGATGCCGTCCTCTCGGCGAGTCGGTCGTGGATCGACTCCGAGAGCGATTCCACATCGGTTGACGGCGAGAGCACATACAGCGATCCCACGACGCCGTATTCCCCGACCGTCGCCGAGTCGCGGGGGTCGCGTTCCGCCGGTCGGAGATCGACGGTATCGGCACAACAGAGCCGACCCTCACAGCGTGCGTTCAGTCGGCTGTGGTAATGATCGAACCCGAACGGTGCCTGGCCGGTGAGTCCATCCGGGACGAGTACGTCCGCGACGATAACCGAGGCCGTCGGATCGAGTTCCACGGTGACGGTGTTGAGACAGCGCGACTGCTCGTTCAGGATCGTCGGTCCAGGGACGTACTCGAGGTGGGCGTCCGGCCCGGCCCGAAACGTCGCGTCGAGGTGGGCGTAGTTCGCCCGCATGCTGTGTACCTTGGTCGCGCTTTGAGTCGTAACGTGTCCCCGGGCGCGCTCTCCGGCGTCGATATCGAGGACGTGTCTATCACCCTGTGCGACGCCACCAGTCGGTTCCTGTACACACAGCGTCGTCATCCCCGGTGCCGGATCGTTGTCGAGCGTCCCAGTCAGGTGGTACGGCACCTTCACGTACTCCGAAAGCAACCTAGTCTCACCGCCCGGCTCCCGCGCGAGCGTCGCCTCAAGAACGCCGTCCTTTCCAAGACCGAACGCCGGCGCCTGTGGAAGTGACTCCTCGCCGTACCGTCTAAACGATTCGGGGACGGCTGTCATGCGAACAACACTCGGCGTTCGATGTGTTCTGTGACTTCGTCGATCCCCGTTTCGGCCTTGCAGTCGGTGAAACAGGTCGGCGCGTCGCCCCGAACCGCCTCGGCGTCACGGCGCATAACGTCGAGGTCCGCGTCGACGTGGGGCGCGAGGTCGGTCTTGTTGACGACGAGGAGATCGGCCTGTGTCACGCCGGGGCCGCGCTTGCGCGGGATGTCGTCGCCCTCGGCGACGCTTATGACGAAGAGGAAATAATCGGCCAGTTCCGGATTGAACGTCGCCGCAAGGTTGTCCCCGCCGCTTTCGAGCAGGACCACGTCGAGTTCGGGATGTGACTCGGTGAACTCGTCGATGACGGCGATGTTCATCGACGGATCCTCCCGGATCCCGGTGTGCGGACAAGCGCCGGTCTCGACACCCGCGACTAGTTCCGGCGGGATCAGTCCCTCGAACGAATCCCGGAGGCGATCGGCGTCCGCCTGGGTCATGATATCGTTGGCGATGACGCCGACCTCGTAGCCCGCCTCGTCAAGCCGCGGGACGAGCCGCTGGACCAATGCCGTCTTTCCCGAGCCGACCGGCCCACCTAACCCAACCGTCGCGACGTCCCTGTGGCTCATGGCTCCTCCAGTTGCGCTCTCGAGTCGGCCCTGATCGGGTCGTGGATCGTCACGAGCTTCGTTCCGTCGGGGAACATCGGCTCGACCTGTACCATGTCGATCATCTCGGGGACGCCTTCCATCACGTCTTCGCGTGTCAGAAGCGTCGTCGCCTCCTGTCGTATCTGGGCGACCGACATCCCTTCCCGGGCACGCTCACACGCCCAATCGGAGATGTACGCCACCGTCTCGGGATGATTGAGAACGACGCCTCGTTCCTTCCGACGGCGGGCGAGTTCGGCCGCCATGAACACCGTCAGCCGTTCTTTTTCCTTGGGTGAGAGGTTCATCAGTTGTGCTCCGTGTGGTTCATAGATGGTATCGCTGTGCGAGCGCTATCTCTTCGGCCGGTTCACAAGTGACGTGCTCGCCGTCGATCGATACCTCGAACGTCTGGGCGTCGATGTCGATCTCCTCGGGACAGTAGTCGTTGTGGACCATGTCGGCTTTCCGTACCGATCGAGTGCCCTCGACGGGTCGGACCGGCGTGTCGAGGCCGTACTCCGCCCCGATACCGCGCTCGTGAGCCGCCTCGCTGACGAACGTCACCGACAGGGCGTGTTTCGCTTTTCCCATCGCCCCTGCCCGGGGGCGCATCTCGACGGGCTCACAGGTCATGAGCGATCCGTTGGCCTCGCCCATCTGGCTGTACACCGGGAATCCGCCCTTGATTACGTATTTAGGCTTGATGCCGAAGAATTCTGGCTCCCACAGCACGATATCGGCCATCTTGCCCGGTTCCAGTGAACCGACGTACTCGTCGATCCCGGCGACCTTCGCGGGGTTGATCGTGTATTTTGCAACGTAGCGTTTGATCCGGTGATTGTCGGCTTCTGTGCCTTCGTCTTCCGGGAGCGGGCCGCGCTGTTTTTTCATCTTATCGGCCGTCTGCCAGGTCCTTGCGATGACTTCCGCCATCCGGCCCATCGCCTGGGAGTCCGACGTCATCATACTGATGGCTCCCTGATCGTGAAGAACGTCCTCGGCAGCGATAGTTTCGGCGCGGATCCGGGACTCGGCGAAAGCAACGTCCTCCGGGACGTCCGGGTTGAGGTGGTGACACACCATCACCATATCCAGATGTTCGTCGAACGTGTTCTCGGTGTAGGGCATCGACGGGTTCGTTGACGACGGTAGCATGTGCTCGTGCCCGACCAGTTCTAGGACATCCGGTGCGTGCCCGCCCCCGGCGCCCTCGATGTGAAACGTATGGATCGCCCGCCCATCGATGGCATCGAAGGTCTTCTCGACGAACCCGGACTCGTTCAGCGTGTCGCTGTGGATACAGACCTGGACGTCGGTATCGTCGGCGACGGTGAGAGCGCTGTCGATCACGGCTGGCGTCGAACCCCAGTCTTCGTGGAGTTTCAGTCCACAGGCGCCGGCCTCGATCTGCTCGTAGAGGGGGTCGGGCTGACTCGAGTTGCCCTTCCCGTAGAAGCCGACGTTCACGGGCCACTCCTCGGCGGCCTGGAGGAACCGTTTGATATTCTCCGGTCCGGGCGTGCAGGTCGTCGCGCCGCCGCCGTAGCCTCCGCCGAACATGGTCGTAATCCCGCTGGCCAGGGCGTGTTCGAATAACCCGGTGCTGTTGAAATGAACGTGGATATCGAGCCCACCGGGCGTGGCGATGAGGCCGTCAGCCGGGACGGTGTCGGTGCTCGGACCGATAACGAGGTCGTCGTCGACGCCGTCCATCGTGTCGGGGTTCCCGGCCTTGCCGATCCCGGCGATGCGGCCGTTCCGGACGCCGATGTCCCCTTTTTTTATCCCGCGGATCGGGCCGATGGCGACGACGTTGCTGAAGACCCAATCGAGTGCGCCTTCGGCCTGCGTGACGCCCGAGCGCATCCCCATCCCGTCACGCATCGTCTTGCCGCCGCCGAAGACGGCTTCGTCGCCGTACGTCGTGTGATCGTGCTCGATCTCGGCCAGCAGCGAGGTGTCACCGAGTCGGAGTCGATCGCCCTCTGTCGCGCCGAAGAGGTCCGTGTACTCCTTTCGCGAGAGTTCGCGCGTCATCGGTCGGCGCCCCTGTATCCCCGATCTTTAGCCCGTTCGAGCGCGCGCGCCTTGATCTCCTCGTCGTCGAGTTCGCCCTCGACGAGTCCACCCATCCCGTGGACGACCCGACGGCCGCCGATCGCGACGAGGTCGACTTCCCGTTCGTTCCCCGGTTCGAAACGGACCGCCGTCCCGGCGGGGATGTCGAGTCGGGTCCCGTAAGCGGCCTCGCGGTCGAACTCCAGTTCTGGGTTCGTCTCGAAGAAATGGAAGTGTGACCCGACCTGTACCGGGCGGTCGCCGGTGTTTTCGACGGTTACCGTCACCGGCTCCCGGTCAGCGTTGATTTCGATCGCTCCCTCGCCGGTGAGCAACTC
>Ga0102935_1000192_pt1 | contig 20708 bp, 17 predicted proteins | sample SalPonR2_A_D2_MG_FD_78508 | JGI IMG/M metagenome (GOLD analysis project Ga0102935, IMG submission 78508) | Salt pond soil microbial communities from South San Francisco under conditions of wetland restoration - Salt Pond MetaG R2_A_D2_MG | ecosystem: Environmental > Aquatic > Marine > Intertidal... | reverse complement strand
TTCACGTTGCCAAGGAAGCGCCCCATGGGGTTGTCTCCGACCTCGTCACGCTCGCCCGGGTGCGAACGGGCGAGGAGGGATTGGCGCGCATGGTCAACGCCGTCCTGCGGCGTGTGACCGAGGTTACGGACTGGGCCGCGCTCCCTCTCCCCGAACTTCCAAAGCAGATCCGCAAACGGCTCGTGAAGGCATATGGCAAGGACCGCGTGGCGGCGATGGAAGCCGTGCACGCCAGCACTCCGCCACTCGATCTCAGCGCGAAGGCCGATCCCGCTGACGTCGCGGAGATGACCGGCGGCACGGTGCTGCCGACCGGGTCGGTCCGCCTTGCCGATCCCGGACAGGTCAGCGCCCTGCCCGGTTACGCCGAGGGCGCATGGTGGGTGCAGGATGCGGCAGCGGCTCTGCCCGCGAAACTGCTCGGGCCGTCCTCCCGCATGTCCGTGCTCGACCTCTGCGCGGCACCGGGCGGCAAGACGATGCAGCTCGCCGCGGCCGGGGCGCAGGTGACCGCCCTCGATATCTCCGGGGCCCGGCTGGCGATTCTTCAGGAAAATCTCTCACGAACCGGGCTTGCCGCCGAGATCGTGGCGGCCGATGCCCTCGAATGGGAGGGCGGGCCGTTCGATGCCATTCTCCTCGACGCGCCGTGCTCGGCCACGGGCACGATCCGGCGGCACCCCGACCTGCCCCACGCCAAGCGTGACCTCGATCTTGCGCCCCTCCTCGCGCTTCAGGCGGGGCTCCTGGACCGGGCGGCGCGACTGCTCAAGCCGGGCGGCCGGATGATCTTCTGCACCTGCTCGCTGTTGCCCGAGGAGGGCGAGACACAGGTCGCCGGCGCGCTCGACCGGAACCGGGCACTGGCCCTCGATCCGGTGACGCCGGATGAAATCCGGGGCCTCTCGCCCGACTGGTTGCGGCCTGACGGAACCCTTCGAATCACGCCCGAGAGCTGGGCGGACCGCGGCGGGCTCGACGGTTTCTTCATTGCCCGTCTCATTCGTTCCGACGGTCGCCCTTCGGGCGATGACAGCCAGCCCCGAACGGTCTAATCTCGCCGGCAACGGTTCGCGGGGTGAGGCAGCGCGGGCCCGAGGCAAAGGCAGAACATGTCCGAAACCGAGAGCTGGGCGGCGAAACGAACGCGCTGGATGAACAGGTTCCACGCCCGCAGGGCGCGTCTTTCGAACCCTGCGAAAGGCTTCATCGGCCAGCCCGAACCGCGGACCATCGGCGCCTACGCGCGCGGCCGTCAGCTGACCGAAGGCAAGTTTCTCTTCGCGGGCTTCCTCGTCGAGACCGAGGACGAAGGCATCTGGGACCTTCCGGCTCCCGACGGGCGGTTCGAGGCAGCTCTTCACGGGTTCACCTGGCTTGACGACCTCGCCGCGGCGGGCGATGCGCTTGCCCAGAAGCGCGCGCAGGACTGGACGCATGAGTGGGTTTCGCGGTTTTCCGGTGGCCGCGGGCCCGGCTGGACGCCCGAACTGACCGGGCGACGTCTGATCCGGATGACGTCGAACGGTGTCATGCTGCTCAACAGCGCCGACAGCGCGCAGAGCCGCGCCTTCTTTCGCGCGCTGGGGCGGCAGACCGTTTTTCTGAGGCGTCGCTGGCGGGCGGCCCCGGCGGGCCTGCCCAGGTTCGAGGCGCTGACCGGTCTCGTCTACGGCGCACTCGCCCTCGAAGGGCTCGAACGCCACGTGGCCGTTGCCGCCCGCGCACTCGGCCGGGAATGCAGCACCGTTATCGGCGCCGGTGGCAGCCTGCCATCGCGGTCGCCCGAGGATCTCCTCGAGGTTTTCACCCTGCTGAACTGGGCCGCCGCGGCGCTCGCCGAAGCGGGCCGCATGCCTGCCGAGGGCCATTACGAGGCGATCGAGCGCATCGCGCCCGTCCTGCGCAGGCTCAGGCATTCCGACGGCGGACTGGCACGCTTTCATGGCGGCGGCCGCGGTCTCGAGGGTCGGCTTGAACATGCGCTTGCGACCTCGGGCGTCCGCGCTGCGGGCACCGACGGGCTGGCGATGGGCTATTCCCGGCTCGCCGAAGGGCGGACGACGGTCATCATGGATGCCGCGCCGCCCCCGCAGGGCGAGCCTTCGGTCAATGCCCATGCGTCGACGCTGGCTTTCGAGATGACCTCCGGGCGCCGCCCGATCATCGTCAACTGCGGCTCGGGGGCGACCTTTGGCGACAGCTGGCACCAGGCCGGCCGGGCCACCCCCTCGCATTCCACGGTGGGGATCGAGGGCTACTCGTCGTCGCGGCTCGGGCCGGGCCGGCTCTGGTCCGGCCGCCGCGTCGAGATGCTGGTCGAAACGCCCAAGACCGTGAAGTTCGTCCTCCGCGAAGGTGCGACCGGCCCCCATGTCATTGCGTCGCACGACGGGTATCTGACCACACACGGCCTGACCCATGTGCGCACGCTGGAGCTGTCGCGCGACGGGCGCAGCCTCGATGGCTCGGACGTGCTGTCTCCACAGGGAGAGACGGCGGAGCGGCGCTTCGACCTCGCGTTCGACCGGTCCCGGCTCGCCGGCATCCCAATCGCCGCGCGGTTTCACCTGCATCCGGAGGCCGACGCGCGGGTCGACCTCGGTGGTCGCGCGGTCTCCATCGCGCTGAGGAGCGGGGAGATCTGGGTATTCCGGTTTTCCGGTCCGGCCCGTCTCGGTCTGGAGCCCAGCGTCTACCTCGAAAAAACCGCCCTCACCCCTCGCGCAACCCAACAGATTGTGCTTCATGCGGCGGCAATGGAGTATAACACCCGGCTCGACTGGTCCTTCGCCAAGGCGCAGGAAACCCCGACCTACCTCCGCGATTTCGAGACGGACGAGGCGGACGACGAGTTTGCGGTGAGCGGGTAGGGCCGGGGGCGGGCTGGGCATGACTGACGCAATCGAGTTGCGCCGCGCGCTGATTTCGGTCTCCGACAAGACGGGGCTTGCCGAACTCGCCCATGCGCTTGCCGCGGCGGGGGTGGAACTGCTGTCCACGGGCGGCACGGCACGACGTCTCAGGGACGAGGGGCTCGATGTCCGCGATGTCTCCGAGATCACCGGCTTTCCCGAGATGATGGACGGGCGGGTCAAGACCCTCCACCCGAAGGTCCACGGGGGTCTTCTGGCCCTTCGCGACGAGCCCGAGCACCTCGCTGCGATGGAGGCTCACGGGATCGGCCCGATAGACCTGCTCGTGGTCAACCTATACCCGTTCGAGGCGACGGTTGCCTCGGGCGCCTCCGCGCCGGAGGTGATCGAGAATATCGACATCGGCGGGCCCGCGATGATCCGGGCGGCAGCCAAGAACCACCGCTTCGTGGGCGTGGTCACCGACCCCGAGGACTACCCCGGCGTTATCGCCGAGGTCGAGGCTGTCGGCGGCTTGAGCCACGGCACCCGCCGGCGGCTCGCGAGCGTGGCCTATGCGCGCACCGCGGCCTACGACGCGGCGGTTTCGGCCTGGTTCGCGCGGGAGGGCGCCGAGGGAACGCCCCGTCGCCGCGCCTTCTCGGGCAGACTGGCGCAGACCCTACGCTACGGCGAGAACCCGCATCAGGAAGCGGCCTTCTACACCGATGGCTCGGAAAGCCCCGGCGTCGCAACCGCGACACAGCACCAGGGCAAGGCGCTTTCCTACAACAACATCAACGATACCGACGCGGCATTCCGACTGGTTTCGGAGTTCGACCCGGCCGAGGGTCCTGCAATCGCCATCATCAAGCACGCCAACCCCTGCGGCGTCGCACGTGGTGCGAGCTTTGCGGAAGCCTTCACCAGGGCGTTCGACTGCGACCGCACATCGGCTTTCGGCGGCATCGTGGCGCTCAACGGCACGCTCGACGGCGACACCGCCCGGGCGATCTCGGAAATCTTCACCGAGGTCGTCATCGCGCCCGAAGCGAGCGAGGAGGCGAAAGAGGTCTTCGCCGCAAAAAGGAACCTCCGGCTCCTGACCACGGGCGGGCTGCCCGACCCGGCCGCTCCCCGCCTCGCTGTGCGGCAGGTCTCCGGCGGCTGGCTCGTGCAGGACGACGACGTGGGCCGGGTGAGCGCCCTCGACCTCGAGGTGGTGACGAAGAGGGCCCCGACCGACGCCCAGGTCGCCGACATGCTTTTCGCCTGGACCGTCGCCAAGCACGTGAAGTCGAATGCCATCGTCTACGCGAAGACCGGGCGGACGGTCGGTATCGGAGCGGGCCAGATGAGCCGGGTGGACAGTTCGACCATCGCGGCACTGAAGGCTCGCCGGATGGCCGGGGAGCTTGGCCTTCCCGAAAGCCCCGCAACGGGCTCGGTCGTCGCCTCCGACGCCTTCTTTCCCTTCCCGGACGGACTTCTGGCCGCCGCCGAGGCCGGGGCGGTGGCGGTCATCCAGCCGGGCGGCTCGGTGCGCGACACCGAGGTGATCGTCGCGGCCGACGAGGCCGGGCTCGCCATGATCTTCACCGGGATGAGGCATTTCAGGCACTGATGCAGAGCGCACGCCCCCTCTGGACAACGGCCCTCGCCGTCTTCGTCATCGACCAGCTTCTGAAATACGTGGTCGTTTTCCGTCTCGATCTGATCAATCGCGGGGCGATCGACGTCCTGCCGCCCTGGCTCAACCTTCGCATGGCCTGGAACAGGGGCATCAATTTCGGCCTCTTCGCCGGCGACAGCGACGTGATGCGGTGGTTTCTCATCGGTCTCGCCCTCGTCATATCGGCCTGGGTCGCGTGGTGGATGGTCACAGAGCGCCCGGGCCGCCGGGCATTGATCGCCGGGGGGCTTCTCATCGGCGGGGCGGTGGGCAATGCGCTCGATCGGGTGCTCTACGGGGCGGTCGCAGACTTTCTCAACATGTCCTGCTGCGGCATCGCGAATCCCTACGCCTTCAACGTCGCCGACATATCGATATTCCTCGGGGCCATCGGCCTCGTGGTCTTCGCCAGCGGCGATACGAAGGCGGGTGACGGCGATGCAAAACGCAGGTAATCAGGGGCACATGGGCTCGGTGCGCAAGATATTCGCTTCAAGGCGCTGCGCGGTTGCGATCGCGATGACCCTTCTGGTGGCCGGCTGCTCGGGCAACCAGGGCGAGCCGCAACTTCTCAATCTTCGCAGTGACGGAACACCGGACGAGTTCGGCATCCTGCCCACGGCACCGCTCGAGGAGCCGCCCGATTACGCGAGTCTGCCTGCGCCGAACCCGGCGGGGCGCAACAGGGTCGATCCGCTGCCGGAGGCCGAGGCTGTGGCTGCCCTCGGCGGTCGCCCGGGGGTCGCGGCGTCCCGCGCGGGCGACGCCGCCCTGCTCGCGGCCGCCGGCCGGTTCGGGGTGACCCCCGGCATCCGTCAGCAGCTCGCCGCCGAAGACCTCGCTTTCCGCCGGTCCAACCGGGGCCGGCCCCTGGAGAGGTTCTTCAACCTCAACGTCTATTTCGACGCTTACCGTTCTCAATCGCTTGACCAGTACCGCGAGCTTCGCAGGTTTCAGGCGGCAGGCGTCCCCACCTCGGCCCCGCCTCCGAATCCTGCGCGCTGAGGGCCATCACGACATCGTTGATGCCTTGAAGGACTTCGCCCGCGGCGTAAATGACAGTGCAGCCGTCTCCGGAGGATCCATGCGCCGACTAATTGCTCTCGTGTCCAGCCTTCTCGTCCTGTCATTTCCCGCCCAGGCCGCGGAGGTCACCACCCATACCCTCGACAACGGCATGGAAATCGTCGTGATCGAGGACACCAGGGCGCCGGTCGTGGTTCACATGGTCTGGTACCGCGTCGGCTCGGCGGATGAGCCCGAGGGTGTTTCCGGCATCGCCCATTTTCTCGAACACCTGATGTTCAAGGCCACCGACACGCTCGAAAGCGGCGAGCTGTCGCGGACGGTCGCCGCGAACGGCGGCAGCGACAACGCCTTCACCTCCTACGATTACACCGCCTATTTCCAGCGCGTCGCGTCGGACCGGCTGGAACTGATGATGGAGATGGAAGCCTCGCGAATGGACGGTCTGCGCCTCGTCCCTGAGGATATTCCCACGGAACGCGATGTGGTCATCGAGGAGCGTAACCAGCGCACCGAGAACAGCCCCGGTGCGCTCTTCGGCGAGCAGCGGCGGGCGGCGCAATTCCTGCACCACCCCTACGGCATTCCGATCATCGGCTGGAAGCACGAGGCGCACAATCTCAGCCTCGAGGATGCGAATGCCTTCTACGAGGCGCACTATGCGCCGAACAACGCGATCCTCGTCGTTGCCGGCGATGCCGATCCGGCGGAGGTCATCGCCATGGCCGAGGAACACTACGGCGCCCTCCCGCCCAATCCGGAGATCGGGCCCCGCGACCGGGTGGACGAACCTCCCCAACTCGCCGAGCGCAGGCTGGTCATGGAAGACCCCCGCGTCGCGCAACCTTATGTCATACGGACCTACCTTGCGCCCGAGCGTGACCCGGGCGACCAGCGGCGGGCCGCCGCGCTGACGCTGCTGGCCGAGATACTCGGAGGGACCGGCGCGACCTCTGTCCTCGGCGAGAAACTTCAGTTCGAGACCCGGACCTCGATCTACACTTCCGCCTTCTACCGTGGCCTCTCCCTCGACGACACGACCTTCGGGCTCGTGATCGTTCCTGCCGAGGGGGTGCGCCTCGAGGAAGCCGAAGCGGCACTCGACGCGGCTGTCGCGGAATTTCTCGAAGAGGGCGTCGACCCCGATCAGCTCGACCGGATCAAGATGCAACTCCGGGCATCGCTGATCTACGAATCGGACAACATCCAGTCGCTCGCCCGCCGATACGGCGCCGCGCTCACGAGCGGTCTGACCGTGGATGACGTCGAGGCCTGGCCCGACATCCTCCAGGAGGTCACCGCCGAAGAGATCGTCAACGCCGGCCGTTCGGTCTTCGACCGGACCCGGTCGGTGACAGGCTGGCTCCGCGCTCCGTCATCCGGTCCGATGGTGGAGGCCACTCAATGATCCGCATTCTCTTCGCCACCACGCTCGCGTTCCTTGCCGCTCTGCCGGCAAGAGCGGCCGTCGACATCGCCGAAGTCGCCTCGCCCGGCGGCATTGCCGCCTGGCTGGTGGAAGAGCCGAGCATTCCTTTCGTGGCACTCGAGATCCGCTTCAAGGGCGGATCGGCGCTTGACGCACCCGGCAAGCGCGGCGCGATCAACCTCATGACGGGACTTCTCGAGGAAGGTGCCGGCGATCTCGATGCGCGTGACTTTGCCCAGGCCCGCGAATCGCTCGCGGCCAGCTTCAGTTTCGACGTCTCCAACGACGCGCTGTCGATCTCGGCCCGGTTCCTGACCGAGAACCGTGACGAGGCAGTGGACCTTCTCCGTTCCGCACTCGTGGAGACGCGCTTCGGCGAGGACGCGATCGAGCGCGTGCGTGCGCAGGTCATCTCGGGGATCCGCAGCGACGCCACCGACCCCAACGAGATTGCTTCGGACACCTTCGCGCGGCTCGTGTACGGCGACCACCCTTACGCGACCTCCGACAGCGGGACGGAGCAGAGCGTCTCTGGCCTGACGCGGGAAGACCTCGTCGCGGCCCGCGACCGGGTCATCGCCCGCGACCGTGTCTACGTCGGCGCCGCCGGAGACATTTCGCCCGAGGAACTCGGCGCGCTTCTCGACCAGCTTCTGGCAGACCTGCCCGAGACGGGTGCCCCGATGCCGGAAGAAGCGGATGTAGCCGACGAAGGGTTCGTCGAAATTGTCCCGTTCGACGTGCCGCAATCGGTTGCCCTCTTCGGCCATGCGGGCATCGCCCGCGACGATCCCGACTTCTTCGCCGCCTTTGTTCTCAACGAGGTCTTCGGCGGTTCGGGCCGCCAGTCGCGGCTCTCCGACGAGGTGCGCGAGAAGCGCGGACTGACCTACGGGATCGGGACCTACCTTGTCGACTACGACTATGCCGACATGCTTCTCGGCCAGGTCGCCTCGGCCAACGAGGTGGTCGCCGAGGCGATCGAGGTCGTGAACGACGAATGGGCCCGGATCGCGGAGGAGGGTATCACCGAAGAGGAACTCACCTCGATCAAGACCTATCTCACCGGTGCCTACCCCCTTCGGTTCGATGGCAACGGGCCGATCGCACGGATCATGGTGGGCATGCAGATGCAGGGCCTGCCGATGGACTATATCAACACCCGCAATGACAAGGTGAACGCGGTTACGCTCGAAGACACCCATCGCGTCGCCGCCCGTCTTTACGACCCCGAAGCGCTCAAGTTCGTCGTTGTCGGCCAGCCGCAGGGGCTGGTGCCGACCGACTGATCTGCCCTGTTCGAATCGTCACCGTCCATGCTACCGATTGTGTCATGGACGGGACGGACCCCCAGATAAGCCTTGATGCCTCTCGAATACGCCAGCTCGATGAGGCGGCGGTCAATCGTATCGCGGCGGGCGAGGTCATCGAGCGGCCCGCCTCGGCGGTGAAGGAACTCGTCGAAAACGCCCTTGATGCCGGCGCGCGCCGTATCACCTGCGACATCGCCAGCGGTGGCAAGACCCTGATCCGCGTGACCGACGACGGGGCCGGCATCGCCGCCGACGACCTGCCGCTGGCGCTGTCGCGCCACGCCACTTCGAAGATCGACGGCTCCGATCTCCTCGACATCCGCTCTTTCGGGTTCCGCGGCGAAGCGCTCGCTTCGCTCGCAGGCGTCGCGCGTCTTTCGATCGTGACGCGCACCGGAGATGGGGACGGAGCCGAGATCCGCGCCGAGGGCGGTCTCTTGCGCCCCGTTCGCCCTGCTGCGGCCACCGCGGGTACGACGGTCGAGGTTCGCGATCTCTTTTTCGCCACCCCGGCACGGTTGAAATTCCTGCGCACCGACCGCGCCGAGACCCAGGCGATCTCGGACATGGTCAGGCGGCTCGCCATGGCTGCACCGGGCGTCGCTGTCCGGCTGCGCGATGTGACCGGGAAAGACGCGCGGGTTCTCTTGGACCTCGCCGGCGAGACCGGAGAGGCCGCGCTCGCGGCCCGGCTCGGCGGCATTCTCGGGGCGGCCTTTCGCGAGAATTCCGTGGCGCTTCGTGCCGAGCGCGAGGGTCTGCGCCTCGGTGGCTATGCCGCCCTGCCCACCTACTCGCGTGGTGCTGCGGTTCAGCAGCATATTCTCGTCAACGGCCGGCCAGTCCGCGACCGGATGCTTCTGGGAGCATTGCGTGCGGCCTATTCCGACCTGCTTTCGCGTGACAGACACCCCGCCGCGGTGTTGACGATCGATTGCGACCCGACGCTGGTCGACGTGAATGTCCACCCCGCAAAGGCCGAGGTGCGGTTTCGGGAGCCGGGGCTCGCCCGCGGGCTCGTCGTCTCGGGTATCCGTCACGCTCTCGCCGAGGCCGGGCACCGGGCGTCGAGCACGGTCGCCGGTGGCGCGCTGGGGGCTATGACGCCGGCCGCGGCCGGACCTCGCGTCTACCAGATGGACAGGCCGAGCCCAGGCCGAGTTGCCCCGCAGGCCGGTTTCGCCGAGGCAGCCGCCCCTTCGGCGCGCGCGGAGCCGACGCCTGCGGAACAGCATGCCGACGCCGGGCCTCTCGGGGCGGCGAGGGCGCAGGTCCACGAAAACTACATCATCGCCCAGACCCGATCCGGCCTCGTGATCGTGGACCAGCACGCCGCCCACGAGCGGCTCGTCTACGAAAAGCTGAAAGCCGAACGGGAATCGCGCGGGGTATGGCGCCAGCTACTCCTCGTGCCCGACATCGTGGAGCTTGGCGAAAACGACGCGGGGCGCCTCTTGGCCCATGCCGAAACGCTGGCCGAGGCCGGGTTCGTGGTGGAGGCGTTCGGACCCGGTGCCGTGGCGGTTCACGAAACCCCGGCAGTGCTCGGGCCGGTCGACGGGGCGGCCCTCGTCGCGGACATCCTCGACGAGATCGCCGAGTTCGGCGCGACGACGACCGTCAGCGACCGGGTCGACGCCATTCTCTCCCGGGTGGCCTGCCACGGATCGGTGCGTTCGGGCCGGCAGATGCGCGTCGAGGAGATGAACGCGCTTCTGCGCGACATGGAGGCGACGCCGCATTCGGGTCAGTGCAACCACGGCCGTCCCACCTACGTCGAACTGAAGCTCGCCGACATCGAGAGGCTGTTCGGGCGGCGATGATCGAGGTCGCCGGCAACATCTACGCGTTTGATGACCCCACGGTGATCGCGTCGATTGTCGCCACGGCCCTCGTCGTGGTGATACTTCTGCTGCTCTTCATGGCGCTTTCCGCGGCGCGCCGTTCGGCGAACATGGCCGAGCCGCTCGTCTACCAGCTCAACGAACTCGGCAAGGCGGTCGAGGGTCTCGGTAAGAACCAGCACCATCTGGCCGGCGGCCTGCAAACGGTGTCCGAAACCCAGGCGCGCGCGCAGGAGCGTGTGCTTCAGTCCCTCGAGGAACGCCTTGGAGACGTTCAGCGGCAGGTCAACGACCGGCTGGCCGACAACGCGCTCAAGTCCGCCCGCAGTCTGTCGGAAATGCAGGAAAAGGTGAACGAGGTACTGCAGGGCGGTTCCGAGAAGACCACGAAGTCGCTCACCGAGCTCGAAGCGCGGCTGAAGGCGATCGACGCCGCGCAGGAAAACATCACGAAGCTCTCCGGGGACGTTCTGAGCCTTCAGGACATCCTGTCGAACAAGCAGACCCGCGGCGCTTTCGGAGAAATCCAGCTCCACGACATCGTTTCGAAGGCCTTGCCGTCCGACAGCTTCACGCTTCAGGCGACGCTCTCGAACAGCCGCAGGGCCGATTGCCTCGTTCACCTGCCGAACCCCCCGGGGCCCATCGTGATCGACGCGAAATTTCCCCTCGAGGCCTACGAAGCGCTCCGGCGCGCCGATGGAGAACGGCAGGTCACGGAAGCCAACCGGGCCTTCCGCACGGCAGTGCGGAAGCACATCGCCGATATCTCCGATCGCTACATCATCGAAGGCGAGACGGCGGACGGCGCATTGATGTTCCTGCCCTCGGAAGCCGTCTATGCCGAATTGCACGCCGGTTTCCCGGAGGTCGTGCGCGACGGCTTCACCGCCCGGGTCTGGATCGTATCGCCGACCACCTGCATGGCTACGCTCAACACCATGCGCGCGATCCTGAAGGACGCGCGCATGCGCGAACAGGCCGGTGCAATCCGCAAGGAATTGTCGATGCTGCACGGCGATGTCGAGCGGCTTGTCGGTCGCGTGGGGAACCTCGACCGCCACTTCACGCAGGCATCTCGGGATCTCGAAGAAATCAAGATTTCGGCCGAAAAGGCAGGCAAGCGGGCGGTTCGCCTCGACCGGTTCGAATTCGAGGAGGTCGAGGCGGTGGACGAGGACGAAGCTGTTCAGGTCCTGCGGCTTACCGACCCGAAAGCCTGACGTCAGATACCGATGAAGGGCTGGGCCATTCTCGGGATCCAGCCCGAGAACTTCAGCGGAGCGTCGGTCACGGCAAGGCAGATGCAATCCTCGCCATGTTCTGCGACGGGCGTGTGGTCGAGTTCCTCGCCGGCTATCTCTATGTCGCCGCGGGCGAACCGGCCGTCGGCATCGCTGAAAGCGCCCTGAAGCACCAGAGTCGCCTCGAGCCCCTTGTGGCCGTGTTCTGGAAGCTCCTTGCCGGCGGGGATGTGCAGAAGGCGCGCCGTGGCGGCACCGCCCGTGTCGAGTACCGCCTGGCGAACGCCGCCGCCCAGTGCACGCCATTTCACCCGGTCGAGTTCACGGCCGACGTAATCGGTCAGAGGTGCGGGCACGAGTTTGTCGCCCGCGCGGCTGTCCCCGGAGACCCGGATTTCGGGTGACGGCATTTCGCAAATCCGCGACAGAACGTCTCCAAGCGCGTCCGGGGCCATTTCGGCGCAATCGTCGCTCGCGATCAGCGCGCCGCCGACCGCCTCGAAGCTTTCGAGCCGAGCGCGGCACTCGTCGCACATCGTTACGTGGGTCGCCACGATGAGGTTGAACGCTTCGGGGAGGTTGCCTGCGGCATAGGCCATAAGAAGCTGATCGGTGAGGTGATGGTTAATCGTGTTCATGGGTCATCTCATTGCGTGCCGGAGACGCTCGAGCGCCAGGCGGATACGGGATTTGATCGTACCGAGGGGAAGCCCGGTGTCTGCGGCGATCTCGCTATGGCTCAGATCTCCGAAATAGGCCTTCTCGATCAGTTCGCGCTGCTTTTCAGGCAACATGCTCAAGGCTCTTCCGAGCTGTTCGCTGTCTTGCTGAAGCGACAATACATCTACCTGGTCCGGCTCAGCCTCCGGGCCCCACGGCAAATCCTCGGGCTCCGGCCGACGCTCCTTGCGCAAGGCATCTATCCGGCGGTTCCGGGCGATGGTGAAAACCCACGTCGACACGCTCGCCCGGGCCGGGTCGAAAAGATGGGCCTTGTTCCAGAGCGTGACCATGACGTCCTGCGCGCAGTCCTCCGCAAGGGAGTCGCTCGCGCCCGATTTCATCAAGAAAGCTTTCACACGTGGGGCGAAGTGTTCGAACACCTCGACGAACGCGGCTTGGTCACGATGCGCAGAGATCCTGCGCATGTGCGACAGCCACTCGGTCCTGCCGCCATGCTCGGTCTTGGAGCTATCTTCGGATTCGCTGCGCATAACCGATCCTCGCCGCGGTGTTAACGCAGGAGGAATAAGCCTTGAACCCGAAATAGCGAAGTCCTGAACGCATGCTGACATGTAGATGTTACGCGGCGGAATACGGGCCGGATCACTCCGCGAACAGAAATTCCGCATTGTTAATCCGCGGATGCTGGGCGACCGTAACACGAAGACTGACGAAAAAGGTCCGGAGAGGCAGATGCCATACGAGGTGAGGCGGAGCGCGCCGCGGCGCGTGGCCGTGATCGGGGGAGGAATCTCCGGAATGGGAGCGGCGCATTATCTCGCCGACCGGGACCGGGTGGTGCTCTTCGAAGCCGCCCCGCGGCTTGGCGGACACGCCCGTACGGTCATTGCCGGCCGCAACGGTGACCAGCCTGTCGACACCGGCTTCATCGTGTTCAACCACGCGACCTACCCCGAGTTGAAGCGGCTCTTCGAGGATCTTGGTGTCCCGACCGCGAAATCCGACATGAGCTTCGGGGCCTCGATCCGGGGCGGGTGGCTGGAATACGGGCTCCGCGGCCCGGCGGCGATCTTCGCCCAGAGGAAGAATGCGGTCGACCCGCGCTACTGGCTGATGCTGCGCGACATCATGAAGTTCAACCGCGAGGCGCTCGCCGCGGTCGACGGGCCCGACATGACCATCCACGACCTCATCTCGGCGCTCGGCCTCGGCTCGTGGTTCCGCGATCACTACCTCCTTCCGTTCTCGGGGGCGATCTGGTCGATGCCCACGCAAAAGATCCTCGATTTTCCCGCGAGGTCGATGCTGCAGTTCTTCGCCAATCACGCGCTTCTGAACTATTCCGACCAGCACCAGTGGTACACCGTCGAAGGTGGTTCCGTCGAATACGTCACGCGCCTACAGGCGTCGCTCGAGCGCCGCGGAGTCGACATTCGAACCGCTGCCGGGGTCAATGCGGTGCGCCGCACCTCCGACGGCGTCGAAATCCGCGCCGCAGGAGCCGAATGGGAGGCGTTCGACGATGTCGTGTTCGCCACTCACTCCGACCAGGCGCTGGCGATGCTGAGCGATGCCACGGCGATCGAGCGAACCACGCTGTCAGCCGTGCGCTACCAGCCGAACCGGGCCGTGCTCCATGCCGACGAGCGTCTGATGCCGCGCCGCAGGGTCTGCTGGTCGTCGTGGAACTACACCGAGCCGAAGCGGAAGACGACCGACCGGATCGGGCTAACCTACTGGATGAACTCGCTTCAGCCGATACCGAAATCCGATCCCCTCTTCGTCACCCTCAACGCCACGCAGCGGATACGCGAGGAACTCATCCACGACGAGGTCACCTTCGCGCATCCGGTCTACGATCTCGGCGCACTCGCGGCGCAGGAGACGATCCGGATGAACAACGGCGCACTCAACACCTGGTTCTGCGGGGCGTGGATGCACAACGGCTTTCATGAGGACGGACTCCAGAGCGCCCTCGATGTTGCTCGCGCAATGGCCCAGCGGCCCGACCAAGCAGTGGCGGCGGAATGAGCGCAGGCCTCGAACATATCCGCGGCGAGACGTTTCATGGCCGGACGGGCGGTATCGAAAATACCTTTCGCTACGGCATCGACTACGTGCTGCTCGACGCCGAGGCGAAGCCTGATGCGCCCTGGCCGTTCCGGCGCAACGCTCGTGGCCTCGTCTCGCTTCAGGACAGCGACCATGGCGGTGCGCCCGGCGCGGGGCGTGGCCCGGCCTGGGTGCGCGAGGTGCTCGAAGCGCATCAGGTCGGTCATCTCGCCCACCGGATCGAGCTGCTGGCCCAGCCGAAAGTCCTGGGCCACATCTTCAACCCGGTCTCGTTCTGGCTCATCCGCGACGAAGACGGGGCGCTCAGGGTGGTGATCTCGGAAGTCACCAACACCTTCGGCGATCGCCACTCGTATCTTTGCCGCGCGCCGGGCAACGCGCCGATAACCCCGGCCGACCGGATCACCGCGGAAAAGATCTTCCATGTCTCCCCGTTCCAGCCGGTCGGGGGCGGCTATGTCTTTCGCTTCAACATCACGCCTGAGCGCATCGCGATCCGCATCGAGTTCGACAGCGGCAACGGCGGTGTCATCGCGACGCTGAACGGCGCGCGGGCTGCGGCCACGACGCGAAGCCTTCTCGGCGCGATGCTGCGCCGGCCCTTCGGGTCGCGCCGGGTGCTGGCACTCATCCACTGGCAGGCGCTGAAGCTATGGTGGAAGGGCGCACGCTATCACCCGCGCCCCGAGCCTCCGAAAGACGAGGTCTCCACGTGACCGCCGCCGAGGTCGCCGATTCGCGGCCCGCGAGCGGCCTTCCGGCCTATGCACTTTTCGGAGCGACGCTCGCGGCGGCCGGTCTGCCGATCTATATTCACGCGCCGAAGTTCTACGTCGATGAGTACGGGGTGAGCCTCGCCGCCCTGGGCACGGTTCTCTTCGTGCTCCGCCTTCTCGACGTCGTGCAGGACCCGGTTCTCGGCTGGCTCTCCGAGCGCACCCGGCGCACCCGGAGCGGTGCAGTGGCCATCGCGCTCGTCCTCCTCGCCGTTTCCATGTTCGGCCTTTTCGCCGTTGCTCCGCCGGTCGCGCCTCTCTTGTGGTTCGGACTGACGCTCACCGGTCTCTTCTCGTCCTTCAGCTTTCTCACCATCACCTTCTATGCCGAGGGCGTCGAGAAGGCGGGGCGGATCGACGGGGGCCATGTCCGCCTCGCGGCCTGGCGGGAAACGGGGGCCCTGCTCGGTGTCTCGCTCGCGGCGATGGCGCCGACGGCTCTTGCGGCCGCTTCCGGTCGTCCGTTCGCCGCCTTCGCGGCAGCCTTCGCCGGTCTCGTCGTCGTCTCAGGCTTCGCGATGCGGCGCGAATGGGGCATGTCGGCCCGGACCGACCCCGGTCCGGGCGTCGGGACAGTTCTCGCCGACCCGGTTGCGCGGCGGCTTCTCATCCTGGCCCTCGTCAACGCGACACCGGTCGCGGTGACGTCGACGTTATTCCTGTTCTTCGTCGAGTCACGCCTCGCGGCGCCGGGCTGGGAAGGGCCGCTTCTTCTGCTGTTCTTCCTAGCAGCCGCCGCCTCCGCTCCACTCTGGGGTGTCGTCGCCGGGCGAATCGGCCCCCGGCCAGCGCTCCTTCTCGGCATGGTTCTGGCGATCGCCGCCTTCGGCTTCGCCATCACGCTCGGGCCGGGCGATACCCTGGCCTTCGCCGTGATCTGTCTCGCCTCGGGCGCAGCGCTCGGCGCCGACATGACGCTTCTGCCCGCGCTTTTCGCGCGGCGCATGGCGCGAATCGCGCCCGATGCCGGCCAGGCCTTCGGTCTGTGGAACTTCGTGACGAAATTCACCCTGGCCTTCGCGGCAGTTGCGCTCTTCCCGGTGCTCGACGCCGCTGGCTTTCGCTCGGGCGCCGAGACCATGCCCGAAGAGGCGCTCTGGACCCTGACACTTCTCTACGCCGCGCTTCCGTGCGCGCTGAAATTCATCGCCGTTGCCCTGCTTGCAACGCTCAACATGGACGACGCTGACCGATGATGATTCTCACCTCCCTCCTTCTGGGTGCCGGCACGATCCTGGCCGTCGTCTGGGTTCGCGCCCGTTTTTTCGGCTTCCGCGGGCAGCGGCCCGAAGAGCTTGCGGGCACAGGGCCGGCCTTCGACATCCGCGAGCGGCTGAACGGAGCGATTCTATGCGAGGGCGTCATCTACGGGCCCACCGGCCGGGTCTCATCGCGCTTCGTGGCGGATTTCGAGGCGCACTGGGATGGCAACAAGGGTGTCATGACCGAGCATTTCCGTTACGATAGCGGTGCGACGCAGGACCGCGAATGGCGGCTTTCGGTCGGCAATGACGGCTCGATCCGGGCGGAGGCTGACGACCTCGTCGGCGCAGGCACCGGAGTACAGTCAGGCTGCGGGTTGCTTATGAACTACCGTATCAGGCTGCCTGCGGAATCCGGTGGCCATGTCCTCGACACCACCGACTGGATGTATGTCGTTGACAGCGGAACCATCGTGAACCGCAGCCAGTTTCGCAAATTCGGCATCACCGTAGCCGAGATCATCGCGACGCTGCGTCCGAAAGAAGGAGTGAAAGCCTGATGCGGGAATGGGCGGGCAAACGCTACTGGCTGGTCGGGGCCTCCGAGGGGCTGGGCAGGTCTCTGGCCCACGTGATGTCGCGTGCCGGGTGCAAGCTGATCCTGAGCGCGCGCAGCGCGGACCGTCTCGAAGCTCTCGTCGCGGAACTACCGGGCGAGGCGAAGGCGCTCCCGATGGACCTCGCCGACACCGAAAGCGTCGCCGCAGCCGCCGCCGAAGCGGGCGAGATAGACGGGATCGTGTGCCTCGCAAGCGTCTACTGGCCTCAGGCAGCCGGAGAGTGGGACGCCGGGCAGGTCGAGGCGATGTTCGACGTGAACCTCACCGGCATGGCCCGGGTGCTCGGACGTGTGGTGCCCGGCATGGTCGAGCGCGACGCCGGTCATATCGTGATCACCGGCTCGCTCGCGGGGTTCCGGGGGCTGCCCGGGGCGATCGGCTACGCCGCGTCGAAGGCGGGCACGATGGTGCTCGCCGAGAACATGCATTGCGACCTGCGCCGAACCGGCGTCGACGTGCAGCTCGTCAATCCCGGCTACATCCGCACCCGGCAGACCGAGAAAAACGACTTCACCATGCCGTTCATCATGGAGCCCGAAGACGCCGCGAGGCGCTACTTCGAGCACATGAATACCGACCGGTTCCAGACGAGCTACCCCTACGGCTTCAGCCTCGTCTTCCGGCTCGGCAACTTCCTGCCCGACTGGCTCTACTACCGCATCTGGAGCTGACCCTTGCCCATGGTCGCCGCTCGGTCCAGAATTGCGGCGAAGGCGAAAGGCACACCATGCTCGACATCTCCAACGGCAAGATCGTCCGCATCGTCATGCTGAGCCGGGAGAACGGCCCGGACGACCGGCATCTGCACGACTACATCGGCGGTCTGAACGACGACGAAAAGGCCAGCCTCGTGGCCCTGATGTGGGTCGGACGAGGCACATTCGACGCCGGGGAAATCGAGGAGGCCAAGCGTCAGGCCATGGCGGAGGCCACGGCGCCGACCGAGGAATACCTCATGGGCATTCCCGCGCTGGCGGAATACCTCGAGGACGGGATGGACGCGCTCGGCATCGATGTGGCCGACGAAGAAGATCACATGTAGTTCCGTCCCGTCGGGGCGTCGCAAAACCCCGCTCCCGCGTCGCCAACCACCCTGCACAGATGGAGCCCAGTTGCGATAGGTTCCGCGGAAAGGGAGACAGGATTGATGGCGGAAACGGTCAGATTCACGCTCGACGGAATGCAGGTCGAAGCCGCGGCCGGCGAGACCATCTGGGAGGTCGCCCGCCGCGAAGGTACGACGATCCCGCATCTTTGTCACAAGCCCGCCCCCGGCTACCGCGCGGACGGGAATTGCCGCGCCTGCATGGTCGAGATCGACGGGGAGCGCACGCTCGCCGCCTCCTGCATCCGCGCGCCCGCCGAGGGCATGGTCGTGACCACCGAGAGCGACCGGGCGCGGAAGGCGCGCGAGATGGTCATGGAAATGCTGGTGGCCGACCAGCCGTCGCGCGAGGCCGCCCATGACGGGTCTTCGCATTTCTGGGACATGGCCGGGGCGCAGGGCGTTGGGGCGAGCCGGCTACCGTCGATCGAACCCGACCGCGTGCCCCTGCTCGACGCGAGCCACGTCGCGATGACGGTCAATCTCGACGCCTGCATCCAGTGCGGTCTCTGCGTGCGCGCCTGCCGCGAGGTGCAGGTCAACGATGTCATCGCCATGGCCGGCCGCGGCCACGACACCTGGCCGGTGTTCGACTTCGGCGACGACATGGGCGCGTCGACCTGCGTGGCCTGCGGCGAATGCGTCCAGGCATGCCCCACCGGCGCGCTGATGCCGTCCGCCGTCGTGCGCGACGCAGGCCCGGGCGACAGCGCCGATATCGACCGCGAGGTCGACAGCGTCTGCCCGTTCTGCGGTGTCGGCTGCCAGGTTTCGCTGAAGGTGAAGGAGGACCGGATCGTCCATGTCGAGGGCTTCAACGGGCCCGCCAACGAGGGCCGGCTCTGCGTGAAGGGGCGGTTCGGCTTCGACTACATCCACCACGCGCACCGGCTGACGAAACCGCTGATCCGCCGCGACGATGCGCCGGCCAAGGGCCTCAACGTCGATCCCGCGAACTGGCGGACCCATTTTCGCGAGGCAAGCTGGGACGAGGCGCTCGACGCCGCGGCGAGCGGGCTGAAAGGCCGGGGGCGCGAGGTCGCGGGGTTCGGCTCGGCGAAGTGCTCCAACGAGGAAGCCTATCTCTTTCAGAAGTTCATCCGACAGGGGTTCGGGCACAACAACGTCGACCACTGCACCCGGCTCTGCCACGCCTCGTCGGTGGCGGCCCTGATGGAGAACGTCGGCTCGGGAGCCGTGACCGCGACCTTCAACGAGATCGAGAACGCCGATGTCGCCATCGTCATCGGCGCCAACCCGACCGAGAACCACCCCGTCGCCGCGACCTTCTTCAAGCAGTTCGCGAAGCGCGGCGGAGAGCTCATCGTGATGGACCCGCGCGGCCAGGCCCTCTCGCGCCATGCCTCTCACATGCTCCAGTTCAAGCCCGGCTCGGACGTGGCGATGCTGAACGCGATCATGAGCGCGATCGTCGAAGAGGGTCTTTACGACCGTCAGTACATCGAAGCCTACACCGAGAACTGGGAAGAGGAGAAAGCGCACCTCGCCGCGTTCTCGCCCGAGGACATGGCCGAGCATTGCGGCGTTCCGGCCGAAACCCTCCGCGCCGTCGCGCGGACTTTCGCCACGGCGCGGGCGGGCATGATCTTCTGGGGCATGGGCATTTCCCAGCACGTTCACGGCACCGACAATTCGCGCTGCCTCATCTCGCTGGCGCTGATGTGCGGGCACGTGGGCCGGCCCGGTACGGGGCTGCATCCGCTGAGAGGCCAGAACAACGTACAGGGCGCGTCCGACGCGGGTCTCGTGCCGATGTATCTGCCCGACTACCAGAGCGTGACCGACGAGGGGGTGCGCTCGGCCTTCTCCGAGCTCTGGGGGGGCGGGGACTTCTCGGATGAGAAGGGCCTCACCGTCACCGAGATCATGGACGCGGTGCACGAGGGCGACATCCGGGCGATGTACATCCTCGGCGAGAACCCGGCGATGTCGGACCCCGACGTGGTCCATGCCCGCGCGGCACTGGCCAAGCTCGACCACCTCGTCGTGCAGGACATCTTCCTCACCGAGACGGCGAATTACGCCGACGTTGTCCTGCCGGCATCGGCCTTCTACGAAAAGACAGGCACCGTCACCAACACGAACCGGCAGGTGCAGATGGGCCGACCCGCCGTGCCGCCGCCGGGCGAGGCGCGCGAGGACTGGTGGATCACCCGCGAGCTTGCGCGGCGGTGCGGGCTCGACTGGAGCTACACCCACCCCAGCGAGGTCTTCGCGGAGATGAAGGCGGGCATGCGCTCGCTCGACAACATTACCTGGGGCCGGCTCGAGACCGAGGGCGGCGTGACATATCCTTCCCTGACGCCCGACGATCCCGGTCAGCCCATCGTATTCGCCGATGGCTTCCCGCGCACCGGCGGACGGGCGAGGTTCACTCCTGCAGCGCTCGTGCCCCCCGACGAGGCGCCGGACGCCGACTATCCGATGGTCCTCATTACCGGCCGACAGCTCGAACACTGGCACACGGGTTCGATGACCCGGCGCTCGGCTGTGCTCGACGCGGTGGAGCCGGAAGCGAACTGCTCGCTCCACCCCCGGACGCTTGCCCGCCTTGGTCTCGGCGCGGGGGACCACGTACGGCTGACCACTCGGCGGGGAACCATCGAAATCATGGCGCGGGCCGACCGCGCGGTGGCCGAGGACATGGTTTTCCTGCCCTTCGCCTTCGTCGAGGCGGCTGCGAACGTGCTAACCAACCCCGCACTCGACCCTTTCGGCAAGATCCCCGAGTTCAAGTATTCCGCCGTAAGGGTCGAGCCGGCCGGCGCAATGGCGGCGGAGTAGTCCGGGCGCGGTGCGTCCGAAGAGGAACTCCCCGACGGCTGCTATCGTTTAACACGGCGC
>Ga0102935_1000188_pt1 | contig 20904 bp, 21 predicted proteins | sample SalPonR2_A_D2_MG_FD_78508 | JGI IMG/M metagenome (GOLD analysis project Ga0102935, IMG submission 78508) | Salt pond soil microbial communities from South San Francisco under conditions of wetland restoration - Salt Pond MetaG R2_A_D2_MG | ecosystem: Environmental > Aquatic > Marine > Intertidal... | reverse complement strand
GGTCGCTCGCGCGACGCCGCCGCGGGCGTCGGGATCGCTCGTTCCGAACACGTCCCGCTGGACGCGGACGATCCCGGCGTTCGCCGACAGTTCGACGTGGCGGTTCGCGACGACGTTCTCGACGGGGGCACCGGCGTACTGCCCGTACCCCCGAGCCCACGCCATCGCGTAGAGGCTGGCGGTGACCTGCCGCCCGAGCCCGGGCCCCTCGACGGGCCCGCGGTCGAGCCGCCGCTCGAACCGCTCGGTCCGCTCGTGGGCGGCCAGCGTCGGGACGGCGACCGTGACCGTCCGGGGACGCGTCCGATTCACGACCGTCCGGCCGCCCCGAGTCGCGGTCGTCGCGACCGCCTCGAAGGTGACCCGCGTCGCCGTCCCGTTGGCGACCGGCTCGACGCGGACCCGTTCCCGGGCCGCGACCAGGTCGTCCGCCGACTCGACCGCCGGGAGCGAGACGGTCGCCTCGACGGCCCCCACGTCGCTCTCGACGGCGTCCAGCGCCTCGCTTCCGGCGATCGCGAGTCGAATCCGGAACGCGTCGCGGAACGCGGACCCTTCGCTGACTGCTTCGGCTCCGGGCCCCGTTCCATCCGGCGGCCGAGTCACCGGCTCCGCCGCCGCGTCGTGGGCGGCCTCCCGAGCCGCGCTCCTGAGGGCGGCGGTGGCGTCGGCCTCGACGCGCTCGACGGCGCGTTCGACGCGGCGGTCCTCGCCGACGAGCCCCTGCTCGGCGAGCCCCGCGGCGTACGCCGAACTCGTCACGAGCAGCAGCACGCCGACGAGCGCGAAGGGAACTCGCGCCCGCTCGTCGACGGTGAACGTCCGCGTTCGGCCCGCCTCAGTCCCCCGATCGCGACCTCGGGCGCCCACGCTCACCACCTCCGAACGACGATCCGGACCACCCCTGCGGAGGACCGGTGCCCGTCGCTCGGCCCGTCGAACCGATCCGGGATCGGTTGCCGGACCACGGCAACGGCGACGTCGGCGCTCCGGGGCGGTTCGGGACCGACGGCGACGGCGCCTCGGGGATCGGCCGCCGCCTCGTCTCGCACCGCCATCGCGTCCGCAGACCCCCGTACACCTTCGTCGTCGGCGAAACCGTTGCCGTCGCTCGGACGGGTCGGCTCGTCGACCGCCACCGTCGCGTCGACCCGCGTCCGCGGACCGAGTCCGTCGCGGACGACTCCGACGGCGCGGCGATCGAACGCCGTCGCCGCGTCGCGGGCGACGACCAGCGCGAGCAGCTCCGCGCGGGTCGCGTGAACGCGGCGCGTCTCGTTCGGCGCGTCCGCGTCGGGATACGCCACCGTCGCGGTCTCGGTGACGAGTCTGTCCGCGACGTCGGTGGCCGTGGGACCGCCGTGGCCGCTGGGGTCGCTCGCTCCGAGCGCGACGACGCTGGCGGAGACGCAGAGCAACAGCACGGTCACGTCGAGGACGGTACTCGTCATCGCCACACCACCGCGCGGAGCGTTCCGCGGACGTTCCGTCCCGGCGCGACCCGGACGGTCACCCGCCGTTCGACGACTACGACCGCCTCCGGCGACCGGACTCCCGGCGGTCCCGGGGCGTCCGCCCCCGACGCGGCCAGCCACCGTTCGCCGTCCGCCTCCAGTTCGACCGCGGTCGCGGTCCCCGGCGCCTCGACCCGCCGCATGCGGGCCGGATCGGCGACGCCGCCGACGGTGATCGCCTCCTCGGCCCGGTCGAGCGCCGCCGCCGCGGTCGACCGGTCGTCGCCGGACGCCGCGTCCGCGAACGCGCCGGCGTACAGCCCCAGCGCGAGCCCCACGACGACCACGGCGACGAGCGCGGCGACCGGTTCGACGGCCGCGCGCTCGTCGGCCGAGAACGTCGGACGCAAGAGGCTCGATACCGCCGGTTCGCTCCGTCCTGTGGAGTTCCGTGGCACGGACGATCACCCGACCAGCGTGACGCGGACGTCCCCGTAGTGGACCCGTCGGACGGTGATCCGATCCGGTGCGGGCGCCCAGTCCCCGTCCGTCGCCCTCGCACGCTCGGCGGCCGCCGCGAACGACGCCGGGTCGTCGAACGCGGCGTCGGGCGGGACGCCGTCGAGGACGCGACGAAGCCGCGCGTCCGTCGTCGCGTTCGACTCCGCCGGCAGCACCGGCGTTACGCGCGGTGCGTCCAGCCGTGCCCGCGCGCTTCCCCGCTCGTCGCCGAGCGAGACGGAGCCGTCAGTGAGCCGGATCCGCTCCGCCGCGATCCCGTGTTCGGCTGTCGCCGGGTACTCGCCGCCGGCGATCGAGTCGACGGTGCGGGCGACGCCGTCCGCGTCCGGCGCCGGTGCGGCCGGGAACGCCGCGGCCACGCCGACGGCCGCGACGCTCACGACGGCCAGGCCGATCCACGCGTACGTGGCGTCGAGGTGCGTCTCGAACATGGCGCGGCTGGCCGCGGCCTAGTATAAAAACGATTGGCGCCGAAGCGCGGCGGGGCTCGTCGCCCCCGCTACCTCTCACCGGGCTCAAAACAGGAGCCCGGCACCGGCGAACGCGACGAGGAACGTCGCGGTGGCCGTCGGCAGCGCGATGCCGATGCGATACGCCACGAGCGTCCGGTCGAACCCGCGCTCTAACCCGGTCGCCAGGCCCGTGAGGAGCGCCGCGAGCAGCAACACGTACGTCCCGACGATCCGTCCGAGCGCCGGAACCGACAGGGACGCCGCTCCGACACTCGCCTCGGCCGCGCCGCCGCTACCGGCGGCACCGCTCCCGGTAGCCGTCATCCCGCTGCCCGCGCCCACTCCGCCGCCGAGCGCGTCTGCGCCCGCGGCCGCTCCGGCGCCGAGGCCGCCGACGTCGACGGCGTCGATCCCCGTCGCGAGCGCGACGGTCGCGCCGCCGACGAGTGGCGCGAACACCGCGGCGGTGTTCGAGAGCGTCCCCGTCACGGTCGCCAGCTGGCGGCGCGCGTCGCGCTCCAAGTCGCGGAGCGCCTCCAGCTGGTCTGCGAGTTCCAACAGCACGTCGCCGGCCGGCCGGCCCTCCCGTGCGGCGACGGCGAGCAACGCGATCGCGCCGCGGAGCCGTGGCGACGGGACGGCTGCCGCCGGGCCGCCGAGTCCGAGAAACGCCTCCCGGACGCCGACGCGGAGCGTGTCGCTGCGTCGCCCGGCGCGCTCGAACACTTCGCCGGTCGCGCCGTCCAACCGCTCGCCGGCGTTCGCGAGCGCGGTCTCGACCGCGACCCCCTCCGCCACGTCGCCGCCGATCACGGTCATCGCGTCCGGCAGTCCCCGCTCGACGTCGCGGACGTCCGACAGCACCGCTCGGCGCGGCCGCGCGAAGACGAACAGCGCGCCGCCGACGCCCACGCCGACTCCCGCGACGGGCCACGCCCACGACGCGACGAGCCGCGCCGCGGCGACGGCGGCTCCCGCTCCGAGGAGACAGCCGACGAGCAGCGCCCAGCCGCGTCGCTCCGGCACGTCGGGGTGATCGCCGCCGATCCGCGGCGGCGGAAACGCGACCGGACGACGAGAGAGCAGCCACGCGGCGGCGGCGACGAGCCCCCCCGGGAGCGCGATCAGGTACAGCCCGGCGACGAGTCCCGGACCGATCGCGACGCCGGCAGCGGCGCCGGCCGGGAGCAGTGCGACGAGCGCCAGCGGCAGCAACACGCCGAACGCGTACAGCGCGGAGACCGGCCCTCGCACCGCGCCGACGAACGACGCGAGCCGGTCGGTCGTCCCCGAGAGCGTCGCGTCGAGCGCCCTGTCGAGACACCGTCCCCGGCGCTCCGGCGGTGCGGTCGCCGCCGTTCGGACGAGCGCCGCGGCGCGGTCGATCGCCGGGAACCAGGGCCGCCACTCGCGGGCGAACGCTCGGAGCCCGCTCGTCGGGCCGTCCGCGCTCCCCCGCTCGTGGCGGGAGAGCGCCGCGGCCAGCGGACCGTCTCCCGTCCGGCCGGCGAACCGGACGGCGCGCTCGGTCGAGGGGTCGAGCCGCATCCGCAACACGAGTCGCCCCACGAGCCCCGGTGCCGCCCCGAGCGCCCGCGTCCGCCTGAGCGACGCGAGCCACACCGGCGTCCGGTGGACCGCGTGCGCCCCGGCGACGGCGGTGGCGAGCCCCGCGGGCGCGGCGGCGACCGCGCCGGCGAGGAAGGCCACGGCCGCGGTGACGACCGCGCCGGCGACGGCGGCGACCCGATACCCGAGGGACACGACCCGCTCCGCGGAGACGTCCCAGCCGAGGAACGCGATCGCCCGTCGCAGCTCCGCGGACGCAGTCGAGTCGTCCCCCGATCCGGCGCGGGTTTCGCCCGCCACCCGGGAAGAGCCCCCCGTCATCGGTCTCCCCCGGCGTACCTCGCCGGCGCCGTTCGGCCCGCGCGAACCGCGTCCCGAATCTGTTCGCTTCGCCGATCGACGGCCTCTCGGACCGCCGCGTACGATTCGCCCGGTACCGCCAGGTCCTCGACCAGCCGGCTCTCGCCCCGGTCGATGCGCCCCGTTCCGACGAGTCCGCTCCCGGTCCGCTCGAAGAGCGGATCGAAACTCACCCCCTCGTCGTGATCAGCGACCTCGACGATCGACTCGACCCGGTGGTCCTCGAGGACGGCGATCAGGTCCGTGGCCGCGAACGAGGATCGAGGCACGCCGAGGTCGGTGACGACGCGCTCTTCGACCGCCTCCGGGTCCGCTCCGTGGATCGTCCCGAGGACCGTCTCGTCGGCGGCTCCGACGCGCATCGCCTCGTACAGCGCCCTGGCCTCTTCACCGCGCACCTCGCCGACGCTTATCGCGCCGCCGCCCATGCGGAGTGCCGTTCGGACGGCGTCCGCCGGCGCGAGTTCCACCCCGTCGCCGACCCGGAGGCGCTGGGCGTCCCGCCCGGCGTCGGCGAGCGCGTCCACCGGGAGTTCGGGCGTGTCCTCGACGGCGATCGTCCGCGTTCCGGCGGGTATCTCCCACAGCAGCGCGCCGAGGGCCGTCGTCTTCCCGGCCGCTCGTCCGCCGGCGATCAGCCCCGCGACGCCCCGCTCGACGGCGACCGACAACAGCCCGGCCGCCGCGGGAGTGAGCGTGTCGACCGACACCAGCCGCGGCAGCGTCCACGCCTCGGGGTCCCCGCGCCGGAACGTGAAGGAGAGTCCGTCGCTGGCGGGTGCCGTGGTCGCGGCGACCCTGACGCGACCGGTCTCCGACTCGATCGTCGCGTCGAGCGTCGGCGTCGCCCGCGAGAACGCTCGGCCGCTCGACCGGCGGAGCCGCGACGCCAGCGTCGCGGCCCCCTCCGGCGGGAGGCGTACGTTCGTCCGGCAGCGCTCGCCGTCGAGGACCACGCGCAGGGGGTTCTCCGCGACCGGCGCCGTCACCGTCGCGTCGCTCACCCTGTCGTCGGCGAAGACGTGTTCCAGCACGCCGTAGCCGTGGGCGTGCCGCCGAAGGATCGCCGTCACGTCGGCGACGGGGTCGCCGTCGTCCGCCGCCGCTCGCACCGCCCGTCCGGGCGCCCTGTCACCCCCCTGCGGGTCGTCGAGCAGTCGGTCCCGAGCGTCGGCGAGGGTCGCCACGGCGTCGGCGTCGAGGTCGACGGTAGGCGGCGTGAGGTGGTACGTCTCGAGCGGACCGTCGCCCTCGTAGCGCCGGACCGTCGCGCCGGTCGACACCGTCCAGCGGTCGACCAGCGTCGCGCCCGGCGGCGGCGCGGTCGCCACGCGCGCGGTCGCCGCCGTCGGACCGACGTGGGCCCGCAGGACGCGGCTCAGGTCATGGTCGCCGCCGTGTAGATCCCCTCCGAGCCCTTCGACGGCAGCCAGCAGGTCCGTCTCGGTCGCGATGCGGTTCGCCGGTCCGGCGCGGCCGGCCGCCTCCGCCGCCGCCCCGAGCGGATCGCGGACGACTCGGTCGGCGAGCCGCTCCTCGTGGAACGCGACCCGCTCGCGGAAGCGTCCCGCCGCGACGAGGAGGGCGGCCGCGCGGTCGGCGTAGGAGCGCTCGCGTCCGCGGTGGCGAGTCCTGATCACGTCCGCGTCCCGGTCGGCGAGCGCCTCGACGACCGTCGCGAGACACTCCGGGCTCGCGGCGAGGTCGCCGCGCCCGGGGCAGTCGTCGGCGTCGACGTCGAGCACCACCCGGTCCTCGACGCCGGTTCCCACGGGCTCGCGGAACGTCGGACCGCAGCGACACCCGTCTGACTCGCCGCCGATCCACGGGAGCGTTCGGAGCGGCGTCTCGCCGTCACCGCCGGCGATTCGCCCGGTAATTCCGAGGTCCATGCCGGCCGTGGCCGCGGTTCGGTATATAAACGATCGCCCGCTCGTCGGCCACCCACGTCCGGCCACTGCCTCTCTCTGCGCCGTCCAGTCCCGCCCCGCTCCGCCGCGCCGCCTCCGTCTCACCCGACTCGGCCGATCCGGACCGTCGGTCCGTCGTCGTCGACGTACCGGATCCGAATCCGACTCGGTCCGCCGGTCCGGAGCTCGATCGGCCCGCCGACGAGGTCGACGGCCGTCTCGCCCGGCCCCGTGCCGACGCGGAGCGTCCGCTCAGAGCGTCCCTCGATCCGATACGCGAGCGCGAGGCCGTCCGCCTGGTCCGACGGCTCGACGAGCGCGACCCGGTCGACGTCCGCCGCGGCGAACCCCGCCGGAACGCGGACGAGGACGGTCGTCTGCGCGGCCATCGCCGGGTCGCTCACGGGGGTCGATCCGGCGACGACGCCGCCGATCGCCCGCTCCAGCCGGTCCGCCTCGACGCCGATCCGCTCCGTCGTCGTCGCGGTCCGAGCGGTCTCGACCGCGGGCATCGACGCCGCCAGCAGCGCGACGGCGACCAAGACGGTGAGCACCACGCGGATCACGGGCCGATTACAGCGACTCCCGGAGGCGGTCGAGCGCGTCTGCCGCCCACGCGCCGCCGTCGCCGTCTTCGTCGTTCCCGTCGCCGCCGGTGCGGGGTCCGGTCGTCGGCCGGTCGTCCGGCAAGGCGGCGTCGAGGGCGCTCTCCGACGGGACGCCCCCCTCGCTGGCAGCCGGCCCGGGACCGTCGCTTTCGCTGTCGCGGCCGGCCTCCGTCGCCCGCGCCAGCGCGAGGTCGGCGCGTCGCTCGACCTCGCGGTTGACGGCCCTGATCGCCCCCGCGTAGCCGCGGATCGCCTGCGTCGCGGACTCCAACTCCGCGACCCGCGCCTCGAGGTCGTCGAGCCGCGATTCGAGCCGCTCGCGCTCGGCCGTCGCCTCCGCGCCGGCGGCCACGTCTGCGGGCCGCGTCTCGCTGCCGGTGACCGCCCGTTCGACGGCGCGGAGTCGGGCCTCTATCTCGTCGTCCGCCGTCTCTCTCGTTGCTTCTGCGTCCGCCGTCCCCCTCGTTACTCCTACGTCCGTCGCCGCTTCCCCTCCTGTCGTCGCATTCGATCCCGCCGTCGCCTCTGTTCCGGTCCTCGACGGCTCGACGCCGTGCGCGTGGTCGGGCATGCGACCCGTTGCCCGCGGTTTCACTCTTAAACCTCGGGGAAAGGGTATTGTCGGGGGCACTGGTAGGTGGTCGCATGAAAGCAGTCCTCCTCGGCGTCGGACAGGCGGGCGGCAAGCTCACGACCGCCCTCGCGGAGTTCGACGCCGACGCCGGCTACGGCGCGGTCCTCGACGCGCTCGCCGTCAACACCGCCGCGGCCGACCTCGACCCCCTCCCGCTCGAAACGGTCCTCGTCGGGCAGTCGCGGGTCAACGGGCACGGCGTCGGCGGCGACAACGAACTCGGCGCCGAAGTGATGGACGAAGACGCGGTCGAGGTGTTGGACGCGCTCGCCCCGAAGGTCACCGCGGAGGCCGAGGCCGTCTTCGTCGTCGCCGGCCTCGGCGGCGGGACGGGCTCCGGCGGCGCGCCGGTCCTCGTCCGCGAGCTGAACCGGGTGTACGACGTGCCGGTGTACGCGATCGGCGTCCTCCCCGGCCGCGACGAGGGGACGATGTACCAGGTGAACGCCGGCCGGTCGCTCAAGACGCTGGTCCGCGAGGCGGACGCGACGATCCTCTTGGACAACGACGCGTGGCGCTCGTCGGGCGAGTCCGTCGAGGGCGGCTACGAGGCGATCAACGCCTCGATGGCGAAGCGGATCGGCCTCCTCTTGGCCGCCGGCGAGGCCGTCGAGGGCGTCGCCGAGTCCGTCGTCGACACGAGCGAGGTGATCAACACGCTGCGGGCGGGCGGGATGGCCGCGGTCGGGTTCGCGTCCGCGCCCGCGGCCGACGACCCGCAGGAGAACGTCACCACGGTGACGAGCGCGGTCCGGAGCGCAGTGATGACCGGGCTCTCGCTGCCGAGCGCCACCGACGCCGACGCCGCCCTCGTCGCGGTCGCGGGCGACCCGGACCGGATCTCCCGGAAGGGGTCGGAGAAGGCGCGAAAGTGGCTCCAGGAGGAGACGGGCTCGATGCAGGTCCGCGGCGGTGACTTCCCGCTCGACTCCGGCCGGATCGCCGCGCTCGTCTTGCTCGGCGGCGTCGAGCGCTCGCAGCGCGTCGAGGCGTTCCTGGAGCGCGCGCGGCAGGCGGTGCGCGACGAGCGCGAGGAGAAGCCCGACCCGGCGGCGGCGTTCGAGAACGACGACATCGACGACCTGCTCTGAGGCGGCGCAGGTTCCGCACCTTTTTACTCTCGCCCTGCCGACTCTCGCCCGATGACCAACCCGTGGGACGACTGGGACCACGTGCTGAAGGTCGATCCCGACAAAGACCTCCAGCCGGGCGAGACCTTCGAGGACGTCTGCCGGACCGGGACGGACGCGATCGAGATCGGCGGGACCCTCGACGTCACCGCGGAGAAGATGAACCGCGTCGTCGACGCCGCCGCGGAGTTCGACGTGCCGCTGTACCAGGAGCCGTCGAACCCGGGCGTCGTCATCGACTCCCCGGCGCTCGACGGCTACCTGATCCCGACCGTGTTCAACGCCGGCGGCCCCTTCTGGATCACCGGCGCGCACAAGGAGTGGGTCCGGATCGACGACCTCGACTGGAGCCGGACACACACCGAGGCGTACATCGTGTTGAACCCCGAGGCGTCGGTCGCCCAGCTCACGGAGGCGGACTGCGACCTCACCGCCGACGACGTGGGCGCCTACGCGAAGGTCGCGGAGCGCATGTTCGGCCAAGAGATCGTCTACGTCGAGTACTCGGGCACGTTCGGCGACACGGAGAAGGTCGCGGCCGCCCACGACGCCTTGGACGACGCCGCGCTCTTCTACGGCGGCGGCATCCACGACTACGAGTCGGCCAACGAGATGGCCGCCCACAGCGACGTGGTGGTCGTCGGCGACCTGCTCCACGACGAGGGCGTCGACGCCGTCCGCGAGACGGTGAAGGGCGCGAAGGACGCGCAGGACGACTGAACCGCGGCTCTGCTGTCGGGAACCGGTCGATTCCTCCCGAGAGCGTCTCTCCCGGCGCTCAGTCGTCCGCCGCCCGCGGGTCGGCCGCGTAGCCGTCCAGCATGTTCTCGACGTACTTCGCGATCACGTCGACCTCCAGGTGGACCGGGTCGCCCACCGACTTCTCCGAGAGCGTCGTCAGGTCGTAGGTCGTCGGAATGATCGCCACGTCGAACTCGGCCTCACGCTTCTCGGCGACCGTCAGCGAGATGCCGTCGAGCGTCACCGATCCCTTGTCGACGAGGTAGTCGCCGTGGCCCTCCGGGATCGCGAACGTGAACCGCCAGTCCTCGCCGACGCGCTCGATCTCAGTCACCTCGGCGACGGTGTCGACGTGGCCCTGGACGACGTGGCCGTCGAAGCGCCCGTCGGCGGGCATCGCGCGCTCGACGTTGACGGCGTCGCCCGTCTCGACTTCGCCGAGGTACGTCTTCGCGACCGTCTCGCTCGCCAGGAACACGGCGAACCACTCGCCGCCGTCGGCCGCGACGCCGTACTCCTCGACGGTCAGGCAGACGCCGCTCACGCTTATCGACTGGCCGTGGTGGAGGTCGTCGAACCCGTCGACGCCGATCCGCAGCCGGAGGCCGTCGTCGGTCTCGGTGCGCTCGCGGACCGTCCCGGTCCCCTCGACGATGCCGGTGAACATACCCGAACGTGGGGGCGGGCGACGGATATCGGTTCTGGGTCCGGCCGGGGTCGCTCCCGCCGACCGCCGTTCGTCGCGGCCGCGCCCCTTTTGCCCTCCGGGGATCAACCGACGGCCGATGCGCCTCGGACTGCTGGACATGATCGGGCTGGCGGCGTCGCTCGTCTTCGCGCTCCCGCTGGCGAACTACGCCGTCATCCGGCTGGTCGCCGGCGAGGTCGCGCTTGGGGCCGGCCTGCTGGTCGTCGCGGCAGCGATGGTCGTCCTGCCGCAGTACTTCCTCGACCCCGCCCGGATCGCCCGCAGGCTCCTCTCCGGGCTGTTGCCCCGACAGCTCCGAGGGGGTTTGGTAGGCACGGACGAGGCGTCGGAACGCCCCGATGGCGACGACGCCGCGTCGACGGACGCTCCCGAGGTCGACGGCGATGACGCCGCGAACCGTTAGTCCGAGCCGGACCGCGTCGGGTCCGGCGCGATGTCGAACGGGTACTCCGCCAGGATCTCGTAACCGTCCTCGGTGACGAGGATCAGGTCCTCCAGCCTGACGCCGCCGACCGCGGGATCGTAGACGCCGGGCTCGATCGTGACGACGTGGCCCGGGCGCAGCTCGCCCGCGCCAGACAGCGACGGCCCCTCGTGGAGGCTCACCCCGACTCCGTGTCCCGTGCCGTGGGTGAACCCGGACTCGCCCTCGTCCGCGTTCGGTTCGAAGCCGTACGCGGCCAGTTCGGCCGCCGCCTCGCCGTGGACGGTCTTGGCGGGAACGCCCGGCTCCACCTCCGCGAGCGCCGCCTCGCGGGCGGCCTCGACCGCGACGTACGCGCGGCGCTCCCAGCCGCCGTCGCCGTCGACGACGAACGTCCGCGTCACGTCGCCGTAGTGGCCGTCCGGGCCGCGCGGCGAAATGTCTAAGAGCACCGTCTCGCCGGGCCGGATCGGGTCGTCGCCGACGTAGTGGAGGTCGGCCGCGGACGGGCCGGCGCCGATCACCGTGTTGCCGGCGTCGCGGACCCCGCGGGCGGCGAGGACCGCGTTCACCTCGCGGCGGAGCCGCTCCGTCGTCAGCGGGTCGCCCTCCCAGCGGAGCGGGGGTCGGCGGTCGCCGCCGGGACGGTCGGATCCCGTCCCTTCGTCGCTCGGCTCGACGGCCTCGCTCTCCGCGAGCACCGCCTCGGCGCGGGCCATCCCGACGACCGCCGCGCGCTGGACGCGCCGGAGCCGGTCGACCTCCGCCGGCGTCTTGCGCGCCCTCGCGGTCGCGACCGCGTCGGTCGAGGACGGTTCGTTGCCCGCGCGTTCGAGGTACACCGCGGCGTCGTGGGGAACCGACGCGGGCGTGAGAACGGTTCGGTCGGCGGCCTCGGACGCGTTCCCGTCCTGCTCTCCGACGAGTTCCGCCAGGACCGCGGCCGCGCGCTCGCCGGCGTGGTCGCCGACGCTCTCGGTCCGCACCTCGCGGACGACGCCGTCGTGGAACGGGTCGTCGTCGCGGTCGTCGGCGTCGTTCTTCTCCGCGCCCGGTCCGCGCGCGGTCGCGACGAACTCGCGGTTCGCCTGCTCGCGGAACAGGGCGGGGGCACACAGGACGGCTCGGCCGGCGACCGCGTCCGTCGCCGCCTCGGGCTCTCGGTCCGCCGTCGATGCCGCCGCCTCCTCCTCCGGGACGACGACCAGCGCGTACGGTCGGTCGGGACCTGAAAATCGCGTGAGGTAGCGCAGGGCGTCGTCGAAGCGGTCGCCGACGGCGACGAACGCGGCCGCGTCGGCCGCGCGGACCGCCTCGACGATCGGCCGGAGGTCGGTCCGGAGCGGGCGGAGATCCTCTCCGGTGTCGTCCCCGGGCGCGTCGCTCCCGCTCACGGCTCGGGTTCGGGGACGGCCAGCTCCGCCTGGACCTCCTCGACGAGCTCTTGGGCCGGCTCCTCGCGGAGCTCGTTGAACAGCAGGACGCTGATCGGCAGCGTCGGCGCGCCGCTGATGAGGCTCTCCATGATCACGAGCCGCTCGCGGGCGCGGGACATCCCGACGTAGAAGACGCGGCGCTCGTTGTCGGTGAGCACCGGCACGGGGCTCGTCGCCTTCGTGAACTCCTCGACGCCGTCGACGTCGGTCGGGTCGTCGATGGAGGCCGCCATCTGCTCGACCACCTTCTCCGTGAGGTCGGTGGCGACGAACACGTGGTCGGCCTCGCGGCCCTTCGCGGAGTGGATGGTGCCGACGCGGACGCGGGTCGGCTCGGTCCCCTGGTAGTCGCCCTCGAAGTACGCGCCCATCGACTTGCGCTGGAAGCTCGTCACCTTCCGGACCATGTCGTCGGCGCTGGCGGTGTCCGGCATGAAGGGGATGTACTCGTCGAGCGTGTCGGCTTCGACGTCGATCTCGGCGACGTCGTCGGCGTCGGCCGCCTCCTCGCGGTCGTCGAGGTAGTCGTAGAACTCCTCGCGGTCGTGGGTCCCGAACGCCGACTCCTGGAGCATGTCGGCCAGTCGCCGCGCCTCCAGCCCGGTGACGGGGTCGCCGGCCTCCGCCTTCTCGACGGCGCTGACGTAGTCTTGGACCCGGTCGGTCCACATCCGCCCGTCGGTGAGCATCGTGAACGGGATGCCGTGGTCGATGAACTCGTCGATGAAGTCGAACATCTGGTAGCGCGCCCGGAACAGGCACATGATGTCCCCTTCGTCGTCCTCAACGGTGTACCGGACGTTCCGGACGAGCTCGATCATCGACGGCGACTCGATCGCCTCGACGGTGCCGCCCTCGGTGCGCGGGTGGAGGTCCTTCTCCTGGCGCTTGTCGATGTGGCGGATCTCCGCGTTGACGACGTTGAGGATCTCCGAGGGGAGCCGGTAGGAGTTCGGGAGCACCACGTCCTCGTCGACGTCGGTGTCGAGGAGGAGGTCGGGGTCGGCCCCCTGCCACGCGTAGACGACCTGGTCGTCGTCGCCGGCGATGAGCACCTTCTCCATGTGGGGCCGCCACTCCTCGAAGACGTTGTACTGGAGCGTCGTGATGTCCTGGAACTCGTCGATGATCAGGTAGTCGACGCTGGGCACGAGCGAGCGCTGCGCGACCCGTTCCAGCATGTCCGCGAAGCCGACGAGGTCGTTCTCGCCCTTGTACGTCCGCCACGCCCGGATCGTCTCGGGGATGTCGATCCGGTCGTCGTCGGAGGGCCACGTCGGCGTGTACTTGTTGCCCTGCTGGGCGTTGGGGTCCTCCTCCGGCGGGAGCCGGACCTCCTCGACGTTCCACTGGAAGGGGACGTCGTACCAGTCGGCAACGTCGCGCTCGGTGCGCTGGAGCCACTGCGAGGTGGCGATGATCTTGTTGCCGATGGTCGTCGAGCGCGCGGTCCGGCGGCCGGCCCCGCCGTGCTGGTCCTCGAACTCGATGCCGTACTCCTCGCAGAACGCCTCCTTGTCGTCCTCGCCGACCACGTCGCCCCGCGAGAGGTCGAGCAGTTCGTACGCCTTCGCGTGCATCGTGCTCACGTTCCCCTGGAGGCTGCGCGGCGAGATGTCGAGCCGCTCGGCGAGCCGCTCGCGGATCTCGGCGGCGGCCGCGCGCGTGTACGAGACGACGAGCACGTCGCGGACGTCGGCGCCCTCCTCGTCGAGGATCTCTTCGACGCGGTCCAAGAGCGCGGTCGTCTTCCCGCTCCCGGGCCCCCCGAACAGCCGCGTCACTGTGGTATCAGTCATTGTTACCTCCAGATTCCGGTTCTCCTTAAACGCCGTGGCTCTGGACCCGTCGACGATGGTCTCGACCCGAGGCCGGGATATCGGGCCGTTCCCGCTCGCTCGGCGGGCTACCCGCTCCGGGTCGCGCGCGCCTCGCGGACGTCGGCACCGTCGCGGACCAGGTCCTCGCAGGCCGGACAGACGCGGGGCCGATCGACCTCGTTCGGGGTGAACACCCGAACGTAGTCCGTCGTCACGAACGAACCGCAGTTCTGACACGTCGGCATAGTAGTCACTATCGAGTAATTCCACATAATACTACCGGGGAGTACGACGGAAAGAAAACTCGCGGACCGCGGCGGTCCGGGCGTCAGCTCGGCCGCCAGTCGCAGACCGAACACCGCGCGGACCCCTCCTCGTGGAGCGCACCGCACTCGGGACACTGGAGCTTGTTATAGGATCGCTCCCAGCGTACGATCTCTGTCTCGTGGCCGTGATCGGAGAGGAACTCGTCGAACACGTCGTCGTCCGAGCTGGGTGCACTACTAGACATGCGTGCCATTGTATGGCACACCAGCATATATGTCTTTCCGTCGTTCTCGCAGCTGCGAATTGCGCGATCGGACGATCGATTTTCGAGAAAGACAGACGCGATACGCAACTTCGACGCGCGGCGACCGCCGAGAGAGACAATTCGTCGCCGCTCACCACGGCTCGTTCTTGACGCCGAGGAGGTACGCCCCGACGTTCGTGACGACGTGGAGGAGGGGGGTCATCACGAGGACGACCGCGAGGACGCGCGGCGCGAACACCGCCAGCGCCCAGTCGGTGTCGACGAGGAAGGCGAGCCCCAGCGCGCCGACGACGAAGTCCAGCTGGTCCAGACCGGGGAACGCCGCGCCGCGCTCCCGGCCCGACCGCCGCTTGAGGAAGGAGGCGCCGATGTCGCCGCACATCGCGCCGAACGCGAGCGCGAACGCCGCCGGGAGCGCGAACGTCGGCAGGTCGCTTCCGAGCGCCGCGCTCGCGGGGGCGGCGAGCGCGTTGAGCCCGAGCGCGAGGAGCACGCCGACGAGCGTCCCCACCGCGGTGCCCCGCCAGGTCTTCCCGTCGCCGAGCAGCCGCGCGCCGCGCCACTCGCGGCCGCCGTCGATCGGGCGTCCGCCGCCGGCCAACACCGCGGCGTTGTTCGGGACGTACGCCGGGAGCATCGCCCAGAACGCGGTCGCGACAAGCGTGCCGATCATGTCTCCACGGGCGGCGCGCGGGGTGTTATAAACCACGGATCGATTACCGCCGGGGCTCGTACCCCCGCCCCCATGCCGCGGTCGTCCGGCGGTCGCCGTCGCGGGCGCGGTGTCCCGGCCACCGCCGCCGAGTCGGCAAACGTAAAGTTCGCCCCGACCGGAAGTTCGGACATGATTCCACCGATCGCCCGGCGGTTCGTCGCCGGCGAGGGCGTCCCGACGGCCCTCGACCACGCCCGCGCCGCGAACGAGGACGGCGTCGCGGTCATCCTGAACCTGCTCGGCGAACACTACGACGACCCAGCGGACGCCCGCGCCGACACCGACGCCTACCTCCAACTGCTCGACGACATCGCCGGCAGCGGCCTCGACGCCTGCGTCTCGGTGAAACCCTCGCAGATCGGGATGGACGTCTCCGCCGACCTGTTCGAGGAACACTACCGCGAGATCGTCGCGCGCGCCGACGAGGTGGGCGCGTTCGTCTGGTGCGACATGGAGGACGCCGACACCACCGACGCAACCCTCGACGCGTTCGAGTCCATCGCCGCCGACTACCCGTGGAGCGTCGGCCAGTGTATCCAGTCGAACCTCAAGCGCACCGCGGACGACCTCGACCGACTCGTCGACGTCCCCGGCAAGATCCGGCTTGTGAAGGGGGCGTACGACGAGCCGTCGTCGATCGCGTACACCGAGAAGGCGCGCGTCGATGAGGCGTACCGTGACGACCTGACGACGTTGTTCGAGCGCCGCGACCGGGGGATCGCGGTCGGCAGCCACGACCCCGAGATGATACCGCTGGCGGACCGGCTCGCGCGCGACCACGGCGGCGACTACGAGGTCCAGATGCTGATGGGGGTCCGCGAGGACGCGCAGCGCGACCTCGCCGCCCAGGGCGTTGACGTGTACCAGTACGCGCCGTACGGCGGCAAGTGGATCTCGTACTTCTACCGCCGCGTCCGCGAGCGCAAGGAGAACCTCACGTTCGCGGTGCGGGCGGTCATCGGCGCGTAGTCGCGGGGCCGTTCCGGTCCTCGGCGCGGCGCTCGAACGGTGTCGGCGCGTGGAAGCCCTCTTAAGCATCGCCGACACATACCGATCCGATAGATGTCCACGTGGAAACGCGACTTCGCCAGCGGGCTCATCGTGTTGGCCCCGCTCCTCGTTCTCCTGTTGGTCCTCCGCTGGATCTACCAGTACATCGCGTCGATCCCGCTGATCGAGGGGCTCCAACCCGACGTCATCCCGGCGCCGCTCGAGCCCGTCTCCCGCGTGATAATCGCCTTCGCGGTGTTCGCGACGGTCGTCCTCGCGGTCGGCTACTTCATGCGGACCACCCTGGGCCGATTGGCGGAGTCGGCGGTGGACGACGCGATAAACCGGATCCCGGCGCTGCGGGTGGTGTACAACGCCTCGAAGCTCGCGATCGAGACGGCGATCTCCGGCACCGACGAGCTCCAGAGCCCGGTGTACATCGAGACGTGGCCGGGGATCCGGATGACCGCCTTCCGGACCGGGAAGAAGACCCGCGACGGCAAGATCGTCCTGTTCATGCCGACCGCGCCGAACATCACCACCGGCTTCGTCATCGAGGTCGAGCCGGAGCGCATCGAGGAGACCGGCGAGACGGTCGAGGAGGGGATGACCCGCGTCCTCTCCGCCGGCTTCGCGGAGTCGGCCCATCAGGTCCCCGTCCACGAGGAGAGCCCGGCCGACGGCGACGGCGCGGACGCGCCCGGCGACTACGGACACGTCCGGACCGACGACACGCCCGGCGACGGCGAGGGGTCGACCGCCGACGGGCACGGCTCGGCGAGCGGCGGTTCGAGCGAGTGACTCGCCCCCGTCGGGCCTGACACCGACGGCACTGTCCGGAAGAAGAGATACCCGCCCGCATTCGGGCGGTCGCGGTCAGGCTACCGCGCTTAGAGGTAGGTGAACCACTCGTCGTGGTCGTCCGTCCGCCGCTCGACCAGGTCGAAGAACGCGCTCTGGAGCTCCTCGGTCACCGGGCCGCGGGTGCCCGACCCGATCTCGGTGTCGTCGACCGAACGGATCGGCGTGACCTCGGCCGCGGAGCCGGTGAAGAACAGCTCGTCGGCGGTGTACAGCTGCCCGCGGGAGATAACGGCCTCGTCGTGGACCTCGTAGCCGCGCTCCTCGGCGAGCGTGATCACGGTGTCGCGGGTGATCCCCTCCAGGATCGACTGCGCGGGGCCGGTGGTGTATATCTCGCCGTCGTTCACCATGAAGATGTTCTCGCCCGGTCCCTCCGCGACGTTGCCCTCCTTGTTGAGGACGATGGCCTCGACGTAGCCGTTCCGGCGCGCCTCCTCGCCCGCCAGCATGGAGTTGACGTAGAGGCCGGTCGTCTTCACGTTCGTCGGCACCTGCGAGGAGGCGTGCTTCCGCCACGAGGAGACCATCACGTCGACGCCGTCCTCTAACGCCTCCTCGCCGAGGTACGCGCCCCACGGCCACGCGGCGAGCACGAGGTCGGTCGGGCAGCCCTCCGGCGAGACGCCGAGCGAGTCGTAGCCGTAGTAGGCGATCGGCCGGATGTAACAGGACTCGAGATCCTGCCGGTCGAGGAGTTCCAGCGTCGCCTCGGTGATCTCCTCGCGGGAGTGCCCGATGTCCATGTCGTACATCTTCGCGGAGTCGAACAGCCGGTCGAGGTGCTCCTCCCACCGGAACACCGCCGGGCCCCGATCCGTGTCGTAACAGCGGACGCCTTCGAACACGCCGCTCCCGTAGTGGAGCGCGTGGGTCAGAACGTGGGTCGTCGCGTCCTCCCAATCGAGGAACTCCCCGTTCTTCCAGATCGTGTCGACGTCCATCTCGTCGAATCCCATACTCGCTCGTTGCGGGCGGCGGGCTTAAAACTGTGACAACCGGTCGGGGGCTGCCGGGAGGCGGCGCGCTCGTCCGGTCCGTCTGTCGACGGCGAGCCGGTCGCGCTACGCCAGCGCCTCGACGAGCGCCGCGCCCTCGACGTACGGGATGTCGCGCCGGGCCGCGTACGCGGCGGCGTCCGCGGGCGCGAGCGCGTCGCCCGTCTCGTCGTCGAGCATCTCGCAGCCGACGACCGCCGGCGGCTGCCCCGCCGCCCCGGCCAGCGCCAGCCCCAGTTCCGTGTGGCCCTCCCGCTCTGCCAGCAGTCCGGGAGCGCCACGCAGCAGGTGGACGTGACCGGGCGCGCGGAACTCGCCGGCGAAGTCGAACGACTTCGGGTCGCTCGCGGCGTCGGCCAGCGCCCGCACCGTGAGCGCGCGGTCCTCGTCGGTGATGCCGGTGTACGTCTCCCGGTGGTTCACCGTCAGTGAGAACGATGGCCGGACGTCGTAGCCGAGGCCGTCGAACCGGCCGGCGGGGTGGTCGATCAGGTCGTGGAGGAACGGGAGGTCGAACGCCTCGGCGACAGCGTCCGACAGCGCCACGAACACCAGCCCTCCGCCGTCGTTGCGCAGTCGTGCGAGGTCGGCGGGGGTCACCGCACCCGCGGGGTAGAGGATGTCCGTCTCGCCCTCGCGGTCGTCGGCGTCGTGGACCAACACCGGCTCGCCCTGGCGGAAGGCGTCGATCGCGCGCTCGACCGCTTCGGTCGAGTCAGCGGACGCCCCGGCCTCGCCGGCGACTCCCCCGTCGGCGTCGGCATCGACCCGCATCAGGCGACCTCCGTCTCGACCGCGGTCGACTCCGGCTCGTCGGCGCGGCTCGTCGGCTCGACGCGGACCTCCACCTGATCGTCGTCGTCGAGGTCGAGCGCGTCGCGCAGCCGGTCCGGCGCGATCAGCTCGAGCTGGTCGTCGTCGTGGTGGGTCCGGTCGGGGACGATGGCGTGGACCTCGTCGTAGCGCTCGTCGCCCGCGACGAGGGTGACCCCGTAGCAGGTGGCCGCCCCGTACGTGCGGTCGTCGCCCTCCCACGCGTCGATGGGGACGGCGTCGATGCCGGCCATCTCGCCGCGCCGGCGGACGCTCTCCTCGGTGAGGTCGACGTTGAGCGTGCCCGGGAACGGGTCGTAGCCGAGCCGCTCGCGGAACTGCTCGGCGTAGCCCGGCAGCGTGATGTAGTGGCGGCCCTCGCCCATCCCGCCGGTGACCGCGCCGCGGAGCGACAGTTCGACGTCCGACTCGAACAGGCGGCGGTAGTCGGCGTACTCCGCCCGGAGCGCGGCCTCGCCCGCCTCCGTCACCCGGACCCACTGGCCGTCGCTGACCACGTCGCGCTCGACGTAGCCGGCGGACTCGAGGGTCTGGAGGCGGCGGGAGGCGGTCTGTGTGGAGGCGTCGAGGCGGTCGCCGAGCGCCGCGCACGACACCTTCGTCTCCGAGAGGCCGCCGACGAGCCCGACGTGTTTGAGGGCCGCGATCGCGGCCGGATCCACGTCGGTCTCCGCGTCGGTCGCCGTCGCGTCTGACATACGAAATGATCGGTCGCCCGCAGGCAAAAGAGTAACGAATATGGGATACTTCTCAAAAACGTTATTGGGTAGGCAGCAGCGGCGAGAAATCGACTGATCATAAATAAGTTTGCGACGTACGTAATCCCGTCGGTGTCGGTCGGCTTCGCGGCTTCCTCGACCGTTCGCCGAACCAGTTCGGCGCTCGGATGTGAGCCACTCTCGCACCGGTCGCCGAAAGGTAAGGTACAAATACGAACGGGGTTTGTTTTCTCGTGAGGGCTCGTAGATCAGTGGCAGATCGCTTCCTTCGCAAGGAAGAGGCCCGGGGTTCAAATCCCCGCGAGTCCATCTGGATTTTACTCGACCCCGCAGGACCGGAGAGTCGGGTCTCTAGCGTTTTCACGCCGGTTTAGATCGTTAGTATTTGTACCGCCGCTACCTGCCGGTGGAAGAGTCCGTCGAGAATCTCGACGCACCTCGACGCTGTCTGGACTCATTCGTAGTGAAACGGGGGTGGTGCGGCGAACCGACTCGACCCCGACGGCGGCCGGAGTACTTGCCTGTTCTGAGACTCCCACCTCCCCGCGGGCTTCGGTCGGGTTCACGGAGACGAGGACGGTCGCGCGCACCGTTGCCCGGAGTGCGACTCGTGGGTTCGGATCTGCGAGGGGAGTGCGGCCGGGAAAGATGTCGACACCCCGGACCCGCGGACGAGCCCTGCCCGCAACGCGGGCGAGCCGTGGGACGGAGGTCTGTCGGGATGAACCCGTTCGCCCGCGCGAGCCGCCTGTACGATCCGGCACAGGGACCGCGGCCGCACATCTGTGTGGCTGCTTGACTCCGCTGGGAGCGTGACGCCGAACGGGGACGATCAGCGTGACTCACGCGCGGAGCGGTGAGGTCGCCGCCATCTTCACGTCGCACGGCGTGCTGGACGCGGCGACGACGATCCGTCGGTGAGTGTCGTGATCGACGCCGCGCTCGCACATCTGATTCAGTCGGAAGAGAACATTCAGAAAGCCCGCAACGGGGTGTACCCGGCGACGATCCAGCAATTCAATACTGATGCGCTCGGGTTACGGCATAGAACAAAAATCGAAAACCGGTGGGGTCAAGTCGGTTTTACGGGAACTCAACCGTCTGCTCGTAGATCGCATTTCCACTCGGATCGTGGATAATACGGACAACCTGTTCACCAGACGAGACCGAACTGATATCTACCTCCTGACTGGCTCCCGTTTGCCAGTTACCACCGGGAGAGAAGCCACTCCCGATTCTCGATCCGTTAACCGAGAGGGTTAGATCGTCTGCGTTAATCGACTGCCCTCCTGTCTTTGTGAAATTGATCGTGCTCCCTTCTGTGTTCTCCACTGTGAACGATGCTTGCGGCGCGGTGTCACCTAACTGATCGCCGAGTCCGAGAACGAACGTCCCGATAACGGCCGCCAGGATGACGGTAATCGCGACCATGAGGATGACGCCGATGACGGGACTCACTGCCCTGTCGTCCGCGTTGGATTGGTTG
>Ga0102935_1000187_pt1 | contig 20932 bp, 20 predicted proteins | sample SalPonR2_A_D2_MG_FD_78508 | JGI IMG/M metagenome (GOLD analysis project Ga0102935, IMG submission 78508) | Salt pond soil microbial communities from South San Francisco under conditions of wetland restoration - Salt Pond MetaG R2_A_D2_MG | ecosystem: Environmental > Aquatic > Marine > Intertidal... | reverse complement strand
GTCCTCGATGTGGACGGCGGAGACGCCGGCCTTCTCGTACTCGCGGACCGCGCGGCGGACGTTGTGGACGCCGCCGTAGCCGGTGTCGCAGTCCGCGATCACCGGGAGGTTCGTCGCCTCGACCATCCGCTTCGCGTTCTCGACCATCTCGGTCATCGTGACCATCTCGAGGTCGGGGAAGCCGAACTGGCCGAGCACGGTCGAGTAACCGCTCATGTAGGCGGCGTCGACCCCCGCCATCTCCGCGAGGCGGGCGTCGAGCGCGTGGTAGATCCCGGGCGCGAACGTGTAGTCCTGCTCCGCGAACATCTCGCGGAGCCGTCGGCCGGCCGGGTTGTCGATATCTCTCGTGTAGACGTCGTCGTCGAGTTCGTTCGGGTTCATGGAGGTCACTGTGTGGTGTCGTCGGTGCGCGGCTCGGTTCCGGGCCGGTCGGCCGTCGAGCGGTCGGTTCGAGTTCCGTCGGCCGCCCGTCGCTCGGTCGCGGCCCGCGTGAACGTCGTCGGGTCGGGACGCGGGCCGGCGCGGGTCTCGGCGAGGGGAACGGCGCTCATCGCGACCCCCCGTCGGTCCGCGGGCGACGAGTCGGACGCAGGTCGGGGACGAGCGGCGCGTCCCGCTCCGCGTCGGTCGGGGGCCCCTCGCGCCGCGGCGTCTCGAACCGCTCCGCGGCGGTGTCCGTCGTCGGTCGGGCGGTGAATCGGTCTGTCTCGCCGGTCCGGACCGGCGGGACGAGCGGCGCGCCCGCTTCCTCGGTGATCGGCGTGCGGCCGGGAATCCGTCGGGGAGAAGCGTCGGTGGTCGTCCGCGTGTTCGTCGCTCGGTTCGTCTCGGTCGTGCTGGCGTCGTCAGGCGTTGTCATCGGGTCGTGTGGGCGGTTGCGGCGGTCGTCTGGTGATCGGTCGGTCGGCGCTTCGTGCTGCGGCGTGTCCGCGTACGGATACTGACATTGCACTCGGTTCGTTCGGCGGACCGGTAATAAACATAATGATTGATAATGATAATATTCGTTAATCTGTTTTACCTATTTAAATGGTTCGTGCTACCACGGAACACGATCGGCCGAACGGAGGCGGCGAGGCGGCGGAGTGCGCGCAGCGCCGACCGCGGACCGATCCCTTCTAAACGGGTCGGGAACGTGGGTTTCGCTCGTGAACGAGCGCGACGCGCTTCGCCGGATCGGCGCCGACCTGCCGCACGCGGGCGACGACGCCGCCGTCGTCGGCGACACCGTCATCACGACCGACATGCTCCACGAGCGCACCGACTTCCCGCCGGGGACGACGCGCTACACCGCCGGGTGGCGCGCGGTCGGCGCGTCGCTCTCCGACGTGGCGGCGATGGGCGCGACCGCGACCGCGGCGGTCGCCGTCTACGCCGACCCCGAGTTCGACCCGGACGCGCTGGACCGGTTCCTCACCGGCGCCGTCGACGTCTGCGAGGCGGTCGACGCCGAGTACGTCGGCGGCGACCTCGACACCCACGACGAGTTCACGACGGCCTCGACCGCCATCGGCGACGTCGCCGACGCCGGACCGGTGACGCGGTCGGGCGCGACCCCCGGCGACGCGCTCTGCGTCACCGGCGAGTGGGGGCGGTCGGCGGCCGCCGTCCGGCTGTTCGACCGCGGCGACGAGGCGTCGGTCGAGCGCGCGAACGAGCTCTTTCGATTCACGCCCCGCGTCGCCGACGGCGTCGCGCTCGCCGGGCGCGCGACGGCGATGATGGACTCCTCGGACGGACTCGCCCGGTCGCTCCACCAGCTCGCGGAGGCGAGCGAGGTGGGCTTCGCGCTCGACCCCGACCGGCTCCCCGTCCACCCCGCCGTCGACGACGTCGCCGCGGACGCGACCGAGCGCTTCGACCTGGCCGCGCACTTCGGCGAGGACTTCGAACTCGTCTGTGCGGTCCCCGAGGCCGTCCTCGACGACGCCCGCGAGGCCTGCCCGAGCGGCCTCGTTCGCGTCGGGAGCGTCGTCGACGCCGAAGCGGGCGTGACCGCCGACGGCGACCCGCTCCCCGACCGCGGCTACACGCACGGGTGAGGGCCGGCGGCCGATCCCCCGACATCTTATAAATCGGCGCCCGTCACACCGACCATGCGAACGGAGACGGAACGGATGCTGGCCGGGGAGCCCTACGACCCGAGCGATCCGACGCTCGCCGCCGACCGCGAGCGCGCCCGCGACCTCGCTCGGCGGTACAACGCGACGAGCGAGGCCGACGGGACCCGACGCGAGCGACTCCTCCGCGACCTGTTCGACGCGGTCGGCGAGGACCCGACCGTCCAGCCGCCGTTCCACTGCGACTACGGGTACAACGTCGCCGTCGGCGACGACTTCTTCGCGAACTACGGCTGCGTCTTCCTCGACACGAACCCGGTCACGTTCGGCGACCGTTGCCTGCTCGGGCCGGGCGTCCACGTCTACGCGGCGACTCACCCCCTCGACCCCGAGGAGCGCGCGGCGGGGCGCGAGCGCGGCGAACCGGTGACGGTCGGCGACGACGCGTGGATCGGCGGGCGCGCGGTGCTCAACCCGGGCGTGACGGTCGGCGACGGCGCGGTGATCGGCTCCGGCGCCGTCGTCACCGAGGACGTGCCGGCGCGCACCGTGGTCGCCGGGAACCCGGCCGAGGTGATCCGCGAGATAGAGTGAGCGGGCTACTCCAGCGCGTCGGCGAGGGGGGAGGCGACGCTGACGACGCTACAGCCGCGCTCGATGGTGTCGCTGCCGACGATCCGGGCGACCCCGGCACTGCGGAGCTTCGTCACGGCGTTGGCGGCGAGCATGGGGTGGACGCAGGCCGCGATCACCCGCGACGCGCCGCGGTCGGTGAGCACGGCGACCGACTCGCTCATCGTCGACCCGGTGGCGATGATGTCGTCGACGACGACGACGTCCCGGCCCGAGGCGTCGGCGTCGGAGGGCGACACCGAGACGGCGCCCGTCTCGCGGTCGCGGTGCTTCTCGAAGTAGTCGGTCTCGCCCGCGCCGTACGCGTCCCGCACCGTCTCTGCGACCCCGATGGCGCCCTCGTCCGGCGCGAGGAACAGCGGCTCCGCGAGGTCGGCCGGCAGGGGCGTCGCGAGGACGCTCGCGGCGTCCACCGTCTCGACGGGGACGTCGTAGAAGTCGGCGACCCGCGGCTCGTGGGGGTTGACGAGGACGACGCGGTCGGTGCCGGTGGATATCGCCCGCGCCATCGCCCGCGCCGACACCGGTTCGCCGTCCCCGAACGACTCGTCCTGCCGGGCGTACCCCATGTACGGGACGACCGTCGTCACGTGTTCGGCGCCCGCCTCGCGCACGGCGTCCTGCAGTTGGAGCAGTTCGACCCACGCCGCGTCGGAGTCGGTCGCGGCGACGACGGTCGCCTCGTCGCCGTCGAAGTCGGGCACCGCCGCGAGCGTCTCGCCGTCCGGGAACCGGTCGTAGGTCGGCGTCGCCAGCGGCCGACCCGTCTCCTCGGCGAGCGCGGCCGCGAGCAGCTGTGAGCTGGATCCGGGTACGATCATGGGCGTCCGTTTCCCTGACTCCGGTAAACCAGTTTCCTTACTCGGGCGGCGACGGGTCCCGCGCCCGGCGCCGGGCGACGACCCGCCGACCCGACCGCCACGCGAGCGTGTGACGCACCGCGGCCACAGGGGCGGATATTTACGCGAGCGGCGGATACGACGCCGTAATGACCGAAACAGGAGACCGAGTCGGCCTCGCCTGCCCGTCGTGTTCGCCGGGCGAGGAGACCGTCCACGAAGTGTTGCGCCCCGGCGGCCAAGCGACCGTCCGGTGTACCGACTGCGACTACACCTACAAGACCGAGATTCCGGAGGAGGAGACCGTCGCACTCGACATCGTCGTCTCGCAGGACGGCGAGTCGTTCACCACCCGGATGGACGTGCCGGCGGACACCTACGTCGGGACCGGCGAGGAGTTCGTCGTCGACACGCCCGACGCGCTGATGCAGGTGCGGGTGACCGGCATCGAAGTCGGCCCCGAACAGCGCGTCGAGGAGGCCGACATCGAGACCGTCGAGACGCTGTGGACCCGCGCCGTCGACAACGTCACCGTGCCGGTGACCCTCCACCCGAAGGACGGAAACGCCGACGAGACGCGCTCGATCCGCGTGAACGTCCCCGGCGACTACGAGTTCACCGTCGCCGAGACCGTCGAGTTCGGCGACGAGGAGTTCGTCGTCGAGGGCGTCCAGATCCGCGAAGACGCGCCCGAGTACCGCCACGAGAAACTGGACCACGACGGCGACTTCGCGTACGCGAAGGACTGCAAGCGAGTGTACGGCCGCGACGAGAGTCTGACGGCGTGGTCGGCCTGGTAAGCGGGAGACTGGGCCGAGATCGAGCGACCGGAAGCGTCCTCGAAACTCCCCTCGAGTCGGCCTGAAGGCGATCGATCTCGACGCCAACGGTCGCGCTCACCGCGCGTCCGGTTCGTCGGCGGACCGGTGCGGCATCGGTGCGTGGGGTCCGGAGCGAAGCCCGGATCCGAGACGTAGTCGGCACGTTCGGGCGGCTCTGTCTGAGTCCGTTATCGTGGGTCGTTCCGGCTCTGCCGAAGTTCTACTATCAAGACATTTCTTGCCTGAAATGGCCAGCCGCTAACGACTGTGTACCGAGCAGAAGGTATGATCCCGCTGTTGTACCCAACATTCTTTTCAATTTGTCTCAAGGATACGGTATGCGAACAAAAGAATTCGCCGAAGATACCGACGTGGTGTTTGACGCTTGTAGAGAAGTGCTTGGATACGTTGGATGGAAGACGACCGACGTTGACAGCGATAAATTGATCCTGAATGCTCTCACACCGCTTTCTTGGAAGTCTTTCGGCGATACAATCGAAATACGGGTGTCCAACGAGGGTGGTAGCACCGTCGTGACCGTGTCATCAGAGCCGAGATTCTCGCTCATGAACTGGGGGAAAGACCTCGCAAATGAGGGCATTTTTCTAGAGAAATTGGCACAAGAAATACACAGGTACAATTCCCGCTAACGAACAACCCATGCTGTACTGAGTGATCGAGGGAGAGAAACTATCAACTGCCGAGTATTTCAACAAAGCCACCTTTCTCGAAGCCCCCGAATAGCGAGCGGAGCGTCGCCATCCGCGAGGCGGGTCGTCCGAGGGGCAGTCTTCAGCCGCGCGACTGCACCGAGGTGTCACGCGTCCGCCGATGTCGGCCGCGCACCGGTGTTACTGTATCTTGGTAGATCTAGCTATTTATACTATTATTTAAATATTTGATGCGGCCGCAGATCCCTCTGGAGCAGCTCCGGATTCAAATCGAGCCTCGCGAGAGCACGAATATGCTGTTTCACTGCGATACCGACGACGTTCACAGAGTCGACGGGGCATTTTGTCAGCGATCGCGAGAAAAACAGGCGCGACGTGCGGAGATTGGCCAGAAAGAGCGCCGCTACGAGAAGAGGCGGTTGCCGCGTGGGTCTACGGCGGGACGCCGACTGTATCCGCGTGGTCCGATCCGGGTCACAGTCGCGTTCACGACCGGACCGCATCGGTCACGGGGTATCCCTGCAGTTCCGTTCTTTGTCCCTTCAGTCGACGATTTTGACGGTGTCGAAGAACGATACCGCGGGTGATTGAACGGACGACTCCGTCGCTCCACGCCGGTCGTGTTGCAGCCGTGCCCGTAGGTCACACGGCAGTGTGAGTCGCCTCGATACGATCTCGCTGAGGCCGACGTGAGCGGCTACGCCGCCGGTCGGTCCGTCCGGAACTTCGACCCACTTGGCCCTATTATATCATAACGATATGATGTATATATTTCTGGTAATTGCTGGCGTTTATCGGACCAATGCCTCTACGGCCCTGTGATGAATCTGATCGACGTCGGCGAGAGACGCGGGGGGCAATCGTCCGACTCCGTTCGGATTCGACAGGTTAACTCGTGAGTGAACACTCGCATCCGCCCTGCCGTAACAGCTCGCTCACCGGCTGGCCGGCACCGCAGTCGGGACAGACCGCGCGCACGTCCACGAGCACGTCGTACTCGTCGCTGTCGAGCGCACCGGACGCGGCGAGCGACGACAGGGCCGACTCGGTCACGGCGGTGAGACGGCCCTGGAGCTTTTCGATCGATTCGACCTTCCGTTCGCGGGGATCGCGGTCGTCTTCCGGGAGAGCGGCGTCACGGTCCCGCTTCAGATACGTGTGTATCGCCTGGTGAGTGACGAAGTCGGCCGTCAGCTCCTCGACGTCCACCCCTTCGCGTTCGAGCCGGCGCCGAGCGCGGGTCGCGTCCGCGTTCGGTTCGCCGGACAGCGCCTGATACGTGCCGGACACCTCGAACTCCATCGGTGCGCTCCCGACGCTTCGCAGCGACGACTCGACGACCGCCTGATTGAACTCGTCGGCCAGGTCACGCAGGCTTTTGCGGTCCCCCGACTCCCCGGTCCACGACGCCTCGAGACGCGCGCCCATTCCCGCCATATCGCGTTCGTCGATCACGCGAGCGACCTTCGTCCGCCGGCCGCCGTCGGTGTTCGTCATACCGTCGATCGGAGCTCTGGCATTACATATTTAACGGTGTAATGAAAGAACGGTGGGGAGACGAGCGGCCCGGCTCAGTTGACGCTCTCCACGTACGCGTGGTCGTCCGAGAGCGCTTCGGCGTCCTCGGGCAGCAAGGCCGTCACGAGGTAATCCGCGTGCGCTTGGAAGTACTCGACCACGCGGGCGATGCGGTCGGAATCGATCGCTTCCAGCGAGTCGAGCACGATGAGCGGTACCGTCTCGGCAACGTCGTGAACGAGGTATCCCGCGAGTGCGAACACCAGTCCGGTCACCTCACGCTCGCTCTCCGAGAGGTGGTCGACCGTGTCCTCGTAGGCGCTTCCGTCAGCGGTCGAGCGAACGATGTGCAGGTCGAATCGAGTCCGGTTCACCTTGCGGCGGCCCTCGCGGACCTCGACGTCGCGACGTTCGATCCAGATGCGATCGAGGTTGTCGTACTCGAGGATGTCGAGGACGGTCGCCATGTGCTCGTTGAACGCGTCGACGGCGTCTTCCTCGATCCGGTCCACTTTCGTCCGTAAGTTGGCGAGCCGTTCCGAGAGCGCCTCGCGCTGCTCCTCGAGCGATTCCCGCTCGTCGATCGACGCCTCGTGATCTGCGATCTTCGACTCGATGTCGTCGATGGCGGACTCGATCCGCTCGATGCGTAGCTCGATTCCGTTCACCTCCCGATGAAGGGAGAGGGCCTCGTCGTGGCCCTCGAGTTCGACGTCTTCCGTCTCCGCTTCGAGGTCGGCGACGGTCCGTTCCTGCTCGTCGATCCGCCCTTCGAGTTCGGCGATCCGATCGGTGGTGTTCTCGATGTCCGCCGAAACCTCTTCGAGCCGCCGTTCGGTGCGTTGACGTTTCTTCCTTCGTTTTTCGAGTTCAGACCGCTCGTCGTTCAGCGCGGATATCTGCGTCTGAATCTCGCTCCGCTCTTCTAGCTTTTCGCTCCGGAGGTTTCTGAGCGTGTCCAGCGTCGCTTCGACTTTCTGCTCTTCTATCTCGGACCCGCACGTCCAGCACACGGTCTCGTCGGACGCGGTGAGCGCGTCGGTCGGGTCGTCGCGGTCGTCGAGGTCGAGCGTCTCGCCGCTCAGCATCTCTTCGTTGAAACTGATCACGCTCCCGAGTTCGTTGATCAGTTCGTTGAGCGACCGTTTTCGTTGGCGGAGTTCGTCGATGCGACCGGCCAGTCGGTCGGGATTCCCGTCGACGTCGTCGGTCTCGGATAGCGTCTCTCGGAGGTCCGCTCGATCCGACCGCAGTTCCTCGAGCGCCGTTCGCTCGGTGTCGAGATCGAACCGTAGGTCCTCCAGCGTGGACCGAGCGTCCCTGACGCGCTCGAACGCCTGTTCGAGGTCTCGCTTTCGCGATCGGCTCTCCTCGACGCCGATCTCGAGGCGCTCGAGTTCCGCCTCCGTCTCTTCGAGTTCGGCCCGAGCCGCTTCGAGCTCCTCTCGCTTCTCGCGGCGTCGGGTTTCGAGTTCAGGCAGCTCCCGTTCGAGTTCGGTTATCTCCTCGATGCGGTCTTCGACCCTCGCGCGCTCCCGCTTACAGGAGTCGATTTCCGCTTCGATCTGGTCGGTGTCGATCGGTTCCATAATGATCTCCCGGAGGTCGTCACCCCGAGCGACCGCGCGACGGGCCTCGTTGTCCTCGAGCAGGAACGCGAAGCGGTCCGCGAGCGTCGGGTCGTCGAGATAGGGGTCCCCGCCGAACACGACCGAGCCGTTCCGCCGGGTCAACGTCCGCGTGTAGCGCTCGTCGCCGATTTCGAGCGTCACGGAGCCCTCCTCGGCGTCTCCCTTCAACGAACTCTGTCGACTGCCGAGTCCGGCCATGAGCGCCTGAAGCAACGATGTCCTGTTGGTCGCGTTACGGCCGGAGAGGACCGAGACGCCCGGAGAGAGGTGGACGGTCGCCTCGTCGATGCCGCCGACGTTACGAACCTCCACAGTCGCGGTCGGAAGGGTGGACTGTATCGAAGTCATACAACGAGACGGGACGGTCAGATAGTTAAATCTATCTTTACCCGGAGAGCGCCATCTGGGGTACGGAAACGCCCTGAGCGCCGGCGAGCGGCCCATTTCGGCACACGGTTTAAAAATAGCACCGCGACGGCGGATACTGGCTCGGAACGTTAAGACATTACAGCATTAATATTGTAATGGAAATCGGCGCTCGTCGTGCCGACGTCAGGACATCGAGTTCTCGAGTTCGAACTCGTTCGCGACGCCGAGGAGGATTTTCGGAATCTCCTCCGTGAACCGGTCTTCGGTCATCCGGTTCGCGGGACTGGCGACGCTGAAGGCGCCGGCGACGCGACCGTCGGATCCGTCGACCGGGACGCCGACCGCCTTCACCCCGTCCAACTGCTCCTCGTCGTTGAACGCGACGCCCCGCTCGTCGACGGCGTCCAACTCCTCGAGCAGTTCGTCTCGGTCGGTGGTGGTGTTCTCGGTGGCCGCCGGGAGCCCCCACTCCTCGACGATGTCGACGACTCGCTCCCGGGGGAGCCGAGAGAGGATCGCCTTTCCGGCGGCGGTCTGGTGGAGGTGGAACCGCTTGCCGACGGTGGAGTACGTCCAGACGGCGTGTTTCCCGGAGTAGGTGTACATGTAGACGCCCCGACCGTTCTCTTCGACGACGAAGACGGCCCGGCACTCCGTCTCCCGTGCGAGTTGATCGGTGTACGAGTCGGCGATTCTGTAGGCGTTTCGCCTGTTGCGAACGTAATCGGCCAACCCGAGGAACTGGAGACTCAGGTGGTAGATGTCGCCGGACTTGACGACGTAATCGGCACTGACGAGGGTCGAGAGGTGAGCGTGGACGGTGCTCGGCGAGAGGTCGAGCGCCTCCGCGAGCTCTGTCACCCGTGCGCCGTCCAGCTCGCGCAAGGTCTCCATGACCTCGAGTGAGGTCTTCGTGGCCTGCACCTGCCGACCGCCGCCGTTCGTGTTCATGCGTACACCTTCTCTCGCTAGTATATAAAATTCGCCCCAGCCGAATACAGGTCTTATTTCGCAATACGGACAGAGAATAAAAACGTGTAGAACCGCGCAATACGGTTCCGCAGTATATACGATTCGCCTCTGCACAACGGATTCTCGGGGACGAGCGAACGGCGGAGCTACGGGGACTGCCGAGACCCAAGCGGGCGGCGTGTTGTGAGTTGACAGACCTACAGTTCTGTGCGTAAATCAGCCGAACCATCCAGCGGCGACCGAGATTTCAGCGGACGGTGGCGGGCGAACTGCGATTCGTCCCTCCCGAATATGTACCGAAAACCCGTTCTGGTTTCCGCGTCTGGCGGACCCTCTGACACTCAGAGACCGAGCATCTCGCGGGTTTCCGCGGGCGACGCGACGGGTCGTTCGAGTTCGTCGGCGATACGGGCGGTTCGGCGGACGAGCTGCGCGTTGCTTTCGGCGAGGTCGCCTTTCCGGTAGTAGACGTTGTCTTCCATCCCGACGCGGACGTGGCCGCCCATCGTGACGGCCGCCGTCGTCATCGGGAGTTGGTGCTTACCGACCGCGAGACACTGCCACTCGACGGGGTCGGGCAGGTTGTCCACGAAGGCCTTCAGGTTGTGCGGACCGGCCGGCATCCCGTTTTGCATCCCGAAGATGACCGTCGCCCAGTAGGGTTCCGCGAGGAGGCCCTCGTCGATGAGGTGTTCCGCCTCCGGGATGTGCCCTGGATTGAACAGTTCGAGTTCGGGTTTGACGCCGGCCTCGAGCATTCGTTCGGCGTACTCTTCGTTCTGTTCGCGCGTGTTCTCGGCCGTCCGCGTCTGGCCGAAGTTGATCGGACCGAGGTCGACGGTCGCCATCTCCGGCCGCGGATCCGTCTCCAGAACCGGCGCGATGCGCTCTTCGCGCGGGTAGATGCCACCACCGCCCGTGGTGAAGTTGACGATGATGTCGTCGCAGTGCTCGTCGATCTCGTCCCTGAGCTCTTGGAACCTCGCGACCGACTTCGTCTTCTCACCCCGTTCGTCGCGGGCGTGGAGGTGGACGATCGACGCCCCCGCCTCCTCACAGGCGGCGACGTCCCGTGCCACTTCCGCGGGCTGTGTCGGGAGATTCGGGTTCGCTTCTTTCCCTTGGTGTCCCCCGGTGGTCGCGACGGAGATGATGAGCTTTCGGTCGAAGTAATCCTCATAGCCACTGTATGGCATATCCTTACCGACCCGGTTCACCCTGTTAATTCTTCCGGGGGCACGGCCGGGACGGCCGGTGCGTGACGCAGCGAGGCGGCTGCGGCGGCGTTTCGGGCTCATGCGTCCGCGTGTGTGAGACGCGATTCGGACGGAACCCTAATGTTTATTAATACAGTTCGGAATGTGAGCGTATGCAGCAAGACAGCACAGCTCTTGTCACCGGTGGCGGTCGCGGGATCGGTCAAGCCATTTGCGTCGAACTGGCACGGCGCGGGGCCGACATCGTCATCGCCGACCTCGATGCGGACGAGATGCAGGAGACCGTTGACCTGGTCGAAGCCGAGGGCGGGCGCGCCCGGGCGGTGGAGACGGACGTCACCGATCTCGAGTCGGTCGAATCGACGGTCGAGACCGCACTCGACGAGTTCGACAGCGTGGAGTGGCTCGTCAACAACGCCGGCATCGCCGGCCCGACTGCGCCGTGCGAGTCCATCGACTCGGACGAGTGGGACGCGACGCTCGACGTGAACCTCCGGGGGGCGTTCTACACCTGCCGGACCCTACTCCCCTCGATGAAAGAGCAGTCGTACGGTCGAATCGTCAACATCGCCTCGGTTACGGGGAAGCGGCCGCTCACACAGCGGACGCCGTACGCGGCCGCGAAGATGGGCCTGATCGGGTTCACGCGAACGCTCGCGGCCGAGGTCGGCGACCACGACATCAACGTCAACGCCATCTGCCCGGGGTCGGTCGACGGCCCCCGAATCCGGCGCGTCTTCGAGGAGAAAGCACAGGCGACCGACCGGTCCTACGAGGCGGTCCGGGCGGACGCCGAGGATCAGAGCCCTCGGCACGAACTGGTCAACAGAGAGGACGTCGCGAACGCGGTGGCGTTCCTCTGTTCGACCGACGCCGACCGGATGACCGGACAGGACCTCAACGTCTCGGCCGGCAAAGTGATGTACTGAGAGACGGTACCGCAGTGTCGAGCGCCGACCGCGAACCGACCGAAGAGAGCCGCCCGGAGAGCGGGGCGGCCGGCGAGTCGAATGGTATGATTGATCATAAACTATATATCCGGGGGCTCTCCACAACTCAGTGACGCAAACATGGCACCAGATAGCACTAACCAGACCAGGCGCCGGTTTATCAAGAAGACCACCGCTGGGGGCTCCGCGATCGCGCTCGGCGGCCTCGCGGGGTGTGCAGGTGACTCGGGCGGTGACGGCTCGTCGGGCGACGGGAGCGACGGCGGCTCGTCGGGCGACGGCGGCGACGGGAGCGACGGCGGCTCGATGACTTCGATGGGCTCCATCGCCAACCGACAGAACTCCTACTGGCTCAGCTGGGAGAAGGGGTACCTCGAGGCGTGCGAGGCCTTCGGCTACGAGACGAACGTCCAGACGAACAACGGTGAGGTCCAGACGCAACAACAGCAGTTCGACACGGCGGTGTCGAACGAAGTGGACTTCATCGCCGGGCAGACCTACACCAACGCCGCCGCGATCACGCTCGCGGAGACGCTGGTGGAAGGCGGCACGCCGGGTGTCCTCGCGGTCACCATCGCCGACTGGTACGTCCCGCAGGACGCCGGCGAAGAGTACGTACAGTTCTTCACACCGCACTTCGTGAACCACGCCTACAGCGGCGCGAAGATGCTGTTCGAGGCGATGGGCGGCAGCGGGACCTTCGTTCACATCGAGGGGAACCGGGGGACCGCACCGAACATCGGCCGGAACAAGGGGGTCGACCTCGCGATGGAGGAGTACCCCGACATCGAGATGGCGGGGCCACGCCAGCCGGGTAACTTCATCCGGTCGGACGCGCGGAGCGTCATGAACGACAAGGTGTCGCAGTTCGGCGACGACATCGAGGGCTTCTTCGGCCAGAACGACGCCGTCGCGTTGGGGGGCCTGACCGTCCTCGAGGAGAACGACATCGACGTGCCCGTCGTCGGCATCGACGCCAGCGAGCCCGGGCTCGCGGCCATCGCCGAGGACCGCATGACCGGGACCGTCTCGGGCATGGGCCCGTGGCAGGCCGGCTGGTCGGTCGCGAAGTGCCACGACATGATCAACGGCCACACGCTCACCGACGCGGAGAAGATGATGTCGTTCAACGCGCCGGTGTGCGTCAAGAATCCGGACGAGTGGACCGACGTCATCGACCGGCTTCCGGTCGTCGACGCGGCCGACTACAACGAGGCCATCTTCGCGGGCGAGACGCCCTACGACTGGACGGAGATGTCCGTCGTCGAGGCCGGCGAGGACGCCTGGGACCCCCAGATCGACATGCAGCCCATGGACCTCGAAGACATGAGGGAAGTCCTCGACTGGCAGGATGGCGACAAGCCGAGCGGCTACTCGCTGCCGGACGTCTACACCGACGACGGCGTCCAAGAGGAGACGGCCCAGCTGTACGTGGACCGATTCCAATCGAACCCGCTCAAATAACCCCCACTATACACCCCCATGGCATCACAGACACACACCGACGCGACGGACGCGGACCGGGCCACCTCGACCGGCGGGGACGACCACAGCTTCCGCGTCGAGGGCATCTCGAAGTCGTTCCGCCACGTGCAGGCCCTCAAAGACGTGTCGCTGGCGGTCGACCACGGCGAGGTCATCGGCCTGGTCGGAGAGAACGGCGCGGGCAAGAGCACGCTCTTGAACATCCTGACCGGCGTGTTGCAGGCCGACGCGGGCCAGCTGTACGTCGACGGGGAAGCGGTCACGTTCACGAATCCGCGTGAAGCGGCGGACTACGGCGTCTCGCTCGTCCACCAAGAGCAGGACGTCATCACCACCATGCGGGGGTACGAGAACCTCTACCTCGGACGGGAGATAGAGCGCTTCGGGGTGCTCGAAAAAGAGCAGATGCGCGAGGAGGCGCAGGCCTTCGTCGACGACCTCGGCATCAACATCGACGTGGACGAGCGGGTGCGCGACTACTCGTTCAACGAGCGCCAGATGCTCGAGATCGCGAAGGCGTTCCACGTCTCCCAGAAGTCCGAGAACCCCGTTATCCTGCTCGACGAACCGACGGCCGGCCTCGAGGAGAGCGGCCGGAAGATCCTCTTCGACCTCGTGAACGACCTTCGGGACCGAGCGACGTTCGTCTTCGTCTCCCACGAACTCGACGAGGTGCTGCAGATATCCGACCGGATCTACGTGCTCAAGGACGGGGAACGCGTCGGCGACATGCCCGTGGCCGAGGCCACGACGGAACGGCTACAGCAGGCGATGGTCGGTCGAGAGACCGCCGACGAGTACTACCGCGTTCCCGACCAGCAGCGCGAATCCCGACTCGGTGAGACGGCGCTGACCGTCGACGGGGCGGTTCACGGGGACTCGGTCGGGCCGGTCTCGTTCTCCGTCCGCGAGGGCGAGATATTCGGCATCGTCGGCGTCGAGGGGTCGGGCAAACAGCAGTTGGGTCGCCTGCTCGCGGGCGACCTCGCGATGACCGAAGGCTCGGTCTCCGTCGACGGCACCAGCCTGCAGAGCCCGACGGTCTCCGATATGGTCGACGCGGGCGTCGGGTACATCCCGAAAGACCGGAAGTCCGAGGGCCTGTTACTCTACCAGTCGGTGTTGGTCAACACCTCGCTGGCGATGGTCCGAGACATGAACGGCAGCATGCCGTTGCTCGACATCGACGCCGAGGAGCAGGCGACCACCGACGCCATCGAGGAGCTGTCGATCAAGACGCCGGGACCCAACGCGCTGGTCCACGGTCTGAGCGGCGGGAACCAGCAGAAGGTCGTCATCGCACGCTGGCTGGCTCAGGATACCCCGATCCTCGTGATGGACAACGTCACACGGGGCATCGACGTCGGTGCCAAAGAGGAGGTGTACCGTCTCTGCCGTGAGCTCACCGACCAGGGCGTCTCGATCGTCTTCATCGGCGACGAGCTGCCCGAGGTCATCGGTATGTCCAACCGGATCGCCGTCATGGCGAAAGGCCAGTTCGTCGGCGAGGCCTTCGACGCCTCGCCGGGCAACAAACCGACCGAAGAAGACCTGATACAGGAGATGATCTGACAATGAGTACAAGTGGCGTCAGCGATTGGATCACCGACCAACGAGAGCAGCGCACGGTCCACGATTGGATACAGGACCTGGGCCCGTTCGTCATGCTGTTCGGGCTGATTATCACGTTTGCGCTCACGACGGATCGCTTTTTGACCGAGGCGAACCTGCTCGACAACGTCGCGAAAAACGCCGTCACGCTGTTGCTGGTGGCGCTCGCGGGGACCTTCCCCATCCTCCAGCAAAGCATCGACCTCTCCGTCGAGTCGATCGTGCTGCTGACGGGCGTCGTGACCGTCGTCCTGATCTCGCAGTTCGGCTTCGGCCTCCTGGCGATCCCGATCGCGATCGGCGTCGGGATGCTTGCCGGCCTGTTCAACGGGATCGTCTTCACGAAGCTCAAGGTGCCCTCGTTCCTGGTCACCCTCGGGACGCTCTCTGTGATGGCAGGGGTCGGGAAGATCATCACCGGCGGCTCGACCATCACCTTCCGGAACCCCGCCATCCGCACCATCTCGAACGGCGAGGTCCTCGGGATTCCCAACCTCGTGCTCTGGGGGCTGCTCATCTACGTCGGCACCATCGTGCTGGCCTTCCGGACGAAGTTCGGCCGGTACTGCTTCGCGCTGGGCGAGAACGAACGGGTCGTCGAGTTGGCCGGCGCGAAGGTCGACCGCTACAAGATCTACCCCTTCGTGCTGTCGGGACTGCTCTGCGGGACCGCCGGCGTGCTCCTGACGCTGCGCATCTCGTCGGCGTCGCCGAACATCGGGAGCGGGCTCATGCTCCCCAGCATCGCCGCCATCGTCATGGGCGGGACGGCGCTGACCGGCGGCGTCGGCGGACCGCACCGGACGATTCTGGGCGTGCTCGTCATCTCAGTCTTGAACAACGGGATGAACCTGCTCGGCGTCGACTCGTTCGTCCAGGAGATCATCCTCGGACTCGTGGTCGTCGCGGCGGTCGCCCTGTCGATCGATCGCGAGAAGATCGACGTGGTGAAGTAAGGCGACTCGCCCCTTTCTTTCGCCTCCGTACCTCCGTGTGACCCCCACATTCATGTCAGACGATAGCGTACGTCGCGGCATGGGACGCACACTGGTCGCGTTAGACGACTCGCCACAGGCACAGCACGCGCTCGAATACGCCCTTTCGACTTACGGCGACGACGAGTTCGTGCTCGTCCACGTCATCGACTACAGCGAGTCTATCACCGACCCCAACCGCGGCGGCAGAGGGCGCCTGGAAGGCTGGTACCAGAAGGCGACCGAAGAAGCCGACGAACTGTTCGAAACGGCCGAAGAACTGACCGACGAACACGGCGTCTCCGTGACGACGGTCGTTAGCGACGGGAAGCCGGTGGAGGGGATTCTCGACTGCGCCGATGAACACGACGTCAACCAGATCGTGATTGGTAGCCACGGCCGGACGGGCGTCGGACGGGTTCTCCTCGGAAGCGTGGCCGAGCAGGTCGTCCGTCGCGCCGAGTGCCCGACGACGGTCGTTCACTGACCCTGTCCGCGAATCGATTTTAAAAAGAAGCGCGGTCGGTCAGTCGGCGCTCGCACCGGTGTCGACGTGTCCGCTCGGCACGGTGCCATTCTCGGTCCAGCCGCGGCGTTCGTAGTACTCGTCGAGCGCCGCCTCGAAGTCAGGCAGCGAGTAGGGGAGCGTGTCGTCCTCGCGGTCGACCCCCCGCCGGTTGTTGAAGTGTCGTTCGAGGTTGACAACCTTCGACCCCACCTCCAGGAGCGACTCGTAGTCGGTCGAGAACAGCCCCTCGAGCCGCTCGGGCGTCATGAAGCTCCGCGAGAAGCGACAGATGATGCCGCAGTCCTCCAGCGCGCGGGCGTTCTCCTGCTCGATGACCATCTCGGGCTTCCCCTCGAGGCCCGTGGGGTCGTACGCGTCCTCGCCGTCGACGAGGGGGTACTCCCACGCGTACATCGTGGTGAACATGTGGTCTGCGCCCCTCGTGGCCGTCGCGTACGACAGCCCTTGACCGTTCAGGGTGCGGCCGTCGTGGGCGGCGAAGTCCAGCCCCTTGACGGTCCAGTTCTCGACGCCCAACTCCTCGTGGAAGCGGTCGATCCCCTCCGCGAGGAGGTCGCCGATGCCCTCTCGGTGCGCGATCTTCTCGACCGTCTCGAAGATCAGCTCCGTGTTGCCGAACTCCGCTTCGCTCGACAGGTAGGCGGAGACGACGTTCCCGCAGGTGATGCTGTCGAGCCCGTATCTGTCGCACAGTTCGTTCGACTGCATCACGTCGACGATGTCGTCGACGCCGGCGTTCGACCCGAACGACATCACCGTCTCGAACTCCGGCCCCTCGGTCTCCACGCCGCGCTCCTCGTCCTTCGTCGGGAGTTTGCAGGCGAACGCGCACGACGAACAGGTCGCCTTCTTGTACTTCTTCTCCTCGACTCGGTCCCCGTTGATGCCCTCGACGCCCTCGAACTCCAGTTCGGAGAAGTACCGCGTCGGGAGGGCCGACACCTCGTTGGCCAGTTCGGTCACCGACGTCGTCCCCTGCCGTTTCATGATGTGGTCGGCGGTGGCCGCGTCGCGGTGGACGTCGGCCTGGATCGGCGGAACCTCGATCTCCGGGCTCGAATCGCCGTCGAACGTGATCGCCTTGACGCCCTTGGCGCCGAGGACCGCGCCCAACCCCCCGCGACCGAACGCCCTCGACTTCGAGGTCAAGATGGAGGCGAAGCGCACTTGATTTTCCCCGCCCGGGCCGATACAGGCGACGTGCTCGCTCCCCATGTCGTGTTCCGCTTCGATGTACTCCACCGTTTCCGGCACCGTCGCCCCCGCGAGGTCCGGGACGGCTTCGAACTCGACGCCGGTGTCGGAGACGTGGACGACGACGAGGTCGTCGCTCGCGCCCACGAGTTCGACGGCGCCGTAGCCCGTCGCGGCGAAGTTGCGCGACATGAACCCGCCGGCGTTCGACGAGAGCAGTCCGCCCGTGAGCGGTGAGACGCCCGTGCAGTTCATCCGACCGGTGAACGACATGGTCGACGACTGCATCGGCCCCGTGGCGAAGTAGAGTCGGTTCGCCGCTCCGAGGGGGTCGACGTCGAACGGGAGGCGGTCGTGAGCGAGTCGCGTCGCGACGCCGCGCCCGCCGATGAACGTCTCGTTTATGTCGTCGATGTCGGTCGTTTCGGTCGAGCGGTCGCCGACGTCGACCGTCAAGAGGGGTCCCTCTGCGTGAAGCATGTACACAGATGTCGCAGACACGAAATAATAAGTGTTGCTCACCCCACCTCGGCTCAGGCCGTGAAGCCGCCGTCCATGACGAGGTTGTGCCCCGTGACGAACGACGACTCGTCGCTCGCGAGGAACAGCGCCGCGTCCGCGACCTCGTCGGGTTGGCCCGCCCGTCCCAGCGGCGTCTGATCGAGAATGCCGCCGGCCGTGTCGCCGTCCTCCATCGTCATCGCCGTCTCGATGAACCCCGGGTTGAGGGCGTTGACGCGAATGTCGTGTTTGCCCTGTTCGACGGCCAACTCTCGGGTCAGGTTCGTCACCCCGCCCTTCGAGGTACAGTACAGCGAGGAGTTCTCCAGGCCGCGGATGCCGCCTATCGAGGACATGTTGATGATGCTGCCGCCGTCCTCCTGCTCGCGCATCACCTTGACGGCCGCCTGGCTCCCGAAGAACACGCCCTTGAGATTGATGTCCATGAGCCACTCGTAGTCCTCATCCGTGACCTCTCCGAGGGGCTTTTGCCGTTCGACGCCGGCGTTGTTGACCATCACGTCCAGCGAGCCGAACGCCTCCACGGTGGCGTCGACCGCCGCGTGGAGGTCCTCGATGGAGCTGACGTCGCAGTGAACGAACTGGGCGTTGCCGCCCTCGCTCTCGATGAGGTCGTGTGTCGGCTCGCCGCCCATCCGCGGGTCCTCGCGGACGTCGGCGACGGTGATGTTCGCCCCTTCCTCGGCGAATCGTCGAGCGATGGCGCGTCCGTTGCCGGAGGAGCCACCGGTCACCAGTGCTGTCTTCCCTTGCAGACGCTCGGACATAACGGACTAAGGTGCTACTGCCGCTCAATTAAGTGTTTCTCGGGCGCCGGGGCGGTCGGCCGCGTCCGGGTTCGCTCGCTCGTGGCGACCGCCGTCGTGGCGACGAGTCGCGGCGCGGCGACCCCGACGGACGACCGCGTACTGTCGAGGCGCTCACCACCGTGAGAACCCAAATGTTTAATAATGACTCACCCAGTGTCTCAAGTGAGATGTTAGACAGTGGCTCACCAGTAGTGGACTCCGTGTCACACTGCTTCAATCACACGCCGGAGAATCACAAACACCCACACGCGCAGATCTGGGACGACGAGACGTACGAGCTCGGGGCGAAGATCCTCCCCGACGGCTACGTGCCCTCGGAAGAGGTCTTTTACCGCGATCACCAGCCCGAAGAGCTCGCTCGGCTCCTCTTCTTGGAGAGTCAGATCGACTACTCGGTGTACCACTCGCTGCCGCTCGACGACTACTTCCACGACGGGTACGTCTCCCGAGAGAAGGGGTTCAAATTCATGGAGCAGAACCCCGAGCGCGTGTCGATGTACGTCGACGTCAACCCCCTCGAAGACGACGCCGGCGACCAGATAGAGGAGTTCGCCGCGAAGGACGGCGTCGAAGGGATCAAGTTCTACCCCGCGCGCTACCAGAACGGCAACGACCTCTCGCTCCAGCTGACCGAAGACGCCGTCTGGCCGCTCCTCCAGCGGGTCGCCGACTCGGAGGTCGACACGCTGGCGATCCACAAGTTCATCCCATTCGCGACGGCGCCGGTCCGCTACTTCAAGCCGGACGATATCGAGGACGCCGCCAACTCGTTCCCCGACATCAACTTCGAGATCATCCACGCGGGCTTCTCGTTCGTCGAGGAGACGGTCCTGGCGATGGCGAGTCACGACAACGTCTACGCGAACCTCGAGAACACCGCCTGTCTCGTCAACACCCGCCCGCGGAAGTTCGCGAAGGCGCTCGGCGAGATGCTCTACTGGGCCGGCCCGGACCGCATCGTCTACGCCGGCGGCGCGACGGCGCTCCACCCCCAACCCCCCATCAACGGCATCGAGAACTTCGAGATGCCCGAAGACCTCATCGAGGACTACGACTACCCCGAGGTCACCCAGGAGATGAAAGAGAAGATCCTGGGCAAGAACGCGCTCCGGCTCCTCGGTAAGGACCCCGAGCAGATCAAGAAGGGCATCAAGGGCGACAAGTGGGACCGGCTCCGCGAGGAGCGCGAAGAGAGCGGCGACTACCCCGCCGAGCCGTGGTCGACCTACGAGGCCGACTCGGCGCTCGCGTCCGACGACTGACCATGTCCGCACACACCGACCCCTACGCGCGAACGGAAGAGGCCACGCACGTCACCCCGAACACGGAGTTCGACGACGAGCGCAAGACGCGGGTCAAGGGCGAACTGGACGAGGTGCTCGACCCCTGTAGCTGCATGAGCGACCACCCGATCAGCATCCTCGATCTGGGTCTCGTCGAGTCCATCGCCGTCGACGGCCGCGACGTCGAGGTGACTCTCCTGCTCACTTCACAGCGGTGTACGTACTTCCTCGACATCAACGACGAGGTGCGCGAGCGCGTCGAAGCGCTCGACGAGGTCGACAGCTGCGAGGTTCACCAGGACACGAGCGGCCAGATCTGGACCAACGACCGGATGGCCACCGAGGAACGGGCGGCGCGACGAAAGCGCTTCCACGACCAGATGGACGCCGCCGGCGTGACCCCCTACGCAGAGCGCTCGGACTGACTACGGGAGCCGAATCGACCGCCTCGACCGACTCGCGCTTCGACCCCCGCCACCGCTTTCTCGACGCGTTCAGACGACCCAGCGCAACGACAGTGATAAAAACGGCACCGCCGCCCGCGCCGCCTGCCGACGACCTCGTTACGACGCCGCTTCGATCTCTTCGAGCGCCTCGGGGTTCTCGATGCTGGACATGTCGCCCAGCTCCTCCCCCTGGTACAGCGACGAGATGGCCCGTCGGATCACCTTGCCCGACTGCGTCTTCGGGAAGTCGGAGACGAAGAGGATCTCGCGCGGCCGGAACGGTTTGCCGTGCTCCTCGCCGACGAGCGCCGACAGTTCGCCGCGGAGGTCGTCGCTTCCCTCGTAGCCGTCTTCGAGGACGACGTACGTCACGACCGCGGTGCCGGTCGTGTCGT
>Ga0102935_1000186_pt1 | contig 20976 bp, 15 predicted proteins | sample SalPonR2_A_D2_MG_FD_78508 | JGI IMG/M metagenome (GOLD analysis project Ga0102935, IMG submission 78508) | Salt pond soil microbial communities from South San Francisco under conditions of wetland restoration - Salt Pond MetaG R2_A_D2_MG | ecosystem: Environmental > Aquatic > Marine > Intertidal... | reverse complement strand
TTCTTGCTGTTCAGTGCCCGCGAACCCGAAGACGTCCAACCGATGGCTGACGACGTCGGCGTCACCGGCTTCGTCCAGAAAGGGACCGGGACCGAGCAGTACACCGAACTCGCACAGCGCATCCGCGCGGCGACGTAGCGTCGCCGGCTGTTTATCGGTCGAGGCGGGGAATCTCAAGCGTGACCGCCGTCCCACCGTCGTGGAACCGCACCGTCCCGCCGTAGGATTCGACGACCCAGATGACGAGCCACAAGCCCAGCCCGCTGCCGTGGCTCAACTGCGTGATGGGGTCGTCGCCGGTGACGACGGCGAGTTCGTGGTCGGGAATACCGGGCCCGTCGTCGGCGATAGTGACCGAGATGGTGCCGGGAGACGGCTCGACGATGACCGAGATGTCGGGCTCCTCGCCGGCGTGTTCGATGCTGTTTTCCAGTAGCTCACCGACGACGCGGCGGAACCGACCATCGGCCCCGCGGACGCCGTCGACAGCCAGTGACACGTCGATAGCCACGTCGTATTGCCGTTCGTAGGTGTCGACGAGCGAGCGAACCGCGTCTGGGATGTCGATGGGGGTGCTGTCGCCGTCGTCGCGCCGGACCGAGCGCTCGATTTCGCGGGCCCGGTCGCTGAGCGACGCTATCTGTCCGGCCTTCCGTTGCAGGCGGTCGACCAGCGAGGCGAGCGTGTCGTCGTCGGCGCGGTCGTTCAGTTCGTCGGCCAACCCCATCACGACCGTGAGGTCGTTGCGGAGGTTGTGCCGAAGGACGCGGTTCAACACCTGCAAGCGGCGCTGGCGCTCTTTTTGTTCGGTGATGTCGGTGTAGATGCCGAAACTCCAGATACGGCCGTCGTCTCGACGGTACGGGATACCGCGAAAGAGGAAGTCCCGATAGCCGTTGGGGGTCCGGCGGCGAAGTTCCGCCTGCAGCGTCTCGCCCTCGGTGTCGCGGTCCATCAGGCGCTCGACCTCGTGCTCGGCGTCGTCGGCTGGCGGCAAGAGTGTCTCGTCGAGTTCGCTGTCGAGTACCTCCGTGTGGTCGAGGCCGAACACGTCGGTGAAGGCGGGGTTGACCGACCGGACCAAGACCTCGTCGTCGGTCACTTCCGTCTCGACGACGGCGTCCGGAAGGTTGTTGAACAGATACGAGAAGCGGTCCCGTTCGTCACGCAGTTCCTCTTGGGTCCGGTGGAGGTCCGTCAGGTCGCGGACGACGCCGGCAGTGCCGCGGAACACGTCGTCGTCCAGTAGCGACACCTCGATTTCGGCGGGCCGCTCGACGCCGTCGGCAGTCAACAGCGTCGTCTCCATCTGTATCGTCTCTTCGTCCTCGATGCCGCGGAGTTCGCGTATCTGTTCGGTGAACGCGGTCACGGACTGCTCGTCGAGGACAGCCCGTGGGTGACGACCCCGAAGCTCCGAGCGCTCGTAGCCGAGCCACTCGGCCAGCGGTTCGGTGACTAGTTGGAAGGTTCCCTCCCCGTCGAGGACGTACACCATATCGCGGACGTTCTCGATGACCGTCTCGTAACGGAGCAGGTCCTGTTCGCGTTCGACGCGGTCCAGTGCCGCTGCGGCGTTCGAGGCGAGAATCTCGGCCACCGACTCGTCGGCGTCCTCGAACCGCTCGGCGTCGGTCACGGCGACACTCAACACGCCGTGGTCGCCCACTGGGACGTACATCGCGGCCTGTGCGTTGTCGTTGTCGAAGTTCTGGATACGGTCGAAATCGTCGACACGAACCGTCTCGCCGCGCTGGAACGCCTCGCCCGGGAAACTCTTGTCTGCGTCGTACACCGGCCGGTCCGGCACGTCGTCGGAGGCGGCGACCGGACGGAGCGTCTCCGTCTCCTCGTCGTACAACCGCACGAGGTTGAGGTCGAACTCCAACTCCGTCTCGGCGGCCTCGATGACCGTCTCCGCGACCGCTTCGGGCGTCTGTGCCTGCATCAGCGACCGCGTCGTCTCCAGTAGCCCCGAGAGCCGCCGGTCGCGCTCTTTCTCGTCGGTGATGTCGTGGAAGTACACCGATAGCCCGTCCGGGTCGGGGTAGGCGGTGACGCGGAACCACCGCTCGATTGGCGGGTAGTACTCCTCGAAGATGACCGGCTGTTGGGTCTCCATTGCCTCGTGATAGGCGTCGTCGAAGGCCGAGCCGACGGCCTCGGGGAGCATCTCCCAGAGGTCTTCGCCCATCACCTCCTCGGCGGGCCGGCCCAACACCTCGGCGGCACGGCTGTTCCAGTAGGTAATCGTCCAGTCCTCGTCGACGGCGAAGAAGGCGTCACCGATGCGCCGGAGGATGCGCTCGATGCGCTCACGGGCCTCCCGGAGTTCGGTTTCCCGTTCTTTCCGTTCGGTGATGTCGCGGATGATGCCCGCCGTCCCCTCGAAGCGCTCGCCGGCGTCGTCCCACAGGAGCGTCATGTGGTCTTCGGCGGGGAACGCCGTCCCGTCGGCGCGTTGTATCGCCAACTCGAAGGTCTCCTCGTCGTCGTCGCGCTCGTCGAATATCATCGACCGGACGACTGACTCGGCCCGGTCGACCACCGCGTCCGGCTTGATGTAGCTCGTGTGTTCGCCCAGCAGTTCGTGGGCGTCGTAGCCGGAGAGGTCTTCCATCGCGTCGTTGACGAGTTCGAAGTGGCCCGTCTCGTCGAGGGCGTAGACGCCGTCGTCGACCGCCTCGATGACGTCTTCGTACTGTTCGAGGGCGGTCTTGCGCTGTCGGCGTTCGAGTTCCCAACTGACCCACTCAGAGAGCAGGCGCGCGTAGGTCCGTTCGGCCGCCGAAAACGGCTCAGAGCGTGGTTCGTCGTCGGCGAAGCAGAGCGTCCCGTAGCGTTCGCCGTCGACGACCACCTCTCCGCCGAGATAGCAGGCGATACCCGACATCTGGTAGGCCATGTCATTGCCCCATCCCTCCTCGGCGGTATTGGTGACACCGTAGATGTCCTCTTGGTCGACCACCCGCCGGCAGTACGTGTTCGACAGGTCGGTGGTCACGCCTTCACCTATCACATCGTGGTCGCCAACCACTGCGACGACCTCATACTCGGTGTCTTCGATACGGCTCAGATAGCCAAGCGAGAGGTCCAAGCGCTCGGCCCCGAGTTCGAGGACGCGGTCGATGACCTCGGATTCCGAGAGGTCGTCGGCGGCGGCCAGTTCGGTCAACTGCTGGAGCGACTCGTTGTTCCGCCTGAGTTCGCGTTCTTTACCCTTTTGCTCGGTGATATCGCTCGCGATGGCGACGAGACGCGGCGCGTCGTCGCGGTCCTCGACGACACCGCTAGTGAATATCCAACGTTGCTCCCCGTCGACGAGTGTCCGGAACTCCGCTTCGAACTGCTCGTCACGTTCCCGGGCCGTCTCTAAGGCGGCCACCAGTTTCGGGCGGTCGTCGGGGTAGACGTACTTGTGGAACGTCTCGGCGGTGCCGTCGAACTCCTCGGGCGTCGTATCGAAGAGGTCGGCGGTCGCCTCGTCCCAGACGACTTTGCCGGTGCCGAGGTCCCACTCGTAGACGCCGGTGTCGGTGCCGTCGAGCGCGAGGTCGAGTCGGCGGTTCGTCTCTGCCAACTGCTGTTCGCGGTCCTTCCGTTCGGAGAGGTCCCGAACGACCCCAGTACAGTACCACCGCCCGTCGCGATTGAATTCCTCGAAGGAGACGGCGGCGGTTATCGACTCGCCGCTGGCCGTCAGCAGCGGGAACTCGAGGGACTCCCAGTCGCCGGTCCGTTCGCCGCTATCGAGGTAGTCCCCGAGCCTCTCGGCGTGCTGTCTCCCGGGCGAGTCGGGCAGCAACTCGGTGAAGGACATGCCGACCAGCGTCGAGCGGTCGTAGCCGGTCAGTTCGGCGGCGTCTTCGTTTGCATACGTGATGTGGGAGTCCGAGTCGATGGTGATGACAGACGCCGGGAGGTTGCTGGCGGGCGCCTCGTAGGACTCCGAGAGCGACGGCGGCGGGGAGGTGGCGGCCGACTCGCCAAGCAGCGTTCGCAGTCGGTCCGCGACGTCGTAGTCGCTCGTCGGAACGTACTCCGTCACGCCGAGACGCGTCGCCTCGGCGGCGACCAACCCGTCGGGTCGGTCGGTACAGAGGAGGACGGGCACCATCGGATACTCGTCTCGAATCGCTTCGAGGACCGCGAGTGCGTTGAGGCCCGCCTCGGGCGCGTGGTCACAGACGACGCAGTCGATGGCACGCACCGAGAGCCCGTCGAGGGCCGCCTCCCGTGAGCCGACCGTGTGCACCGACCAATCCGATTGGGCCGGGAGCGTACGTGACACACTACGGTCTGTGGCGGAGTCGGGGCGAACGTGGAGGACGGCTGCCTGCTCGGACATGCGCGTAGGTATACCGGAACTGACTGCTACGGGTACATAAATTGAGGGTTGGTATTATCAGCGCTCAGAACCGAGCGCCTGCCACGAGAGGCGCGGTTCACGGGCCGCGCTCACTTGATCGATACGTGCGGCGGCGGTCCGCTCGGGCGCGGTCGACAGCGTCGCGTCGTCCTCGCCGTGGACGGCACGAAAGGCCGCCGCGAGGTGGTCCAGCGAGCGCTTGCTCTCGCCTTCCGTGGGTTCGGTCATCAGCGCCTCGTCGACGATTTCCGGCCACTTCGTCGTCGGCGGGTGGACGCCGTAGTCCAACATCCGTTTCGCGGCGTCGGCGGCGTCTTGGGGAGCCGCACTGGCGACGAACTCGTGGTGGAACGGGCCGAACGGAACCTCGTAGGGGATTCGCTCGGCCAGATAGTTGGCGTTCAAGACGGCCTTCGCGCTGGCGTCGGCCAGCCCCGAATCCCCGAGACGGGCGATGTACGCAAAGGCTTTTACGAGGACCGGCCAGTTGCCGTAGTAACCGTGGACCTTGCCGATGGAGCGGTCTGGGGTGTAATACTCGAAGTCCCCGCGGTTGTCGTCCGGGCCGCCACTGCGTTCTCGGACGTGCGGGTCGGGTAGGAACGGGGCGAGGTCGGCGGTGACACCGACCGGCCCCGCACCGGGGCCGCCGCCGCCGTGGGGTGTCGCGAACGTCTTGTGGACGTTGTAGTGCATCACGTCGAAGCCCATGTCGCCGGGACGCGCTCGACCCAAGAGGGCGTTCAGGTTCGCGCCATCGTAGTACAACAGGCCGCCAGCGTCGTGGACGATATCGGCAATCCGCTCGATGTCGCGCTCGAAGAGGCCGAGCGTGTTGGGGTTGGTGAGCATCAGCGCCGCCGTCTCCTCGCCGACGGCCGCGTCCAGCGCGTCGATATCCACGCGGCCGTCGTTGCCGCTCGGTAGTTCCACCACGTCGTATCCGGCCATCGCCGCGGTGGCGAAGTTCGTGCCGTGGGCCGAGGCGGGAACGACGACCTCCGAGCGCGGGTCGCCGTTGTGCTGGTGATAGGCCTTCGCGATTTGGATGCCAGTGAACTCCCCGGCCGCGCCGGCAGGCGGCTGGAGTGTCACTGCGTCCATCCCGCCGATGCGCCCGAGATAGTCCTGCAAGCGGTGACAGAGCGCGAGCGTCCCTTGGACGGTGTCGTCGGGCCGGTCCGGGTGGACCGCCGCCGCGTCGAGGCCCGCGATGTCTTCGGTGAACGATGGGTTGTACTTCATCGTACACGAGCCAAGCGGGAACGGCCCGCTCTCGACGCCGTAGTTCATCTGAGAGAGCCGCGTGTAGTGACGAGCCAGTGCCGGCTCTGCGGGGTCGGGCAGTTCGAGCGAGTCGCGCGTCAGGTCGTCGGGCAAAGCGTCTGCGTCGACGTTGACGGCGCGAGTAGCCTTCTCCGAGAGCAGCGGTTCGTAGCGCGCGTCGTCGTCCTCCCAGCTAGCTTGGTTGTATCTCGTCATCGCGCCACCTCCGCGAGCGCCCGGACGAAGCCGTCTTCGGCGTCAGCGGTCACTTCAGTTGTCGCTACCTGTATCAGGTGCTCGTCGATGGCGTGGACCGCATAGCCCTGCCGGGCGAGGTCGGAGACGACCGCGTGGGCGGGCTGGTCGGTGTGGGCGACGAACTCCCGGAAGTGGTGGCCGTCGTGGACCGGGGCCTGCACGCCGACGATGTCGTCTAGGTGGCCGGCGAGGTCGCGGGCGCGGGTCACACAGTCCTCCGCGAGGTCGACGAGACCCTGCGGGCCGAGCCACGCAGCGTGCATCGCCGCCCGCAACGCGACCCACGCCTGATTCGTACAGATGTTCGAGGTGGCCCGCTCCTTGCGGATGTGTTGCTCGCGGGTCTGGAGCGTCAGGGTGTACGCGCGCCGTCCGTCGCTATCCTCGCCGGCCCCGACGAGTCGGCCGGGCACCTGCCGGAGGTAATCCTCGCGCGTGGCGAACATCCCGAGACCAAAGCCGTAGGCGGTACCGGTCCCCAGCGACGCGGCGTCACCGACGACCACGTCGGCCCCCACGTCGGCGGGCCGTTCCAGCAGGGCAAGAGCCACCGGGTCCGACCCCAAACAGAACAAGGCGTCGTGGTCGGCCGCGATTTCTCCGACGGCGGCGAGTCGCTCTTCGATTAGCCCCCGAACCGTCGGCGTCTCGGCGTACACCATCGCTGCGTCCGCGTCGACTTGCTCGGCCAGCGCGTCCACGTCCGCCTGCCCGTCTGCCATCGGGTAGGATTCGACGACGAGGGCCGGTCCGTCGGCGTAGTTCGCCAACACCTCGCGCTTGCCCTCGCGCAGCTGCGCGGGCACGAGTATTCGGTCGCCCGACACGGACCGAACGCGCTGGGCGAGCGTCGCGGCCTCCCCGAGTGCCGTCGCTTCGTCGTACATCGAGCAGTTGGCCACGTCGAGGCCGGTCAGTTCGACCAGCATCGACTGGTACTCGAACAGCGCCTGCAGGAACCCTTGTGCGACCTCGGGTTGGTACTGGGTGTAGGAGGTCAGGAACTCAGAGCGGCCCGCGAGGTCGTCGACCACGGACGGGACGTAGTGGGCGTAGTGCCCGCGCCCGAGAAACTCGGTCAGGTCGGTGTTCCGGCGAAGTAACTTGGCCGCCTCGCGACGCGTCGTGCGTTCGCCGCGGGCATCGATACCGAACTCACCGTCGAACGCGACACCGTCGGGCACGTCGAACAACGCCTCTACGTCGTCGACGCCCAGTCGGTCGAGCATCGCGTCGGTCTCTACGTCGGTGTGTGGGGCGTATGGGCTTGTCATGGATGGACTATCGGGCGAGAGCTGCCGGTCCCGTAGAGGAACATAGCTGTCAGAACGTAGCGGTCCGGCGCATATGATTATCCCGCTTCGGCCATCCCGCGTTCGGCCCGTCGAATCGAGTGGGTTACTCGATTTGGTCTCGGTACGCGGCGGCGTCGAGTAAGTCGTCGAAGTCGCTCTCGTCGGTAGGTTCCACGTCGAGCATCCACCCGTCACCGAAGGGGTCGTCGTTGACCAGTTCGGGCTGGTCGAACAGGTCGTCGTTGACCGCTGTCACCGTGCCCGAGACGGGTGCGTAGATGTCCGAGACAGCCTTGATGGACTCGACGACGCCGAACGCTTCACCCGCGGCGATATCCTCGCCCGCCTCGGGGAGTTCGACGAAAACTACGTCGCCCAGTTCGTCCTGTGCGAAGTCGGTGATGCCGATACGGACGGTGTCCGCGTCGTCGCGGACCCACTCGTGGGACGGTAAGTATCGGCGGTCCGCAGGTACGTCGAATGTCATCTACTTACGAATGGCGTCGCCCGGGTACGTGCGTTCTTCGGTTCGCCGCGGACGACCACCCGCAGGTCGATGCCGGGCTCGGCGTATCCGGAGGGAACGTACGCCAGCGCGATTGGGACCCCGAGTGTGGGGCTCATCGTCCCACTGGTGACGTGACCGATTGTGTCCCCTTCGGGCGACCGTACCTCGTGGCCGTGCCGGGCAATCCCGCGCTCGGTCAGTTCCAGTCCCACGAGCCGTTCGCCCGGCCCATCGCGCTCGGCGGCGACCAGCGCGTCTCGCCCCACGAATTCGGTGTCGAGCGCAACTGTCCAGCCGATACCGGCCTCGTAGGGGGTGCGTGACTCCTCGGTCGGGTGGAACTCCTCGCCCGAGAGCAGGAACCCCATCTCTAACCGTAAGGTATCCCGGGCGCCGAGGCCGCAGGGCTGGCAGTCGAGCGCCGTCCAGACCGTCGCCGCCTCGTCCCACGGACAGAGTATCTCGAATCCGTCCTCGCCCGTGTATCCCGTTCGCGCGACGAGCGTGTCGACGCCCGCCGCCGAACCGACACCGACCACCTCGCCGCGTGCGAGTTCGAAGCGGTCCAACCCGTCTACGTCGACGGTCGTCGCTGCGGCGAGGAGCGCAGGTGACTCCGGGCCTTGGACCGCGACCATCGCGTACGCCTCAGTACGGTTTTCGACCGTCGCGTCCAGTCCCCACACCTCGCGATGCTCGCGCCATCGGTCGGTCATCTCCGCGTCGTGGCCCGCGTTCGGGATGAACAGGTAGTCGTCGTCGGTGCCGACCGGGAAGCGGTAAACCACGGTGTCGTCTAGTATGACTCCGTCCGCGGTGGTGATAGCCGAGTACTGGGCGTGGCCGGGGCCGAGCGCCGACACGTCGTTGGTCGTCAGCCGCTGTGTGAGTTCCAGTGCGTCGGGCCCCGTAACCGTGAGTTGCCCCATATGAGAGACGTCGAACTTTCCGGCGTCGTTCCGGACGGCCGCGTGTTCGGTCCGAATGGAGTCGAACTCGACGGGCATCTCCCACCCGCCGAAGTCGGTGCGTTTGGCGTCGGCGTGGACCCCCGCCAGTGGCGATTCTCGCATGCGTGACTCCTCGGGTCGGCCGGGTTTACTGTTTGGCCTTCAGCCGCCGGTTTCGACGCGGACTGATAAATCGAAATACGCGATATCAAATAGATAGTCGAACGCCGACCCGCCACACAGAGACGGCCGAGCGACCGCTTGACGGCTGTAAATCGGCGAGAACAGCCAGCGCGTCAGTTCGGGACGCGTATCGTCGCCGTCGTCCCGTCCGTCCGCGAGAACGCGATCGTCGCGTCACAGTAGTCGATTATCTGCCCGACAATCCAGAGGCCGGCACCGGTCCCGTGTTCGAGCGGCGTCTCGGTCCCGCGTTCGAGTATCGCGACTTCCGACTCGGGAATACCGGGGCCGTTGTCCCGGACCGTGATGACGGCGTCACCCTCGGCCGCGGTGACAGAGACGGCCACACGGGGGGGCTCGTCCGCGTACGCGTCGACGGAACCGTTGATAGTCGCGTCGTGGTGTTCGATACCGTTCTCGACGAGATGTCGAACCGCGATACCGATAGACGGGAACGTCGTCGTACCGTCGGGCACGTCGATGTCGACGGTGATGTCGCCGCCGGGGAACGCCCGTCGTACGGCATCGATGGCGTCGGTAATCGCCGCGTCGAGTGGCACCGACGGCTCGCGGTCCCGCGTCGCCACCAACTCCCGCATCTCACGGGCCTTCTCGGCCGTCGACGCCAGCTGTTCGCTCTTACGGAGGATGGCCCGGGCGTCCTCGGCCGGCGGGCCCTCTGTATCGTCACGAATCCGCTCGGCCAACGCCTGAATCACCGTCAGGTCGTTGCGGATGTTGTGCCGGAGGATTCGAGACAGTGCCTTCGTCACCTCGTGGAACCGTTCGAGGCGGCGCTGGCGGGTGGCTGCCTCGGTGATGTCGACGAACAAGACCAACGACTCCGACCCGTCGCTGTCGGGCGATATCGGCGTCGAACGGACGAGAAACTCGCCGGTTCCTTCGGTCGTCGCACGCCGTATCTTCGTCGTCAGCGCCTCGCCGTCGAGCGGCGGCAGCGTCTCGCCGCCGGTCGGTGCCGGTCCGAGCACCGATGACAGCGGTCGGTCGATCGCTTCGCCTTCCGCACAGCCGAAGGTGGACTCGAAGGCGGGGTTGATGCGTTGGACGCGACAGTCGCCGTCTTGCCGGCGGACGCTCACGAGCGGTTCGTCGATGGTCGTGAAGATGGCCTCGAAGCGGTCCCGTTCGGCCCGGAGTCGGTGCTCGTAGCGCTCGCCCCGACAGGCCGTCGCCAGCTTCTCGTTCAGCGGTCCGAGGGCCGCGACGGTTTGGCTGTCGAGCGCCTGTTTCCCCGCCACGAGAGCCAGCACCCCAAACTCCGGTAAGTCCATCAGGTAGTACGTCGCGGCTCCACCGACCGCTTCGGTCACAGGCAGCGACGCGCGAAACGACTCCTCGTCGGCGCTCGTCTCGGGGAGTCGCGCTATCGCGGGTCGTAGCCCGTCACAGCGGTCCGCTTTCGAAGGAATCATCGTCACTGTGTCGTAGGTCACACTGTCTCGGGTCGCCCGGCGTTCGAACACCGCACCGGCTGAGCAGTTCAGCTTCCGGAGGTACGCCGACAGCGCACTTCGGGCCGTCTCGGTCAGGTTGCCCTCGGAGCCGACGGAGAGAGAGAGTTCGTACAGGACTTGGATACGGTGGTCCGGTGACGTCATGCTGTCCCGGCCCGGCCGGCGATGACTGTCTGGGGGTATCCGGCGTTTGCTATCTCAACCCCGGGGAAGAGACCGCCGAACACAGGCGTCGAGAGTTTGGATACTATCGTCGAAAGCCCCGATGCGTCGGCCACTCTCTCGTTGGCCGCCGGCACGGGCAGTTCGGTAACACCGGCGTCGTACGCCCACAGCGTCTCCGATGGCTCCGCTCTCAACGTATCTACGAAGCTAACATCCATGCATGCTATGGGACCGCTTGCACCCCCGTGGTAATATAAACCTTTGACGAGGGTCGAACATATCGTCGGGGGTGCCAGTCGCGGTTCGCTATAGCGTGATACGATATACACGGGTTCGAGAGTCGAACCATCAGAGCTAAACCCGACTGCCGGCGAGATGACGGTATGGACCTTCTAAGTCGGTTTCGTGACGAGAGCGAGGGGGTCGGTCTGTACGTCGACGGGCCGAACGTCCTCCGCAGCGAGTTCGACGTGGACTTAGACGACGTGCGGACCATCGCGGAGTCCTATGGGCCGCTCACCGTGACGCGACTGTACCTCGACGAGAACGCCTCGCCGGGCCTGATTCAGGCCGGCGAAGCCCGCGGGTTCGAGGTCGTCACGACGAGCGGCGACGTGGACGTGCGCCTCGCGGTCGACGCGACGGAGACCGTCGCCAGCGGCCGAATCGAGACACTCGTCGTCGCCTCCCGTGATACGGACTTCAAGCCGGCGCTGGAGGTAGCCGCCCGCAACGGCGTCCGGACCGTCGCGCTCGCGCCGGGCGAACACGGAAAATCCGACGCGCTCCAGAACGCCGCCCACGACGGACTGTCGCTGTCGGCCGACGTAGAGTAAGAGACCCCGAGTGAAACGAGCGGTCGCCGGACGACCGGGGACGGGTCGTGAGTAGCACTGTTTTTCTCCGGGGAACCCCGACCCCGAGTATGGACATCGAGGAGACGCCGGTACTGGACAACCACTTGCATCTGGACCCGGTACAGGGGCGTAACACCGAAGCGGTCGAGGCGTTCGTCGACCACGGCGGCACCCACCTGCTGGTGCTCAACAAACCGTCGTGGCACCTCGTCGAAGCCGCGACCGACGAGGCCGCCTTTCGGGAGACGTTCGACCTCACCGTCGGAGCCGTCGAAGACGCCACCGACGTGCTGCCGGGCCGAGCGTGGCCCGTACTGGGCGTGCATCCAGCACTCATCTCGAAACTTGTCGAGGACGGCTACACGCCCGAAGAAGCCCGCGACATCATGCAGGCCGGCCTCGACGTGGCGGGCGGGTACGTCACTGACGGCCCGGCACTCGCTATCAAGTCCGGCCGGCCACACTACGAGGTAGACGACGCCGTCTGGGACGCCTCGAACGCCGTGATGTGTCACGCCTTCGAACTCGCTGCCGAGGATGACTTCGCCGTGCAACTCCACACCGAGGGCGGCGAGGACTTCGAGGAAGTCGCACAGTGGGCCGAACAGCGCGGTATGGACCGCCGGCAGGTCGTCAAGCACTATTCCGGTGGGCGGCTGCAAGGGCCGACGAAATCGGTGCTCGCCGATAAGGACGAACTGGAGATTGCTATCGAGGAAGACGAGCCGTTCCTGATGGAGACGGACTACATCGACGACCCCGACCGCCCTGGTGCCGTGCTGGGACCGAAGACGGTGCCCCGGCGCGTCCGGTGGCTCTTGCAAGAGGGCCACGAAGAGGCCGTGCGGACCGCCCACGTCGAGACGCCCCACGAGGTGTACGGTATCGACACCGAAGCCAGCGTAGAGTGACTCTGTTGTTCGAGTGGACAGCCAGAAAGCCCTGGCGGGCCGGTCAAACAGCGCAGGGTGGGACTTGGTCGGAGCGCTCTCGCTCTCAGACACGGGTGCTAGCGCAGCACGAGCAGCATAGCGACGACAGACTAGCCGAACTTCCCGGTGATGTAGTCCTCGACGCGCTCGCTCTCGGGGTTCTCGAAGATTTTGTCGGTGTCGTCGAACTCGACGAGTTCACCGCCGGTGAGGAAGACGGCGGTCTTATCCGAAATCCGGGCGGCCTGTTGCATGTTGTGGGTGACAATGACGACTGTGTACTCCTCCGCGAGATCTTCGATGAGGTCTTCGATTTGGGAAGTCGCGATTGGGTCGAGCGCGGAGGCGGGTTCGTCCATCAGGACGACTTCCGGGTCGACAGCGATGGCGCGGGCGATACAGAGGCGTTGTTGTTGCCCGCCCGAGAGGTCGAGCGCGGAATCGTCGAGACGGTCTTTGACCTCGTCCCACAGGGCAGCCTTCTTCAACGACTCCTCGATGACTTCGTCCATGTCGTCGGTCTTGTCCTGCGTTCGCAGGCCGTAGGCGACGTTGTCGTAGATGGACTTGGGGAACGGGTTGGGATGTTGGAACACCATGCCGATTCGGCGGCGCAGGGCGACGGGGTCGACGTCGTCGTCGTAGACGTTCTTGCCGCTGAACGTCAACTCACCCTCGACGCGGCAGATGTCGATGAGGTCGTTCATGCGGTTGATACACCGCAGGAAGGTGGATTTCCCACAGCCCGACGGCCCAATCATCGCCGTGACTTGGTTCTCTGGAATCTGGAGAGCGATGTCTTGGAGCGCTCGGGTTTCGCCGTAGAACACGTCGAGGTCGCGGGATTCGATGACCGTCCCCGCGCTCGCGACCGTTCCGCTGTCGGCGTTCTCGTCGAGGCCGCCTTTGCCGGGGTCGGTGGTTATCAGCGAATCTGTCCCGTCGTCGTCGGCCGTCGTGTCCTGTTCTGTCGCCATGTCCTCTGTTGTCATTAGTACGCCTCCTGTTGGTATTTGTTCCGAACGAGAATTGCCACGCTGTTCATCGACAGCAAGACGATGAGCAAGGTGACGACGCCGGCCGCGACGACGCCGTAGCGGAAGGCGTCCTGTGGCAGGAACGCCCACGTGTAAATCTGCATCGGCATGGCAGTCAGTCGCTCGAACAGTCCGCCGGGCGGGGAGTAGCGCGTGTCCGCCGCGGCAATCATGATGAGCGGTGCCGTCTCGCCGATGGCCCGACCCAGCGCCAGAATCGTTCCGGTCAGGATGCCGGGCAGCGACCGCGGGATGACCACGCTACGGATGGTCTGCCACCGGGTCGCCCCCATCCCGTAGGCGGCCTGCCGCAGGGAGTCGGGCACCGAGCGGATGGCCTCCTGTGCGGAGATAACGACGATGGGGAGGATGAGAAGCGAGAGCGTCAGCGCACCTGCGAGCACCGTCCCGGCACCGAGGCCGGCGTACACCACCGGGCCGACGTCGACCCGAATGTTGACGAAGATGCCGAGCCCGAGGAGGCCATAGACCACCGAGGGGACGCCCGCGAGGTTCGAGATGTTGACGTTGATGAGTCGGGTAGCGGTCCCCAGCGGACCGCTGGACGGCGCGTACTCCTCCAGGTACAGCGCCGTGCCGACGCCGAAGACGAACGTAAAGAGCGCCACGAGGACGATGAGGAACACCGACCCGATGATGGCCGGATACAGTCCCGCTTGTGCGGCAATCCTCGACGGCGCGGCGGTGAGGAACTGCCAGTCGAGCCACGGTTCTGGCTGGCTCGCACCCAGCGCGCCGACGACGAACTCGCCGAGCAGGAAACCGCCGATGACGATAACGGGCAGCGCGAAAGCCGGCCATCGCTCCCGCTGGCTGGCGGTGTTTCCGAGCGCGTAGCCGACCGGAATGGCGAACATTACGACGATGACGAACCACACCGAGCGCGCGACGGCGGGGTACTGGTCGACGACGGGCACGCCGGCGATAGCCACGACCGGGATGACCGCCCCGACGGCAGCGGCGCGGCGGCGGGAGAGTCCGAACTGGTCGGCCGCGAGAAACGCCGCCAGCCCAGCGCCGGGCAGTACCAGCGTGAGGAAGTAGACGCCGGGCGCGCCCAACAGCGCCGCTGCCGTGCCGAGGATACCGAGTGCGAGCGTCCCGACGATGGGACCGACGACGAGCGCGCCCAACATCCCCAGCCCGACCCACGTCGCCTCGCGGTCGTACTGCCCGTAGAGATAGAGACCGAGGAACGGGGCAAGCACCGTCAGGAAGTAGGTGAACCACACCTGCGGGCCGGCGATGACGAGAAAGACGATGATGGTCGCGAACGTGAGCATCCCGCCCGCGAGGGTGAACCCGAACAGTTCGAACGCGCCGGCGGCGACGGTCGGGCGCGTCCGTGCGTACGCGACGAAGCCCAACAGCGGGACCAACAGCGTCGCGGTGTACGCCAGATACCACGTCGTCCCCGCCTCGGCCAGTCCGAACGCGTCCCAGAACACGTACGCGAGCAGCACGGCCAGCGCGAGGATACCGACGACGGAGGCCGCAAACGAGATGCCCTTGAACGCGATACCCCTCACTCGACTGACTTGTCCGAAGCCCGTATCTGTCTCTGTTGCCATTATTCGTACTCCTCCCGGTAGCGGTTAGCGACCACGTCACTGACGACGTTCATCGCGAGCGTGATAGCGAAGAGCGTGAGCCCGATGGCGAACAGCGCCTTGTAGGCGGTCGACCCACCGGAGAGGTCGCTGCCCGCGATGTTTATCATCGCGACGGTCATCGTCGCCGCACTGTCGCTGTACAGCGCCAGCAGGTCGCCGGGAGCCATGTAGGGTATCACGCCGAAAGCGGTCTGGACCGGCGGGATATCCGGCGGTTGAGGGCCGGCCGCAAGCACCACGGCCATCGTCTCGCCGATGGCCCGTGAGACGGCGAGAATGAACGACGAGGCGATACCGGAGACGGCGGCGGGGACGACGACACGAACGGAGACGTTGAACTTCGTCGCGCCGAGCCCGTAGCCGGCCTGTCGCAGCGAGTCAGGCACCGAACTCATCGCGTCTTCGCTGATAGACGAGACCATCGGGATTATCATGATACCGACGACGATTGAGGCCGAGAGCCCGTTGAACAGGCCGAGTGTCGGGAACTGTGTCCCGAGCGCGCCGTTTACCCCGTCGATGACGACGTTGAGCGCGGGCGTGATATACACCAGCGCGAAGTAGCCGTAGACGACGGTCGGGACGCCGGCGAGCACTTCGAGCATCGGTTTGAGTATCGACCGCGTTCGCGCCGAGGCGTACTCGCTGAGGTAGATAGCGGTCAACAGGCCGACCGGGAGGGCGATAAGCGCGGCTCCGATAGTGATGAGCAGCGTCCCGAGAACCAGCGGCAGGACGCCGAAGGCCACGGGTTCGAGGTTGGGGCTGAACTCCGTGCCGGTCAGGAACTCCCCGACCGGGACGATAGTGAAGAACTCGGCGGCGTCGAGCAGCAAGACGCCGATGATACCGACGGTCGTCAAGACCGAGAGCAGGGCACAGCCGGCCAGTGCGTATTTGTACGTCGACTCCCGCACGCTCCGGAACCCCCGGTCTCCCGTGAGGTCGGGTGTCTGTCCCTCGTTGCTCATCGTGGTTGTGGGTTCATTTGCTGTATCCCGGGAAAAAGTACCCGGATTGTCTCTATAGCGCTATTGTCTCTCAGTATCGCTCTATGATTGCGCCGACGAGATGGCCTCGTCGAGCTGACTGAGCTGCTCTTCGACGACCGAATCGCTCTGTGGGACGTAGCCGATTTCGTCCGCGATGAGTTCGTCGTTGCCGCTCTGTTCGACGTAGTAGCGGGCGAACTCCGCGATGTGTTCCTCTGCGAGCGCGGACTCGCGGACGTAGGTGAACAGCGGGCGCGAAAGCGGCGTGTACTCGCCGTTCATCGCCGTTTCGAGCGAGGGCTCGACACAGCCGTCTCCGTCGTCGATAGCGACCGCCGTCACGGCGTCTTGGTTGCTCTGGTAGTACGAGAACCCGAAGTAGCCGATAGCGAACTCGTCACCTTCGACGCCCTGCAGAATGGAGTTGTCGTTCTCGGTCGGTGAGTAGTCGCTCGTGTGGTTGGCCGCCTCACCGATGATGGCCTCGCGGAAGTAGTCGAAGGTCCCCGACGTTTCGGCTGCGCCAAATCGGTTGATTGGCTCGTCGGGCCAGTCGCTGTTGACGTCGGACCAGTTTGACGCACCGTCGGCCCGCCAAATCTCTCGGAGTTCGTCGACGGTCAGACAGCCGTCCGGAATGAAGTCGTTGTCGTTGTTGATGATGACGGTAATGGCGTCGGTGGCGATGGTAATCTGGTGGTAGCCGACACCGTTGTCAGCGCAGGTCTGTTCCTCGGCGCTGGATATCTCACGTGAGGCGTTATTGAAATCGGAATTGCCTTGGCAGAACTGATTGCTGAACCCCCCGCCGGTCCCCGTCCGACTCAGACTGAACGAGACGCCGCCGTTTTGACGCGCGAACTCCTCGGTGACTGCTTGGGACACCGGATACACCGTACTGCTCCCGGTGAGGCTTATCTCACCCGAGAGCTGTGAACCGGTGCTTTCTCCCCCGGGACCTTCAGTACAGCCGGCGAGGGCGAGCGCCCCAGCGACGCCGGTACTCGTCAAAAAACTACGGCGAGAAACGGTGCGGTTCGGTGTGTCTGACATCACTGGAGTCCAAACGTGAAATAAGTAAATACCCTTCTATGATGATTACATATGGCTACGTTGTCTATATAGATTTGCAGTGACAACCGCTACCATATACATCACTATGAACTATGGACAATACCAAAACACCATTCTAACGGCTCCTATAGGCGTTGAAATTGGTTCTCTGCTTTTGTCACCCTCAGCTCCGGTTGAGCGGCTGTTCGGCAACCAAATCGCCTTTCAAGTCCTCTAGAGTGTTTTTAATCGATATCTGTCTCGGAATCTTTGAAATATATAGATAGAGGTGGATTTATACGTAGGGGGAGTAATACGGCTTCATATGGAGACGCGCAAGGTGCAGGTGACTGGCGGGTCGACGTACACCGTCTCGCTCCCCAAGGAGTGGGCCACAGCCAACGACGTGAGTGCCGGCAGCGTCGTCGAATTCCACGACGAGGCGGACCTGTTGTTGCTCGCACCGAGGCGAGACGACGGCCGCGTCGAAGGGACGCTGGAGGTCGACGGACTGGAGAGCAAACACGAACTCACCCGTGCGGTGATGACGATGTACGTCAGCGGGTTCGACGTGATTCGGCTCGAAGCGACCCGCATCACCGCCGAGCAGCGCCGCATCATCCGGGACGCCACACAGGGGCTCGTCGGGCTGGAGGTCATCGAAGAGACCTCCGACCGCGTCGTCTTGCAGGACCTGCTCGACTCCTCCGAACTGTCGGTCCACAACGCAATCACACGGATGCGACTCGTCTCACTGACCATGCTCGCAGACGCCGTCGAGGCGCTCATCGAGGACGACGACGACCTCGCGACCGACGTGATGCAGCGCGACGACGACGTCGACCGCCTCTGGTACATGGTCTCGCGGGTGTTTCGCACCGTCCTGCGAAATCCCACCGCGGCCGACGAAATCGGGTTCCCCCGGGAGACGGTGTTCGACTACCAGTCCAGCGCTCGCCAACTGGAACGCATCGGTGACCACGCGACCAAGATTGCCAGCCTCTCGCTCGAAATCGGAGAGATAACCGGCGAGACGGCCGAACTGCTGCGTGAACTCGAAGACGAAGCCACGGAGATTCCGGAGCTGGCGATGGACGCCCTGCTGACTGACGACTCCGAAGGAGCCACCGAGCAGGCCAACGAAGCCCGCGGTCGGATTCCCGGCGTCGACGAGACGGCACGCGACGTCGATACGAAGGTCCGGGAACTGGACCCCGAGAGCGCACAGATTCTCGGCCGCGTCGTCGACTCGCTGTCTCGTACCGCCGACTACGGCGGCAACATCGCCGAGAGCGCCCTGCAGAAGGCCGCACCGCGTCCTTAGTCGTAGAGCCGTTCGACCGCCGTCGCCGCACCGTCACGCGTTTTCAGATATCGCCGGCCACCGTCGGGTGTGCGAACCGCGTAGTCGTACGTCTCGCTGTCGGGGTGGTACCACCGGTCGTCGTGTCGCTCCAGCGGGTCGGCCGGCGACTGGCCGCCGTCGGTCGTCTCGTCCGTCGGTCGGGCCCCGACCACGTCGGAACCCGTGGCGTCCGCGTTCACCGCCGACGTGTCGTCGGTGTTGGCATCCGAACCAGCCGTGTCGGCGTCCGCGTCGGCCGCGGTCACAAACAGGTTGCTGTCGACCGGGTAGTCGGCGGGGAGGCCGGCATCGATGTCTTCGTTGCGCGTGGCTTTCAGCGTCTCCCGCATGAGAATCTCCTGCGTGTTGACCACCGGTTGCCCGTCGCGAGGGTACTGTTGCTCGTACCCACCGTTGCTGTCCATCACCCACCGCTTGCGGTTGTCCGCGAGCACGAGGTCGAGGTTGAACTTCAGCTGCCGTCTGATATCGGGGTCTTCGACCGGCGTGACCGCCTCGACCCGGTAATCGAGATTACGGGTCATCCAGTCGGCGCTGCCGATGTAGTACTCCGGCCGGCCGCCCCGCGGTGGGTCGTCGTACTCGTCCGAGCGGGCCGCCCGCGTGCCGTTCTCGAAGTAGAAGATGCGCGAGTGTTCGAGGAACCGACCCACTATCGAGTGGACGGTGATGTTCTCGCTGATACCCTCCAGTCCCGGTCGGAGCCGACAGATATCCCGGACGACGAGGTCGATTTCGACGCCGGCCATCGAGGCCCGGTACAGTTCCGCGATGATGTCGGGGTCTTCGAGCCCGTTGACCTTCGCGACGATGCGAGCGGGCCGGCCGACTTGCGCGTGGCGGGCCTCACGGCGGATACACCGCGTGAACTCCTCGCGCATCGTCACTGGCGCGATGAGCAGTTTCCGGAACTCCTCGTCGAGTGCCGGCCCGGTGAAAGAGTTGAACAGCGTGACGAGGTCTTGGCCGATATCGCGGTCCGCGGTCAGCAAGCCGAGGTCGACGTAGCCTTTCGCCGTCTCGGAGTGGTAGTTCCCGGTGCCGACGTGCGAGTAGAGAGTGACGCCGTCGTCGGCTTCCCGGACGACGAGGGCGGTCTTGGTGTGGGTCTTCAGCCCGATGGTGCCGTAGGCGACGTGGATACCGTTTTCCTCCAGTCTGCGGACCCACTCCAGATTGTTCTGCTCGTCGAAGCGGGCCTTGAGTTCGACCATCACCGCCACCTGCTTGCCGTTCTCGGCGGCCTCGATGAGCGACTGAATGACTTGTGAGTCGCTGGCAGTCCGGTAGATTGCGGCCTTCACGGCGAGTACGTCGGGGTCGTTTGCCGCCTCGCTGAGAAACCGCTGAACCGTGGCCCCGAAGTCGTGGTAGGGGTGGTGGAGGAGGATGTCACCCTCGTCGATGTCGTCGAATATACTCCGGGCGATGTCCGGGTCGGTCCGTTCGAGCGCCGACGAGCGCGGCGTCGTGAGCCGCGAGTGGGGCTGGGGCGTCCACGGTTCCAGTTTGAGTTCCGGCCGGTCGAGGTCGGTCAGCGTCGCGAAGGCCCGGTAGTCGAGCGGCCCCGCCAAATCGTATATCTCGCGGTCGTCGAGGTCGAGTTGTTCTTGCAGCGTCTCGCGGACGCGCGGATGGGCGTCGGGCTCTATCTCCATCCGGACGACGCTGGCGAAGCGGCGCTGTTCGAGCACCTCCTCTATCATGTCGATGAGGTCTTCGGCGACCTCCTCGTTGCGCCGGACCTCGGCGTTTCGGGTCAGTCGGAACAGCGCCGTGTCCACGATATCGACGTTTGGCAGGAGTAAGTCGAGGTTGTGTCGAATCACGTCCGCTAAGAGGGCGTACCGGGTCTCCTCGCCCAGTTGCACCAACCGTGGCCGGTTCGGCGGAATCTTGATTCGGGTGAATGTCAGTTCGCCGGCCTCGGTGCGTGTCAACACCGCAAGCGAGAGCGACCGGTTCGAGATGAACGGAAACGGGTGAGCGGGGTCAAAGGAGAGCGGCGTCAGCGTCGGCAACACCGACGCTTCGAAGTAGTCGCGCATCTCCGAGCGCTCGGTGTCAGTGAGGTCGGCGTAGTCCAGTACCTCGATACCCGCCTCGGCAAGCGCGGGCCGGAGCATCTCGCTGTAGCAGCCGGCCTGCCGTTCGAGCATCGGCTCCAGCGTATCGTGGCTCTCTTCCCACTGCTCGTGGGGCGTTCGGCCGTCGGCGGTCCGGTCGGTCACGCCGGCCTGGACCTGCTGTTTCAACCCGCCGATACGCTTCATCACGAACTCGTCGAGATTCCGCGTCACGATGGCGAGAAACCGCAGCCGCTCCAGTAGCGGGTTGCGCTCGTCCGTGGCCTCGTGAAGCACCCGCCGCTGGAAGGCCAGCGCACTCAGTTCGCGGTTCAGATACAGGTCGACGTCGGTCAGGTCCACCCCGTGGGCGTCGTAGGGCTGGATATCGAGCGTCTCGTCCGTCACTGTCTCACCCCGTCGGCTCCGCGGGCCGCGGGTCGACGATGCTGTCGGCCGAGCGCTCGACGTACGTCTCGGGCGGGTCGACAGTAACGAGGTCGTCGGCCCGGTAGTCGTAGGCCGTCAACTGTCCGCCGTAGACGCAGCCGGTGTCGAGCCCGACGG
>Ga0102935_1000184_pt1 | contig 21057 bp, 22 predicted proteins | sample SalPonR2_A_D2_MG_FD_78508 | JGI IMG/M metagenome (GOLD analysis project Ga0102935, IMG submission 78508) | Salt pond soil microbial communities from South San Francisco under conditions of wetland restoration - Salt Pond MetaG R2_A_D2_MG | ecosystem: Environmental > Aquatic > Marine > Intertidal... | reverse complement strand
GGCGGCGTCTCGACCGTCGGGTACGCGGAAGAGGAGGTCGAGGAGCGAAGCTCCGGCGGGCTGCTCTCTCGACTCCGCAACGACGACGACGGGGACGAACTCGACAGCGCACACACGACGAACCGGATCACGAGTCTCGTCCGCAAGGCGGCGCTCGGCCGGCTCACGCTCCCCTGTGAGATCGAGGGTGCAGAGCGCGCGCTGCTCGTGCTCGCCGGACCGCCGGAGTACCTCAACCGGAAGGGAATAGAGCGCGGTCGCAAGTGGCTCGAAGAGCAGACCGGCTCGATGGAGGTCCGCGGCGGCGACTACCCGTACCGCGGTGCCGGCTTCGTCGCGACCGTCATCCTGCTCGCGGGCGTCACGAACGTCCCGCGGATCAAAGAGCTCCAGCAGGTCGCCATTGAGGCGCAGGACAACTTAGACGAGACCCGCGAGGAGAGCGAGGACAACCTCGACGAACTCGTCAGCGACGGCAGCGACGAGCTGGAATCGCTGTTCTGAGGCGACCCCCTCGATGGAGGTCCTCGTGCCGTTCTCGACCGATCGCCCCAAGTCTCGACTCTCTGCAGCCCTCTCTCCCGCCGAACGCGCGTCGTTCGCCCGAGCCATGCTCGCAGACGTGCTCGAGGCCGTCACCGCGGCCGGCGGCGACCCGCGCGTCCTCGCGACCGGGCCGGTCGACGCCGACGTGGCGTGTCCGGTCGATGTCGACGACCGCCCGCTGACGCGCGCGGTGAACGCGGCGCTTTCGGAGCGGCGCGCGGCCGCTGATCGACCGGTCGGCGTCGTCATGGGCGACCTCGCCATCGCGACTCCGTCCGCGCTCTGCGACCTGTTCGACGCGGTCGGGCGGTCTGTGGACGTCTCGATCGCTCCCGGTCGCGGGGGCGGGACGAACGCCCTCGCGGTCGATCACGCCGAGTTCCGCGTCGATTACCACGGTGCGTCCTACCGCGATCACCGACGGATCGCGGACGAGGTCGACGCGACCGTCGGCGTGATCGACTCTCATCGGCTGGCGACCGACGTCGACGAACCCGCGGACCTCGCGGAGGTGCTGATCCACGGCGACGGCGCGGCCGCCGCGTGGCTCCGTGACGCCGGGTTCGCCCTCGAAGACGGTGGCGGACGAGTCGGCGTCGCGCGCGTCGAAGACGGGAACGACGCGTCGATCCGGGACCGCGATCCTTTTTGAGCCCCGAGCGCGACTCACGGCTGTGTTCACGGCGGCAGACGAGTACAACATCGACATATCGCCCGACCCGGACCGCGTCGAGCGGCTGCTGTCGGTGTCGCCGGCCGACGTTGACCCCGCCGAGCGGCTCACCTTCGCCCGGAACGTGTTCGTGCCCCTGACGACCGCGTGCCGATACACCTGCACCTACTGCACCTACTACGACGTGCCCGGAGAGGCGTCGCTGCTCTCGCCGGCGGACATTCGAGAGCGATGCCGGGTGGGCGCTGACGCCGGCTGCACGGAGGCGCTTTTCACCTTCGGGGACGACCCGGACGACCGGTACACGGAGATCCACGGGCAACTAGACGAGTGGGGATTCGACTCGGTCCACGACTACCTCTATCACGCCTGCGAGATCGCCCTAGAGGAAGGGCTTCTCCCGCACTCGAACCCCGGCGATCTCACGGAGGCGCAGTTCGACGACTTGCGCGCGGTGAACGCCTCGATGGGCGTCATGCTGGAGACGACGGCCGACGTCGACGCCCACAGCGGCGGTCGCCGAAAGACGCCCGGCCAGCGGCTCAACACCATCCGCGCGGCGGGCCGGCAGGGCGTTCCGTTCACCACGGGAATCCTCGTCGGCATCGGTGAGGACTGGCGCGACCGTGCGGAGAGCCTGCTCGCAATTCGCGAGCTCCACGAGCGGCACGGCCACGTTCAGGAAGTGATAGTACAGAACGTCGTCCCGAACGAACGCTCCGACTTCCCCAAGCCGGATCTCGCGACGATGCGCCGCGTCGTCGCGATGGCGCGGGCGGCGCTTCCGCCGGGCGTCTCCGTGCAAGTCCCGCCGAACCTCTCGCCTGCGGCCGACCTCGTCGACTGCGGGATCGACGACCTGGGGGGCGTCTCACCGGTCACGGACGACTACATCAACCCCGAGTACGCGTGGCCGGATCTCGACGGGCTTCGCGCGGTGGCCGACGCCGGAGGGATGCCACTTCGCGAACGCCTTCCGACGCATCCCCGGTACCTCCCGGACGGCGTCCGGCCCGCCGGCGTCGAGCCGGCTCCGCCGCCGGCGGACCGCGACGGCTGGCTCCCGCCTGCGGTCCGTGACCGGATCCGCCGAGGCGACGTACACGGACGCCGGCTCCGCGGCGTCGCGCGCGGCGACGGACCGCTCGCGGTTCGCAGCGACTGAGCGGCATCGCCACACACCGAACATAAACAACCGCGGAGCCAGTAGCTTCTTTATATACTCTCCCGAACACTACGGTGATGGTACCACTCCAGTTCGGACTGACGGGATTGGCGGCAGCGATCGCCGGAATCCTCTTTACCGTGTTCCTGTTCGTCGCGGGCTTCCTGGCCGTGCTGTTGATCGGCAAGGTCGTCGCGATTCCCGCGGTCGAGCGGACGCTCCGCTCCCGCGAGTTCGACGAGGCCGTGTTGAGCCTCGGGTCGAGCGTCGCGAACGCGGTCGTCTGGGTCGCCGCGGTCGCGATCGGGTTCACGATCGCCGGCTACGGCGCGTTCCTCTCCGCGTTCGCCGTCTTCGGCGGCGCGCTCGCGCTCGCGGTCGGCTTCGCCGCCCAAGATCTGATCGGCAACTTCGTCGCCGGCGTGTTCATCCTGAAGGACAAGCCGTTCGAGGTCGGCGACTGGATCGAGTGGAACGGCAACAGCGGACGCGTCGAGGACATCGATCTCCGGGTCTCGCGGGTCCGAACGTTCGACAACGAGCGGATCACGGTGCCGAACGGCGACCTCGCGAACAACGCCGTCACGAACCCGGTCGCCTACGAGACGCTCCGGCAGAAGTTCGTCTTCGGTATCGGCTACGACGACGATATCGACCAGGCGACGGACATCATCGTCGAGAAGGCCGAGGACCACGACGAGATACTCGACGATCCCGCGCCGTCGGTCCGACTGACCGAGCTGGGTGATTCGGCGGTCGGGCTGCAGGCGCGGATCTGGATCGCCGATCCCGATCGCGGAGATTTCGTCCGGGTGCGGTCAGAGTACGTCACCGCGGTGAAAGAGGCGTTCGACGACGCCGGCATCGACATGCCGTACGTGCACCGACAGCTCACCGGCAGCGTCGAAGTCGTCGAAGCGGTCGCAGACGACGAGTAGGGCGGACCTTCCGGTGGCGAGTCACCGCCGACCGCCGTTTCGCCGCCGACGGAATCACTTTTCAGCCACCACTCGAAAGTACCACCCATGAATCTCACCGAGTGGCGGACGTATCTGGTGACGCAGTCGAACCGATCGGGCGGCCGCTACACCGAGGCGATCGTCGAGGCAGCGATCGACGGCGGCGTCGACGCCGTGCAGCTCCGCGAGAAGGGTCGATCGGCGCACGACAGATACGACCTCGGCCGGCGACTCAGAGAGGCCACGGCTGCGGCATCGGTACCGCTGATCGTCAACGACCGGATCGATCTCGCGGCGGCGATCGACGCAGACGGCGTCCACCTCGGGCAGTCGGATCTCCCGGTCGAGGTCGCCCGCGAGCGGCTCGGACCCGACGCCATCGTCGGCTGTTCGACGTCCACGGTCGCGGAGGCCGAGGCAGCGGAGGCGGCGGGTGCGGACTATCTTGGGGTCGGTGCGGTGTACGGTACGGTGTCGAAGGACGTTCCCGAACAGAAGGACGGGATCGGGACGGAACCGGTGGCGGCGATCGCGAATTCGGTCGAGATTCCCGTGTTCGGGATCGGCGGAATAACCGCCGACAACGCGAGGCCCGTGATCGAGGCGGGCGCGACCGGCACGGCGGTCATCTCCGCGATCACCGCCGCGGACGACCCAGCCGCCGCAACCGCGGCGCTCGGCGAGGTGATCGCCGATGCCCGGTGAACCGATCGACGCCGATCGCGTCCGCGCGACGGTGTCTGCCGTCCGAGCGTCGGCACCGCTCGTCCACCACCTCACCAACGAGGTGACGACGAGCGAGACGGCGAACGTCACGCTCCACTGGGGCGGTCTCCCCGTGATGGCCAACGCCCCGGCCGAGGCGGGCGACATGGCCGCCGGTGCCGACGCGGTCGTGATCAACACCGGCACGGCCTCCGTGACGGACGTCGACGCCATGATCGACGCCGGGACCCGCGCGAACGAGAACGGCGTCCCGGTCGTGCTCGATCCGGTCGGCTACGGCGCGACGCCGCACCGCGTCGAATCGGTCGCCCAACTCCTCGACGCGGTCGCGTTCGACGTGATCAAGGGCAACGTCGGCGAGATCCGCGGACTCGCGGGTGAGGAGGCGACCGTCAGAGGCGTCGAATCGGTCGGCGAGGGCGACGGAGCCGCCTCGGCGGCGCGGGCGCTCGCCGCGGAGACGGACGCGGTCGTCGTCGCGTCCGGGCCGACCGATATCGTCGCCGGCGACGCGACGACCGACGAGATCGCGGTCGGTCACGAGCGTATGGGATCATTCGTCGGGTCGGGCTGCATGCTCGCGAGCACGCTCGGGACGATGACCGCGGTGGCCGACGCGTCCGACTCGCCGGTCGACTCGACGCGAGAGGCCGCGCTCGTCGCCTGCACGGCCTACGGGCTCGCCGGCGAGCGAGCCGCCGCGTCGGATCCCGCCGGACCGGCGAGCTACCGGACGGCGTTCATGGACGCGGTCGCGTCGCTGGCGGACGATCCCATCGACGCCGACGTCGGATCTCGTCTGTCACGGGTGTGACGTGCTGACGGGCCACCGCGCCGGGCGTGGTGCGGTGATCGATAGCGGGGGCGAACAGGCGGTGCGAGGCGGGCAGACGGTCACGCCGGTCGTCTGCTCCGCGCGGGATCGCACCGCACACCCGCGTTCGCCCGCGCGGCGACTGGGGTTGGCACGGGCGGGCTGGCCGCGGCATCGGTGAAAACTAGCGGGTTGCGGCCTTCCACTCGCGCAGGCCGAGCCGGTCGCCGTCGAGGTCGTCGGCGGGGGCCTCGGTGGCGGCCCAGACGAAAAGCGGCGCGACGCTCTCGGGGTCGCGGGCGCGCTCTTTCCCGGTGAGGTCGGTTGCGACGAGCCCCGGGTCGACGACGCCGACCGTCGCGTCGAGGTCGGCCGCGAACCCGCGAGCGACCGCCTCGGCGGCGGCCTTCGAAACCGCGTACGCGCCCATGCCCGCGGTCGAATCGTGCGCCACTGACCCCGACGGGACGACGACTCTGGCGTCCGCTGCGAGGTGCGGGACCGCCTCTCTGATCGTCGCGAACACGCCGCGGGCGTTCGTCCGCATCGTGTCGTCGTAGTCGGCGTACGACAGGTCGGAAACCGGCTTCTCGCCCGGCGCGCCGTGGAGGACCGCCGCGTTCGCGAACACCACGTCGATCGGCCCCGCCTCGCGGGCGACCCGCTCGAAGAACCGTTCGAGGTCGAACTCGTCGCGGACGTCGACGCGAGCGCCCCAGGCGGTACCGCCGGGACCGTCCCCGCTCTCGCCGTCGGCGGCGTCGTCCGCGGTTCCGTCTCCCTCGGCGTTCCCGTTCAGCGCCGCGACGGTCCGATCGACCGCGTCGGCGTCGCGCCCGGAGACGGCGACGAACGCGCCCGCGTCGACGAACGCCTCGGCGACCGCCCGCCCGATCCCGCTCGTTGCGCCGGTGATCGCGACCGTCGTATCCATGTGGGCGTCGGTAGGAGCGTGGGCGACTTAGGCGTACTCACTCGCGCGGTGGAATCGATACCGGAGCCGATCCGCGACGCGCCCGTCTGGCCGGTCTTTATACTTCCTCCGAGCGTACGATCTGTCATGGACGTGGCCCCGGATATCGACGCCGTGGCCGGCGAGTCCGTCGTCGTGATCGGCGGCGGATTCGGCGGCCTCTCGACCGCGTGTTACCTCGCCGACGCCGGCGCGGACGTGACCCTCTTAGAGAAGAACGAACAGCTCGGCGGACGCGCGAGCCGACTCGAAGCCGACGGGTTCCGGTTCGACATGGGTCCGTCGTGGTACCTCATGCCCGATGTCTTCGAGCGCTTTTTCGGCCACTTCGGTCGCTCGCCGGAGGAGTTCTACGTGCTGGAGCGGCTCGACCCGCACTATCGAGTGTTCTGGAAGGACGGCGACCGAGTCGACGTGCTCCCGGACCGAGAGGCGAACAGGCAGCTGTTCGAGGAGTACGAGCCCGGCGCGGGCGAGGCGTTCGACGCGTACCTGGAGGAGGCGGAACGCACCTACGAGATCGGGATGGAACACTTCGTGTACGAGGACCGCCCGCGGCTGCGCGATTACGTCGACAAAGACGTGCTCCGGTACTCGTGGGGACTCTCGCTTCTGGGCAAGATGCAGGGGCACGTCGAGGGGTACTTCGATCACCCCAAGCTCCAGCAGCTGATGCAGTACACGCTCGTCTTCCTCGGTGGGTCGCCGCACAACACCCCGGCGCTGTACAACCTGATGAGCCACGTCGACTACAACATGGGCGTCTACTACCCGGAGGGCGGGATCGGCGCGGTCGTCGACGGGATAGTCGAGCTCGGCTCGGACCTCGGCGTGGAGTACGTCACCGACGCAGAGGTGACGGGGATCGAGGGCCGCCGGGGCGCGTTCGCGGTCGACACCGTCGACGGCGACCGACACCTCGCGGATCTGGTCGTCTCCGACGCCGACTACGCACACACCGAGCAGGAGATGCTCCCGAAACACAAACGACAGTACAGCGACGCGTACTGGGAGTCGCGGACGTATGCCCCCTCCGCGTTCCTGCTGTACCTCGGCGTCGAGGGGGACGTGCCCGAACTCGCGCACCACACGCTCGTGTTGCCGACGGACTGGGACGGGCACTTCGCGCAGATATTCGACGACCCGTCGTGGCCGGACGACCCCGCCTACTACCTCTGTGTGCCCTCGAAGACCGACGACACGGTCGCGCCCGACGGGCACAGCAACCTCTTCGCGCTGGTCCCCATCGCGCCGGGATTGGAGGACACCCCCGAGCTTCGCGAGGAGTACCGTGACCTCGTGTTAGACGACATCGCGGCGAACACCGACACCGACCTGCGCGACCGGATCGTCTTCGAGGAGATGTTCTGTGTCGACGACTTCGCCGACCGGTACAACAGCTATCAGGGGAGCGCGCTCGGGCTTGCACACACCCTGCGACAGACCTCGCTGCTCCGGCCGCCGCACCGTTCCGAGGCGGTCGACGGGCTCTACTTCACCGGCTCGACGACGACGCCGGGAATCGGTGTCCCGATGTGTCTCATCAGCGGGCAGCTGACGGCGGAGGAGCTGTCGAAGACGGTGACGCAGACCCCGTGAGCGACACGAAGATGCCACCGATCGCCGGAGACGGAGAGACGACCGAGCGGGCGACCGACCTCCTCCGGTACCTGCTGGTGTTGTCGCGGCCGCGCTTCTGGCTGTATCTCGCCGGTCCCGTCGCGGTCGGAGTCACCTACGGTATCGGCGACGTGAGCGGACTGTTCACTCCCACCACGGTCTCGCTCGCGGTCTACTTCCTCGTGCCCGCGAACGTCTACCTCTACGGCGTCAACGACGCATTCGACGCCGACATCGACGAACTGAATCCGAAGAAGGACGACCGCGAGGCGCGCTGGCGCGGGTCCCGCACCGTCGCGCTCGCGGTGGTCGCGGCGGGCGTCGTCGGCCTCGCGACGTTCGCGATCACCCCGCGAGTCGCGTGGCCGTACCTCGCGGGCTTCTTCGCGCTCGGCGCGGCCTACAGCGCGCCGCCGCTGCGGTTCAAGACCACGCCGCTCGCGGACTCCGTCTCGAACGGACTCTACGTCCTCCCCGGCGCGGCCGCGTACGCGACCGCCGCGGGGACGCACCCGCCGCTCGCGGCGCTCGTCGGCGCGTGGCTCTGGACGATGGGGATGCACACGTTCTCCGCCATCCCCGACATCGACCCGGACCGGGCCGCGGGGATCCGCACGACGGCGACCCTGTTGGGTGAGCGCCGGACGTACGCCTACTGTCTCGCCTGCTGGACCGTCGCCGCGGCCGCGTTCGCCGCCGTCGACTACCGGCTCGGTGCGCTGCTCGGCGTGTACCCGGCCTTCGTCGTCTGGGTTGCGGCGTCGTCGGTCGCCGTCGACCGCGCGTACTGGTGGTTCCCGGCGCTGAACACGGTGATAGGAACGCTGCTCGCGATGGGTGGGCTCTGGCGCGTCTATCCGATTTGGGAGGCGCTCGGATGACCGACGAGGGAGGTCCGGCCGCGACCGACGACGCCGCTCCCTCGTCGTCTGCCACCTCGCGGACCGACGCCGTCCGCGCTCGGCTTCCGGACACGCGGAAGGGGGCCGAACGCCGCCTCGACCGGCTCGTCCGGGAGAACCGATTCACCATCGCCGTGCTGTTCCCGCTCGTCGGCGCGGTCGCGCTCGTCGGCAGCGCCGAGGGATGGGTTCCCGACCCGCTGGCGTTCAACCCGTGGTTCGTGCTGTTCGGCGTGCTGGTGATGCGGTCGCCGCTCGCGGTCGGCGTGCTGCCGTCTATCGACCGTCGCGCGCTCGGCTGGGTCGGCGTCCTCGTCGCGTACACCTACGCGATCGAACTCGTCGGCATCGCGACAGGCTGGCCGTACGGGGGATTCGAGTACACCGTGAGCCTCGGGCCGATGCTCGGCGGCGTGCCGCTCGCGCTCCCCGTCTTTTTCATCCCGCTCGTGGTCAACGCGTACCTGCTCTGTCTGTTGTTGCTCGGCCCGCGGGCCGAGCACGGATGGCTCCGACTCGCGACCGTGATCGCCGCCGTCGTCGCGATGGACGTGGTCCTCGATCCGGGCGCGGTCGCGCTCGGCTTCTGGGACTTCGGCGGCGGCGCGTTCTTCGGCGTGCCTCTCTCGAACTACGCCGGCTGGGTGCTCTCCGCGACGGTCGCAGTCGTCACCCTCGACCGAGCGTTCGGCCTCGACGACCTCCGCGCCCGTCTGCGCGACTGCGAGTTCATGCTCGACGACATGGTGAGCTTCGTCATCCTCTGGGGCGGGATCAACCTGTTTTACGGGAACCTCGTCCCCGCCGCCGTCGCCGCCGCGTTCGGCGTCGGTCTCGTCCGCGCGGACCGCTTCGACGCCCGGCTTTTCCTCCCGCGGGCGTGAGCTGTCGCCCGATTCGGTCGGAGGCTCATCCCGCGTCGTCGGCCGCCGTCACTCGAAACCGCTTATATACCGTCCGCTCGTCGATCGATCCATGAACGTTCGCGCGGCCGCCGTCCCCCCGACGGCGGCGGAGGCAGCGAGATGAGCCACCTCGCCATCGAGTACGGATCACACGACCGGGTCAGAGAGATAATCGATCGCCTGACCTACTGCACGGAGCACGTCAGCCGGTCGTTCGACGGCTGGGACGAGCCGCACGCCAAGGGTCCCGGACTGTACTTCGCCGTCGTCGCGGACCGCGAGTACGGCGCGTACGCCGACGCGATGGGCGACAACCGCTGGCCCCGAGGCGGCTGTCGGTCCGTCTTCGAGGAGGACGAGTTCGTCGAGGCGGCGGAGGCCGTGAGTCTCGAACAGGACGGCGGTATCGTCGTCGCCGCCGACGGCGAGATCGAGTCGCAGATGGTGCGGTTCCGCGATCTGGGAACTCGGAGCGGTGAGTCCGACCTCGTCGACGACGTGAGCTACGAGCCGTGGATGGGATCCAGACACATGAGCGCGATCGAGACCTCGGTCCGGCCGGAGGTCGTCGCGACGGTCACGCTGAGCGAGGAGACGGGGCGCGTGAGCATCTTCCGCGACGGCGACGCGGAATCGATGGAACGCGACGAACTGGGCGGACCGTGGCGTGTCGACTAGACGAGGCTCTCTTCGGCCGAGCGCCGGGCGGGTCTCCGCTCCGGCCCGCCGCCGACCTCGGCGAAAACGCACGCTTACGACGGGGTTTTACCGCCGGGTTTCCTACCGTGACATATGATGACACAGATCGGGTCTGGGCGGCCGATTCCAGACATCGTCCCCGCCTCCGGCGGTAGCGCCAACAGGCTTATTCCCGAACCGGGTGCAGTTACGGGTATCTCCCGCGAGGAAGCATGAACGAAGTTCAACTCGAAGTGGCGAAGGCGTACCCGAACGACTCGGGCCGCGGTATCGCCCGACTCGACCCCGACACGCTGTTGCATCTGAAGCTCTCGCCCGGCGACATCATCGAGATCGAGGGCGCGGAGACGACCGCCGCGAAGGTGTGGCGCGCGGACCGACAGGACTGGAACACCGACACGGTCCGCGTCGACGGCTTCACGCGCCAGAACGCCGACGTGGGCATCGGCGAGCGCGTCACGATCCGGAAGGCGGAGGCCGAGAAGGCCGACAAGCTCGTCTTGGCCCCGCCGGAGGAGGCGTCGGTCCAGTTCGGCTCCGACGCCGCCGGCATGGTGAAGCGGCAGATCCTCAAGCGGCCGGTCGTCGAGCGCGACATCGTCCCCGTGATGTCCTCGACGAACCACCCGTTCATGCGGTCGCCGGGACAGGCGATTCCGCTCATCGCGGTCGAGACGGAGCCCGAGGGCGTCTGTCTCATCACCGAGGACACCGAGGTCGAACTGCGCGAGGAGCCGATCTCCGGGTTCGAGAAGACCGGCGGCGGGATCACCTACGAGGACATCGGGGGACTCCAGTCGGAGATCCAACGGGTCCGCGAGATGGTCGAGCTGCCGATGAAACACCCGCAGATCTTCTCGAAGCTCGGGATCGAGCCGCCGCAGGGCGTCCTCCTGCACGGGCCGCCGGGCACGGGGAAGACCTTGCTCGCGAAGGCGGTCGCCAACGAGACGTCGGCGTCGTTCTTCTCCATCGCCGGCCCCGAGATCATCTCGAAGTACTACGGCGAGTCCGAACAGCAGCTCCGCGAGATCTTCGAGGACGCCAAAGAAGAGAGCCCCAGCATCATCTTCATCGACGAGCTCGACTCGATCGCGCCCAAACGCGAGGACGTCACCGGCGAGGTCGAGCGCCGCGTCGTCGCCCAGCTCCTGACGATGATGGACGGGCTGGAGACGCGCGGACAGGTGATCGTCATCGGCGCGACGAACCGCGTCGACAGCGTCGATCCGGCGCTCCGCCGACCGGGCCGGTTCGACCGCGAGATCGAGATCGGCGTCCCCGACGAGGTGGGCCGCAAGGAGATCCTCCAGATCCACACCCGCGGGATGCCGCTTTCCGACGACGTGAGCTTAGATCATCTCGCCGACGAGACGCACGGTTTCGTCGGTGCCGACATCGAGAGTCTCACGAAGGAGGCGGCGATGAAGGCGCTGCGCCGGTACCTCCCCGAGATCGACTTAGACGAAGAGGAGGTGCCGCCGAGCCTGATAGATCGGATGATCGTCAAACGCGACGACTTCTCCGGCGCGTTGAACGAGGTCGAACCCTCGGCGATGCGCGAGGTACTCGTCGAGCTTCCGAAGATCTCGTGGGACAACGTCGGCGGGCTCTCCGAGGCCAAACAGCAGGTGAAAGAGTCGGTGGAGTGGCCGCTCTCCTCCCCGGAGAAGTTCGATCGGATGGGCGTTGACGCGCCGAAGGGCGTCTTGCTGTACGGTCCGCCCGGCACCGGCAAGACGCTGATGGCGAAGGCGGTCGCCAACGAGACGAACGCGAACTTCATCTCGGTTCGCGGCCCGCAGCTGCTCTCGAAGTGGGTCGGCGAGTCGGAGAAGGCGATCAGACAGACCTTCCGCAAGGCCCGGCAGGTGAGCCCGACGATCATCTTCTTCGACGAGCTCGACAGCCTCGCGCCCTCGCGCGGACAGGAGATGGGCAACAACGTCTCAGAGCGCGTCGTCAACCAGCTGCTGACGGAACTCGACGGGCTCGAAGACATGGGCGACGTGATGGTGATCGGCGCGACCAACCGCCCCGACATGATCGACCCCGCGCTCCTCCGGTCCGGTCGGTTCGACCGCCTCGTGATGATCGGGCAGCCCGACCAGGGGGGCCGCGAGCAGATCCTCGACATCCACACCGAGAACACGCCGCTCGCGCCCGACGTGAGCCTCCGCGAGATAGCCGAGATCACGGACGGCTACGTCGGCTCGGACCTGGAGGGGATCGCCCGCGAGGCCGCCATCGAAGCGCTTCGCGACGACGACGACGCCGAGGAAGTTGAGATGAAGCACTTCCGGCGTGCGATGGAGTCGGTCCGCCCCACGATCAACGAGGACATCCTCGCGTACTACGAGGAAGTCGAACAGCAGTTCAAGGGCGGTGGCGGCGAGTCGCTTCGCGACACCGGCGGCCGGATCGGCTTCCAGTAGCGCCCCGTCCCGCGCGGTGGACTTTCGCGCGCTCGATCGCGACCGTCGCTCCGCCTGCGGAATCGGCAGCGCCGTGCTCGCCGAACGTCTCTACTCGTCGTCCGTGTCACACACGCCGAGCGGGAGCGCTTCCGTCGCCGCGTCGTCGGCGTCGAGCCCCTCGTAGGCGTCGTCGATGAGTCTGGCGAGCTGGGCTTCCGGAGTCACGCCGCGGGCGGCGGCGAGCGCCGTGAGCCGCTCGTACTGCTCGGACGGGACGGACACCGTACCATCGTTCATACGCGAACTCGATGTCGGAGCTACAAAAGCGTTGTTCGCCCCGGCCCGCGCCGGTTGGCGGCTCTCCGACCGGCTACCGGCCGAGGTCGGCGTGTGCCGACGACAGGTGTCGCGAACCGAGCGCCGCGAGCAGCGAGAGCTCGCCGGCGAGCGCACAGACCGCGATCGCCTCCGCGAGCGCGTCGCCGTTGCTCCCGGCCGGATCGCCGCCGCCGCGCACCCCCAGGATATCCAGCCCGGCCGCCTGCGTCGGGAGCGTCGTGCCGCCGCCGACGGTCCCCACTTCGAGGCTCGCTATCGACACCGACGCGTAGAGGTCGCCGTCAGCCGTCGTCTCGGCGGTGGTGATCGCGTTCGCGCCCTCGACGACCTGCGCCTCGTCTTGGCCCGTCGCGAGGAACATCGCCGCCACCGCGTTGGCGACGTGGGCGTTGAAGCCGAGCGAGCCGGCCTTCGCGGACCCGACGAGGTTCTTTCGCGTGTTGATCTCCGCGATGGCCTCCGGGGTCGTGTGAAGCCGCTCCTCGACGATCTCGCGGGGAACTTCGACGTCGGCCGTGACGGAGCGTCCGCGCCCCTCGACGGCGTTGATCGCGGCGGGCTTTTTGTCCGAACAGAGGTTCCCGGAGAGCGCGACGAGCGACGCGTCGGTCTCGTCTTCGATCCGATCGCAGGCCTCGCGCGTCGCGATGGTTGCCATGTTCATTCCCATCGCGTCTTTCGTGTCGTAGCGGAACCGGCAGAAGACGTTGTTTCCGACGACGTACGAGGTCACGTCGAGGAGTTCACCGTGGCTCGTCGTCGATTCGGCCGCCTCGCGGAGGGTGTCCTCGCTGTCGCGGACCCACTCGACGAGCGCCTCGGCCTCGGCGACATCGCGGACTCGGAACACCGGTGCGCGCGTCATTCCGCTTTTCGTCACGCGGGCGGTCGCGCCGCCGGCGTCGGTGACGACGGAGCACCCGCGGTTGATCGAAGCGACCAGGGCTCCTTCGGTCGTCGCGAGCGGGAGGTACCGTTCACCGGAGAGCGCGCCGCCGTCGATCGAGACCGGGCCGGCGACCCCCATCGGCACCTGCACCGCCCCGACCATGTTCTCGATGTTCGATCCGTGTGCGTCCGCCGCGTCGAAGGCGTACTCGCCGAGCGCGTCGATGTCGGCATCGGTCGCCTCGGCGACCAGCCGCCGGCGGGCGGCCGCGGCGGTGTCGGCGTCGGCGTACTCTTCGATCTCGTGGAAGCGCACGTCGCCGTCGCGGACGCGGTCCGCGAGCGACTCCGGCGAAGGGTCCGTCATGACCGACTCTCCTCGCGGCGCGTGCTAATGGTTATCGGTTCGTCGGGTGTCGTGGCCGCGCGTCCTACCGGCTCACGAACTCGGAGAGGCGTTCTCGGATCGAGTCGCCGCCGAGCTTGAGGTAGTAGGCGTCGCCGCCGTCCTCGTAGTAGTTGTCTATCCGGCGCACGATCTCGAAGCCGAGGTGCTCGTAGAAGCCGAGCGCGGTGTCGTTCGTCGTGCGGGCGTGACAGGTGACGGACCGGTGTTCCGCGGCGATGTCGGCGATGAGGCGTTCCGCGTGACCCTGTCCGCGGTAGTCCGGATTGACCGCAAGAAAGAGCACGTAGCCGTCGCGGCGGACGGAGGCGAACGCGACGAGCGTGTTCGTCTCGGCGAGGAGGTGCGTCGTCGACCGGCGGTAGGCGTCGATGAAGAACCCTCGACGCTGTCGCAGAACGTCCTCGTCGGCGCGGATCCGTTCTTTGAGGTCCCACGCGGCCGACGCGTACTCGGCCTCGCCGGGCGGATCCGTCCGTTTCTCCACGGTGACGCTCACTGAACGCATCTAACAGTCCTGTGGGATATAACTCCACCGCCACCGGGGAGGCTCGCACCTCGCGACGGCCGGCGTCCGCGACAGAACTGTTTTGTCGCGGTCGATCGTGGGGACGCATATGTTCGAGGAGACGACGCCGGGGCGGAAGCGGCTCCGACGGGCCTTCGTGACCGGGGTCGCCGTGATCGTGCCGGCGGTGATCACGCTCGCCGTGTTGGGGTTCGTCTTCAACGCCATCTACAACTATCTCGACGCCTTCTCCTCCGCGGTCGTGCCGCTCTCCTCGCGAGTCTCGGTCCCGGTTTTCGGATCGATCTCCCGACAGCTCGTCGTCGAGGTCGCGACGCCGTTCGTCTTCGTCGCCTCGCTCCTCGTCCTCGGGATCGCCGTCGAGTCGACTCGGTACGGCGAGCGGGCCGTCGAATACACTCACTACGCGATCGAGCGGGTCCCCGGCGTCGGGTCGGTGTACCGCGGGTTCAGACAGATGAGCGACGCGATGCTCGAATCCGACGAGGGGAACTTCCGCGAGGTGGTCTTAGTGGAGTTTCCGACCGAGGGAACGTACACGCTCGCGTTCGTCACGAGCGCCACGCCCGAGGCCGTCACGAGCCCGATCGGAACCGACGAGATGCGGACGCTTTTCATGCCGATGGCCCCGAACCCGGTCATGGGCGGTCACGTCGTCTTCGTGCCCGAAGACCGGATCGTCGAGGTGGACCTGAGCGTCGAACAGGGACTGCGAGCCGTGGTGACGAGCGGCGTCGCGCTGGAGGGCGCGGCCGAGGGCGTCGACGGCGTCTCGACCGAGGGACTTCACGCGACCGACACGACGACCCACCTCCGGGACGGTCTCGATTCGGACTGGGAGATGGCGACGGCCGCAGACGACGCGGCGTCGACCGAGGACGAACCCGCCGATTCGGCCGTCGCTGACGGGCCAGAGCCGGACAGCGACGACGGCGCAGAGACGGACAGCGACGACACGACCGATCGCGGGGACGCGTCAGGAGGCTCCGTCCGATGACGTACACCTTACGTGATCACACTGCAGATGTCGCCGTCGAGGCGACCGGAGAGACGCTCTCGGCGCTGTTTGCGGCCGTCGCTGACGGACTCACGGCCGCGAGCTGTGAGTCGGTTCCGACGACGGGCGACCGGTTCGAGTTCACCGTCCGAGCCGAGCGGCCCGAGGCGCTGTTGTTCGATTACCTCGACCAGCTGATCTACGAGCGAGACGTGCGGGCCGTGTTGCCGGCCGACCACCGGTGTTCGGTCTCCGGCCCTCGAACGGCGGAGGCCGGCACGACGAGGGCCGGCACGGCGGCGGTCGAGGGAACCGACGGCCGCGATGACGAGACGTGGGCGGTCGACGCCGCTGCCCGCGGGGTCCCCCTCGACGACGTGGCGGCCCGCGAGATCAAGGCGGTCACCTACTCCGAGATGACGCTCGAACGACGCGACGGTGAGTGGTACGCGTACGTCGTCTTCGACGTCTGACGGGATCTCCGACGCCACGGACGCCGCTTCGCTCGACAATCGGCTCGCAGACCCGCGGCGTGCGCCGAGCGGCTCCGGAGCCGAGAGGGCGGTGCAGTCTCCCAGTCCCGCGGACGACTGAGCGACCCTCCTCGCTCTCGGCGTGACGACCGCCCGCGGGACGTAACGCTATTGCCCCGTCCCGGCGAACGCCAGCGTATGACCACTCGCGATATCAACGGGATCCGACTGGAGAAGGTGCGCGAGCACGTCTGGGAGATCCCGCGCGAGGACGACATGAACGTCCCCGCCCGCGTCCTCGCCAGCGAGGCGCTCTTAGAGGAGATCGGCGAAGACGACACCCTCGAACAGCTGCGGAACGCCACGCACCTCCCGGGGATGGCCGAGCCGGCGCTCTGTATGCCGGACGGCCACCAGGGGTACGGGTTCCCGGTCGGCGGCGTCGGCGCGATCGACGCTCGGACCGGCTGTATCTCGCCCGGCGCGGTCGGCTACGACATCAACTGCGGCGTCCGGATGGTGCGGACGAATCTCACGTACGACGACCTCCGCGGACGCGAGGCGGAGCTCGTCGACGCCCTATTCGAGGCGATCCCCTCCGGGCTCGGCGGTGGCGGCGTGGTAAACGGCACCGCGGACGCCATCGACGGGGCCTTAGAGCGCGGCGTCGAGTGGGCGGTCGACGAGGGGTACGGGATCGAAAGCGACCTCGCGCGCTGTGAGGACGAGGGACGACGCCCGGACGCCCGCCCCGAATACGTCACGCAGAAGGCGAAAGACCGCGGCCGCAACCAGCTCGGCTCGCTCGGCTCCGGAAACCACTTCCTCGAAGTGCAGCGCGTCACGGACGTGTTCCGCGAGGACGTCGCCGAGGCGTACGGGCTCGAAGAAGACGGGATCGTCGTCCTGATCCACTGCGGGAGCCGCGGGCTCGGACACCAGACCTGCAACGACTACCTCCGCCGGATCGAAAAGGAACACGCAGACCTCCTCGATGAGCTTCCGGACAAGGAACTCGCCGCCGCGCCCGCCGGCTCCGAACTTGCCGAGGAGTACTACGGCGCGATGGGCGCGTGCATCAACTTCGCGTGGGTGAACCGACAGCTCATCACCCATCAGGCCCGCGAGACGTTCGGCGAGGTGTTCGACGCCGACCCAATCGACGACCTCGGGATGGAGCTCCTGTACGACGTGGCACACAACATCGCGAAAAAAGAGACCCACGAGGTCGGCGTCGACGCCGACGGGCAGCCCGCGGTCGGCGACGCGGCAGTCGACCGCGCGGAGCGCGAACTGTACGTCCACCGGAAGGGCGCGACGCGGGCGTTCCCCGCCGGCAACGAGGACGTGCCCGCGGCGTACCGCGACGTCGGTCAGCCCGTCATCATCCCCGGGAGCATGGGCGCGGGATCGTACGTGCTCCGTGGCGGCGACCGGTCGATGGCGGTCTCGTTCGGATCGACCGCCCACGGCGCGGGCCGTCTGATGAGCCGGACGCAGGCGAAACAGGAGTTCTGGGGCGGCGACGTCCAGTCGGATCTCGAAGCCGACCAGCAGATATACGTGAAAGCGCAGTCAGGGGCGACGATCGCCGAGGAGGCACCGGGCGTCTACAAGGACATCGACGAGGTGATCCGCGTCAGCGACGATCTCGGGATCGGCGACAAGGTGGCGCGGACGTTCCCCGTCTGCAACATCAAGGGGTGAGCACGAAGGCGGCGTCCGCGGAGTCAGTTCGCCCGCGCGGCCGAGGCCCACCTATCGCTCGCGCCACCTATCGCTCGCGTTTGGCCGCTCGCCCGAGGTGCGCCTCGACCGCCTCGACCTTGCGGTCGGCGCGCTCGTCGCTCGTTCGCTTGTCGTCCACCTTCAACACCGTGGAGACGCGGTCGCCGTCGACGGCGTCGTGCGCCGCCGCTGCGGCCGCGAACAGCGTGTCGGCGTCGTCGGCCTCGATCACCGTCCCCATCGGATTCGTCTCGTAGCTCACGTCGAACCCGTCGAGTGCGGAGACGGCCTTCGCGACCTCCTCGGACATGCTCTCTTCGATCACCGGCGCGACGCTCAACAGCGCGATGACGGTCATACGCGGCGCTCCGTGTCGCTATCACTTAAAACACGCCGCGGAGGAACGACAGCTGATGGCCGATCGCGGGCTCGAAGTCGTCGCCGAGCGCGGAGAAGTGGTCGGCGGGCATCGAAACGACGGTCCCGCGAGAGAGTGTCTCGCCCGCGTCCGCGACCGTCTCGCTCTCGACTATCGGGTCGTCGGTGCCGGTCACGAGGAGTGTCGGCGCGTGGATCTCGGCGAGCCGTTCGACCGGCCGATAGCGCGCGACGCAGAGCAGCGACCGCGCCGCCGTCTCGTTTCGCCACTCCGAGTCGCGGTCGACCAGATCGAGGTACCCCCGCTTCGTTCCGGGCTCCGTGATCGCCGCGAGGTCGGCGGCGTCGCCGACGATCGGGACCGTGCGCCCTCGCCCGAATCGGGTTCCGATCAGGTCGCGGACGCCGGCGACGCCCGCGCGAAGCAGGTATCGCGCGCCGCGTCGTCGAGCGATCGCGCGTCCGTCGAGCATCGGTGCGACCCCGATCACGGCGTCGACGTCGGTGCGATCGGCGGCGAGCGTGAGGGCGTGTGCGGCCGACAGCGACGCGCCCCAGAGGATCAGCTCCCGGCCGACGGCGTCGACTCGGCGCGCCCGATCGATCGCCGCCGCGTAGTCGGCGCGCTGTGCCGCAGGCGAGACTACCTGCGAGTCTCCGTCGGACGCGCCGAACCCGCGGTAATCGAAACACAGCGCGGCGTAGCCGGCGTCCGCGAACCGCTCCGCGACCGCGGGATAGCCGAAGCTCCGCTCTGCGCCTAGCCCCGGTGCCAGCACGACGACGGGCGGATCTTCCGGGTCGCCGGCGGGGAGATACAGCGTGCCCCGACACGTCTCCCCGTCGACGTCGAAGGCGACCTCGCGGGTGGCGAACCGCTCTCGCGGCGGCCGCTGGAGTCGTCGCTGCGCGCGGTTGATCGGGTTTCGGCGCGTCACTGTCCGTCCCCCCGCCCGGCCTCTGCCGGTTCGTGCTCGCCGTTGCCGTCCGCGTGCGTCAACGTCTCCAGCACCCGCGTCGAAAACTCGGTCTCCGATATCTCGTACGCGATGAGCGCGTCGAACCACGCGGCCTCGGCGCGCCACGTGCCGAGGACGTCACCGGGCGAGCGGATCACGGTGCCATCGACCGTGACGGGGTCCCACGCGTCGGCCTCCGCGCGATCGATGAGCGCGTTGAGCGCCCGGCCGATCTCCCCGTGGTGGATCTCGCGGCCGGGAAACGCCGTCATGTACGTCAACTCCAGCGGGTCGCTCCCGTCGATGCGCTCGACGTTGATCCCGTAGCTCCGGAGCGCGGACTCCACCTCGTCCGGGTCGTCGTCGGTCATACAGGACCGTCGGCCGGCCGGGATAAATCGGTACCGGCGTGGACGCGGCGAAGAGCAAAATGCGGGGTCGGCCGACTGAAAGCCGCGGACGGGGAAGCCGCCGAGAGGCGGCTATCGATTCTGTCAGAGGCACACGATTTCCCGTGCGGCCAACCGAAGATTCTTTTCGAAAATACATAAACTCTCTGGCGAATTATCAGAATCTGATCGGCCGTTGTCGTGCCTCCTCGTGTCGCCCGGTTGCCCTCCGTCGCGGTCACCATTTATCACGATCGCGGAACAGGATCCGATATGCTCCCGAGGGTGACCAAAGCGCTGGCGCGTTCGACAGATGTCACTGGCACCCTCGTGGTCGGTGGACTATTGACACTCTCGACGTGGATCGCCCTTCCGATCTGGGCCGCCGCGACGCTTACCACCCCGCCGGTGGCCGTGGCCGGCCCGCTCGTGCTCACGCCGGCACTCGTGGTTCGCGGCTACTTCGTTCGGATCCTCGCCGACGGGATCGAGAACGGCAACGCCGACGGTGCTGCGTCGTTCGTCGCGTGGAACGACCTCTACCGCGACGGCGTCAGGTCGGTACTGGTGAGCGCGGTCCTCCTCGCGCCGCTCGCCGTGCTGCTCGCGACGGCCGCGGTCGCGACCGTCGTCCTGCGGTCCCTGTCCACCGATCTCCGACCGCTCACCGCCGCGATCGAGGGCGCACTCGGGCCGAGCGGGACCGCCGCGGTCGCCGCGACCGCGGTCGGGCTCCTCGGCGTTCTCACCGCTGCGTACCTGCTCGCGTACGCGTACGTCAAACCGGCCGCACTCGCCGCGTTCGCCGCCTCCGGCCGACTCCGGGGCGGCCTTCGCCCGAGCCGGATCGTCCGCGTCGCCGGGTCGAGTCGCTACGCGGCGGCGTGGGTCGTCGCGGCAGCGACGCTCGTCGCCGGATACGCGCTCGCCGGTCCCCTCGTCCTGATCGCGATCGGCAGCGTGGTCGTCTTCGCCGTCCGGGCGATCGCCCACGGCGTGTACGGCCGCGGCGCGCGAGACGCACTGTCGGGACCCGCGGCCGAGCCCTCCGGTGTCACGCGCGTCGGTACCGGTGACGACTCTCGATCTTCTCCCGCAGTCGCCGCGCGCGGCGCACTCGCAGGCACCGGGGCAAACGACCGACCGACCCGGTCGCTGGGCGACGGCGGCTCGCGGCCGCACCGAATCGAGGCCTCCCCCGCCGTCCAGTCCGGGCGGACCGTCCCGCTCCGCCGCAGCGAAACCGACGACAGGCCGGGCGATCTACGAGACGAGAGCGAGGCGGACAGTGAGGGTGGGGCGGACAGCGAGAGCGAGGCGGACGGCGGCGGCTTCGAGTGGGTCGCTGCGGACCGTCTGAGCGGTGGCAAAGACAAGAGTTGATACGAGCCCGGGCGAACGGCCGGCCATGCGAATCTCCGATCGGGGCTACGGCGAGGAGGGGCGCGAGCGGCTCACCCTCGTCCCCGAGAACGTCGACGACCTCTGGCATCTGGCACACGTCCTAGAGCCCGGCGACCACGTCGAGGGCGACACCACCCGCCGGATCCAGCGGAACGACGACCAGATGCG
>Ga0102935_1000182_pt1 | contig 21086 bp, 24 predicted proteins | sample SalPonR2_A_D2_MG_FD_78508 | JGI IMG/M metagenome (GOLD analysis project Ga0102935, IMG submission 78508) | Salt pond soil microbial communities from South San Francisco under conditions of wetland restoration - Salt Pond MetaG R2_A_D2_MG | ecosystem: Environmental > Aquatic > Marine > Intertidal... | reverse complement strand
GGCCGTCGTCGCCGCCGGACGGGAGGGGGCGCTCCCGACGGTGGTCGCCGGCCTCGTCGACACGCCGGTGATCGGCCTGCCCGTCTCCACCGGCTACGGCCACGGCGGCGAGGGGGAGTCGGCGCTCGCCAGCATGCTCCAGTCGTGTACCGTTCTCTCGACGGTCAACATCGACGACGGCTTCACCGCGGGGGCACAGGCCGGCCTGATCGCGCGAGCGGTCGCCGGCGCCCGCGACGCGTGACTCCGTCGGCTGTCTGCCGATCGGGGTCGTCGTCACTTCGGGGCGGCAACTATCGTCAAACGGTTACTGTCGACGCCACGAGGACCGACCGTTCCGTCGTTCGTGCGCGTATTTTTGGACGTTCGTGAACCGCTCACGCACGCGCGCGACGCCCATTTAGGTGTGTGTACCGTACACGAACTTGCCGGCCACCGGTGGTAGCCGGTTTCAATCATGGCACGCTGCGATCACTGCGGGTCACACGTCTCGGAGCGCTTCGCGCGGGTGTTCGCCGACGCCAGTGGGCGAATCCTCGCCTGTCCAAGCTGCTCGGCCAACGCCGGTATCGCGGAGGAGTCGAGACGCCGGACCCCAAACGCGTAACCACTGTAGCGACGTTCGACCACCACGCGAAGCCACCTTCTACGCACGAAACCGTTCGTGCCCGCTCGGCGTCAGCCTCCGATCGATCCCCGACTACAGTCGGCGGGGTGACCGGCTGACGTTCCGATACGGATCGTCGTCAGTCCCGGAAGGTTGCCCGCAACGCACCGACACTGGTACGACTCGCTCGACGTGGACCTCCTCGACGCCGACGACAACCACTATACCGACGCCGACCCGTCACGGACGCGTGCACTACGTCTACGTCCTCGAATGTGCCGACGGCACCTACTATACGGGCTACACGACGGACGTGGAGCGCCGCGTCGCCGAACACGACGCGGGCGAGGGGGCGAAATACACCCGCGGCCGGACGCCGGTCGAACTCGTCCACGTCGAGGAGTACGAGACACGTTCGGCGGCGATGAGCCGCGAGCACGGGATTAAGTCGCTGTCGCGGCGACAAAAAGAACGGCTGGTCGACGGCGCTACACGCGATTGATCTGGCGCACCTCGGCCGAATCACACCTCGAACATCTCGGGTCGTCGACGGCCGGATCGACCCGAAACGTCGCCGCACACTCGTCACACCGGTAGACGATCCGTTCCTCCGCCGTGAACATCCCTTTCAGGGTCTCTACGAGTGACATCGTTCCCCCCGATCGGGGGTACCGTGTTACCGTATAACACACTTTCGCCCGCTCCGCGGAAGTGGACGAGCGTTCACCATCCCGACGAAGTCGGTCGATCGGGCGTGGTCGCCGGTCTCCCGTGCCCGCTCGACGCCCACCTTTTTCTCGCCCGACGGGGATGGGGCCGTATGGACGCCATCTCCTTCGGCACCGACGGGTGGCGCGCCCGTCTCGACACCTTCACCGACGAGCGGGTGCGCGTGGTCGGACAGGCCGTCGCGGACTACCTCACCGACGCCGGCCACGACGCCCCCGTCGCCGTCGGGTACGACGCGCGGGCCACCTCCGAGGGCTTCGCCGAGTCGCTGGCGGACGTGCTCGCGGCCAACGGTTTCGACGCCCTCCTCCCCGAGCGGGACTGCCCGACGCCGCTGGTCGCGTGGGCCGTCGTCGACCGCGACCTCTCGGGTGCGCTGATGGTCACCGCCTCTCACAACCCGCCCGAGTACAACGGCGTGAAGTTCATCCCCGAAAACGGCGCACCGGCCCTCCCCGAGGTGACCGACGCCATCGAGGACCGCCTCGCCGAACCGCGCGCCGACGGCCCCCGCGGCACCGTCGACCGAGCCGACTTCGTCGCCGCACACGCCGAACAGATCCGGGAACTGGTCGCCCCCGACTGCGAGGGGCTGACCGTCGTCTACGACGCCATGCACGGGAGCGGCCGGGGCGTCACCGACGCCGTCCTCGAATCGGCGGGCGCGACGGTGATACGGCGACGGTGCGATCGGGACACGTCGTTCGGCGGAACGCCGCCCGAACCGAGCGCCGAGCATCTCGTCGGCCTCGTCGACGCCGTGGCCGACCACGACGCCGACTTGGGTATCGCGAACGACGGCGACGCCGACCGCCTCGCCCTCGTCACGCCCGACCGGGGGTATCTCGACGAGAACCTCTTTTTCGCCGCGATGTACGATGCCCTCCTCGACGACGACTCGGGGCCGGCGGTGCGGACCGTCCCCACGACGTTCCTGATCGACCGTATCGCCGACGCCCACGGCGAGGACGTGGTCGAGACGCCCGTCGGGTTCAAGTGGGTCGCCGAGGCGATGATCGAGCACGACGCGCTGATCGGCGGCGAGGAGTCCGGGGGTTTCTCCATCCGCGGCCACGTCCCCGAGAAAGACGGGGTGTTGATGGCGGCGCTCGCGGCCGACGCCGCCGCCGACGAGTCGCTCGACGCCCGGGTCGACCGCCTGCTCGACACCTACGGCGACATCGTCGCCGACAAGGTGAGCGTCGACTGCCCGGACGACCGCAAGGCCGCAGTGATCGACGCCCTCGGCGACGCCATCCCCGACCGCGTCGCGGGCGAGGCGGTCGAGAACGTCGTCACGCTCGACGGCTTCAAACTCCTCTTGACCGACGGCTCGTGGCTCCTCGTGCGCCCCAGCGGAACCGAACCGAAGATGCGGGTGTACGCCGAAGCCGGGAGCCGTGACCGGGTCGACGACCTGCTCGACGCCGGCCGGGACCTGGTCGCGGGCCACCTCTAGGCCGCAGTCGAAGCGTCCATAGTGCTCCGGGTCCTGCCGTCGACTATGCGCGCTCCACGCGGCGACGCCGCGGAGGTGGTCCCGTGAGCGAAGCCTACGACCCGCTGTCGCGGATGCGCCGCCTCCTCCTCGCGGAGACGCGGGCGATCCGGTGGTGGAGCCTCGTCGTCGCCGCCGAAATCGCCCTCGTGACGGCGTACATCGCCGTCACGGGCGTCATCGTCACCGAACCACGCTACGTCGTCTACCCGTTCGTCTGGATCAACGTCGGTCTGTGGGCGATGGTTCGGACCGGCCTCCCGAGCGTCGACGGCCGCAAGCGCTGGCTCGCGCGAGCCCTCGCCGCCGGCTACTTCCTCCTGCTCGCGTGGGCCGGCGGCATCCTCCTCCTCGGCATTCCGGCCCCCCTCCCGGGCGGCGCCGTCTCGTCGATTCACTGGAACATCCCCGGCTGGGGACCGTCGGTCGTCTACGGCACGCCGAGGGTTCGCCTCGCGGTCGTCCCGTTCAAATTCGTCGGCTACGTCGCCATGACCTACCTCGTCTACGCCCGCCTGCTCGACGCGACGCGGGCGGTGCTCTCCGGCGTCCTCGGTCTGGTCTCCTGTGTCGGCTGTACGTTCTCCATTCTCCTCCCCCTGCTCGGCGCCACCACCCTCTTCGGGTCGACGCTGACGGGGCTGTCCTGGGATCTCTCGACAGTCGTCTTTCTCCTCACCGTTGCGCTCCTCTACTGGGCGGACGAGGTGGGTGTCGCCGTCTCGCGGCGGCTACCCCTCTAACCGGCCACGGAGGCGGCCGTCGCCGACCGCTTCGACGTCGAACCCCAGTGACTCGTAGAACGGCCGCACGTCGGGGTCGAATTCGGCGACGAGACGATCCCGAGCCTCCAGCGCGGCCCGGACGAGGGCGCTCCCCACGCCCCGGTCGCGGTGGCGTCGGCGGGTCGCCACCGCCGTCACGCGGTCGCCGTCGCGAACCAGGGCGCCGACCGGGCGGTCGGCTATCGTCGCCACCAGCACCGCCCCCGCTTCGATGCGCTCGCGCACCCGGTCGGCGTCGGTTTCGAGCATCGCGCCGTCGAGGATCCGTAGCACGTCGAGGTGGTCGGCGGCGTCGGCGCGGCGAACCCGGATCGCCCGCTCGTCGAGCGCACCCCCCTTCACCAGGCGGAGGACGCGCACCCGGTCGGCGTCGACCGGTCGATCCTCCGGCACCGGCCGGTCGTCGACGAGGACGGTCGCCTCGTGGGGGCTGAAATCGAGGGCGACGAGCAGGTCGCCGTAGGTTGCGTCGGCGTCGAGGGTGAGCTCCCGCGCTCCCTCGCCGACCACCTCGGCGCGAACCGTGGGCATGGCTGGAGGGAGTCGGCGGACGCCCCTGAACCTTCCGTCGCGCCGCGCGAGTTTTTGACACGCAGCCGCATAGGCCACCTATGCCCCTCCGGAACCGCGACGGAACCGCCGTCGACGCCGTCCCCTTCCTCGTCGTGACGGCGATGGCCGCCCTCGTCTGCTACTCGTTCGGCCCCATCTACGCCATCGCCATCGGCCTGTCGGGGCCGGCGGTGTTCGGCCTGCCGACCGTCGCCTGTATCGCCGCCGTCGGCGTGGCGTATCACCGCCTCGTCTACACCGCTCGGCCGGAACTCCGCGGCGAACTCCCGCCCGAGCAGCGCATCAAGGGGCTGTTCTACGCCGCGCTGGTCGGGGCCGCGGTGCTCGTTGCCCTCTCCCTCCCCCTTTTGATGCCGTGACGCGAACGCCCTTCCCATGCGCGAGGTCGAAGTTTCGCGGTTCGTCCCGGCGACGCCGACGGCTGTCGAGCGCGTCCTGACGCCCGCAACCGTCGTCGAGAGCGAGGGGAGTTTCACCGTCCGCGACGTGACCGAAGCCGAGGACGGCACGCTCGTCACCGCCGGCGCGCGCGGGCTGGAACTCACGCTCCGATTCGAGGACCGCCCGGACGGCCTCCACTATACGCAGGCCGGCTCGGCGGGACCGTTCGACGCCATGACGACCGATCTGACCGTCGAGGCCGAAAACGAGGGGTCACGCGTGACCGCCCGGTCGGCGGTGAGCCTGGGACTGCCCGCGCCGGCGCTGACGGACCGGCTGGCGACGTGGAAGCGGCGAGGGGAACTGAACCGACTGCTGGACGCGCTGGCCGCCGAGGCGACCTGATACGCGTTGCTACACGTCATAGGGAGTCTCGTAGGAGTCCATAATTCTCTCGTGAAGAACCGAGATCCAGTGGTAACAGATCGAGTTCATACCCTCCGGGCGGCTACGACAATCCCTATCAGTACCGGTTCGTCAGGACGGGCCGGCGAACCACCGGGACACAGTCACAGCAATCCGTATGAAGTGATATACCGATAGCGCCCCACCGCGACGTATGGACTGGCGCGACATCGTCACTATTGCCCTCGCCGGCGTCCTCGGGATGGCCGGTGGCGTCCTCGGACCGGTCGGCATCGTCGCCGGCGTCGTCCTCGGGGCGGCCGTCGGCGCCCGGTGGGGAGCGCGTGCCGACCGTCTCGGCGCCCTCGAAGACCGGGTGACTGCGCTGGAGTCCGATCCGACACCCGACGACGAGGCGTGATCGCAGCAGGTCGCCCGCCGCGGCCGTGCGGCGACTGCGGACAGCCGACCGAGCCTTTAGGCCCTCGCCGCGTGAACCGTTCACTATGGGACTGTTAAACACGATCACCGACACGCTCAAAGCCTCCTCGTCGTCGGCGAATCGCGGCGACGGTGCGAGCGAGTCGAAGGGGGCGTACTGGTGTCACGACTGTAGCGAACGAATCCTCGACACCGAGGTGGAGGGCGACGACGCACCGACGTGTCCGACCTGCGGCGAGGCGATGGAGTTCGAGCGCTCGCCCGGGTCGACCGGCTGTGCCTGTTAGGGCTCGGTCACGACGTACTCCTCGCCCGCTTCGGTCGGAAACGCGTTCTCGAAGTCCTCCCAGTTCGTCGTCATCTCCTCGTCGGTGAGCAGGCAGTCGTCGAGTGCCGCGATCAGCGCGTCCTCGTCCATTCCCCGGCCGATGAAGACGAGTTCAGTCCGGCGGTCGCCCCACTCCGCGTCCCACTCCAGATCCTTACGGTTGCGACGGTAGGCGTCCTGCTCGAACTCGGGGAGGCTGGCGATCCAGGGCCCGGCGGACTCCATCCGAACCGAGGGGCCGGCCTGGCCCATCGTGTACGACTGGTCGGCTCCCGTGGCGATCCAGCAGGTGCCCTTCGAGCGAACGACCGCCGGGGGCAGGTCGGCGAGAAACGCGTGCAGACGTTCGGGGTGGAACGGGCGGCGGCGGCGGTAGGTAAAGGAGGTGACGCCGTAGACGGCTTCGGGGTGGGCGTGATCGTGATCGTGGTCGTGGTCGTGACCGTGACCCCCCTCGTCCTCCAGCGCCCGCTTCCACCCCGCCTCGTCGGCGGTGGCGGGGTCGTACCGGTCCCGGAGGACGGTCCCGGCGTCGACGCGGCTGTGTTCCGTTCGTACCACCTCGGCGTCGGGGCGGAGCGTCCGCACCATCTCCTCGACGGCGTCGAGTTCCGCGGGCGTGACGAGATCCGTCTTGTTCAGGACGACGAGGTTCGCGAACTCCACGCCTTCGACGAGGAGGTCGGAGAGCGGACGGGCGTCGTCCGCGTCCCCGTCGGCCTGCGGCCGACTGCCCGAGGAGCGTCGCTCCTCGCCGTCGCCCCGGCGGGCCGCGACGCCCGCGTCGCCGAAGGCGTCGTGGAACTGGCGGGCGTCGACGACGGCCACGACGGACGCCACGTCGTAGCGGGCGGCGGCTCGCGAGCCCGTGGTGAACAGGCGGGCGACGGGTCGGGGCTCGGAGATGCCCGACGCCTCCACGACCAGGTGGTCGAAGTCGCGGTCCTGTGCTAGCTGGACGACGGCGGTTTCGAGGTCGTCCTGCAGTTCACAGCAGATACAGCCGTTCGAGAGCTCGGTCACCCCGTCGTCGACGGCGAGGTCCGTGTTCTGACTCACCAGGTCGGCGTCGACGTTGATGTCGCCCATGTCGTTGACGAGGACGGCGATATCGCGGTCGCCCGCCTCGGCGAGCAGATGGTTGAGCAGCGTCGTCTTGCCGGCGCCGAGGCTCCCGCTCAGGATGGTGACGGGGATAGCGTCGCGAGGCATGGGCGGAGCGTGCGCGTCGAACGGCCTTAACCCCGCGGACGTGCGCCGACGGCGGGCGACCGACGACACCCTTTTCTCCGCGCCGCCGGGAGTCGGGGTATGGATCTCGCGGAACGAATCGAGCGCTTCCGGCGGGTCGCCGAGGAGTGGCTCCGTGGGCTGTATCACGGGCTGATCTCCCACCCGGCGTACGAGAAAATCGAGAAGGAAGCCGAGGATCAGGAGGATACCTTCATGCTCGCCTGCTTCCCCGACGCCTTCGGCATCCCGAGTCCGGTGTCGTACTACACCGCCGAACTCCTCCCTTACCTCGAAGACGAGTTCGAGGCGTGGGAGCGTCGGATGTGGAACCGCGGGTCGCTGCTCGAACGCAAGGGCGAGCAGTACCACTTCTGATGGACCGCTTCGTCTTCTTCGGCGGCAAGGGCGGCGTTGGCAAGACCACGATGTCGAGCGCCTACGGCCAGAAGTGCGCCCGCGCGGGACTGGAGACGCTCGTCGTCTCCACCGATCCTGCCCACAGCACCGCCGACGTGTTCGACCAGGAGTTCTCCGACGACCCGCGCCCGGTCGAGGGGGTCGAGAACCTCAGCGTCATGGAGATCGATCCCGACGACGAACTCGAACGGCACCTGATGGAGACGAAACGCGCACTCGGTGACCAAGTGAGCCCGGCGATGGTCAACGAAATCGACCGACAGATCGAGATGGCCCACCAGACGCCGGGCGCCTACGAGGCGGCACTGTTCGACCGCTTCATCGACGTGATGCGCGACGCCGATCCCTACGACCGGATCGTCTTCGACACGTCGCCGACGGGTGGCACGCTCCGGCTGTTGAGCCTCCCCGAGTTCCTGCAGGGATGGGTCGAACGCCTCCTCCACAAACGCGAACAGAGCGTCAAGCTGTACGAACGGGCGGCCATCGGGAATCAGGAGCCCCGGCGGCTGATGGACGGCGACCCCATCATCGCGCGCCTCCGGGACCGCAAGGAGACCTTCGAGTTCGCGAAGGAGACGCTGCAGTCGGAGGCCGCCTTCTTCCTCGTCGTCAACCCCGACGAGTTGTCGATCCGCGAGACGCGGCGGGCCATCGACGGCCTCGCGGACCACGGCCTGACGGTGCGGGGTCTGGCGGTGAACAAGCTGACACCGTCGCCCGACGACGACGAGGACGGCCGCGGCGCTCGCTATCTCCGGGAGCGGGTGGCCACCGAGCGGGAACGGCTCGACGAACTCCACGAGACGTTCGATCAGCCGGTGGTCGCGGAGGTGGAGACGCGGGTCCGGGAAGTGAAGGGGTCGCTGCTGGACGAGGTGGCGGCGGAACTCGACGTCGACGTGTAGGCGCGCGTGTGCGCCGCGCGGGCGAATGCCCAACGTTTAAATAATAATTTTTCGTGGTTTCCAGTTGGGTCACATACATGGTACAGGCTATCACAGTGGTGGTACTCACGCTCGTGTCGTTCACGATCGCGTATCTCGGGTACTCACGGTACCTGTCGCAGTTCGTCGATCTGGACGACGAGCGCGAGACGCCAGCACACAAGTACCGGGACGGACAGGAGTACGTCCCATCGAAGAAGCCGGTGTTGTTGGGGCATCACTATTCGAGCATCGCGGGCGGAGCACCGATCGTCGGCCCGATCACGGCGACCGTGGTCTGGGGCTGGGTGCCGGCGTTCCTCTGGGTCGCCATCGGCAACCCACTGTTCGGCTCCGTCCACGACTTCATGGCGCTGACGGCGAGCATGCGCCACGAAGGGAAGTCGATCGGGTACATCATCGGGGAGTACGTCGGCGAACGCGGCAAGGATATGATCCTCTGGTTCGCGTTCCTGACGATCATTCTCGTCGTGGCGGTGTTCGGCCTCGTGATCGCGCTGGTGTTCAACGCGTATCCGCAGGCTGCGACGGCGTCGCTCGTCTACATCGCTCTCGCATTGCTGTTCGGGGTCTACCTGTACCAACTCGACTTACCGTTCCTGCCGGGGACCGTCGCGTTCATCGCGGCCGTCTTCGCCGGCGTCTGGGTCGGCGTCCAGTACCCGCTCGCGCTGGTGCCGGGCGACTACCCCGCCGGCACCATCGTCCTCCTGTCGGGAAGCCCGCTTCCGCCGGTGCTGGGGAGCGTCAACATCGCGACCTGGATTCCGGTGGTCCTCGTCTACGGCTTCATCGCCAGCGTCCTGCCCGTCTGGGTGCTGCTCCAGCCGCGTGACTTCCTCACGTCGAGCCTGCTGTACGCCGGCGTCGGCGGAACGCTCCTCGCGGTCATCGTGGGCACGTTCACCGGCGGCGCGTCCCAACTCGTCATCGACGTGCCCGCCTACGCCGGCTTCTGGGGCGGCGCACTCGTCGACACCACGTTACCGCTGTTCCCGCTCCTCTTCGTCACCATCGCCTGCGGGACGATCAGCGGCTTCCACTCGCTGGTCTCCTCGGGGACGACGGCGAAACAGTTGAACAAGGAGACCGACGCCCGCACCATCGGCTACGGCGGCATGCTCGGGGAGGGCCTGCTCGCCACGGTGGCCATCGTCACCGTCGCAGTGTACGCCGAGGTGCCGACGGGCGGCGGTATCGGCCTCGCCCTGCCCAACTTCGCGTCGGGCGGCGGCCTCATCCTCAACGTCGGCTTCGGCATCTCCGAGAGCATCGCCGCCCCGTTCATGGGGCTCGTCCTCGTGAGCTTCCTGCTCACCAGCACGGACACCGCGGTCCGGCTGGGCCGCTACATGGTCGAGGAACTGGTCGGGACGCCCGAGACGCAGGTGCAGGAGGTGGCGGCCAACCGCTACGTCAACGCCTTCGTGCAGGTGGCGCCCGCGTACGTTCTCGTCGCCTCCGGGCGCTGGGCGGACCTCTGGCCGCTCTTCGGCGGCGCGAACCAGACGCTCGCGGCGCTCGCTCTGCTCGTCGCGACCATCTGGCTCGCCAACTGGGACGACCAGAAACAGCTCATCTCCACCGGCGCCCCGATGGCGTTCATGCTGGTCATCACCACGACGGCGCTGCTGTATCTCGCCTTCTACCAGAACCTGTACCAGAAGTTCATACAGGGTAACTGGGCCGGCGGCGGGACGACAATCGAGATGGCCTCCGCCGGCGTTCAGATCGTCATCGCGTTGGTGCTCGTCTGGCTGGCCCTGTCGCTGGCCTACATGGGCATCAACAACATCCGTGAAGCCCGCGGTACGGGCGCCGCCGTCGCCGACGGTGGCGAACCCACGGACGACGACTGACCGGTTCGGACGGCTTCATTTTTCGCCGTGACGCACGCCGTCGAGGAGTCGTGCGAGCGGCGCGTCCCGATCCCGTGGCGTCACGACGACGACGGTGACGTAGTCGCCGGCGTGGGGGGCGGTGCCGACGGCCGCCGCGACGGCGTGGTCGGCGTCGTCGGCCCGTGTCGTCGCCGTTCCCCGATACCGGACGAGTGCCGTCTCGACCCCGAGAATCGTCACCGACCGCTCGGTCACCGTCGAGAGGTCGCTCGGGTCGGCGTATATCGACTGCGCGCGGCCGATTCGCTCGGCGGGTTCGACGCCGACGGCGGGATTTTTCTCCAGATCGGCGTTCTGGAAGGGTTGGACGCCCGGAATCGAGTGAAGGCCGACGACCGCCGGGCCGTCCGGTGTCGATCGGACGTACACCCGGCGGGCGGTCGTCGCTCGCACCTCGCGGGTGGTCTGGAGCGTTACGTCCCCTTCGATCCGGGCGGTGACGCTGGTGTTCAGCGGCGGCGAATCCGCCCGCTCCTCGGCGTAGCCGGTCGCGTCCCGGGTCGCGGGAGCGAGCGTCGCTGGCGCCGCCGTCGCGCGAATCGGCGGCGCGTCGGTCGGCGTCCCCGCGTCGCCGCCGGCACCCGCGCAGCCGGCGAGGAGGGAACAGATGCCGAGCGTCAGCGTGCGCCGGTGCATGGCTCACCGTCGTCGGGCGCGACACTTCAGTCTCGTGTCGGTCGTGCACCGCGGGTGGACGGTCGCGGGCGACTACCCGAGCAATCGGCGCTTGAGCCGTTCGAGCGGACCGGTCGGCTCCGTCCCGATCGGTTCCCAGACGGTGAGCGCCTCGCCCACGTCGGCGCGCTTGCTCGTCACCACGTCCTCGTCGTCGGGCGCGACGACCGCGAGGTGGGTCTCGTAGTAGCCGTTGTAGCCGTACTTGAGCATCGTCCGGCCGGTGAAGCCGGCGACGAACTCACGTACGTCGTCGGGGACCTCCGGAACGACGACGACGAACGTGAACTCCGTGGCGTAATGTTCCTCGTCGGCCTCGATCCAGCGGTCGGCGAGGCCGTCGGCGAGGGCGACGAGTCGCTCGAGCGTCGCGACGCGAACCCCGTCGGCACGGCGGAGAAAGAGGTGTTCGTACGACTCGTGGTGGCCGTACGTGATCGCGGGGTGGAAGAACTTCTTTTGGGTGTGGATCTCGAGGCGGCCGTAGAGGTCGAACGACTCGGCGTCGACCCGGTAATCCCGGTCGAGATCGTAGTTGAACATGAGGCGGTCGCTGACCCGGTCGACGTACTCGTCGTCCCAGTGGGGAACGTCGTCGGGAACGGCGTCCTCGGGACCGTCGGCGTCGACTCCCGTCTCGGCGCTGCCGTCCGTCGGCGGGCCCTCGTCGCTCACTGCTCCGGCTCGTACGCGTGGACCTCACCCTCGACTGCCGGCGCCCCGATGGCGACGACGTCGACGGCCTCGTCCGCGTCCTCGGGGTTGTACGCGAACTGCGGGCTCTCGGGTTCGACCGTGACCAGGGTGTCCGGGCCGGCCTCCAGCGTCCCCTCGGGCGTTTTCACGTGCAGCGTCCCCGAGAGGACGTAGAACGCCTCCTCCTGTTCGTCGTGGTAGTGGTAGGCGAGGGGAAGTTCCTCGCCCGGCTCCGCGGTGTAACGGTTGATGGCCATGTTCGTGAGGCCACCCCGCTCCGAGAGCGACCGCCGGGTGCAGGGGCGGTCGGGGTCCGGATCGACTTCGTCCGTGTCGATGACGTGATATCCCATACCGGCCCCTGTAGCGGCGGCGGCAAAAACGCGTCGTCACGCCGGTCGTGTCGACGACAAGGTTTAATCAGTCAGTGGCCGTACAGGTGGATACGATGGGTGGCAAAGACACCGAAACCTGTGGCCGCTGTGCGATGAGTTCGGTGGTCGGCGTGGCGTCGGCGGACGACGAGGACGCCGAGCGCGATCCGTACGCCGGCGACCGCATCGAAGTCGACGAGGGACAGCTCCGCGCCGTCTCCCCGGGGGCGTGGCTCGGGCGCGTCAAGCGACGCCTCGACGACTACGCGACCCGGCTCACGTACGGGCGATAGCGCGGAACCGTTTTGTACGCCGGAGCCATGGGAGGCTGACAAGGGATGGAAGAGAGCGTATCCGGTTTCAAGTGCCGGGGCACGTGGGCGGATATCGTCGAGCACGGTGAGCGGATTACGCGCGCACTCCGCGAGGCGGGTGCCGACGGCGAGGCGTTCGAGGAGTGGAACGAGTGGCGACCAAAATCCCACGAGCGCCTCGGCGAGGACGTCAACGAGAAGACGGCCGAACAGGCCAGCGTCGCCGAGGGCGAGGGCGAGAAGGCCGGCAAGAACCCCGACGAGGACCTTCGGACGGCCGGCGAGAAGCTCTCGGAGTCCTACGAACGCGTCGAGGAGGGGGACAACGAAGGCGCGGTCGAGCGCTGGCAGGACTCCATCAACTACGTCGCCCGCGCCGCCGACTCCGCCGGGCGGAAGGCGCTCCGGGCCGTCGAGGACACGGTCTACCGGAAGGTGATGACCCAGCTCGCCCCCTACTACTTCGACAACGAACTCGTGAGCGCGAACGTCCAGAAGACGGCCCGCGGCGGCGACGAGGACCAGTTCATCTTCGAGGTGAACGTCAACGACGACGACCTCAAGTCGGCCGTGAGCGAACGGCTCACCGACTACGAGGACGCGGTGGACCGCTGGCACGTCGACACCGAGAAGGAGACGACCGTCGCGGAAGTCGTCGAGGGCGTCGAACCCCCACCGACTGGCGAGGACTCGAAGTCGACGACGAACTGATCCCGCCGAGCGCCAACCCTTTCTCGTCGCCCCGTCAACGACTTCCCATGCACGTCGAGTTCGACCGCGACACCTGTATCGGCATGTTCCAGTGTACCGACGAGTGGGCGGCGTTCGAGGAGAATCGGGACGACGGGAAGGCCGACCTCGCGGGGGGCGAGGAGACCGAACCGGATGTCTTCGTCCGTGAAGTGCCCGACGGCGCGGAACTCGACGCGGAGTTCGCCGCGCGAACCTGCCCCGTCGACGCCATCCGCCTGTACGACGACGACGGCGAACGGATCGTATAGATCACACCCTCGGCTTCACTTTCACCGCGGTTCGCCAACCCTTAACCACGCGGACGACGAATCCCGCGTAATGGCGGCCACCGACGAGGAAACGTACGTCGAGCATCCGTTGCTCGAACCGGGATTCATCGAGCGCCGTCGCTACCAGCTCGAACTCGCGGCCGACGCCCGCGACGCGCACACGCTGGTCTGTCTCCCGACCGGCCTCGGCAAGACGACGGTGAGCCTGCTCGTGACCGCCGGGCGCCTCCACGAAATCGGCGGGACGGCGCTCTTTCTCGCCCCGACCAAGCCGCTCGTCCAGCAACACGCCGACTTCTACCGCGAGGCGCTCTCCATCCCCGACGACGAGATTACGGTGTTCACCGGCGAGGTCCGCCCGGACGACCGGGCCGACCTGTGGACGGAGAGCCGCATCGTCATCGCCACGCCGCAGGTGGTGGAGAACGACCTGATCGGCGGGCGCATCTCGCTGTCCGACGTGACCCATCTCACCTTCGACGAGTGTCACCGCGCGACCGGCGACTACGCCTACGTCTACATCGCCGAGCGCTACCACGCCGACGCCGAAGCGCCGCTGGTGACGGGTATGAGCGCCTCGCCCGGTGGCGACGAGGAGGCGATCCTCACCGTCTGTGAGAACCTCGGGCTGAGCGACGTGGCGGTGATGACCGAGGACGACGCCGACGTAGCCGACTACACCCACGACACAGAAGTCGAGTGGGAACGGGTGACGCTGCCCGAACCGGTCCTCGAAATCAGGGACGCGATCAACGAGGTCATCACCGACCGTCTGGAGCAACTGAAGGAACTCGGCGTCACCAACAAGACGAGTCCGGACCTCTCCCAACGCGACCTGAACTCCATGCGCGGACAGTTACAGGACCTCATCGACGCCGACCAGTCGGAGGGGTACGAGGGGATGTCGATCCACGCCGAGGTGATGAAGCTTCGTCGAGCCGTGGAACTCGCGGAGACGCAGTCCGTCGAATCCCTGCGCCGCTACTTCGAGCGCCAGCGCAACGCCGCCCGCGCCTCCGGTGCGTCGAAGGCGAGCCAGCGCCTCGTCTCGGAGCCCAAGGTACGGGAAGCGATGCGGAACGCCGAGGACTTCGACGACCTGCATCCCAAATTCAGGCAGACGCGCGTCCTCCTCGCACAGACCCTCGGCATCGGTGGCGGGGACCGCGTCATCGTCTTCACCGAGTCCCGCGACACCGCCGAGGCCCTCACCGACTTCCTGAGCGAGAGCTTCGACGTGCGCCGGTTCGTCGGTCAGGGCGACAAGGAGGGGTCGGACGGCATGACCCAGACCGAGCAGGGCGAGACGCTCGACGGCTTCCGGGCGGGCGAATTCGAGGTGCTGGTCTCCACCTCCGTCGCGGAGGAGGGACTGGACGTGCCGGAAGTGGACCTCGTGCTCTTTTACGAACCGGTGCCCACCGCGATCCGATCCATCCAGCGCAAGGGGCGGACGGGCCGACAGGACGAGGGCCGTGTGGTCGTGCTCATGGCCGAGGACACCCGCGACGAGGCCTTCTTTTGGATCTCGCGCCGGCGCGAGCAGGAGATGGAAGACGAGTTGAAGGAGCTGAAAGGCGTCGCCGACGAGATGGAGGCGGAACTCGACGACTCCCAGACGGCGTTGGACTCCTTCGACGGTGCCGACGCGGGTGGGGATGCCGAAGTGACCGAGGCCGACGGCGGCGCGACGGCGCAACCGGGGTTGGCCGACTTCGGTGGGACGGACGACGCCGCGGACGAGAGCGAGAGCGCGGACACCGACGACGCCGTCGTCGCCACCGCGGAGACGGACGAAGACGACGACACCGTGGAAATCGTCGTCGATCAGCGCGAACTCGACTCGGCTATCGCCCGCGACCTCTCGACCCGCGAGGGGGTCGAGACGCGACTGGAGACGCTGGCGGTCGGGGACTACGTCGTCTCGGACCGCGTCGCGCTCGAACGCAAGACCGTCTCCGACTTCCTCGACACCCTCACGGGCGGCGACCGCTCCCTGTTCGAGCAGGTCGGCGACCTGTCGCGTCACTACGCCCGTCCGGTCGTCCTGATCGAGGGCGAGGGGCTCTACGAGGAGCGCAACGTCCATCCCGACGCCATCCGGGGCGCGTTGGCGTCGCTGACGGTCGATTTCGGCGTGAGCGTCCTGCGGACGGAGGACGAGGGCGACACGGCGGACCTCCTCGCGGTGCTCGCCGGCCGGGAGCAGACGACCCGTGACCGCGCGGTCAGCGTCCACGGCGAGAAGAGCGCGAAGACGCTGGCCGAACAGCAGGAGTACGTCGTCGGCGCCATCGCGGACATCGGCCCGGTGACGGCGCGCTCGCTGCTCGAACACTTCGGAAGCGTCGAGGCCGTGATGACGGCCCGCGAGGAGGACCTACTGGACGTGGACGGCGTGGGCGAGGTCACGGCGGAGCGCATCCGCGACGTGGTAGGCAGCGACTACCGCTAGAACTCCAGCGCGGCGAGCGTCTCCGCCGCCTCGCGCGCAGCCGAGAGGAACTCCGTGGCCCGCCGCGGGTCGTCCGTCTCCTCCGCCGCCCGCGCGTACCGGAGCAGCGTCCGCGAGAGCGACGCGCGGGCATCGTCGAGCGAGCCGTCGGCGGGTGACGACCGTGGCTGCGGTCGGCTCGCCGCCGACTCCCCGCCCCGATCACGAACCCGTTCATCGCTCGTGATCGTCGGTGTCTCGTCGACCACGCCGGAGTGGCCGGGATGGTCGCGGTCGGCATCCTCGGGGGCCGGGGTCGTGTCGCTCCCCGTCGCGTCGGCGTCGCCCTCGGCGTCCCATTCCGCCGTCTCCTCACCGGCCGCCTGGCACGTCGGGCAGAACTCCTGTCCGTCGTAGCGGAAGATGGGGTCGCCACAGGCGTCACAGTGGCTGTTCGTCATCGTCGCCCCCTTGAGGAGGAGTTCGCTCATGCGCTGCGTGCTCGCACGCTTCTCCTGGTCGCGTTCGTATTTCTCCCGGAGTCGCTCGCGCTCGGCCGCCTCGTCGAACCCGCTCATAGGGGATGGAAGAGGGTCGAGGTCGAAAAACCCCACGGGCTCGCCCCGCGATTTTCGACGGTCGTCGATCGGGCGTACGCCGACTGCGGGCCGAATACGGGCCTTCCGAAGCGTTTAATCGGAATCCGCAGCCATCGGTACGTGATATGACGAAAGTCAGCGTCATCGGCGCCGCAGGGACGGTCGGGGCCGCGGCCGGCTACAACATCGCGCTCCGCGACATCGCGGACGAACTCGTCTTCGTCGACATTCCGGACATGGAGACGGAGACGGTCGGGCAGGCGGCCGACGCGAACCACGGCATCGCCTACGACTCGAATACGGTCGTCCGGCAGGGTGGCTACGAGGCGACCGAGGGATCGGACGTGGTGGTCATCACCGCGGGCATCCCCCGGAAACCCGGCCAGACCCGCATCGACCTCGCCGGCGACAACGCGCCGATCATGGAGGACATCGGCTCGTCGCTCGCTGAGTACAACGACGACTTCGTGTCGATCACGACTTCGAACCCGGTCGACCTCCTGAACCGTCACCTCTACGAGGCGGGCGACCGCGACCGATCCTCTGTCATCGGGTTCGGCGGCCGTCTCGACTCCGCCCGCTTCCGCTACGTCCTCTCCGAGCGGTTCGACGCGCCCGTCAAGAACGTCGAGGCGACGATCCTCGGCGAACACGGCGACGCGCAGGTGCCCGTCTTCTCGAAGGTCCGCGTCGACGGTCGCGACCCCGAGTTCACGGCCGACGAACGTGAGGAGATCCTCGGCAACCTCAAGGAGTCCGCGATGGACGTCATCGAGCGCAAGGGCGCGACGGAGTGGGGGCCGGCGACGGGCGTCGCCCACATGGTCGAGGCCGTGATTCGCGATACCGGCGCGGTCCTTCCCGGCAGCGTCGTCCTCGACGGCGAGTACGGCTACGAGGACACCGCCTTCGGCGTCCCCGTCAAACTCGGCTCGAACGGCGTCGAGGAGGTCGTCGAGTGGGACCTCGACGATTACGAGGCGGACCTGATGGACGATGCAGCCGAAAAGCTGAGCGAGCAGTACGACGAAATCGCCTGAGGGTTATCAGCCAACCCGCGGCCAGACGCCCCGTGACGCGGTCACGGCCGGCGCCATCTGTTCGCCATCACAACCGCCGCGACAGCGCCGCCGCCGTCTTCTCCCCGACGCCGTCCACGTCCTGTAAATCCGCGACCGACGCCGTGCGCACGTTCTCGACGCTCCCGAACCGCCGGAGGAGCCGCCGGCGCGTCTCGGGGCCGACGCCCGGCACGTCGTCGAGTGCCGTCGACACTTCGTCGCGAAGGGTTCCGTGGTACTGGACGGCGAAGCGATGGGCTTCGTCGCGAACCCGCTGACAGAGATGGAGGTGGGGCGCGTCGTCGTCCCAGTCGTGGACGCCCTCGGGCGTCACGATCCGCTCTTCGGCCTTCGCCAGTGCGACGGCAGGCACGTCCCAGCCCGTCTCCGCCAGGGCGTCGCGAGCGGCGGCGAGTTGGCCGTCGCCGCCGTCGATCAGGAGGAGGTCCGGATCGGGGCGGTCGTCCGTCCCGTCGACGGCGCGGGCGGCCCGCCAGCGCACGAGTTCGCGCATGTTCGCGTAGTCGTCGTTGCGCTCGGTGAGTTTCTTCCGGCGGTACGCCGACTTCTCGGCGCTCCCGCCGACGAAACAGACGTTGCTCCCGACGACCGCCGTCCCGCCGCTGTGGCTCACGTCGAACCCTTCGATCCGTTCGGCGGGGGCGTCGAGGCCGAGTTCGTCGGCGAGGCGCGCTGCGGCGTCGTCACCGCCAGCCCGGCGACGGGCGTTTTTCAGCGCGAGGTCGACGAGTTTCGCCTCGCGGCCGGCGCCGGGAACGCGCACGGCGACGCCCTCGGCCTCCAGCCACGCGAGCACCTCGTCGTCGTCCGGCCGTTCGGAACACAGCAGGGCATCGGGGAGGTCGCGGTCGGCGTAGTACTGGGGCACGAAGGCAGCGAGAAGCGTCCCCGCCCGGTCCTCGCCTTCCGGTGCGTCGAGTCGGTGGCGCGAGCGGTCGACGAGTTGCCCCCGCTCACTGTGCAGGCGCGCGACCGTCGCGCGGTCGCCCTCGACGGCGGCACCGAGAACGTCGACCGTCCGCTCGTCGGACGGGTCGGCCACCGCGTCGCCGCCGGCGCCGTGAAACGACTCGACGGTCTCCAGGCGGTCCCGGAGGTTGGCGGCGCGCTCGAACGACTGGTTCTGTGCCGCGGTCTCCATCTCTCTGCGGAGCGGGTCGGCGAGGGCGCCCGTCTCACCCTCGAAAAAGCGGACGGCGGCGCGGACGTCCTCGCCGTACGACTCGGCGTCGATTTCGCCGGTGCAGGGGGCGCTACAGAGTCCCATCTCGTAGTCGAGACAGGGACGATCACGGTCGCGGTACTTGTGATCCGAACAGCCACGGAGCCCGTACGTCTCCCGGAGCGCCTTCACGACCGTCTCGACCCGACCCTTGTCGGTGAAGGGGCCGAAGACGGTCGCCCCCTCGTCGGGGTCCCGCGTCACCTCGATCCGTGGTGCGTCGTGGTCGGTGAGTTGGACGAGCGGGTAGGACTTGTCGTCCTTGAGCCGGACGTTGTACCGCGGCTGGTGGCGCTTGATGAGGTTCGCCTCCAGCAGGAGCGCCTGCGTCTCGGTGTCGGTGACGGCCACGTCGATCCGGTCGGCCCGGTCGACCATGCGCCGGATACGGTCGCTCCGCGGGTCGGCGTAGGAGCGCACGCGCGCTCGGATATCGACCGCTTTACCGACGTAGCGGACGTGCTCGCCCTCGTAGAAGAGGTAGACCCCCGGGTCGCGGGGGAGATCGGTCGCACGCGCTCGAACCGCCGTCGCGTCCATCGAGGTGTCGTAACCGGTGAGAGCAAATGAGCCTGACGCGTTCCTCGGGTTTTCTCGTGTGATAACTCGCAACAACGATTAAGAGGTGAGATGTCGAGCGGTCACCTATGGATCACGGTCCCGAGTCATACACGGCGGAGCGGGCGGTAGAGCGGTCCTCGGACGCGCTCGAGACGGATGGCGGGGTCGGAACGGAGGCCGTCGCGTTCGAGGACCCGGCCGCCACCGACGCGGTGGAGTTGAACATCGACGACGACGTGTTGATCGACGGCGTCGGGATGCCGGTGTTCGTCCTCGACCGGAACGGGGCGATTGCGGCGTGGAACCACAGCATCGAACGGTTGACTGGCAACGGCGACGACGCCGCTATCGGCTCGACGCAGCCGAGTACGGTGTTCTACCCCGACGGCCGCGAGACCGAGATGCTGGCCCAGACGGTGCTCGATGCGCCGGAATCCGCCGACGAGCGATCCGGGATCGAACTCGAAGACGACGACCTGTCGCTCTATGCGACGGAGGAGACGATGACGGATCGGTGGGGGGAGACGCGACACCTCCGGCACACGTCGATGCCACTGTACGAGGACGGCGAGTTCGTCGCCGTCATCCAGGCGATTCGTGATCGGACGGCGGCGGTGAAGCGCCAAGAGGCGGTGGCGGATCTCGTCGACGAGGTTCGTGGGACGCTCCACGACCTCGCGGAGGGACGGCTCGACGCGCGGGCGGCGTTCGACGCCGACGAACGCGAAGTCGACGACCGCCTCGCGCTGGTCGTCGAGGAGCTGAACCGGACGGCGGCGGAGTTCGAGAGCCTCACCGGCCAGGTAGACGACGAGACACAGTCGCTGGCGGACGCCATCGACCGCACGGCGACGGCGGCGGACGCCATCGCCGACAACGTCGAGGATCAAAACGAGCTACTGGTGGAGGGGGCCGACGAGATGCAGTCGTTCAGCGCGAGCATCGAGGAGGTGGCGGCGACGACGGACGAAGTGGAGTCGGCGGCCGAGGACGCCCGCGACGCGGCGGCGACGGGCCAAGACGCGAGCGAGGACGCCCGCGCGGCGACCGAGAGTGTCGTCGACGTGGGGGAGGAACTGGTCGAGGACGTGACGGCTCTCGGCGACCGGATGGACGACATCGAGGCGGTCGTAGAGGTCATCTCGGAGGTGGCGGATCGGACGAACCTGCTCGCGCTCAACGCCAACATCGAGGCGGCGCGGGCGGGCGACGACGGCGACGGGTTCGCCGTCGTCGCGGAGGAGGTGAAATCGCTGGCCGAACAGACCCACGACCACACCGAGGCGATCACCGACGACATTCAGGCGCTCCAGACCCAGACGGAGGAGACGGTGGGGGCGGCCACCCACTCGCTCGACCGCATCGAGGAGGCGAGCGACCGAATCGACGCGGTGTTGGAGACGTTCGAGGATATCGCCGACACCATCGACCGAGTGGCGGACGGCGTCGCGGAGGTGTCGCGGACGGCCGACGACCAGGCGGCGACCGCCGAGGAACTGACGGCGACTATCGAGAACCTCCGGAATCGGGCCGAGGAGACGGCCGACGCGGCGGATCGGATCGTCGCCGCGGCCGACGAAGCCGACGGGGCGGTCGGCGAACTCCAGCGGAGCGTGGCGGACATCCGGGCCGACGGGCGCGAGGACAGGGTATAACACGGCCGGCGGCGATGGTCGAGCATGGGCGAGACGGAGCGGCTGTGGCTGGTCGACCGCACCTACGACGACAAGGGACTCATCTCACTGGCGTACGCGACGACCGACGGGACGGCGGTACGCCGGATCGAACGGGCGCCGATCGCCGTCGAGCGGTCGGGCGGCGTCACCGCCGCCGTCGACGCCGATCCGGACGCGCTCGAACCG
>Ga0102935_1000181_pt1 | contig 21112 bp, 17 predicted proteins | sample SalPonR2_A_D2_MG_FD_78508 | JGI IMG/M metagenome (GOLD analysis project Ga0102935, IMG submission 78508) | Salt pond soil microbial communities from South San Francisco under conditions of wetland restoration - Salt Pond MetaG R2_A_D2_MG | ecosystem: Environmental > Aquatic > Marine > Intertidal... | reverse complement strand
CTGGAAGTTGCGCTCGCCCGCATCCTTGGTTCGGATCCCTTCTTGCCACGTGCTAACGCGGTGCATCTGCGGGCGCTTCTCCGAGGAGAGCGACCGGCCGTAGGCGTCTGTGTCCTTCCAGTCGATCGTCGTCGTCAACCCGCGGTCGTGCATCGTCTCGGTGATCGGCGCGCCAACCCGCGACTTCGACTGCCGCTCGGAGTGGTTGAACGCTCGCCACTCGGGGCCCCGGTCGATCTGTCGTTCGTCAAGGACGAGCCCACAATCGTCACAGACCAACTCGCCTTGATCGGCGTCAGTGACGATCTCTTCGGACTCACACTCCGGACAGACGACCGCTTCCTCGTCGGTCTGTTCTGTCTCCTGCTCCCGCTGGCGCTGGCGACGCGAGCGTTCCATTATAAGGTTTGTGGTGAAGGATGAATTTAAACCTTTGTGCTGGGTTGATCAAACCAGCACTCCGTGAGTCTCGCAGACGGACCTCCGTTGGGCGGACCGGGCGCCGGCCCGTCACACAGAGCCCTCGCGGTTGTCCTCTTGATCGTCGTCTCCGCCGGCTGTCTCTCCGGCGGTCCGGGCGTGGGACCCGCAGAGCCGACCCGAACGGCCGGTCCGGAACGCCCGGGGGAGGGTGTCAGCGTCACGGTCGTCGACGTCGTCGACGGCGACACGCTCGACATCGCGTACGCGAACGGAACCCGGGATACGGTCCGGCTCCTCGGGGTCGATAGCCCCGAAGTCCGGACGGCAAACGACCCCGGAGAGTTCACCGGCGTCCCGGACACCGAGACGGGTGCGCAGTGCCTTCGGCGCGCCGGCGCGAACGCCTCGGCGTACGCCACCGACCGACTCGCAGCCGAATCCGTCACGCTCGTCTTCGACTCCGAGTCGGAGCGTCGTGGATACTACGGCCGGCTGTTGGCGTACGTGTACGTCGACGGCGAGTCGTTCAACCGCGCGCTCGTTGAGACGGGACACGCCCGCGTGTACGACACCGCGTTTACCGAACGTGAACGCTACGAACGGACGGCAGCGGCGGCCCGGAACGACCGCCGTGGGCTGTGGTCGTGCGCCGATGCCGACGGCGACGGGCTCCCCGCGGCGGGGACTGTCAGCGATGCTCCACTCGAGGTGGTCGCAATCAACTACGACGCCGCCGGCAACGACAACGAAAACCTCACCGGCGAATACGTGACTCTCCGGAACAGCGGGACCGAGCCGCTCGACATCGCGGGGTGGACAGTGACCGACGACGGGGGACACGTCTACGCGTTCCCCGACGGGGCTGTCGTCGGTCCCGGCGTCGAAGTGACGCTTCGGACGGGATCGGGGCCGGACACGACGACGACCTACTACTGGGGAGAGTCGGGCGCGGTCTGGAACAACGACGGCGACGTGGTCACCGTCCGCAACGCCACCGGAGCGACGGTGATCCGCGAGCCGTACTGACGGGGCCTCGGCTGAAGGTTTCGAGAAGGTTTTTTACTCCGTCGGGGAGATTCCCAGGCGATGCGACGGCGCTCTGCGCGCCGCTCGTCGGCGGCAGCCGGCGGGTGGTTCTGATGTCAACACGATCCGCGCTCGAAACCCAACTGGCGGTCGTCGCAGGGTTCGACGACCCGCGGGCGGATCTCGAACAGTACCCGACGCCGCCGGGTGTGGCCGCCCACGTCGTCCACGCCGCCGACCTGAACGGCGACATCGAAGGCCGGACCGTTGTCGATCTCGGCACTGGCACCGGGATGCTGGCGCTTGGGGCTGCGCTCCGGGGCCCCGAGGGAGTCATCGGCGTCGACGTCGACCGCACCGTGCTGACCACGGCGGCGGCGAACCGGCGGCAGGTCGGGACGACGACGCGAATCGGGTGGGTCTGCGCCGACGCAACCGACGCGCCGTTGTGCCCGCCGGACCCGACGACTGTATTGATGAACCCGCCGTTCGGCGCCCAGAACGGAAACGAGCACGCCGACCGGGCGTTTCTCGCGACCGCCGCCCGGATCGCGGAGGTGTCGTACTCGGTCCACAACGCCGGCTCCGAAGCGTTCGTCGAGGCGTTTGCGGCCGACAACGGCGGCAGGGTGACCCACGCGTTCCGGGCGGCTCTCGACGTCGACCGGCAGTTCGAGTTCCACGACGCCGACTCCGAGACGATCGACGCGGAGGTCTACCGGATCGAGTGGGCGGGACAGTGACCTCAGGTGGCTTGGCCGGCGAGTCCACACCGCCGTCAGAGATCCGCGCCGCCGGACGGAGTCATTTATTAGCGTCGCAACTCAATTTCCGGTAGTGAATTCGGCTCTAACATTTCCGGTCCCGCGTGCTGATCGTCCTCCATCCGAGCGGCCGTACCTTCGCCCCGACCCCGCAGGACGCAAGCGCCCACGCAGCAATCGACCGTCGCTCGAAGCGACCCCCAGTCCGGCCGTCGAGACCGACCGATGAGCGTCCGTGACCGCATCGGGAGCGTGTTCAAAGGCCAAGAGGAGTTGGATCTGACCGGTGGGTCGATCCCACGGTCGCTGTTTTTCCTTTCTCTGCCGATCATCATCACGAATATGCTCCAGGTGGGATACAACCTGGCGGACACGTTCTGGCTGGGGCGGTTCAGCACCGACGCTCTCGCCGCGATCAGTCTGGGGTTTCCGCTCGTGTACCTGTTCATCTCGCTGGGGCTGGGGCTGACAGTGGCCGGGAGCGTTCTGGTCGCACAGCACACCGGCGCCGAACAGCCAGGGGAGGCGGAGTACGCCGCGTCACAGACGGTGGTGTTCACCGTTCTGGCCGGGATCGTCGTCGGCGGTACCGGATTCGTGTTCATCGACGAACTCCTACAGGTGTTCGCCGCGGAGCCGGAAGTGCTCACCTTAGCGACGGAGTACATGCGGATCATCACTGCGGGGTTGCCGTTTCTGTTCGGATTCGCCGTCTTCGTCGCGTTGATGCGGGGCGCAGGCGACACCGTGACGCCGATGCTCGTGATGCTTGGGACAGTCATTTTGAACGTGGTGCTGGATCCGGTGCTCATCTTCGGGTGGGGGCCGTTCCCCCGGATGGGCGTCGAGGGCGCCGGCGTCGCCACCGTCTTCTCCCGAGGGTCGGCGATGGTGGTCGGGGTTTGGATTATGCTCCGCGGCGCTCACGGGATCCGGATCAATCCGCGGGAGATGTGGCCCGACCCCGCGTACATCCGGCGGCTGCTCCGGATCGGCGCGCCCGCGTCGCTGGAGAACACCGGCCGCGCCATCTCGATCAACGCCGTGTTGCTCATCGTGACGCTGTTTTCCACCCCGGTCGTCGCGGGGTTCGGCGTCGGGATCCGGGTCTTCTCGATGATATTTATGCCCGCAATCGCCATCGATCGCGGCGTCGAGACGATGACAGGACAGAACATCGGGGCGGGAAAACTCGACCGGGTCTCGAAGACGAACCGCTTCGCCGCCAAGGCGTCGTTTCTGCTTCTTGCGGGGCTGGGCGTGCTCACGTTCGTTTTTGCACCCGACATCATCCGGGTGTTCGACGACACCCCCTCGGTGGTCGCTGAGGGAGCGACCTTTCTCCGGTGGATCGCGCCGACGTTCGGGTTCGTCGGGGTGTTGCGCGCGTACAGCGGCGGGTTCCGCGGCGCTGGGAAGACCCTGACCGCGGCCACCATCGCGGTCGTCCTGTTCGGGTTCATCAGGCTCCCGATCGCGTACGTGGCCTCACAGGGACTCGTCCCGCTGGACGTCTGGATCTTCCGAAGTCCGACCCCCGAGGGAATCTGGCTTGGCTTTGCGGCCTCCGGGATCGTCGCCGCGGTGGTGGCCGCAGTCTGGTTCGAGAGCGGGTCGTGGCGCGACGGCAACCTGACCGACGACGTGACCCGAGGCGATGGACCGGACGGCGAGTCCGACCCCGAACCGGACCCGGGAGTCCCGGGCGCCGACAACTGAGCCCTCGACGGAGTGGAGCGGACGCCTCGCGGGCCGAACCACGGAGGCGGTGGGCGTTCAGCCGCCGGCGTCGATACCGGTGATCTCGAATCGCGCACCGCCGTCGGCGCCGGCGGTCAACTCGATGTCCCAGTCGTGGTCGTCGACGACTTGCGCGACGATGTTCAAGCCGACGCCGGTGCCGTCCGACGCCGTCGAGTACCCCGCCTCGAAGACCGCGTCCCGCTCGCTGGCGGAGATACCCGGGCCGTCGTCCGCGACGTAGAACCCGCCGGGGAGCGTCCCCATCGTGACGGTCACCGCGTCGGTCCCGTGCTCGATTGCGTTGCGTATCAGGTTCTCGAACAACTGCTGGAGCCGTCCTCGGTCGGCCCGGATCGTCCGGTCGCCCTCGACCCGCAACGTCGCCTCCGCAGTCACGACCTGCTGCCAACAGGCTTCGACGAAGGATCGGAACTCGATCGCTTCCGGGTCGGTGGCGGCGGTTCCCTGCCGCGCCAGCGTGAGCAGGTCGTCGATCAACTCCTCCATCCGGACGTGGGCCCGCTCGGCGCGGTCTAAGTGCTCGCTCGCAGACTCCGCCTGCGCAAGTTCGACGCTGCCTCGCGCCACGCTCAGCGGGTTCCGGAGGTCGTGACTGACGACCGACGCGAACTCCTCCAGCCGGCGTTCGCGTCGTTTCCGATCGGAGATGTCCCGACTGATGCTCAGCTCGGCCGTTTCGCCGCGGTACGACACGATCGAAGAGCTGACTTCGACGGGGAACTGCTGGCCGTCTTTGGTCTCGTGAACCGTCTCGAAAACTCGCATCCCGTCGGCGTACTTGTCGGTGTCGAGCCTCGCAGCGTCTGCCCCGTCCACTGCCGGGTCGATGTCCTCGATCCCCATCGAGAGCAGCTCCGACCGGGAGTAGCCGGTGGTTTCGACCGCCGCGTCGTTGACTTCGAGGAACGAGCCGTCGGTATCGATCACCCACGTCGCGTCGTTCATCCCGTCGATCAACTGCTCGTACTCCGCCCGCGCCTGCTCGAGTTCCCGCTCCCGACGCCGTCGTTCGGTGATGTCGCGGACGACGCTCACGACACCTTCGACGACGCCGTCGACCACGAGCGGGGTGAGCCGGTAGTCCACGACCGTCCGGCCGAGGTTGCCGACGTCGGATTCGAGTTCGCCCCGGAACTCCTCGCGATCACCGTCGAGGAGGCCCTGGAACGGATCGCCATCGGCCTGCTCTCTGATCTCCGCGAGGAACTCGCTCCGGCGGCCTTCCATCGCCTCGGGGGTCGTACCGTGCACCTCCGCGATCCGTTCGTTCACGATCTCGTATCGACCGTCCCTGTCGTAAACGCAGGCGGCCTCCTGCATCGCATCCACCATCCGCCGGTATCGCCGAAGCTCGCGCTCGCGCTCCGTCCGGTCGGAGATGTCCCGGGAGATGACCACGAACCGGCCCTCGTCGCCGTGATCTGGGAGCCGCGTCAGGTGGACTTCGACCGGGAACCGCTCGCCGCTCTCCCGGAGAAACTCCGTTTCGAGCTCGTATCGCTCGCCGACGTCCATCCCCGCCCAGATATCACGGATCTCCTCGGGATCGATCCGCTTGTCGATGTCCCAGACCGTCTGTCCGACGAGTTCGGACTTCGGCTGGTCGAACACCTCGCAGAACCGCCGGTTCACGTCGATCACGGTCCCGTCACTCGAGTGGATGTCGATCATATCCGGGGAGTTCTCGAAGAGCGCCTCGAGCCGGGTCGTGGTCTCTTCGAGGTCCCGCTCCCGCTGAACGCGTTCGGTGATGTCCGACAGAGAGCACACGACGCTTTCGACACGCCCGTCGGCGTCGAACAGCGGCGCGCCGTTGACCGACAGGATCTTTCGCGTTCCGTCGGGCCACTCGATGGTATGCCGGAAGCCATAGAGCGGCTCCCCCGTGTCCCGCACCCGCCGGAACGGGAGCTCCGGGTCGGGGATCGGATCGCCGTCCATGTCGGTGATGTCCCACTCGGGATCGTTGTACGCCCTGTCGGTCACCTCCGACGCCGCGAGCCCGAGCACCGCCACGGCCCGGTCGTTGGCGAAGACGAACCGTCCCTCGGCGTCGAGTTGGACCACACACGCGGGCACAGTCTTGAGGATCTGCTCGAGGCGATGGCGGCGCTGTTCCGCGTCGGCCGCCGATCGCCGCGCCGACACTGCGTTTCGAATCCGGTTCGCCAGAAGGTCGTAGTGATCGGTCCCGCTTCCCTTCCGGAGGTAATCCGTGACTCCCGCGGAGATGGCGTCGCTGGCTACCTCCTCGGAGCCTTTCCCGGTGTAGAGAACGAACGGCAGATCCGGATGTCGCCGACGGACCGCTTCGAGGAATTCGATACCGGTCCAGCCGGGCATGTCGTGATCCGAGAGCACGCAGTCGATCTCCCGGTCGGCGAGTAGCTCGAACCCGTCGTCGGGGCGCGTCGCCGTGTGAACCGCCAGCCTGTCGTCCGCCTTCCGCAAGAGTTCGGCCGTCAGCTCGGCGAAGTCCGGCTCGTCGTCGACGTGGAGCACGTCAATCCTGTCGGCGGTCCCGGTCATTGAGTGGTACTACGAAGTACGCAACCCCATAAGTAAGTCTCGCAACGTGGGAGGCGGGGCCGTCGCACCGAGCGGTGAGAACTGCCCACCCGGCAGCGTCAGGGGTCCGGGGTACCGTCCTCGAACAAGCGGAACAACTGGTCTCGAAAGGCTTGGGCGTCCAGCGACTCGACCACCTCGGTTCGAGGCTCGCCCTCGCCGACGCCGTGTTCGTCGACCGCGGAGTAGCCGCGGGTCAGCCCCTCCCGTTCGTCGACGTCGACGTGGTAGGTTGCCGAGTCCTCGATGAGGGCCGGGTCGATCAGCCCGGCCACCACCGCGGAATCGGGCTGTGTGGTCTTGTCCTCGCCGAAGGACTCCCGGTTGAACGCCCGGACCTGAGTCGTGGTCTCGGTGTAGAAATCCGCGTACGGGGTGTCGATCGCCTCGATCCGCGCCAACGTCTCGGCGTCGAACTCGGTGTCTCTGACCGTGAGCCCCCAATCGAAGAGCGTGACGTCGAGTTCGTTCAGCACCATCTTCGCCGCGTCCGGATCGACCCAGAAGTTGTACTCCGCCGCTGGGGTGACGTTGCCGAGGCAGTTGACGTTCCCGCCCATAACCCACACCGCATCCAGCAGGTCGTTCAGCGCGGGCTCTTTCCGGAGCGCGAGTGCGACGTTCGTCAGCGGCGCGATACAGACCAGGGTGATCTCGCCGGGGTGCTCCCGGGCGGCGTCGACGATGAAGTCCACGGCGTGGCGGTCGCCGGACGCGATCCCGGTGTCCGGGAACAGCGACCCGCCGAGTCCGCCCTCGCCGTGAACGTAGTCGGCGTACTCGTGGTCCTTCAGCAAGGGCTCGCGCGCACCCTCGTAGACGGTGACGTGGTCGGCCACCCCCGCCAGGTCGAGGGTGTACTTCGCGTTCTCGACCTCGTGGTCGAACTCCACGTTGCCCGCGCAGATGGTGACTCCCGCGAGTTCGATCCGGTCTGACGTCGCCGCGAGCAACAGCGCCTGTGAGTCGTCGCCCGCCGTGTCGGTATCAATAATGACGCTTCGAGTCCCGCTGTCGGTCTGCTCCGATCCGGCCATACCCCACACTGGTCGAACCCCGCGCAAATAGCTACCGAACGACGACCCGCAGGAGCACGGTCAGTCCACGACGTGGGTGTCGACCGCCGACCGCTCCGGCAGCGCGGGGACGGCCCCGGACGCGGTGCAGGCGAGACCGCCGCAGACGCACCCGAAGCGGACGGCCTCTGCGATCGATCGTCCCTCGGCCCGCGCGACCGCGACGCCCGCGTTGAACGCGTCGCCGCCGCCGGTCGTGTCGACGACGTCCACGTCGATCGCGCCGACGTGTTCCCGGGTGCCGCCGTCGTCGACGAGCGCGCCGTCGGCGCCGAGCGTGAGCACCGTCCGCGGGACCCCGAACTCCGACAGCGCGTCCAGCAGAGTGGACGCCGCCACGTCGGCCGTCGGATCGTGGCCCGCAAGCACGCACGCCTCCGCCCGGTTGGGCGTCACCACGTCGACGGCCGTCAACAGCGACTCCGGCAGATCGCGGGCGGGCGCCGGGTTGAGAACCACTTCGGTCCCGGCGTCGGCCGCGATCCGTGCAGCTTCCACGACGGGTTCGAGATCGGTTTCCAACTGACACAACAGGACGTCGGCCGACTGTATCACCTCCTCTGCCGCCCGGACGTCCGCCCCCCAGAGGTGACCGTTTGCGCCCTGTGCGACCGAGATGACGTTCTCCCCGCTGTCGCCGACGATGATGAATGCGACTCCGGTGTGGGCCTCGTCGGTGCGCCGGACCCCGTCCATAGAGACCCCTTCGTCGTTCCACAGTTCGACGGCGGCGTCGCCGAACCGATCCGTGCCGATGCAGCCGACGAACGACGTCGTCGCACCGAGGCGGGCGGCGCCCACGGCCTGGTTCGACCCTTTACCGCCCGTGCGCTCGGTAAACGCCCCGCCGAGGACCGTCTCGCCCGGGGTCGGTAGCGACGCCACCGACATCGAGAGGTCGTGGTTGTACGACCCCACGACCGCGACTCGGGGGCCGGCGTCGCGGTCAGTCGTCATCCGTTCTCGTGGTCGCGGACTCGACGCCGGCCGGGACGCCGAACCGACCCACGTTCCTCGCGTTCTGGTGGCTACGCCCTCCGGGAGTGTCTGTCGCCATCGTCACAACGCTCGCCGGCCGGCGTAAAAAAACGACCGAGTCCGGAGCGATCCACACGGCCCTGCGACTCCCGACGGGTACAGTGTACGGAAGGCGTCACGTCGCTCGCGAGAAATGACTCAATAACTATGTGATCCGAATTATTATTGAGCACAAGATTTATTTGGGGCGTCGCAGAGCTTCTGCGGCCGCTCAGTACGCTCCCGTAACAAACGTATTTTTCGCACATATATAGATTTCGTCTGGTATATGTGCCGGCCCGACGCGACGTACCGACAGGTCGTTGCGCGCGATCGGTCGGAGTCAAGGGCGCAAACCGCGGTCGCCTCGCACGTCGGACACTGTGCGACCGGTCCCGCTGTGGCGCCGGTCGGTACGACACCTCGGATCTCCGCGCCGCACTCCGGGCAGCCGAGTGTCCGGGTTTCGAGGTGCAGACAGCCCCGGTGGGCGGGACGGTGATTCGACACGGGCGCGGATCTCCGCGGAACGGACTGATATCTCGGTCGGCACCGCCGGCGGGTGGGCAGCGATTAAGTAGCGACCACGTGAGAACCGCGTATGGAGATTGACGACCTCATCGGGAGCCAGTGCCGTCGCGACTGGGAGCGAACGGAGGCCGCAGCCGCACCGGCTGTCCGGGTGGCCGCGATCGGACTGGGGTGGTTTACCCGCGGCCGGGCGCTGCCTGCGCTCGCCGACAGCGCCCGGTGTGAGCCCACGGTGTTGGTGAGCGGCTCGACGACGAAGGCCGATCGGATCGCCAGCGAGTTCGACGCCGTGGAACGGACGCTGACCTACGAAGAGTACGCCGAGGGCGTCGGGACCGACGCCTACGACGCGGTGTACGTCTGTACGCCCAACGCCTACCATCTGGATCACGCAACGGTCGCCGCCGAACACGGCAAGCACGTGCTGTGTGAGAAACCGATCGAGCGCGACAGCGACCGGGCCGCAGACCTCGTGACGGTCTGCGACGATGCGGGCGTCGAGTTGATGGTCGCCTACCGGATGCACACCGAGCCGACGGTCCGGCGGGCGAAAGAGGTGATCGAGGCGGGATACGTCGGCGAACCGGTGACCGTCCGCGGGGATATGTCACAGCGCTTGCTCGAGCGTGTCAACCCGGACCCCGACCAGTGGCGGCTGGACGCGGAGTTGGCCGGCGGCGGCGCGTTGTTCGACATCGGCCTCTACCCGCTCAACACCGCGCGTTTCCTGCTCGACGCCGACCCGGTCGCGGTCACGGGCACGACCGGGAGCACCCACGACGCGTTCGACGCGGTCGAGGAGACGGTATCGTGCTCGCTGCGGTTCCCCGGCGGCATCACCGCCACGTGTTTCGCCAGCCACAACGCCCGGCAGGCCAGCAGCATCACCGTCACCGGGACTGAGGGACAGGTGCGGATCGAACCGGCGTTCTTCCAGGATCAGGACCGCCGAGTCGAACTGTCCCGGGGGGACAGCCACGCGGAGATCCAGGTCGACCGCGTCGACCAGATACGCGAGGAGTTCGACTACTTCGCGGACCGGCTTCGGAGCGACGCCGACATCTACCCCGACGGCCGCCACGGCGTCGTCGACGTCGAGATCATGGAGGCCGTTTACGAGGCCGCCGACCGCGACACGTGGGTCGAGGTGTAGCCTCCCGCGGTCCGGTCGGCCCTGCCTACGCGTCGGTGAAGCCGTCGTGGAAGCCGACGAGTTTCTGTCGGGAGAAGTGCTCGGCGGCGTATTTGATTCCCTCCTTCCCCACGCCGCTGTCTTTGAACCCGCCGTAGGGCATGTGATCCGCGCGGAACCCACTCACTGTGTTGACGTTGACGCCGCCGGCGTCGATGTCGTCGGCCGCCCGGCGCGCCCGGTCGATGTCCTGGGTGAAGATGCCGGCCTCCAGCCCGTAGTTCGTGTTGTTCGCCTCCGCGATGGCCTCGTCGAAGTCGCTCACGCTGATGATCGGAACCAGCGGCCCGAACGTCTCCTCTTCGGCGGCGGGCATCTCCGGCGTCACGCCCGAGAGGACCGTCGGCTCGAACACTCGCTCGCCGAGGTCGCCGCCGTAGTTGCCGCCGGTCTCGACTGTCGCACCCGCCTCGACCGTCGCCTCGTAGAGGTCGACCACCGTCTCGAACTGCTCGTCGTCGACCATGGCCGAGACGCCCGTCGACTCCTCGAAGGGGTCGCCGACCGACAGCGACTCCACGGCGTCGACGGCGGCCTCGATGAACTCCGCTTCGATCGTCTCGGGGACGATGACCCGCTCGACGCTGTTGCAGACCTGCCCGGCGTTGGAGCAGGCGCCGCCGACGACTTCCTCTGCGGCCTTCTCGATGTCGGTGTCGTCCCACACGATTGTGGGGTCGTTGCCGCCCAGTTCCAGTGTGACCTCCTTCATCCCGCTGTTGTTTGCGAGGTACTTCCCGACGGGAGTGCTCCCGGTGAAGGAGATGGCCTCGACCGCGTCGTGCTCCAAGATGGCGTCGCCGACGGTCGAGCCGCTGCCGGTGACAAGATTCACCAGCCCGTCGGGGGCGCCGACCGCCTCGGCGGCTTCCTGGAGGTACTCGAAGAGCAGCACCGAGACCAGGGGCGTGTTCGTGGCGGGCTTGCCGACGACTGCGTTGCCCGCCGCCAGCGCGGGACCGACCTTGTGGGCCATCAGGATGATCGGGAAGTTGAACGGCGTGATCGCCGCGACGACGCCCAACGGCTCCCGCTGGGTGAAGCAGTGGTCCCGGGTGAACCCCTTCTGGGCGTCCATCGGGACGTACTCGCCGAACATCCGCTTGGCCTGTTCGGCCGACAGCTGGAGGGTTTGGACCGCGCGGTCGACCTCGCCGCGGGCCTCGGTGATCGGCTTACCCTGCTCGCTGGTCAGTACGTTCGCCACGTGATCGGCGTCGGCAGCCAGCATCTCGGCGGTCGTATCCAGGAGTTCGTACCGCTCGTAGGCCGACAGCGTCGACGCCTCCTGTGCGCGCTCGGCGGCGTCGATCGCGGCCGTGACCTGATCTGCGGTCGCGAGCGGAACCGAGCCCACGCGGCTTCCGTCGTAGGGGTGGATCACGTCGGTCCGGCCGTCGCCCTCGACCCACTCGCCGTCGATCAACATTCGCTTGTCGAGACGCGTTGCTGCTTCTTGGCTCATACTCGCGTGATCGGTCCACGCGGGTATTAAGTTTGGCCCCTGAACCGCGCTGCGTCCCGAAGGTATAAAACTACGGTCGACGAGGTGTACGGTATGGATATCTCGGGTACGATCGTCCCGATGGCTACGCCTATCGCCGGCGACGGTGTGGACGAGGCGGCGCTCGCGGAGTTCACCCGGTCGCTGGTCGATGGGGGGGTACACGGGTTGTTCCCGGGGAGTTCGATCGGTGAGTTTCCCAGCCTCACCGCGGACCAACACCGGACGCTCGTCGAGACGGTCGTCGAGGCGGCCGACGACGCCACCACTGTGATCGCGGGCTGCTGTGCCACGAGCATCGGCGACGTCCGCGCCCGGATTGCGACGGCGGCAACGGTTGGCGCCGACGCCGCGGTCGTCGTGACGCCGTACTACCTCTCGACGACGCAGGCCGGACTCCGGCAGTTCTTCGAGCGCGTCGCGGCCGACGCCCCCCTCGATCTTCTGCTCTACAACATCCCGGCGCTCACCGGCAACGAACTCACAGTCGACACCGTCTCTCACCTCGCCGACCGCGACGCCGTCGTGGGGCTGAAAGACACCTCCGGCGACCTGAGCTACCAGTACCGCGTCGTCGAGGAGACGCCCCCGGAGTTCGTGGTGTTTCAGGGGTCGACCGACATCGCCGGCGCGGCGTTGAACCTCGGCGCCGACGGCCTGATCGCCGGTCCGGCGAACGTCTTTCCCGGCGAACTCGCGGCGCTGTACGACGCCCACGCCCGCGGCGACGACGCGACGGTGAACCGGATCCTGCGGGAGGTCGTCGCCCCGCTTGTCAGCACGTACGACGACATCCCGACCGCGGCGGCGATCAAACACCTCGTCGGTCGTGACGGGCTCGACATCGGCGATCCACTGCCCCCCGTCGCACCGGTGTCGACTGCGGAGGAGCGGCGGCTGGACGCCGCCTACCGCGCGGTCGTCGACCGGACGATGCGGTAGGTCCGGTTCGGCGTCGTGGACGGCGCGTGCGCTCGTCTCCGAAGTAGTCGGTACGGTGAGAGGGAACCCGCCGCCGACGAGGTCGGGACTACGCCTTCCCCACGCCGGAGGTCATCCCCTCCACGATCTTCTGCTGGAAGAAGAACATGAACAGGAGCAGCGGGATCAACGAGAGGAACACCGCCGCGGTGATGGTGCCCCACGGCGTTGAGAACTGGTTCCCGAACAGCGCGATCCCGACGGTGATGGTTCGCTTCGAGTCTTCGGTCATGAACGTGAGCGCGAACAGGAACTCGTTCCAGGCATAGATGAACACGATGATCGCGGCCGTCGCCATCGCCGGCATCGACACCGGGAGGATGATCCGGAACAGCACGCCCACCCGTGAGAGACCGTCCATCAGCCCCGCCTCCTCGAGGGAATCGGGCAGCTCCTTGAAGTACGCTTGGAAGATCCAGACGGCGAAAGGCAGCTGGAACGCCGCGTACGGCAGGATCAAGCCGAGATAGGTGTTCAGTCCGAGGAACCCGCCGACCGGCGTACTCCCGAGGTCGATCGCCAGCCGGTACAGCGGGATCAGCCGTGAGATGAACGGCAGAAGCGCTGCGAACAGGATCAAAAGCAAGACCGGAAGCTTGTACCGGAAGTTCAGCCGCGAGAGGGAGTAGCCCGCCAGCGCCCCGAGCACCACGTCGAGGATCGCGGTCCCCGACGCGACGATGAAACTGTTGATGAGATACTGCCCCACCGGGCGCTGGGACAGGGCCGTCTCGTAGTTCTCAAGCGTGAGCGGATACTGCTGGACGATGCTGATGCCGTCCTCGAAGGAGACCGTGTAGGGAAGGTACTCGATCGGGAACACGAACAGCTCCCCGGAGGGTTTCAGCGAACTGATCAGGATCCAAAACACCGGGAACATCGAGATCAGGACGATCGCCAAGATGGAGCCGAAATACCCCAGTCGCTTGCCGACCTCCCAGAACGCGACGTCTTCGAGCGTGAGATCGCGGACGCTCATCTCACCGCACCTCCGGTTCGTAGAGCGTCGTCACGTAGATCAGCGCGATCACCAGCGCGATCAACGTGATCAGGGTCGCGGCCGCCGACCCGATGGCGAACCCGCCGTTGGTCGGCCCGGGATTGTTGTACGCCGCCTGCTGGGCGAACAGCACGAGAGTCGAGGTCGCCTCCCCCGGTCCGCCGCCGGTCAGTCCGAACGGCAGCCCGAACGCCTGAAACGCCGGTAGCGTCCGAAAGATGAGCGCGACCAGGAGCGTCGGCTTCAAGAGTGGCAACGTGATGTCGCGGAACTGCCGCCACCGCGAGGCGCCGTCGATCCGGGCCGCCTCGTAGAGCTGGTCCGGGATGCTCGACAGCCCCGCCAGCAGGATCAACGCCATGAACGACGTGGTCTTCCAGACGGTGATGGCCGTCATCGTGTACAGCGCGATGTCCGGCTTCGAGAGGAACGGGAACGGTTGCGTCAGGATCCCCAACCGGACGAGGATGTCGCTGATGACGCCGAAGTCCGGGTGGAGCATCCACGCCCACACCTTGGCGTTGATCACCGTCGGCAGCGCCCACGGGAACAGGATCGCCGCCTGAGCGACGTATTTGTATTTGAACTCCTTCTGGAGCAGAAGCGCCAGCACCAGCCCGAACACCAGTTCGATGGGGACGCTTACGAACGTGTAAAACATACTCACGCCGAAGGCGTTCCAAAAGCGGGTCTCACCGATCGGGAACAGGATCTGCCGGTAGTTCTCCAGGCCGACGAACTCCCGTTGCTGGCCGGGGAGTTCGATCACGTATCCCGTGTGGAGGCTGGCCCAGACCGTGTCCAGAATGGGGTAAAACGACAGCCCGAGAAGGAACAGCAGAACCGGCGTCAGCAGGACCGTCGCTAGTTCCTCCTCGGTCAATCTGAGCTCGCGATACCGTCTGAGACGGGCTCGGATCCCCTCCTCGCCCGGTCGCGCGATGGTGTCCTGTACGCTTGCTGTCGAGTCCGCCATTATCGGTGAATGTTACCGTACGTCATCATAAATGTGCGTGTTTACTGGGTGAGAGACGGGCCGCAGCGGTCCGCGATCCGAAGGCGGGACCGGGCCGATCAGGCGGTGTTGATCTCGCTGTCGATCTCGGCTTGAGCGTCGTTCAGCGCCTCCTCGGGGGACTTGCTCTGTGTGAGCGCGCGGTTGCACTCCGTGTACACCAGATTCGAAAACTGGGAGTACTGGGCGGTCGCGGGCCGAGCGCTGGTCTGCTGGAGGATCTCCGAGAAGATGTCCAGGTTCCCCGGCTTGTCGTAGTCGCTGTCTTCCCAATAGCTGTCCTCGTAGAGCTCCTGCCGGACCGGCAGCCGGCCGTGCTCTCCCGACAGGATCTCCTGGGCGTCGAGCGTCCCGGCGTACTGTGCGAACTCCTGGGCCGCGGCGTTGTTTTCGGTGAACGCGTTGATGAACAGGCTCCACCCGCCCAGACAGGAGTTGTTGGCGTCGGGGTTGCCCTCGGCTTTCGGCATCGTTGTCACGTCGAAGCTGTCGGTGACGGGGGTGTCGTCTTGGAACAGCCCGTACGCGTACGGCCAGTTGCGCATAAACATCGTCCCGCCCTGTTGGAAGGTCTGGCGGTTCCCGTCGGTCCCGCTGGAGGGGATCGAGTCGGGAGTGACCTCGTGTTCGTAGATCAGGTCGACAGCGTGTTGCAGCGCCTGAATCCCCTCCTCGGAGTTGACCACGAGGTTACCGTCGCCGTCGCGGATAGAGCCGCCGAAGCCCCACACCCAGTTGAGCCACATAATCGTCAGTCCCTCGTTGGAGCCGCCCTGCCAGATGTAGCCGTTCTCGCACCCGTCGATCTGCTCTTTGGCTTCCTGTGCGATGTTGACGACCTCCATATACGTCGCCGGGGGCTCGTCGTACCCTAGTTCCTCGAGCCAGTCGCTCCGGTAGTAGAACCCGTTGGCGTCGGTGAACATCGGCATCCCGTAGGTGCTGCCGTCAAGGGTGATCGCCTCCACCGGCGTCGACAGCATATTGTCCATATTCCCATCGGGGTCGGAGACCTCCGCGGCCCACCCGGCGCCGACGAACTCCGCCGGCCAGACGACGTCCATCATCCCGACGTCGAAGCTGCCGGACTGGGCGGCGAACTGGTTGACGTAATACTCCCGGGTCGAACTCGATTCTGCGGGCGTTCCCTGGGTGTTCAGCGTCGCATCGCTCTCGGCGTTGAACACCTCGGCGAAGTCCTGAGCCGACGGTTCGAACGACGAAATGTGGACGAAATTGACCTCGCCGGAGGCGCCGCCGCCACCGTCCCCCCCGGAGTCGGTCTCGGTGTCGCCGCCACCGTTCCCACCGGAATCGGTCTCGGTGTCGTCGCCCCCACCGCCGCCGTCACCGCCACCGGAACAGCCCGCCAGTGCGGTGCCACCGGCGACTGCGATTCCCTGCAGGACACGACGCCGTCTGATCGGCTTGTCATCCGCTGCCATAGTAGTTACATACAGTTATCCATCATTTATAATTTGGCATTTTGATCGTGATCAACGAGGTCCGGCGGGCGAATACTGTGACCGCCTCGCCCGGGGGACACCGGCGCTCGGGCTATCCCTGGTTCGCCATCGCCAAGACCTCCGTCCACACGTCGTCGTCGACGGTGACTGTCTCGGCGTCAGCCGCGGCGGTCGACGACTCTCCTGGCAGTCGGACCTCGTCGAACCCCGCGGCGGTGTCGCCGGCCTTCAGCTCCGCGACGAACTCGTTGACCCGGGCGACGAAGCCGCTCCCGCCGAGGGCCTCGGGGTCGATTGCGAGGAACAGATCGCCCTTCGTGCACTCGTCTTCGGTGTGGTAGGTGCCCGTCACGTCGGATCCCATCGCTGCACCCACCAGCCCGCCGGCGAGGATCTCGACCGCGATCGCGAGCCCCGATCCCTTCGCGCCCCCGAACGGCCTGATGACGCCGTTCAGTGCCGCCTCGGGATCCCGCGTGGGAGCGCCGTCGGCGTCGAGTGCGACCCCCTCCGGGAGCTGGTCGCCGTTTTCCTTCGCGCGCAGGACGGTCCCGCGGGCGATGCTCGACGTCGACATATCCAGGTTGAACGCCGGGTCTGACGGAATCCCGATCGCGATGGGGTTCGTCCCGAGGATAGACTCGGCGCCGCCGTAGGGCGGCATCGCGGGCTCGGTGTTCGTGACCGCGATCCCGACGTAACCAGCCTGCCGGATCACGTCGGTGTAGTAGCCCAACATCCCGAGGTGGTTGGAATCGTGGACGCCCACGGCGCCGATCCCGTGGTCGTCGGCCCGCGCAGTCGCCTCGCCCACCGCCTCGCGGGCGACGACCGGACCAAGCCGGGAGCCGCCCGAGACCGTCGCCGCCGCCCCCGAGTCCCGAACCACCGCAATGTCGCCGTCGGGGTCGACGTTGCCGTGTTCGATTCCACGGACGAACCGTGGGAGACGAAGCAGCCCGTGGGACTGCTTGCCGCGAGCGTCGGCGCTCACGAGCACCGCCGCGGTCGTCGCCGCGTCGGTCGGCGTGATGGCGTGGGCCTCGAACGCCGCGGTCGCGACGGCCTCGGCCCGCTCGCGTTCGACGCGCATTACGTCGAGGGTCCGATCCGGTGGATGGCGAACTGGCTCTCGCCCAGCGCCTCGCTCATCGTGAGCTTTCCGTCGACGATCCGAGTGAGCTCGTTCCAGAGCTGGTCGGCTGCCCAGTCGTAGTCCTTGTCACCGACTAGGGCCTCGCTCACGTCGACGTCGGTCTCCTCGGGCACCCGCTCGCGGCTGTTGGGGTTGCCCGTGATCTTGATCGTCGGCATGATCGCGTTCGACAGCGTGTGGCCCTGCCCGGTCGAGATGACCATGAAGTGGGCGCCGCCGGCGCCGATGCCGGTGACCGACTCCGCGCCGTGGCCCGGGGTGTCCATAATGTACATCCCGGACCCGTCCGGGATCTTCGACCCGTAGTCGACGATGTCCTGAATCGGGCCGTCGCCGGACTTCACGAGGGCGCCCAGCGACTTCTCCTCGATCGTGGTCAATCCGCCGTCCATGTTGTCCGGGGTGGGCTGGGCACCGCGGACGTCGTAGCCGGTCGCCTGCAGGCGTTTGTCCCAGTGGTCGACGCGGTCAAGGATCTCCTGTTTGACCTCGTCGTTCACTGCACGTTCGGCCAACTCGTGTTCGCCCCCGAAGAACTCGGCCGTCTCGGCGAACACGCCGCGGCCGTCGTGGTCGTCGATCAGGCGCCAGACCGCCTTGGCGGTGGCTTTGTGCTGACACAGCCCGCTCGTGGTGTCGGAGGTGGCACAGTTGATCCCGAACGTGAGGTTGGAGTAGTCCGCGGGCACCCGGCGCTGGTCGCTGGCGTCGAGCACCATCTCCTGGGCGGCGTTCACGGTCGCCTGCAGCGCGTTCATAACCCCCTTCTCCTCGTGGATGTTGATCGACGCGCTCGGCCGTCCGGTCTCGGCGACGTCGCTCGCCAGTTCGTCGCCGTCGACGATCTCACCGGCGTGAGCCACCACAACGGTTCCGTAGACGTTCGGGTGGGTACCGTACCCCAGCAGGGTCCGGTAGGTCTGGAACACGTCGGGCTTGGTCTGGCACCGACCCAGCGGATGGGTGATCGGCACCGTGTTCTCGGTGATCTCCGCGGCACGCTCCACGGTGTCGTTGGCGTACGGCGCCGTCGAGATGATCGCCACGTGGTTCCGGATGCCGACGCTGCCGTCGTCGCGTTCGTACCCCAGGAACTCGCTCATGCGTCCGCCTCCGCGCTGTCGGCGCTCAGATCGCCGCGACCGTAGTTGGACTCGACGTTGTGGACGTGGACCCACGCCCCGGCGTCGACGTCCTCGGTGGCGTTCCCGATACTTTTGCCGTACTTGACGACGGTCTCGCCCGCCGGGATGTCCTCGAGGGCAATCTTGTGACCGAACTCGACGTCAGCCAGCGCTTCGACAGTGACCGTCCCATCGCCCACGGCGATCGTGAGCGTCTCTCCCGCCTCGATCTCCCGCAACGCCGTCGCGACGTTGTCCTCGGGTTCGACTACCTGAATATGTCGTTCTACCATACGCGTCCGTGGGGTTATCGGGAACCTACAAAGCGTTTACGTCCGCGTTGCAGCGCCGTGACCCGCGCGATCGCCCGGGTGGCCGCCGGAACGGCCCGCGTCGGCCGCCGTGGGCCCGCCATCTCGCACGAACGACTGTGATCGGTTGGCGGTCGTCGCCGACCGGCGAAGCCGGTGACCGGTGAGTCGTTACAGCGACCCGCATCAGAGCAGGGCGGTCACCGCCAGATACGCCAGCCCGGTGATGATCAGGAACTGGGTGAGCACCACCGCGATCGGGGCGAGCCCGGTCGCTCGGAGCCGCCGGGGGTTGAGATCCATCCCCAGCCCCACGAACGCGACGGTGAACAGCCAGTCGCTGACGGTCCCCAGAGAGGCCCGGGCGCCGGCGTCGAGCAGGCCCGCGTTGGCGATCAGCACCACGACTACGAACCCGATCAGGAACTTCGGGAACCGGTACCACACCTCTCTCACCCTCGGCCGGTCCCCACCGGCGGTGGCGTGGTGGACGGCGTACCCGACCGCGAGTACGCCGATGAAGGTATTGCGGACCAGCTTGGTCACGGTCGCCCACTGGCCGGCCACGTCGGAGACCGCGAACCCGACCGCCGCCGCCGGCCCGGTGGAAAAGAGGCTGAGCCCGGCCCACACCCCGTAGACCGGATCTGGCAGCCCGAGCGCGACGCCGACGGTGGGGAACACCAGCAGGGTCGCAGCGTCGAACAACAGCACCGTCCCCGCCGCGTACGTGATGTCTGCCTCGTCCGCGCTGATGCTCCCGGCGACCGCAAGGACCGCCGACACGCCGCATACGCTGGCCCCGGCGGAGAGAAGCGACCGGGTCGTCGGCTCGACGCCCGCCGCTCGGCCGATCGACTCCCCGAGTATGACCCCGAACACGACCACGCCGGCGGCCAGCGCGACCACGAGTGGCCCGGTGTCGACGAGCTGTGTCACCGTCAACCCCGCACCGAGGAGGACGATTCCAGTCTCGAGCAGCAGCTTGTACTGGCCGACGCCCGTCCGAATCCACCCCGGAAGGTCGACTGCGGCCGCGACGCCCACCCCGGCGACGATCGCGACGACGAAGGGGCTGAACGGCGTGATCCGTCCGAGCTCTCGGGCGACGACGCCGAGCACGGCCAGGAGCGCGAGCCCCGGGAGCACTCCCCAGGCGCTGTCCCGATCCATCAGACCACGCCGCCGGCGTACAGGAGGGTGATCGCCACGCCAAGGAGCGTTGCCTTCCAGCCCCGGTCGACAGACGCGAGACGCCCACGAATCCGCGACAGAGCGGTTTCAGACCCGGCAGACGTCGGAGGCCAGTTGTTCATAGACATCCACCGGTTGTAAAACATCGTATATAAACGTACATCATCCACCGCACGGCCGCGCCGGGTCGCAGCTACACCCCGTTCACGACGTGCTCGGGGTCGCCGCCGGTCAGGACGTCTCGGACGATGCCGGCGGCCCGGCGGCGGCGGTCATCGCCGGCCTCCTCGGAGTACCACGCGACGTGTGGGGTCGTGACGACCCGCGGATGGTCCCGAAGCGGGTGGTCTGCTGCGGGAGGTTCGTTCGGGAAGACGTCCAGTCCGGCCCCACCGAGTTCGCCAGCCTCGATGGCGTCGTGGAGGTCGTCGACGTCAACGATCGGGCCGCGGGCCACGTTGATCACGACCGCGGTGTCGTCCATCCGAGCGAACGCGTCGGCGTCGAGTAGCCTGCGGGTGTCGTCGGTCAGCGGCGAGTGGACGGTCACCACGTCCGCGCGGGCACACAGATCCTCGAAGCTGGTGAGCGTCGCCGGGTCGTCAGCGAGGTCCTCGGCGTCGAGGAACGGGTCGCTCGCGAGCACGTCGGCGCCGAGCGCGGCCGCCCGGGCACCGACTTCGCGGCCGATGGCGCCGTAGCCGACCACGCCGACCGTCCGGGTTGAAAACCGGTGCAGCGGGGCGCTGACGCCGCGGTCCCACTCGCCGGCCGCCACCGAGGCGTCGTATCGCTTCAGCCCGCGGGCCAGCGAGAGCGTCAACGAGAGCGCGTGGGTCGCCACCTCCTCGTGACAGTAGTCGGGGACGTTGGTGACGGGGATCCCGCGGTCGGCCGCGGCCTCGATCGCGACGTTGTCGACGCCGATGCCGTACCGGGCGATGACCCGGCAGTCGTCCATCTCCGCGATCGCGTCCGCGTCGATGTCGTACAGAAGGTT
>Ga0102935_1000180_pt1 | contig 21172 bp, 30 predicted proteins | sample SalPonR2_A_D2_MG_FD_78508 | JGI IMG/M metagenome (GOLD analysis project Ga0102935, IMG submission 78508) | Salt pond soil microbial communities from South San Francisco under conditions of wetland restoration - Salt Pond MetaG R2_A_D2_MG | ecosystem: Environmental > Aquatic > Marine > Intertidal... | reverse complement strand
TTCAGGCTGCCCTGGCCGGGGTTATACCCAAGGAAATCAAGGATAGGCCCTGGGCCGCCTCTAAGTACGTTTGAAGGAATTACGGCTTCTTGGTTGTGGACGAATCCGGCAATTTGGTCGCGCGGCCCAGAACCTGTCCATGGCGTTCCGCTTTGGTGGCCTTCGCCTTGGTCATTGTTGTTGTTATTCCCGCCACCGCCCCAAATTCTGTTCACGGCAGCCCCAAAGGCCCCGCGGGCGTTGTTCCAAATCCACTGCAACCAGGGCGGCAGATCTGGCACATCTATACCAAAATTGATTTTTGGGGTTAAGTTCATAAAAGTATTCCAGCCCGGCCATTCCGGAAAGATTGATTTCCAGTTATCCCAGCCAATTAAATCTTTCCAGCTGTCAACGGGGTCTATCCAGTTTGCCCAGCCCGGCCATTGAACATCAGCAAAGATTTCTTTCCAACCGTCAAAGCTGGCAAATTTACCCCAATCAACTTTTGACAACTTCGGGAAAAGCGCCTGCCAGCCCGGCCATTCAGCATCTTTAAATAATTGCTGCCAGCCGTCAAAGGTTGTTAAGCTGGCCCAGTCTATTTTCTTAATTCCAAATAATTGCTTCCAGCCCTGCCATTGGGCGTCAATGTATTGTTTCCAGCCTTTAAAAATGGTGTATTGCTTCCAGTCAATTTGGTCAATGCCCGCAATCTCCCAACCCTGCCAGTTCATCAATTTTTTCCAGGCGTTTTTGCCTACTTTCTTTACTTTGTCGCGCAGGTTAAAGGGATCAACTGTGCCAATTACGGTTTCCCAGCCGGGCCACTTTTCGGCTGCTTTATTCCAGGCAATTTCTACCCAGTCACCCAGCTTAAGCGGGCCTACGTTGGCCCAATCCCAGCCCGGCCACTTGTCAAAATCGCCTACCAGGTTTGCCCAGCCCTTAAAACTTGTCCATTTATTCCAATCAATCTGGTTGATGCCAAAAAGCTCTTTCCAGCCGGGCCAGTTTGCTTCTATGTAATTTGCCCACCCGGTAAAAGTCGTCCACTTCTGCCAGTCAACGCTTGCCAGTTCCGGGAATAGCTCACCCCAGCCGGGCCAGGTTACACTTTCGAGTAAGTTTGCCCAGCCCTCAAACTTGGTAAATTGTTTCCAATTTACGTTATCTATGTCTGCCAGTTTGCCCCATTCGGGGAAAATCCAGTCATCAAGGGTTTTCCAGCCTGGCCATCCAACGTAAGTTTTCCAGGCGCTTTTGCCCAGGCTACCAATTTTTGCAACTGCATCCCATCCTGGCCAATCAGATATTACGTCGGGCCAGTCATCTTTTTGAAATGGATTTATAATATCCATCCAAGGTATTTCGCCCCAGTTAATATCCTGCGCCCAATCCGGTGGGTGAAAAGTTTCGTTCCAATTGATATTTGACCAGGGCGGGCCTTCGTTTTCCCAGGTTTCCCAGGCATCAGAAATATCCTGGAAAATTTGCTTAAGGCTTAACTGCTTTGCTTGCAGCCATATTTGGTTTACGGTATGTTCCATGCTGTCCGGCATTTCGGTTTCAAACGTCTTTTCGGCCCAGCCTGCAAAGTCGTCATATTCGGTTTCCTCGGAAGTTATCTTTTTATCTAAAATGGTAATTCCTATAGTTGCGGTTGCTGCCAAAGCCCCCAGGGCTAACGTGGCTGGTATGGTAGAAACAATAGTGGAAACCAAACCGGCCGCGCCTTTTGCCGCAGCGGCGGCCTTACCGCCGGCCCACCAAATTCCTGCACCGGCCCCTGCCAGGCCCAGCGTTAATTTGACAGGATGTTCTATTCCAACATCAACCAGGCTTTTCATGGGCTTTGTGCTTTTTGCCGCGGTCGCTAAATCTTGACCGAATTCTATTTGCGGGTCTATTAAAACGTCTATGGCCCCAAGATCAATTTGCTGGAAGTCCTCAACCGGCTGGCTGCTTTTTGCAGCTGCCGCAAGCTTTTGTGAAAAGCCAATTACGGGGTCAATAATTAAATCTAACTTGCCCGGCATATCAACTTCTTTAAGGGTTTGCCAGGTGTCCTCTTCTTGCACTGCCTTTCTGATATTGCGGCCGAACTTAACAACCGGCCAGACGTCAAAGGGCAAGTTGCCAAAATCAACGCCTTGATTTTTTAGTTCTTCCGCGGATTTATTGCTCATAACCGCGGTTTTTAGGTCACTGGCAAACTTAACTGTCGGCTCTGCGGCCAGGTTTACGCCCACTGTGGCGGCCAAAGCCCCCAGGAATACGCTGCCTGTGCCGCCCGTTATGAAAGCAAATACCGCGCTGCGTATGCCAGCTGCCGCCGTGCCGGCTTCTTGTTGACCAATGCCAAATTCTTTTTCCAGCGCTTCTCCAAGGCCGGTTTCAATATCCCACTTAAAGTCTATGCCGGCCTTTGGTTCAAACCCTGTAAGGTTGCCCAAAGCGTCAGAAATTGTCTGGCCCAGGGCGCTAAATTCCTCTCCAACATCGCCGGCCATGTTCAGGGCTTGTTCTTTTTGGTGCTGCCAGTCTACTCTATCAAACCAGTTCGCAACGGCTTCAATGCCGCCGGCAACTGCGTTAAGCGCGCCCTGGAAAGCTGGCTGCTCGCGGCCTACTTGCCGCAACATACCGACAAAGTTGCCGCCACCTTCATTCCAAAGGCGCTTAAATTCTGTGTTCATGCCTGGCAGCCATTGTTCACTTGCTTTGTCTAAAAAGCCTATAAAGCTGTCGGATTCTTCAACTATTTTAGAGAGTTCCTGGGTTGTTGGTACAAGGCCGTTTTTAAGTAGATCGGTTAAGCCGGGCAGCATTTTGTTCCCAATTCCAATAAATATATCGTTTATGTTATCGCCCATCAGGCCCATCTGGGCGTTGAAGTGTTGCATCTGCTTGCTGGCAACTTCGTCAACTTTGCCGCCTGCCTGTTTTTGCTTTTTGTAATATTCTTCCAGGGCTTCGGAATTGCCCAAAAGCAAGTCAAGCCCTTGCATTGCCCTGTCGTTAAAGCCCATTTTTTCCAGCGCAGCCTGTCTTTCCTGCGTACTCATGCCCTCGAAGGCGTTTTCCAGGTCTTTTACTATATCTATTGTGCTGCGCATTTCACCGTTTTGGTCATACACCTGTACGCCCAATTCTTTAAATACATCGCTGTTCTTCCGGGCGCGTTTTTCCAGGCCCTCTAGAGTCCTGGCCATGATGGTTCCTGCGCGCCGTCCTTTAAGCCCGGCATCTGCAAATACTTCCAACAAAGCTATACCTTCGTTCATGCCAATTCCAAGGCGGTTCATTGCCGGGGCTGCTTTGTTGGTTAAGGCTTCGGAAAACTGCTCTGTGGTTGCGTTGGCATCGGATTCCGCTTGTACCAGGGAATCCATAAGGGCGGGCATCTGGTCTATTTGTCGGCCCAGGGCGCTATTGGCATCGGTGGCCAGTTCTGTGGCCTTTGCCATATCAAAGTTACCTGCCTGGGCAAACTTGGCCATATCTGCCAGGTAGGCTTCCGATTCCGCGGCATCCATGCCAGCACTGGCCAGGTAATATATACTTTCGGCCGCTTCTGTGGCGCTAAACTTTGTGGTTCGGCCAACTTCCCGGGCGGCTTCGGCCAGGTCATTGCGCATACTGTCGGAAACATTATCCATTATAGCAACGGATTCTGTCATTGCGCCTTGGAAGTCAGCAGCTGCAGAAACACTCTTAGCGCCCATTGCGCCAGCTGCAATTCCAACGGCGGCGGTAACGCCCAGGGCAGCTTTTTTGAACGTACTGAGCTTACGCTGCGCGCCCATTATGGCACTGTTAAAGCCTGCGGCGTTACCTCCAACCTGTACGCCTACTTGTTTAGTTTCGGCCATATTTGTCTTTCACCCTCTCAATTAGCTTTTTGTCGCCACTGCGCAACTTCTCTCGAGGTGATTCACCGGCCCCCTGGCCGTGCATCTGGTTGTAGACTTCGACCAAATATTCCAAATCCCCTTCCATGAGATTGAACATTGAGTTGGGGCCGGTTAAGGTGTAATTCATTTCGTGCAAAATCCATATTAGCCTTCGTTCTCGCTCTTCGACTTTTTTTTATCGGCCTCATCGCCTAAATCCAAATCCATTTCCCGGTTGTCCGGATGGTTGTAAAGGTTGCCGACAATATCCAGCAACTTTTGTACAAAATCCCCGTCCATGTCGTTTAATTCTTCTGCGGTTGTATCGCTAAAATCCGGGTCAACAAAAGTCTTCTTAAAGTATTTAAGGATGTTCTTCGGGTCCACCTGTTCAGCTTGCGGCACACCAGGGCCAAAATCCTGGCTAAATTCTGCTTTGTCACCCCAGTTTGGATGCTTGTATTTTACCGTTATATCAAACATCTCAATATACTGCCTGTGGGTTAACCGCTCGCCGTCCGGCCCCCTGTCAATCTTGTAGTTATCTAAATCTACCATGTATTACCCTCCTTAACTGATATTTATGCCCTTAGAAGTAAACTCAACATCTGCGCTTGCATAGGCTTCTTCTGCGGTGTAAACCTTGCTGCCGGAGTCGCTGCATACGGCGTTTGGCAGCGTAATCGTGTTCTGGCTTAAATTCCAGACCAAATCACCCATCAGTTTGCGGATAATGGCATCGGCTTTTTGGTTTGGCTGTTTTGGCCCCGCAACCGTGGCGGTTAGTATGGTTTCCCTTATGCTTGGCCGCAGTTCAACGCCTATTCTGTTGGCCGTGTTCTTGGTTTCTATGTTGTTATTGATTTCCAGGCTAACAGAATTGTACTCCGGCGCAAGTGCCGCTCCTTGCCAGGTTGCAGTATTATCTAGGAACTTTTGCTCATCGCCATCGTGGGTATCTACCTTGCTACCGCTTGAAGGTGTTACAGGCACACCTTTGTCGCCTTCTATACCCCAGTAAGTCTCGCTGCCGTAGATTGTCATGTAGGTTGTGCCGCTGCCGTCCGTTACGGTTAGGTCCCCGGTGAAGTCGTCAATGGCCCAAACTGCGTAGATTTCTTTAAGGGTTGCCGTGGTTGTGCCGCTGCCGTCGCTTAGGCTTACGGTTTCCGTGGTCTCGGTGTCGGTGTCATCTATGCCCTGTACTTCTACATCCCCGCTTTCTGACGTACTGGATTCTATCGTAAGCGTGGTTGCACTACCGGGCTGGTCTATATGGTACGGTCGAACCTTTGGGGCCATATATTCCAAAGTTACTGTAAGTGGGCTGTTATCTTCGGCGTCGCCTTCCAGGGTCAAAGTATTGGGCGCGCAGTGCCTTGCAACAACATACACGTCCCGGCCTGCGCCATCAGCGCCTTCGCCTGGATGTTCCACCTTCCATATAACTGTGCGCCGGTTAAGCATATTATTGGCTTTGCGTATAATGGCCTCGTAAACCGGCGCGCAATTTACGCTGTCAACTGTGCTGTCCGTGATCGCGGGCATTGCAATACTGCCCTGCAAATTGAATTCAGTGGTAAAAGTATGTTCCTCCTGGCCCCTATCGAACTTTTGCGGGTCTATATGGCCAACGCCGGTTCGTGGGTTAATCGGTACTTCGTTGGTCCAGTCGTAAACATCAACTACATCCGCAAAAGGCAAAAGGTGGGCGTCGTCAGGAATTGCCAAATCGTCATCTTCTTCAACGTGATGTACAGACTGCGGTAATATCGCGCTAGAGTCAGCCATCGTTACCTACCTCCAGTTCTTGGTCTGTGTCTTCCGGTTCTTCCGCGGTTTCAACTTCCGCGGTTTGCGTGCTGTGTTCTTTTATTTTCGGGTAATGCTCCACCAGATATTCGCCCAATTCCTGTGGAACCTGGGTTGTGCCGTTGCTGGAAAATTCCAGCGGTTCATCCATTTTGTCCCGCAGGAAAAGGCTTTTAGTATCTCCTACACACTTAATCCACATAATTATCACCGTGTTTTGTAGCTGTATTTTACGAATGACATCCTGCGGAAAATCACTGGTTGCCGGTCTTTTTCATGCCTGTCCTGGCCGCTATCCCAGGCAATATAATCGTAACCAGGCAGTAAAATCACTTTTTGTCTGGTTATACGGCCCGCTTCTTTGCGGGCGCGGTCAAGCCAGCCCTCCGGGCTTATAATGTTGTCGTCATAAGTACCTAAATCGTGAGCGGCTTCTTTGGTAATCCAAAGGTTCACCTGGGCCTGGCCCACTTTTTGCTGGACTGGGCCAGAATTGCTCATTGCTGCGTACCCGGTTTCGCCTACGGAATTTTCCGTGGTTGTTGGTATTGTCATGGCCGGCAGGGTTATCCCGTCAGGATAAACTTCGCTGAAAGATTCTGTTTTAATATCAAGGGGTTTGGCCACATTGGCTGTATCCCAATTAGCGTCGTAAATTTCTATCAAAGATTCCTTTATTTCGGGCGGTGTTGTCATTGTACTATATTCCTCTCAATTTGAACTTTTAACTTGCCCTTTTTAGACGGTTTGCGCTGCCTAATCGAGTACTCAAAGCCGTCTATTCTAAAGCGCGTGTTTGGGTTTAAGTTGACCTCGTCACTTATGATTATGGTCATTATTTCTTTTTCGCTGGATCCAAGGCTGCGCTGAAACCTGTCGGCATCTGCGCCCTGGCTTTTGGTTAGCGCCCGGATAGTGGTTTCGTCTTCGGATAGGTATTCATAAACCGGGTTGCCGCTTTCATCTTCACCGGTTTGCGTACGCGGCATTTTTGTTATGTCTTCGCCGTTGGCTTTAATAAAATTCCGATTGCGCCTTGCCCTGCTCATGATACCCTCTCTGCGGTTATGCTGGCCCGCAAGTTGCCGGTGTCAACCGGGCAGCGCATTTTTGCATACGCTTCTATCCGCAGGGCCAGAACCCTAATTAGCTTGTTGATATCGTAACCTACAGAATCCCAAATTTGATGAATTTCCTGCAAGGCGGCATCCGCAGCCGGGAAAAGATAAGGCTGTGCTGCCATTTTAGAAGTGCCAAACTCAACGAAAACGGAATACTCAACGGCGCTGCCAACAAGGTAAACTGGCCCGGCCTCCATTATCATATTACCGAGCCAGGCATCGCAGGCATCAAACCCGCTCAACTCTGTCATCACCTTGATCGTGCCAGCCATAACTACCCCGTATGCTTAAATTTTACGTCTTTAGTGTCGGTTGTGGTATCCAGCTGACCCTCTTTATCCAACATCAGGGCTTGCTGGCCGTACTGTGTTGCGTTGTAGCCCATGCCGGTTTCACCTGCGTAATCTTCCCTGTCGCCTTCAATGCTTTTACTTTCAACGCGTTTATCCCTAATTGCTGCGTAATGGGCCGCAAGCCATTTTTCTATCTGGGCCAGTCTGTCGTCTGAATATTCAAGGTCTTTTACGTCCAAGTGGGCGGTGTCTATAAAAGGCGTTAAATTATCCAAATCAGTATCTAGAATTTCCTTAACATCGCTTTCCTCAACAAAATTAGCCATGATTAGAACCCGGGGCGGCGCGCCAGGCCCCGGTGTTCGTCGCACACCTCCACTTAAGTATTAAGCGTCAGTAGCGTAGCAGATCCCCGCGTTGCCGTCCTCATCTGACATTACACGTGGGGCCATTGCGGAAAATATCTTGTAGTTGGTTACATACCCACCGTGGGTTTCCCATTCAACGGCCTGTAAGTCAGCTGCGTATGGCAGCTGGATTATATCTTCAACGGGGTCAAGGGCAACAACGTAATTGTCATCAAGCTGGTCAACTTCTACCAGCTGGCCAACTTTTGCCATGTTTTCTATTCTGTCCATCAACTCCAAATCCCCGCTGCCTTCCGGGTCCGGTATATTCATGGCCTCGTACGCATCATTGGCCAGGAAAATAATCAGCGGCCCGTGGTGGCGGTTGTCTTTGAGCGTCTGGATCAGGTGCTTTATATCCTCGTAAATATCCCCAGGGTTGCTCCCCCAGCTGCCTGTCCAGCCACCATCACTGGTTACGTTTATGCTGTCATCATGGGTAAGCAATCCGGGCGCTGGGTTGCCATTTAGGGTTACGTCAGTGCCGTGGAAAAGTGTATCTTCCAGTTTGGCAGTAACGTGCCTGGTTATCTGGCTTATCATGGCGCTGTCAACGGTTACGTTCTGCTTGTTTTCAAGCGCCATAAGTTTTCGCGCGCCCAGTTGGAAATCCCCGTGGGTTAACGGGATGGGGATCATGTAATTTTGAAAATCAGGCTGGTCGCCCGGGGCCTGGTCTTGGAAGTCCATGCTTTGGGTTACTTCCCCAAAGTCGGAAACCTGTTCCCACATATCGAATAAAACGTGCAAGCCGCCCAGATTTTGCTCAAGCCCTTCGTTTTGCAGGGCCTGGATGGCCTGAAAACGCCTGCGGGCAATCTTGTAAATTTGATCGTCTATTTCCTTCCAGGCATCTTTGGGCAGCGTTCGGTTAGTCCGCAGCGCTTTGGGGTCAAAGTTGTTCTGCTTAAGGCGTTCAAGCGCGTTGGCTGTCAAATCTCCAAACATCTGTGCTGTGGACTGGTTAGCCATAAGTCTTCACCTCTGAATTAAAGTTTGAGTATCTTGGTCAACTGGCTTTCACCGCTTGAAACGTCTTCTAATGCTATCGCGGTGGCCACACCGTCTGTCGCGTTTACGTCAAGCTGGCCCTCGTGGGCTGTACTATGGTCCCCATTGGCGGTTTTGTACAGTATGTCCCCTGCGGAAACCGCAGCGTCGCCGGCATCGTCTTCCGCGTAAACGTAGGCCATGCCCTCTTCCCCGCTGTGTAATACATACCAGCGTATAAGGTCGTCTGCGGCATATACTTGATCTAGGCCCTCTTCAAAGCCTCCGCGTACAACTCGCAGTCCGGGCCTGGTTGTCTGGTGTAGCCGCATTTCCCAGCCGCTATCATAGTTAACTTCAACAACTTTGCCCGGATGCATCTCTTCGGCCGCCGGGGCTGGACCGGTATCTATGTTTTCCTTTTGCAAGGCCCCACCGGGCAGGTTCTTTCGTAGGATTGCGTTGTCAGCCATTGTTATTCACCCTCTTTTCTGCTTAAAACTCCACTGGTCTCAACCAGTTCGACTTCCGTTGTGCCGCCCTGATTGCTTGCAAGGCTGCCCCCAGCGCCGACAAAGTTGCCTGGTATGGCGTTTTGCTCTGTCTTTTTAAGCGCGCTGAAAGGCATCTTTTTGAGTTCTTCTTTGGTGTAATTTACCCGATCCGAATTTGCCAGCTTGTTAACCAGGTTTTCTTTCTTTTCCTGTTCGGTTACCTCCCTGGCCGCATTTTTAGCGATCTCCATTATCTTTTCTTCGCTTAGTTCGCTACTCTGGTTTTCCTCTGACTGATCCGTTTCAGGTCCTTCGGTTTCTCCTTCCTCTTCTTCCGGCTCTTCGCCCCCGCCCTCTTCAAGGTTTTTGGCCATTGCCTTAAGAACCTCCTCCTTGGTATCCAGGAGATCACCTTCGGACAGGTCTTCTGTGCCGGCCTTCTCCATGATTTTTTCTACAAGCTCTTGTTTGTTGTCCATGTTTTGCTCACCTCTAAATAGATTAAATACTTTGTCTATTACGCTCAAGCTGTTTTCGCTATACTCAACGTCGAATTCGTCTTGCAATAGGGTTTTGGCTTTGGCAGCCGCGGAATCGTATGCACTTTGTGGCACATCTGCTGCTTGGCCGCGCCCACCGCGTACACTTGCAAGGGCGTTTTTATATAATACACCGTTGCCGTCAACTACCTGGAAAAACGTCAGTATATTCCATTCGTCGGCATCCTCCAAGCCCAAAAGGCTGGATTCAGCTGCAATCCTGCGCTGCCTATCGTCCATGTCTGCAACGGTGTCAACATCCCAGCCGCGTTGGGCGGCAAATTCTGATAGGGTTTGCCGGCTCCAACTTTCCGTACTTGTGTTGCTGTAAGTCGGTGTCCTGGCAGTGCTGCGCTGGTTTTCAGACTTCACATTATCATCACCTCTCTGGTTTTTAAGCGGCACACCTACACCATCCGGCAAAGACAGTTCGCCATATTCATCCGGCAATATAGCCAGATGGTCCGGCTTAAGGTTAATCTGCTTGCCTTTGTATTTTTTGCCTTTGTAAGTACCGCTTTCCTGTACGGTATCGTGCCAGTAGCTCGTGGAAACGTCCATTGGTTCTCCGGCTTTAAGCCGCCGATAGGTTTCGTACACTTCTTTGGCCCGGGCGTTGTTTTGCTGGGCTTTGTTCCGGGCTTTTTCTTCGTCTATCCAAATTTCACCCTTTAACTTGTTTTCCTCTACCCTGATGTTGTAAAAACGACCTACTACACGGTTATCTATTATTTGCAGTTCGCGGGCGCTGTGGTTTTTAGGATGATGTATCGGTATAGGTACGTCAGTCCAAAGGTTTTTCGAGTTCCTAATTTCCTGGCCGGGCAAAAATTGCCCTTTGACAACGGCCTCTTTTAGCGCCACAACCGGTATAACCAGGTGGGGCCTGCCTTCCAGGGTATCTGTCCTGATGCCGCCCTGGTTAGCGTTGGCCGTAAACCTGGCTAGGTCTTTTTTAGCTAATTTGTTTGTCAGTTTTTCTGGCATATTTTCAGCCCCCAAAGATACCTGGTCGTAATTCGCGTTGGCCACTTTTATTGCCCGTGCATCGCAGGTGCTTTCGTCGCCACCTTGGTCAAGGCACTGGGCGCGTACTTTATTGGCCAATTTTACCCATTGCTTTTTTTCCGTTTGGGTTAAGCCCTGTATATGGTCGTTTGCATCATCAATTGTCCAGGGCATTTTATCCCTCTACCCAGGTTGCCTTAATATGGAAATCCCCTTCCGAACCACTTGTAGAATTTGTCACCCTGATTAAGTGATTTGTGTTGGCAGCAAAAATATAATTCATTACAACGCTGGCTTCCCCACCTATTTCCGCGTTCTGTTTGCCGCCACCCGGGATAAATTCGCTCGGCAGTTCAGTACCGTCCGAATCTATTGTTGGTCCTTGATACATTTCCGCTGTGGGGCTGGTTGTTTCAATTTCGTTTATGCAAGTGGGGCCAACGTCAAAGGCGCTGCCGTTTGCGCTAACTGTGGTTCCTCTAAAGGGGTTAATCTCTGTCTTAACTGTGGACTTTACAACAACTGAAATGAAGAGCGGCTGGTCGCCTGCAATTATTAGTACATTTTTGCTGCCACCCGCCGCCACCGCGCTAAAAACGTGGCTGGCCTGGTAAACCTGGCCGCGCCGGTTTTCAGCTTCAAAGTGATCAACCATTTCCACTAACATTGCTCTATCTAACTTTGGTATCTTTTTGTTAGCCATAATTCACCTCCGTTAAAAGCCTGTCTGTGGAAAGTTGCCGGTTCCCAGCAACATCTGCAATTAGGATGTAAAGGTATCAAGCCGTGGGCTTCTTCTATTGTGTACTTTGTGCCGGAAAGGCTCGAACATTCCGGGCAAACTCTGGCATCGCCTGCGGTTAACCATTCCACCTTTGCGGACACTTCTTCAACGCCCATCTGTTCGTAGCGGGTTAGCGCTGCCTCGTTATGGACGTATATTGTCTCTGTCCTTGCCATAGTCCGGGCGCGGGTTATGCCTATCTTGTCCACCCTGTTATTTAGCTGCCTGGCCATTTTGCGCGGGTTAAACCCCTGGGAAAGCCCGTTGGTTAAAACTCGGCTAATTTGGCCGTCCACTTCATCTGTTATGTTTTTGAGCGCCTTGAAGTTACGCGTATAAAGTAATTGCAGCTTTTGCTTATGGATAGGCTGGTTAAAGATATTACGGAATTCTGCCCGGCCCAGCCGTGGTACGTCCATGCCGGCTTGCCGCATTTTTCTTTGAGCCTGCCTGACACCGCTATTATAGGCCCTGCGTACGTACTGCTTTTGCCAGCGGTCGGGAAATTGCTCAGGCGGTTCTAAAATGCCTTCTTTTAGCCTGCCGTCCAACCAGTTGCTAAAAACATCAACCTTTTCGGCATCTGTTTTAAAGACAAAATCCCCTCTGTCGGGCAATTCTGCAAGCTGGCTTTGCGGCCCCTGGCCCAGTTCGAACACGTCTAAATCGACCACTGCTTTGCGTATTAGGCCCTTCAAATGCCGGAAGCGCTTGTAAGCTGCCGCCATATAATCCCGCCGCAGGGTTTTGGTACGGGTAGGGTCCACATTCTCCGCGGCCTGGGCCAGCTGCTCAAGGTATTTGGATTTGCCCGGGTCGCTTATCAGCTTTTCTTCTTTGCTGTGGTTGTGGTCGCAGGTTTTGGCGTGTTGTGGGGTCATACAAGGCCCCCGTGGGTTATTTTTCTAATCTGGTCAGTTTCTTGGCTGCGGCAAATTGCTTTTGGACTTGCTCATTTTCTTCGTTATCGCTTAATTGCTGCTCTGTGGGCATTTCCCGCGGTTCCATGTCGAATACATATTTACGGATTTCGTCTTCATCCATCAGGCTTTTGGGCTGCCCACCGCTGGCCTTGTCGAGGGCTTGCGCCCGTTTATTTGCTATTTCAGCGCGTTCGCTAACTGTGGGCGTCCAAAGGTTTGGCCACTCAACTTCGTAACCGCCGTTTTTGGGCGGGGTTAATACGTTATAGTCAACCAGGTGGTCAATTAACTTTTCCAAAATCATTGGGGCTGCAAACTGATTTTGCCTTTCTTCTACGCGGTCAAACCAGTTCTTTCTGTCCTGGCTGCTTGCCAGTTCGGCGCGTTCACTACCGGTTAAAATTCGCTTTGGTATGCCGGTTTTTGCTGCAATAACAGAAATCGCAATGTCAAACGGGTTTGAGGGATCTATGTTGGTGTTGCCGGCCAGCTCGTTAAGGTTAACGCCACTGGTGGTAAATACCCGCTTAAAGCCGTGAAGAAAGGCGTTAACTTCATCGGTGATCTCGTCAAAATCTTCATCGTCTAAATTCGCATTTTCCTTTTCTTCAACGTGATAGCCCTTTGCCGCTTGCTGCCAATAGGCTTCGGGCGCAGCGCCCAATAACTTGTCTAGATCTTGCAACCGGTGAAAAACTTTTTGTAGCCTTGGTTCACCGTACACTTCGTTGTCTAAAAGGCCCTCTGCAACGTGGATTACGCGTGAATAATGTACGTCTTCGTGGGCTTCTTCCATCTGGAAGCCCTCAATGTCGGCTTCCATGTCAATATCGTAGAGCGTAGGCCGACCAAACCGTTCTTCGCCGGTTTCGGTTTCAAACTTTTCAATTTCGGCCTTTTCTTCCCAAAAGGGCGTTAAATAATTTATGCCCTGCGGGTTGCTGATTTCTTGCGATAGATCGTTATTGTTTTCGTCTTTAAAACCAATCAACAAAACGCCATATCTGCCAATACCGGACAGTTTATCAAGGCGTTCTAGGTAATGGAATATCTTATGTTGGCTTACAAGTTGCTGCCATTCTTTCATAAAATCGCTTTCGCCCTCGGAACCATCTTTGACCTTGGGCCTTTTGCGCCAGGTGTCGTGAGCGGGCCTGTCCACTATTACGCTTGCAATGTCCCGGCTGTCGTAGAAGTCACGAAAGTGTTCCGGTTGCGGGTTTTTGGTATAGCCCAGGGCTTCTTCTATATCCCGTTCTCCTCCAAATTGCAGGCCAGCCCTGCTCAAGCCGCGGGTTTCCATCAGGTCGCTTGCAAAATTAGCGCCCATCTGGGCAAAAGAGGATAAATCTTGTGGGTTGTGGCCATTTTCAGAACTCATAAATTACCACTTTCCTATTGGTAAAAAGGTTACCGGCCTGCGGGGATTATACAAGTATGCTTTTTTTAAATCAAATAGATCAGTGGCTGCCTGGGCTGCCGCCACTGTAACCGCCGCTTTTGGGCTTTAAAAAGGTCAGCGCCCAAACTGCCGCGTCCAAGCGGTCTGGTGAGTTCTCGCCAGGAACCCAGGTGGTATATTGCCGTTCTAGTTCTTCAAATTTGTCTTTGTCTTCCGGGTCATCAAGGTGGTAGGCCCGGCCCTGCTCATAAATTGCGGAAATTGGTTCTGCCCTTACGTCTTTTCTGCGACTTGCGTTTACCAGCTTAACTGGCACTCTCTCCATGTCCTGGATTGTGGTTTTAACCATATCACCGCCCTGGTTTTTCTCTGCAACTATCCTGTCAGCCTGGTAGGTATGGAATGCCTTGATTGCTTTACTGGCCCAGCCGTGAGGGCTGTATCTGCCGCTTAAATCGTCCAGCAAATAGAACTGATCGCCACGCCTGCCGGCCACAACTATACCGGTTTCGTCGCTTTCGGTTTTGTTGGTTGTGGCGGGGTCAACGCCCACTGCAACGCGCTCAAAGTTTATTAGGTGGCCGTTTTTGATCAGTTCTTCTTTGGGTTTGTACTTAATAATTTCGTGATCCCAAAGGGCGTCCGGGTTGTCAGTTAAAATTTCTGCTTCCAATTCCTGCCGGCCCATTCTGGTATTGCGGTATCTAGCTACAACCGTATTCATAAACTTATCTGAAAGGTTATCTACGTTCTCCCAGGTTGTACCAGTGGTAAATACTACGTCCGAGCTTTCTTTTGCTTGCTCTTTTAGTTCTTCCATGATTAATATGGGCTTTGGGGTTGTTGTTATTATTTGTCGAGGGTCGCTTTGGCGACAGGCAAATTGGATATTGTCATAGGTTTTGCGTGGGTAATCCCAGGCGGCTAGTTCGTCCATCCATACCAGGTCGTAACCGCCACCTCGGATATTGTCAGGTTTGGCCCCCGTCCTAACGTGGGCCAGCGTTCCGTCCGGCCATACCAGGCGCTTGTTACCTGGTTGCCAGTCGGGTTGCAGACTAGGCGGCATAATTGCCAGTATCCCGCTGCGTTCCTCTTCAATCATGTCTTCCCTGGCATCCTGCGGGTTTTTTGAAACTAAAAGCATTTTGCGGGTTTCGCCGGCTTCTATAAAGTGTCTGATGGTTTCAGCGGCAGTCCGGTTTTTACCCCAGCCCCGGCCCGCCACAATTAGCCAGGTCATCCAGTCGCCGGCGGGCGGTAGCTGTTCTGGCCTGGCCCAGGCTTCCCAGTCATACAAAAGGGCGTGGGCTTGCTCGGCAGTCAACTCGTTATAAATAAACTGCCGACGTGGCTCAGGCTTAAGTTGTCTCAGAGAGTCTATCAGCGAGCTTTTGCTGCGCGTTTTCAAGTGTTACCTCGTGTCTGTCAGGTTCTTTCTCCACTTCACCCAGGCTTTGCAGTAATTCAACTTCATCGCTACCCAGGTTGTTAATAAACCGCAGTACGCCCAACATCGCGCCGTATTGCGGGTTGCTATCGTTAAAGGGTTTGCGGGCTTCTTCGGCTTCGTTTTGTAGCTGCCGCAACATTTCCCAGGCTTTGTGCTTTAACCGCTGCTTTTCAGCTACAACGCTTTTGGCCAGCGTGTCGGTGTCGTCGAAATCCCACACTTTGTCGAGCCATTCATCGCGGTTATACCAATCTTTACGTACGGTTTTCAGGCTAACTGTACCTTCGTGAGCGCTTAAGCTGGGGTCATTGCAAATTTTTTCTTCTATATTTGCCCAGCTAGCCCCCATAAACTTTAGAATACTTAACTGTCGCAGCCGCTTTTCTTTGGCTTCGGAATACATATCAGATCACCCCCCGACCTTATTTGTACTAAAAGGGGCCAAATCGGGCCATATTGAAAAGGCCCTGCAGTGGCCCCGGCCTATAAGTTCAAAGGCAGCGCTGTGCTTGTTTGCCGTGAAATTTGACATTTTGTGCATCCCGCCCCCCACAATTAAAAGTCAAGTTCACCCTGGCAGGCCCTACACTTAATTCCTGTCTTTTTGCAATTCAATTTATACTTTAAGTTGCCTGCTTTCGTTTTGCCAATACGGCAAGGGTCGCTATTCAACCTCTCCATCAGGCACGTTGTAATTATCAGGAAAATCCCTGACCTCAACCGGCCAATCCAGGTTGTCCTTGAGCAATACCGGAACATCTCGCCTGAGACCAAAGTCCAATAGCTCTTCTACCCATTCTTTATCGGGCTGCATACTATCAGGACCAGTCTTAGCCCCTATTATGATCCAGTCTAGCTCCTCTGCACCATACCAGACCTCTCTACCATCTCCTGTTTCAAGGTCTATTGGTCCAAGTAACGGCTCAAGACTAACGATCTTATTCATATAACTAGGTAGCTTGCTTAATCTAGGAAGGTTTTTACCAATCTCAACACTTGTACCAAGCCAGAAGTGATCCAGGTCTTCCGGCTTAAAGAACGTACTAATAACCTGCTGGTACCGCTTCGGGTTTTTGGTAAGGAACACAAAGTCGTGTTTAGGTAAATCTGCCGCCACGTCCAAGACACTCACCAAGTCCTTTATCGGTACCCACTCCCCGAACAAATCCCCCATACTGGAGACCAGGATTGAAGAAGGCTCAGCCCCGACAGGTTCGTCTAGGCGATCTTCCCAAAAAGTATAATCAAAACCGTTAGGGTAAATATCATTCATTCTTGTTTCGGCCAGCCTGCGGGCATAGCAATAACCGCAATCGTGATAGCATCCTGTAACCGGGTTCCATGTATAGTCAACGTATTCTATGCCTGTTTTATTCATCATCTATCACCTTGAACCTCCTGGCCATGCGACTTGACGCTCCCCAAGCCAACCGCCTGACCCAACTTAGTACTTTCTGGTCTCGTCCATACGGAGCCGGTATGATCTTACTTGTCGGATTTTTCCGGCACTCTGCGTTGAGGCTGTTTTCGGGGTACGCCTCCAACCAGCCATAACTGGACGGGATCTCGTCTCTTTCAAACATTCCTGCTGGCGTAATGATGTATCTATAACCAGTAATCTCGGTTTCCTCTCGTTCAACAGAATCTTCGCGTAATTCCTCGCTATCTTCCGGTCCCGTAGGGGTCAGGTCAGAGGGATCTTCTCCGAAGTTTCCGAACTGTCTCGAGAAATCCGATCTTGATGCTTTCGCTTCGACACGTCTTAACACCGCCGATTCTATGTCAGATGTAATAATTTCCTTATACTCCTGAAAGGTATATTGTTCCCATTCACGGTCATAGGTAAACCTTTCCCTACCCCAATTGATCTTTATTCCACCAACATCTATACGCCCACCGTCGTCATCAGTAGCCTCCATACCAATTATCTGGCATTTATCGGCAAGCCACTTCCAAGCTGCCAGCTTCAATCCGAAGTGCGTATCAGTCTCGTTGTTGGCATGGCTTAAATAGAATCGCAGTTTGCTCATCTTTTCACCCCCATCCAGGGCCTTTGTGGCGGTTGCTTTTTTGGGGTTTCCCGGAATTCAATGGAAAGCGGTGGCGTGGTCGTTAAGTTGCGGTACATCCGGCTTTCCCAGCGCGCCACTTCTTCCTCTAATTCTTCCACCAGTTCGTCCTTGTTAGTAGTTCCAGGTTCTCGGCCAAAAACACGATCAAGCATACTCATTTGTGGCCTCCTTTCACTTAGGTCTCGTCCTATCAGAGGAACTATGAGGGATAATCTTACCACACTTTGTGCATTTCCACCCATAGAACTTTTCCCTATACTCGTGGTTGCACTTGTCAGGCTTACTCATTTGTGGCCTCCCGTTTCTATATCAAAATCGTCTAGGTCAATCGACTTTAAGGTTTTGCGTACTTCGTTAACCTGCTCAAGGGCCTGGTTGATCTTTTTTAAAAATTCGGTTGCATCAATTTCCACGGTTTCTGTGTACGTTTTATCGGTCTTTTTACTCATAGTTCACCTCCATGTGAATTATTGGGCGGCGAACCCAGGCAAAAAGGCCGCCCACTGCCAGACAAAATCCACGGGACGTGGTAAAAACTGGCAAATCCAGGAGCGTCTGTATTCACCTCTGGTTGTGTTAAATTGGTTTTGCCCGGGTTGCTCATAACTATCTCCAAAAAACCAGCTTGCGGATTAGTACTTCTAAAAGTTGTACAATTTCAATCCAAAACTTTTTGGCCTGGCCTGTAAATTCACGCCACCGGCCAAAGGCCGCCATCTGTTCATAAATCTTTTGGCTTCTAATCCAGGCGCGCTGCTCTGGTTTGTACTCGTTCCAAAAGCGGTGGAAGCGCCTGTGGCGCAGCCGGCTTTCCCGTAGAAATAATACGTCTTTTTGATCTTGGTCATTAAGGTTTTCAAAGGCTTCGGTTTCCACCAAATCACCCGGGGCCATCTTTGCCAGGGTTTTTAAGGCACGGACTTCGTCGGCTAAACCGTCTTCACTTTTGCTCATTTTCTTCACCTGGCTTTTGCCCTTTGCCCATTTCCCCCATCCAATCAAGGATTTCTTCCCGGCTCATTTTCTCGCTTTCATATACGCAAAAATCCGGGTTTGTGGCGGGGTCGCCTGTGCAAAAAGAATCCTTTTCTGTTGGTTCCAGGCTTACCATAACCGCCTGGCAGTTGTTATTTTCACCATCCACTTTGTACTGCTTGGTCTCGCCGTTTTCTGTTAAAATAGAAACTTTCATTTTTCGCCACCTGCCCGCTTATGACACCACTCAGGTGAAGTCTTTCTGTGATTGCCGTTGCGTATTTGCCGCGCGCCGCCCTGCGGCCCCTTTGCATGGCAGTAATGGCAACCGCCTGACCTTGAGTAAAACCGGCAGCGTTTGCTCTGGCTTATAAAGCAAATTGCTTTGTTAAGCCACTCAACTTTACGCCGTTGTTCTGTGTTCTTTTTAATCTTGGCCACCTCCTTCTACAAAATTTTCATCAAATAATTCAATGTATATTGTCCTATGCCCTGTCATACACATTTGCCGCCCTTCCTCTTCCGTAACCAGTGTTTCTATTTCGCTCTCTATATCCAGGTCTTCAATATCAACGCTGTCTTTTTGTAAATATTCTCCTATCGCTTCGCCGTCTATGTTACTCACTCCGTTCACCTCCTAAGTTTTCCCCTTGATATTGCCCATCGTAGTTTTCCCTGGCTTCCGCTGGAATAAATACCAGCTGGGCAATTCGCGCGCCTTTTTCTAGGTCAGTTGGCACTGCTATTTCCAGCCGGCCCTCGCCTTTGCCTTTATAGCCTGGATCCCACACTGCGGTATTAATCATGCCGCCGGCCCGCATAAGACTACTGCGCGGAAAAACCAGGCCAACGCAATCATCAGGAATTGCAATTATCTGCTCATAGCGCAATATATAGGTGTCAGGGGATAAGTGCCAGCCGCCCCGGGGTTTGTTAGGGAACTCTCTAAAGCGCATCGCCTTGTATCGCTCAGGCAGGTTTTTGCCGCTTTTGAGCAGCTGAAAGGTGGCGTTTTCCTTGAATTTAAAAACCTGGCCAGCCCGCAGATCAACGCCCGCGGGCTGTATCATTTCTTTGTCCACCGGTTCAACGTAATTGGCAACGTATTCGCCGCTTCTAACTTTCATCTTTGTTAACCTCCACGAATTCCAAAGGACTGCCGCAATAAGGGCATTTTGCCGGCAGATAACTACGCGGGTCATAAGTCCACTGGTCGCACTGTGGGCAATTTACCTCCATTTCGTCGACTTCATATTGGGCGTAAGCCCTGTCGATTAAATTCCTAATTAGGCCACTGTGGTTGACTGCGCCAGTAATGGGGTTTTCCTGGCCAAAGGTGTAACCCATTGCGTTCAACTTTTTAACGTGGCTTTCCTCCACTGTAATTGTTTTATCCTTCATCTTGGCCACCTTCCCACTTTGGTGTTTCCAAAAGCTCAACGTTCACAATTAACTTTTCATCTACAACATTGCCTTTGCTGTCCACTTTAACTGCTTTCCCTATATCGCGGCTGCCGAGCTCTGCGAAATCGGCCCCGCCGCGTAGCCCGCCAGTGTCTATCGGCAATTCGCCCCGGGCCGTTTTATCCAGTACTTCCAACTGCTCTTCAGCTTCTTTCTTTAAGGCCTCAACAAAAAGATCAAATATATCATTTCCTTTTTTCATTTTAGTTTTCACCTTCCCTTTTGAGGTAATCGTAAATTTCTGGCGGCACTACCGTGTAGCTTGGTCGCCAGTCCCCTTCATCTTCAATGGTCACGTTGCGTATGTCTTCCAGTATTTCATTCATTTTCGATTTCCACGAAACGCCAGCGGTAACTCTCCATGATTTTCTTTACCCAATCTAAGGCGTGTAGTTCCCTGCCTTTTTGTATCGCCTCGCTGATAGTGGTTCCCGAATCCACTTCTTCGGCAATCCTTTGCTTTTGTTGCTCTATGCTTTCGATTATCTCAGTCGGGGTCACGTTCTCCATTTTCTACCTCCAGGTAATGTCTATCGCCCACAAATTCAAACGTGCCGTCCATTTTTAAGTTTTGCTCTATTTCTATAACCAACTTTCCCTTGTAGTAAATCCTGTCATTTGCGGCCAGTTTGTTGGGGTCAGATTTCCTTGCAAAATCTTCCTTATCAAATTCGATTCCCTTCCAATCGCAAAACTTTTTTATTTCCTCGTCAAGTATTTCATAGTAGGCGCGTGTAATCGTCTCCACTAATTTGTCAAGTGCCATTTTTTACCTCCAGTACTTTAACTTCGGTACGCGGGTTCTGCTTGTCTAAAGCCCAGCCTAGCTTGAAAATTACTCCCAACCGGGAATCATCGCCGACAACTTATCTTCAATTTCTGCATAACTTTCTATGTTTTTAATTCCCAATTCACGAGCTACTTTAGCCTGCTTGCCTTTGTATTTATTCTTTATAACTAATACCAACTGTTTGAATTTTTCGGGGTAAAATTTTTTAAATCTCTTCAATTTAATTTTGTCTTTATCTCGAAACCACCCCTTAATTTCCACATATTGACCTCGGTCAGGTAAATAGAAGTCAGGTGTGTAGAATCTAGTTCCTCTCTTAATTTCCTCGAATTCAAATTCTTTTGGTTCATACTCCCATTCTTCACCGACAAAATTTAAATAGCGTGCATAATTGGCTTCCCAACGCGACCGAAAATACTTGTCTTCCAAATCTGACCTTTTACCACCTCTAGAGTCTGAATAGACAGAGCTTTTTTCGTTTTTTACGTAATAAGTACCCTTGCAAGAGGGCGAGCAAAAAACCTTATCTCCGTTGACTTGGCTAGACCACCTTTCAATTTTTTCCCCGCAAGTTTGGCTAGACCACCTTTCAATTTTTTCCCCGCAAGTAGGGCATTGATAAATCTCTTTATTGGTTCCTGTGTCCCGTCCACTGTTTTTTGTTTTTTCCGCATAGCCAAGTTCTGCGATCTTTTCTTCACGAATCCCGGTTTTATTTAACCACTTAGCTATTGTTCTTTCAGCAACATCACATTTCTCGGCAATTTCTT
>Ga0102935_1000175_pt1 | contig 21675 bp, 23 predicted proteins | sample SalPonR2_A_D2_MG_FD_78508 | JGI IMG/M metagenome (GOLD analysis project Ga0102935, IMG submission 78508) | Salt pond soil microbial communities from South San Francisco under conditions of wetland restoration - Salt Pond MetaG R2_A_D2_MG | ecosystem: Environmental > Aquatic > Marine > Intertidal... | reverse complement strand
GCTTGCTGGTGCCGGTCATGGCGCAGGGCCGGCGACTGCCCGCCGCCGGTGTCACCCTGGAGTCGGCCCGGGCCCGCTGCCTGGACGAGCTTGCCCGTGTGCCGGACGCGGTGCGGGCGCTGCGCAGTGCCGCCGTCTACCCCGTGACCCTGTCAGAGGGGCTTGAGCGGTTGCGCGAGCGCTCGGCCCGCGACGCCTGAACCCGCCCGGGCCAGTCGCAGACGCCGCGGGCGCTGCCGCGCTGATCAGTCCACACGCAGCTCGTCGAGTGACCGGCCAGCCGCTTCCCACTCCTTGATCCAGACCGGCTTGCGACCGCGTCCCGACCAGGTCTTGCCCGCATCCGAGGGATGCTGGAAGCGGACCTTGCCCTTGGAGCGCGTCCGGGCCGGCTGTCCGCTGACCAGATCATTGAGCGTAAATCCATAGCGCTCCGCGACCTGCTTCATTTCCTGCTGGGCTTTTTTGGCGTCATCCTTGCGACGGCTCTGGATTTCGCTGTCGATATCCTTTTTCAGCTGGTTCAACTGCTCGGTGGTGTAGTTCGAAATGTCCATGCAATCTCCGTTGTTCGTGCAATGGGAATGACCACTCCACAATATAATCCATACAATCGCTAAATGGTATACTTGGCGTTTTCCAATTAAGAGGGGCAGAAATGCCGTCCGCCCTTTCCGCGACACCTGCTGTGCTGACCGTTGAACTCGACCCCGCGCAGATCATGGGTCAACGCCCTCCCGAGCCATTGAGCCGCGATAATGCCGAAGTGCTCGCCGCCCCCATTGCCGATGATCTGCGGCGCATTGTCGGCGAGGAAATTGCCGAGTCGGGATTTGTCATGCCGGCGGCGCTCTATGACCTCACCGAACTGTTGCGCCCGGGCCTGCCCATGGTCGAGGCCCTGCTCGATGTCTATCGCGGCAGCCTGCGGGGCGGGCCGTTCATCCCGCAATTGCTTGCCCTCGGCAGCAATGCGGGGCGCTTTCCCGAATCGGCCATCGCGCCCCTGCGCCGACCGGGATCGGGGCCGCTGCTCGCGCTCCCGTTTGCGCTGGTCGCCCCGGGCGAACAACTCGATCCGCTACGCCGTCAACTCGAGGCTGTTCTCCTCGAAAAAGGCCGGGCCGGGCTTGCAACGGATCGGGCATTGCGCCAGCTGATGGGCGTGGAACCAGTCAATCTCAGTTATGCCACTTTTCATGACCTCTCGGCACTCATGAAAGTGCAGCTCGAGCATGCCCAATTCGGCGATCTGTGGCGATTGATTGAGGGGGCGCTTTATCGCCCCGATCAGATCGAGGATTGCCAATTGCAAAGCGGCAATCGTTTTCTCGGGACCAGCGGGGATGTCTGGACGCCGTGGCTGAGTCTGGATGCATGGGCGGCGCATCACAACGCCGATGCCGAGACGGCGATCCGCGGCTATGGCGAATGGGTGCGCCATCAGCGCCAGTACCACTCGGGCCTCGAGAGCCACGGGATCGCCGTGCATGCCGTCGCCCCCACCCGCGGGGTCGAGTCCAGCGACGCCGAGGTGGCCCTGTCGGTGGCCCGCGCCCACGAGATCGAGCCGCAACAGCCCTGGTATCGCGAGGTCATCACCGACGACCCCGGCACGGAGCAGGCCGCGATTGTCACCCTCACCGAGCACGCCGACCCGCCGCTGGGCCCGGTTGCCTACACCGCGCATGTCCAGACCGGCGACGGCCGATCCGTCAGCCTGATTCATGACTACCCGGTGCAGCCGGCGGGGATGCAGGCCATCATTGGCCATTGGCAGGCGCGGGCCGAGGCGCTGGGCGCGCAGTGGCGACTGGAGCGGCCGGGCCGGATCGTTGCCACCGGCCAGCCGGCGGCGCTGCAGCCCTGGTTTGACACCGAGGGCAACGCCTAGGGGTTGAGCAGGGTCCAGGTCCACTCGCCGTTGTCACCGCGGGTGTAGCGCTCGCGGTCATGGAGCCGGCCGTCACGGCCCTGCCAGAACTCGATCAGCGTCGGCCGCACCCGGTAGCCGGTCCAGTGCGGCGGCCGTGTGACCGGTCCATCGGCAAAGCGTGCTTCGACCTCGGCGAGGCGCGCCTCGAACTCGTCCCGATTGGCGAGCACCCGGGACTGATGGGACGCCCACGCGCCGAGCTGACTCAGCCGCGGTCGACTGGCGAAGTAGGCATCGGCCTCGGCGTCACTGACAAACTCGACCCGCCCCTCGATGACCACCTGCCGGGCGAGCGGTGCCCAGAAGAAGTTGAGCGCCACCTGCGGATTGTCCGCGAGCTGGCTGCCCTTTTTGCTGCGGGTATTGGTGTAGAAAACGAACCCCTCGGCATCGAAGTGCTTGAGCAGCACCGTGCGCACACCGGGCTGACCATCAGGTTGCGCCGTTGCCAGCGTCATGGCCGTGGGCTCGATCACGCCTGCCGTGTCGCGGGCCGTCTCCAGCCATTCGCCGAACCGCTCGATGGCGGTCTGCTCGCCTGTCATTGCCTGCCTCTCCCGAGTTGTTGTTGCTCCATGGGCTCTACGGTCACTGTCAGCCCGTCCACCGCGGTCACGCGGACCGTCTCGCCGATCTGCAGCGAGGCCTCGCCCACGGCCCGCCAGCGCTCACCCTCGACGCGCACGCGCAGTTGTGGTTCGGTGGCGGTCACCGTCCCCGTCAGCCCCTCCATGTGGTCGCGCCCCGCCACGCCGCGACGCCGGAACGCGCGCAGTGCCAGCCAGGCGGTCCCCATGAACACCAGCAGACTGGCCGCGGTCACTCCGCCGACCAGCAACAGCGAGAGCTCGTAGCCCGGTCCCTGCCCATCGAACAGCAAGACCGAGCCCAGCCCGAAGGCCAGCACACCGGCGACCCCCAGCGCGCCGAACGACGGCACCAGCGCCTCGCCCACCATGAACGCGGCCCCCAGCAGAATCAGCGCGAGCCCGGCGTAGTTCACCGGCACCAATTGTATCGCGAAAAGCCCGAGCAGCAGCGACGTGCCACCGATCACCCCGGGCACGATGGCCCCCGGGTTGGCAAGCTCGAAGATCACGCCGTAGAGCCCGACCAGGAGCAGGATATAGGCGACGTTGGGGTGGGTGATCACCGCGAGGAACTCATCCGACCAGTCCGGCGGGCGATCCTCGATGCGCCGCCCGGCCGTGTCGAGGGGCGCGGCATTGGCGTCATCCATCAACCGCCGGCCATCGGCGGCGGCCAGCACGGCGCGCCCGTCCGGAGCGATCTGATCGATGGCATTATCGGCAAGCGCACGCTGTGCCGACAGACTGACCGACTCGCGCACCGCCCGCTCCGCCCAGTCGGCATTGCGCCCCCGCAACTCCGCGAGGGAGCGGATATAGGCGACGGCGTCGTTGATGCGCTTTTGCTGCATGGTGGATGCATCGTCACCACCGGTATCGTCCGAGGCACCCTCGCCGGCACTGTCACCCCCACTGTCGCCGGACCCGCCGCCCGGGCCGACCTGCACGGGCGTGGCCGCCCCCAGGTTGGTACCCGGCGCCATGGCCGCCCAGTGGGCGGCATAGAGGATGTAGGTACCGGCACTCGCGGCGCGGGCGCCGGACGGCGCGACGTAGCCGAGCACCGGAACCGGCGAGTCGAGCATGGCCTGGATGATCTCGCGCATGGCCGAGTCGAGCCCGCCGGGCGTGTCGATCGTCAGCAACACCGCCGTGGCCGATGCCTTGCGGGCATCCTCGAGACCGTCGATCACGTACTGCGCCGTGGCCGGCCCGATGCTGCCATCAATGCTCAATCGATGGACGGTCTCCGCGGTTGCCGTCCCGGCAATCGATAGCCACAGGGCAAGAAAAAGGGCACGCATCATGCATTCTCAGAACGCATGGCGCGGGCCCCGGTTCCCGGATCAGTCGGCGAGCGCGTCGATGATCCGCTGGCGCACTCCATCGATATCGCCCTCGCCCTCGACGCAGACGTAACGCGGGGCTGCCGCGTCGCCGGACTGCGCCCGCGACTGGTAGTAGTCAACCAGCGGCCGGGTCTGGTCGTGATAGACCGCAAGGCGCTGGCGCACGGTGGCCGGCTGGTCATCCTCGCGCTGGACCAGCGGCTCGCCGGTCTCATCGTCCTGACCGGCGGTGGCCGGCGGCGCATTGTCGATGTGGTAGACCCGGCCCGAGCCCGGATGCACACGGCGACCGGCCATGCGCGAGACGATGGACTCGTCATCAACGCGGAGCTCGACCACGGCATCGAGGGCAACCCCGGCATCCGCCAGCGCATCGGCCTGGGCGATGGTGCGGGGAAAGCCATCAAACAGAAAGCCGTTGGCGCAGTCCGGCTCGGCGATCCGCTCACGCACCAGGCCGATGATGATGTCATCAGAGACCAGCTCACCGGCATCCATGACGGCCTTGGCCTGCACGCCCAGCTCAGTGCCCGCCTTGACAGCGGCCCGCAGCATATCGCCGGTGGAAATCTGGGGAATGCCGTAGGCCTCGCACAAACCCGCCGCCTGTGTGCCCTTACCGGCCCCGGGGGGACCGAGCAATATCATCCTCATGGTGCTCTCCTCGTCTTATTGTTGATTGACGCTGATCGAGCGCAGCTCGCCTTGACGATCCAGCACAACGATCCGGTCGCCATCGACCCGGGGCGGCGCTGTCACCCGGGCGCCGGTCAGCTCGTAGCGGGCCTCGAGCCCTCCGTCGCGCAGGCCGATCCAGTTCAGATAGCCATCACTGCCGGCGACGATCAGCGCGTCGCGATAGCGCCGTGGCGCGGACAGCGAGACCCCCTCAAGCGCATCCAGTCGCCACACCGAGGCGCCGTTGCGGCGATCGAACGCCCACAGCCGGCCGCGTTCATCGGTGGCATAGACGTTGCTGTCATCAACGCTGAGGCCGCCGAGCACCGAAACGTCACGGGTCCAGCCGATCTCACCGCTGGACAGCGCGATCCCGGCAAGCCGGCCCTGATAAGCGCCGGCAAAGACATCGCCGCCGGCAACGGCCGGATCGGCGTCCACATCAACCATGCGCTCGAGATCACTGCGTCCCTCCGGCACCGCGACACTGGCCTCCCAGGCGACGTCGCCGCTGGCGAGATTCAGCGCACCCAGCCGGCCGTTGTCAAAGCCAATGACAACGCCGCCGTTGACCAGCACCGGCGCGTCATGACCCCGCAGGCTGAGTGCCGGGACGCCACTGCGGTAGAGCCAGCGCTGCTCGCCGGTGTCCGCCTCAAAAGCAAACACCCCGCCATCGCCGGTTCGCACCACAACGCTGCCCTGGCCCACGGCCGGCGGGGCAAGCACCTCGCTGCTGACCCGCTGGCGCCAGCGGGGCTCACCGCTGTCGGCATCCAGCAGAATCACTTCGGCATCGGCCGTGCCCAGCGCCACGCCCGAGTCGCCGACGCCGACCGCGCCGGTGACGGTGACATCCAGCGACTGGCGCCACCGTTGATTGCCGGTTTCCGCGTCAAAGGCGGCCACCGTGCCGTCGACGCCGGCGGCAAAGACCTGTCCGGCCCTCAGCACCGGTTCGAGTCGGTAGCCGGGCGGCGTGGCCGCACCCAGCGAGGCCGACCAGTGCCGGGTGATCGCCGGCTCGGCCGGCGCTCGCTCAAGCGCCGGAGGATCCTCGGCATTGATCAGCGACGGCCCGCCGCAACCGGCCAGGGCACCGGCGAGTATCAGGATGATGGCGATGCTGCTCCGATGCGCGCTCATGATGCCGGGGCCCCGCCCAGGTCGAAGAGCTTGATCTCGAGCAGCGAGCGGCGCTGTCCCGAGACCGCCTCGATGGCCTGCTGATAGGCCGCAATGGCCGCCTCGGTGTCGCCCTGTGCGACCCGCAGGTCACCCTGCAGCTCAAGAAAGCGTCCACGTAACGGGCCGTCCGGCACGGGCTCGAGCGCGGCCAGCGCAGCGTCGCGGTGGCCCTGCACCCGCAGGGCCTCGGCCTGGCGCATGCGCGCGACCACCGCCAGCGGGCTTGCGGATTGCTCCTCGGCGACCCAGCCCAGGGCACGGGCGGCGCGCTCGGCGTTGCCGGCGTCCATCGCAGCGGTGGCCACGGCGAAGGTGGCCATGGCCACGTAGGGGCTGTCGGCGTGGGCCTCGCGCAGCGTCTGCAACCGATTGCCGGCGGCCTCACGATCGGCGTTATTGAGGGACTGCAGGATCGCGGCGTAATCCGCCGAGGCATTGGCCGCCTGACGCTCCTGCCAGGCGGTCCACTGCTGCCAGCCCAGCACGGCGGCAAGGACCACAACGGCGGCGATGAGCACCAGCCGGCCATAGCGGTGCCACCAGTCACGGATGGCCTCGAGTTGTTCTTCGTCGTCGTATGCCACGGTTTTGTCTTGTCCTCTCAGTGGGGCTGCAGCGCGGAGAGTATCGCCGGGAGCTGCCCGATGGCCACCGTGATCTGCTCGTAATCGTCACGCAGGTACTTGACGGTCAGGGTATCGGCGGCCGCCTCCTCCGCGCCACGGATCAACGCCACGGCGGCGCCGCTGCGATCGGCCCGGCGCAGCTGGCTTTTCATCGACCCGCCGCCCAGCAGCATGTGCAGATGCAGCCACGGATGCTGATCGCGCAGTCGCTCGGCAAGGGCCAGGGTATCAACCTGCAGGTCGGGATCGGCCACCACCAGGGCCGCGTGGGGCGTCGGCGGCGACGGGGCCGTGCCCGCCGCCTCGACCAGCGAGACCAGTCGCTCGAGGCCGGCCGCAAAGCCGATGGCGGGGGCCGCGCGACCGCCGATCATCTCCACCAGCGTGTCGTAGCGCCCACCGGCCAGCACGGTGCCCTGGGCGCCCAGATCGGCGCTCACCCACTCAAAGACCGTCCCGCCATAGTAGTCGAGCCCGCGCACGAGCCGCGTGTTGATCTGATAGGCCTGCCCCGCCTGGTCCAGCATGCGGCAGAGCGCCTGGAAATGCGCCCGCGAGGCATCATCCAGATAATCGGCCAGATCCGGTGCCGCGGCGATCACCGGCGCCATTGCCGGGTTCTTGCTGTCGAGCACGCGCAACGGGTTGGTGTGAAGACGGCGGCGGGCATCGTCATCAAGCGCGTCGGCATGGGCCTCGAAGTGCTCGATCAGTGCGGCGCGGTAGCGACTGCGGTCGGCGGCGGTGCCGAGGCTATTGAGTTCAAGGCGCAGGTCGCTGATGCCCAGGGCGCGCAGGATCCGGCCCGAGAGCAGGATCAGCTCGGCATCGATGTCCGGCCCGGCCACGCCGAACGCCTCGGCGCCGATCTGATGGAATTGCCGGTAGCGGCCTTTCTGCGGGCGCTCATGCCGGAACATGGGCCCGCTGTACCAGAGCCGCGGCTGGGCGTTATGCAGCAGCCCGCCCTGCAGCGCCGCGCGCACGCACCCCGCGGTGCCTTCGGGGCGCAGGGTCAGGCTGTCGCCATTGCGATCGGTGAAGGTGTACATCTCCTTTTCGACAATGTCGGTCACCTCACCGATGGCGCGCGAGAAAAGCTCGGTTTTCTCGACAATGGGCAGGCGGATGTTGGCATAGCCGTAGCGCTCGAGCTCGCGGCGAAAGGTTGCCTCGACGAACTGCCAGGCCGGCCCTTCCGCCGGCAGCACGTCGGAGAAACCCCGAACATTCTGAATGGCGTTACTCACCACTGCCCCCAACGCTCAGGCGGGCGACGTTGCCCCGCGCATAGTCGGCCAGATCCACCGTTTCCCCCTCGTATTCGATTTCGACGTTGCTTTTATCACCCACCACGATGTCGAAGGGTGCCTCACCCGCGAGGCGCTCCTCGCCGGCCTCGGCGATGCCGAACAATAGCCGTTCGCCGCCGGCATCCGTGACTTCCACCCAGGACTCGCCGCTAAAGCGCATGACCAGCGCCGCGGACTCGGCGCCGTTGCCGGCCTCGGCCGCCGTCTCATCGGACGCCCCGGACGGGTCGGCCGAGTCGGCCGGATCGTTGGCAGCGAGTGCATCGTCATCGGTCCCCTCACCCATCACGGCATCGGCGATTGCCTCGCCGTCAAGGGCCGGTGCCTCCGAAGCCTCGGGGGCCTCCGGCGCCGGTTCCGGCTGCGAGGGCCGCTCGGCCTCCGGTGGCGCCTCTGCGGTCACGTCCGGTTCGGGCTGTGACTCGGCCTCGGGCGCAGGCTCGGGCGACGACCCGGCCGAGGCGGCGGATGAGGCAGGCTCATCGGTGTTGCCGGTCTGCGCGGGCGTCGTCTCACCGCCGGTCAGCGTGGCCAGGGACGGGAGATTGAGCTCGGCGCGGGACAGCCACCAGGCGCCGCCTGCCACCGCCCCGATCAGCAGCGCCAGTGACAGCGCCACGGCCACCACGCCGGCCCCGCGACTCGATGGCCGTCGCCGGTGGCGCTTGCGCGTCTCCTCGCCGATATGCGGGTGCAGGGCCTGCTGCTCGGCCACTCCCTCGGTCTCGGCCAGCCGCTGGATGAGCGGCTCGGCGTCCATGCCCAGGAACTGGCAGTAGGCCCGGATGTAGCCGCGCACGAAGGTCAGCGGCGGTAACCGCTCGCTGTCATCCGCCTCGAGGGCTTCGATGGTGCGCCGGTTGAGATGCAGCGCATCCGCGACCACGGCCGTATCCTTTTCCTGACGCAGACGCTCGTCGTGCAGTGCCCGCCCCGGCCCGATCCCGGTCCGCTCGCCTCGGGTTGTTTGCCCCGATTCGTCGTTTTGTGTCATGAACCCGTTTCCTCCGTCAGTCGGGCGGCGTACTCGGACGCGGGAAAACGCGTTCGCAGTCTTGCCGTCAGTTCACTCTGACGCGCCGCCTGATCACCTGCTCTGGCAATCCGGATGCCGAGCCAGAGCCCCGCGGGGTGTTCCTGGACCACTGCAGTGTAGCGTGAATACCAGGCATTCGCGGCATCAAGCTGATCCCGCGCAAGACTCCACTGCGCAAGACCGCGCAGCGCCGGGGGATAATCGGGCTGAATGCGCAGGGCGCGGCGCCAGAACCGATCGGCTCGCGGGGCGGCGACGGCCGACGTCGAGCGGCTGAGGCATTGGGCGGCGTTGCTGAGCGCCATGGCACGGCCGTCATAGCGGCGCTGCTCGGCGGCCCGCTGCCAGTGCTCGACGGCGGCGTTTGGCTGGCCGGCCCGGCAGAGAAACCCCGCGTAGTTGTTCAGCGCCGCGCCGCCGCCCCCGCTCAGGGCGATCGCCCGCTGGTAGTGATGCTCGGCGCGGGCCGGATCGGCCAGCCGGTCGCGGATCTCGGCGGCCACCAGGTGCGTATTCACCCGCTGATCATCCTGCTCGAGGGCCTCGCGGATCTTTGCCAGCGCCCTGTCGAGGGCGTCGTTGCCCAGGTGATAGGCGGCGATACCGGTGTTGGCCCCGGCGGCCAGCGAGGCCTGCTCGCGGGTGGCAGGCCCGGTCTGCTGGGTCGTACAGGCGACGACCGACAGCATAAGCAGGACCGACGCCAGACTGCGCATCAGGCGGAGGCCGATGCGGACCCGCGCTTGCCCTGATTGCGGCGGTTGATCACCTGGCCCACCAGCTGCCCGCAGGCCCCATCGATGTCTTGGCCCCGGGTGCGCCGGGTGGTGGTGATGAATCCGGCATTCTGGAGGATCTCCGAGAAGCGCTGGATGCGCGCCCGCGGCGAGGCCTCGTAGCGCGTGCCGGGAAAGGGATTGAACGGGATCAGGTTGATCTTGGAGGGAATATCGCGCAGCAGCGCGGCCAGCTCGCGGGCCTGGGCGTCGCTGTCATTGACCCCATCGAGCATCACGTACTCCCAGTAGATGCAGTGATGCGGGGTATTACCCAGATAATGCTCGCAGGCGGGCAGTAGCTCGCGCAGCGGATATTTGCGGTTGATGGGCACGATCTCGTCGCGCAGCGCGTCGTTGGGCGCATGCAGCGAGACAGCCAGACTGATGTTGCTGACATCGGCGAGCCGATACAGCGCCGGCACCAGCCCCACCGTGGACAGCGTCACCCGGCGGCGCGACAGGCCCCAGGCGTAGGGGTCAACCATCAGGTTGGTGGCGGCGATGACGTTGCGGAAGTTGGCGAGTGGCTCGCCCATGCCCATCATCACGACATTCGTGATACGCCGGCCGCGGCCCTCGTCATCGAGCGCCTGGGTGGCGTAATGCAACTGACCGATGATTTCCGCCGCCGAGAGATTGCGATTGAAGCCCTGCTTGCCCGTGGAGCAGAACCCGCAGTCAAGCGCGCAGCCCACCTGCGAGGACACGCACAGCGTGCCCCGCCCGCGCTCGGGGATGTAGACCGTCTCCACGGCCTGCCCACTCTCGAGCGCCAGCAGCCACTTGCGGGTGCCGTCGCCGGACTCGCGATCGAAGACCGGGCGCGGGAGCTGCAGATCGGCCAGATCGACGAGTTTGCGCCGGAATCCACGGGCCAGATCCGTCATCGCGTCAAAGTCGAACACCCGCCGCTGGTGCAGCCACTGGCGCAGCTGCTTGCCACGGAAGGGTTTTTCGTCGAGCTCGCGCAGCAGCGTATCCAGCCCGGCCGCATCGTAGCCGAGCAGGTTGAGTCGTCCCGACTCGGTGCGGGGCTTATCGTCAGCCGCGGCTGTGGAGGTCATCGTCACCAAAGAAAAAGGCGATTTCCTCGCGCGCGGTCTCGGGCGAGTCCGAGCCATGGGCGGCGTTTGCGTCGACGGTTTCGGCCAAATCGTGGCGGATGGTGCCGGCGGCGGCCTCGGCCGGATTGGTGGCACCCATGACCTCGCGGTTCTTGCGGATCGCGTCCTCGCCCTCGAGCACCTGCACCATCACCGGGCCCGAGGTCATGAAGTTGACCAGCGCGGAGAAAAACGGCCGATCGCGATGCACGGCGTAGAAGGACTCGGCCTGGGACTGGGTGAGATGGGTCATGCGCGCGGCGATGATCGCAAGCCCGGCGGTTTCGAAGCGGCGATAGATCTCGCCAATATGATTGCCCGCGACGGCGTCAGGCTTGACGATGGAAAGGGTGCGTTCAACGGCCATGCAAAGGGCTCCTGTGTGAATTGCCAAAGCGTCGCCGCGCAGTCTACCCAGCGGCTCGCCGCGTAACAATCACTCCACGGCAAAGCTCTCGCCACAGCCACAGGCGGCCGACACGTTAGGATTGCGAAAGCTGAACCGCTCGTTGAGACCGTCGCGGACAAAATCCACTTCCATACCCTCGAGAAACGGCAGGCTCTTGCGGTCGATCACCACCGCGACCCCGTGCTGTTCGACGACCAGATCGTTATCGCCCGGCGCCTCGGCATAGTCCACGGTATACATGAACCCCGAGCAGCCCGACGTGCGCACGCCTAGACGCAGTCCCATGCCCTTCTGGTGACGGACCAGCGAATCGCGGATGTGATTCGCCGCCCGTTCGGTCAGTTCAATGCTCATCGCTCGCTCCATTCGCCTGTTCCGGCCATTCGGTCAACGCCGACCGCATGGCGTCCTCGATGCAAAGCGCCCCGGTGCGCGATTCGTCCGCCAGGCCGAGCGTATCCGCCAGCCAGCGCCCGGTCACCGACGCCGCCGCGCTCACTGTACGACCCTCAAGCCAGCCGGCCAGCCAGGCGGCCGCACGAAGGGTCTCGGCGTCGGCAAAGACCTCGAAGCGGGCCTGACGAATGCCCGTCGCGTCGCCGGCCAGCCAGCAATCCACCCGGCAGCCCTCGTCGACCCGACCCGCCGTGCCGTAGCGCCAGGCCGTGCGATCGGCCGGCGCACCCAGTCGGCTTGTATCCCACGATCCCCGATCCGCCGGCATGGATTCAAGCCATTTCCAGCGCGGTTGTGACGCCGTAGGCAGAACTCAGTGTGTGTCGGCCTTCACACAGTTCACGCCAGAGCGGGGAGATGCGACGCAGCTCGCCGACCGCCGCCGTGATCGCCGCGGCGGCGGCATCGATGTCGCCAGGCTGCGTGAAGCGCCCGACGCTCACCCGCACCGAGGCGTAGGCCAGCGCATCCGAGCGCCCCATGGCGCGGAGCACATGCGAGGGGCCATCGCGCTGGCTGCAGGCCGAACCGAACCCCACCGACAGCGCGGCCAGCGCGTCGCGCAGCGCACCGCCGTGCACCCCCGGAAACGAAACATTGACGATCGCCGGCGCCCCGTCCGGGCGGCCATTGACCACCCCACCCCCCGACGCCCGTAACCCCTCGAGCAGGCGCCGGGTCAGCCCACGCTGGCGATCCTGCTCAGCGGCGTCGTCACGCAGACGCAACGCCTCGCCCATGCCGGCGATGAGCGCGACCGGCAGCGTCCCCGAGCGGCGCCCGGCCTGCTGTCCACCGCCGTGGACCAGCGGGTCAAGGCGCACGCTCGGCCGCACGGCAAGCGCGCCGATACCCTTCGGCCCGCAGCACTTGTGGGCCGAGAGCGAGACCAGATCGGCGTGGCGATAGGGCCCGGGCCCGGGCACGCGGCCCACGGTCTGGGCGGCGTCAAGGTGCAGCCACGCCCCGGCCGCCCGGACCCGAGCGGCCAGCGACTCGATGGGCTGGATAACGCCGGTTTCGTTGTTCACCGGTGCTAGCGAGACCAGCGCCACCTCCTCGTCCAGGGCCGCCTCGAGGGTCTCCACCGCCAGCCGGCCATCCGGCTGCACCGGCAGCCGCTCGACGACCCGACCGGTCTCCCGGGCGGCTTCGGCCGCTGCGAGCACCGCGGAATGCTCGGTCTCGGTCACAAGGATCCGTCGCCGCGCACTGCCGCGTCGCGCCAAAGCCCGGGCAAAGCCGAGAATGGCCAGGTTGTCCGCCTCGGTGGCGCCACTGGTCCAGATCACCTCGAAGTCGCGATCGCCCAGCGCCTCGAGCACCTGATCGCGGGCGGTGTCCACCCATTCAGCGGCCCGGCGGCCATGGGGGTGCTCACTGGCGGGGTTGGCGAACACTCCGTCCGGTCCCTCGAGTGCCGCCATCGCCGCTGCCACGCGGGGATCGAGCGGTGTGGTCGCGGCGTAGTCGAGATAGGCGCCGGTCATGGCCCCTCGTTTTTCGAGCGGTCCTGCATCCCGCAATCGTCAATGTCGGGGATATCGCTGTCATTGACCTCGCCGCCGAGGGCCCGCAGGGCGTGACACATCTCCTGGAGCCGCTCGTCGGTGTGGTGGACATGATCGAGGATGGCGTTGATCGCGTTGGCGACCGGATCGGGCATGTCCTGGGTGGCGCCATAGGCATCAAAGCCGATCCGACGGGCGGTTTCCACGCGGCGCTGCTCGGCCTCGGAGCGGGGCGGCGTCTCGGTGCCGATGCGGGCCACCCGCGCGGGAATGCCCACCATGGTGGCCTGCGCCGGGACGTCCTTGACCACCACGGCATTGGAGCCGATGCGCGCCCCCTCGCCCACATCCAGCGGCCCCAGCACCTTGGCACCGGCGCCCACCACCACATCGTTGCCGAGCGTGGGATGGCGCTTGCCGGCGCGCCATGACGTGCCGCCCAAAGTTACCCCCTGATAAAGCGTGCAATCGTCACCCACCTCGGCCGTCTCGCCGATCACCACCCCCAGGCCGTGATCGATGAAAAAGCGCCGGCCGATGCGCGCCCCGGGGTGAATCTCGATACCCGTCAGAAGCCGCGCGAGCAACGCCAGAAAACGCGCCACTCCGCCCAGGCGGTGTTGCCACAGCCAGTGATTCATCCGATGCAGAATCAGGGCGTGGACGCCCGGATAACTGATCAGCACCTCGAAGTGATTGCGCGCCGCGGGGTCGCGGTCGAAGACACAGTTAATGTCTTCACGAAGCCGTTTGAACATGCCGACAGTATACTCGGGTGTCGTCACCGCCAGCCAGCCGGATTATCCCGGGCGCAGGCGTTTGAGCAGCCCGCGCAGCAGGTCAACCTCGTCAACGCTCGGCCGGGCGCGGTTAATGAAGTGCCGCAGGCGCCGCAGCATGACGTCCCGCGGCCCGCGGCGGGTATAGCCACTGGCATCGGCCAGCGCCTCGAGCTGGCCGTGCAGGCCCTCGAGGTGCGCTCCGGTGGCCCGCGGCGTGGCCGGCTCGGGGCTGGGCACCGATCCGCCGGGGACGGCCTGCCTCGCGACGAAGATCTCGTAGGCCATGAGCTGCACGGCGGCCGCCAGATTGAGGGCGGGGTAGTCGGGGTTGGCGGGGATGTGCACCAGGCGCTGGCAGCAGGCGAGCTCGGCATTGGTCAGGCCGGTACGCTCGCGGCCGAACAGCACCGCTACCGGGCCGGATTCGGCGGCGATCATCGCGGCCGCCTCGCGCGGTGACAGTGCCGGGACCCCGTCGCGGCGCGGTCGGGCCGTCAGCCCCAGGCACAATTCGGTGTCGGCCACCGCCGGGGCGAGCGCGTCATGGTGATCGGCGCCGGTGAGGACCGGCGCGGCATGCGCGGCCATGGCCACCGCCTGCTCGTCGACCCCGCACTGCGTGTCCACCAGCACCAGATGATCCAGCGCCATGGTCAGCATTGCCCGCGCGGTGGCGCCGAGGTTGCCGGAATGCGATGTCCCCACCAGCACGAAGCGGCAGTCTGGAGCATTGGGTTTGTTCAAGACACGGACTCCCCGGTTTGCTGTTATGATTGTGCATTGCACCGATTTTTCACGGCCCCGGGGGGCTGTGGCCAGCCCGATTTCAGGACCGATTCATGCAACCGATGATCAACGTGGCGGTGCGCGCTGCCCGCGGCGCCGGCAACATCATTGTCCACCATATCAACCGGCTCGACCGCATCAACGTCGAGGCCAAGGGCGAGAACGACTTTGTCAGCGATGTGGATCGCATGGCCGAGGACGAGATCCGCGCCCTGCTCAAGCAGGCCTATCCCGATCACGCCGTGGTGGGTGAGGAGCGCGGCGGTACGGGCGATGCCGACTATGTCTGGGTGGTGGACCCGCTCGACGGCACGCTCAACTACCTGCGTGGCGTCCCGCATTTCGCCGTATCCATTGCGCTCAAGTACCGCGGCGCCCTCGAGGCGGGCGTCATCTATGACCCGATCCGCCAGGAGCTGTGGACAGCCAGGCGCGGCGGCGGCTGCACGTTCGAGGGCCGGCGCATGCGCATCGCACCGCGCCCGTCCCTCGACAACGCGCTGATCGGCACCGGTTTTCCGCTACGCCTGCACGCCTATCACGACGCCTACCTGGGCATGTTCGCGGAGGTCTTCCGCCGCGCCGGCGATCTGCGCCGCAGTGGTTCGGCGGCGCTCGATCTGGCCTACGTGGCCTGCGGGCGGCTGGACGGGTTCTGGGAAATCGGCCTCAAGCCCTGGGACATCGCCGCCGGCGCGCTGATGATCCGCGAAGCCGGCGGCATCGTCGGCGACTTCGCCGGGGGTGATGGCTATCTGGATACCGGTAATATCGTGGCCGGCAGCCCGAAGCTGTTCGCCGACATGGTCCGCACCATCGCCCCGCACCGCGTCGAGGGGATCCGCGCCTGATCGCCGATCAGGCCACGTTGGGCTGATCCGCCGCCCGCTCGCCGGCCTGGAGGGTGTCGCGCACCTCACTCCAGCGCAGCAGTGACAACTCACCGGCGTGGGACTCCACCAGCGCCGTGCAGCTCTCCACCCAGTCGCCATCGTTGCAGTAGAGCACGCCCTGCTGCTCGAGGATCTCGGCGTGGTGGATATGCCCGCAGACCAGCCCGTCCACACCGGCCTCACGGGCTTCGTGGAGCAGCGCCGCTTCGTAGCTCGCGATGTAGCGCATGACATTCTTGGTGCGCTGTTTGAGGTGCGCGGCCAGTGACCAGTAGGGGCGGTTGAACGCCTGGCGCACGCGATTGACCCAGTGGTTGGCCCGGATCAGCCAGGCGTACATGCGGCTGCCGAGCACCGCCACCAGGCGGCTGTACTGGACCACGGTGTCGAACTCATCGCCATGGAGCACCAGCAGCCGCCGGCCGTCGGCACACTCATGCGTGTCGCGTCGCTTGATGCTGATGCCCTCAATGGACATCCCGGCATAATCGCGCATCATCTCGTCATGATTGCCGGGGATGTAGACCACCCGTGTGCCCTGACGGGCGCGCTCTAGGATCGTCTGAACGACGGCATTGTGGCTTTCCGGCCAGTTAAAGCGCCGCCGGCGCATCTCCCAGATATCGAGGATATCGCCCACCAGATAGAGCGTTTCGCACTCGACGGACTGGAGGAAATCGAGCAGGAACTCGGCCTGCGACCCACTGAACCCGAGATGCGTATCGGAAATGAAAACACTCCGGTAGCGAAGCGGCCGCAGCATGTGGACGTCCGGCATGGCGTGGTCTCCGTTGCCTGCACGGGCCGTATCATGGTCGGGTTTCATGACCGTCTCGTGACGATCGGTTCGATCGGACTCAGGGTTGCTCGTCGTCGCCATCCTCGCCTTCCTTCGGCGGCGGTACCAGATCCTCCTTGCTCACCCCCAGGGCCAGCGCCGCCGCGCTTGCGACGTAGATGGATGAGTAGGTCCCGACCACCACCCCGATGATCAGCGTCACGGCAAAGCCGCGAATCAGCTCACCGCCGAAAAGCGCCAGGGCGATCAGCACCAGCAGCGTCGTCAGGCTGGTAACCACGGTGCGGGGCAGCATCTGATTGATCGAGCGGTTACTGATGGACTCCGACGTGCCCTTGCGGATGCGCAGGAAGTTCTCGCGAATGCGATCGAAGACCACGATGGTGTCGTTGAGCGAATAGCCGATCACCGCCAGCAGCGCCGCGAGCACCGTCAAATCGAAGGTCATGCCGATGGCGGCGAAAAGGCCAAGGGTGATCAGCACATCATGCACGACGGCCGCCACGGCGCCGATGGCAAAGCGGTACTCGAACCGGAATGCCACGTAGAGCAGGATCCCGCCCAGGGCATAGAGCAGTGCCAGCCCGCCCTTTTCGGCCAGCTCATCGCCCACCTGCGGGCCGACGAACTCCACCCGGCGGAGTTCGGCGTCGGGGTTGTCCGTGCGCAGGGTCTCAAGCACCGCATTGCTTAGCGCATCGCCCTGGCCGGCATCCGGGGCCAGCCGGATGAGGATATCGCGGGCGGTGCCAAAGGTTTGAACCACGGCATCCTCGTAGCCATCGGCGGCCAGCACCTCGCGCACGTCGCCGAGGGCAACGGCCTGGGGATAGCCCACTTCCACCAGCGTCCCGCCGGTAAAATCCAGCCCCAGGTTGAGACCGCGCACCGCCAGCACCGCGATGGCCGCCACCAGCAGCACGGCCGTCGCCAGCGCCAGCGGCCGGCGATAGGTCATGAACGCAATGGCGGGCTCGCGCTTGAAGAAGTCCACAAGCGTCTCCTCAGATGGCCAGACGAGCGCCGCGACGCCCGCCGTAGATCAGATTGACGACCGCGCGCGTACCAAGGATCGCCGTAAACATCGAGCTGACGATGCCAATGGACAGGGTGACCGCGAAACCTTTCACCGGCCCGCTCCCGAAGGCAAAGAGCACCACCGCGGCGATGAGTGTGGTGACGTTGGCATCGGCAATGGTTGAAAAGGCCTTGCCATAGCCGGCCTCGATGGCCTGCTGGGTGCTGCTGCCGCTGCGCAGTTCCTCGCGAATGCGCTCGTAGATGAGCACATTGGCGTCCACCGCCATGCCCACCGTCAACACGATCCCGGCAATACCCGGCAATGTCAGCGTCGCCTGCAACAGCGAGAGCACCGCGACGATCAGCACCAGATTGATCAGCAGCGCGGCATTGGCGATGACCCCGAAGAGCTTGTAGTAAATGGCCATGAACGCGACCACCAGCAGGAAGCCGGCCACCACGGCGGCCAGTCCCTGATTGATGTTCTCCTGGCCAAGGCTCGGGCCGATGGTGCGCTCCTCGACGATCTGCATGGGCGCCGCCAGCGAGCCGGCGCGCAGCAGCAGCGCCAGGTTGCGCGCCTCACGTGAGCTCTCCAGCCCGGAGATGCGAAAGCGGCTGCCGAGCTGCTCCTGGATGCGCGCGATGTTGATGACCTCTTCGGTCTCGACCTGCTCGCGCACCACCTCGCCGTCAACGCGACGCGGCTCGATCTGGGTTTCCTTGAAAAGCACCGCCATGTGATCGCCCACCCGGTCGGCGGTCACGCGGTTCATGACACTGCCGCCACTGCCGCTCAAGCGGATATTGACCTGAGGCTGACCGGTCTGGGTATCGATGCCCGAGGAGGCGTCGGTAATGGCCTAACCGGTGATGATGACCTCGCGCTCGAGCAGCACCAGCCCGCCGCCGCGCTCGGGGAAGCGCTCGGTGCCCGGCGGGACCGGGTCATCGGCATCGCCGCGGTAGGGGAAATTCGCGGCATCCACCATCCGAAACTCGAGGGTCGCAGTGGCGCCGATGATCTCCTTGGCACGCGCGGTGTCCTGCACACCGGGCAGCTGCACGACAATGCGGTTAAGGCCCTGGCGCTGGATGACGGGCTCGGCCACGCCGAGTTCGTTGACCCGGTTGCGCAGCGTGGTCATGTTCTGCTCGACCGCGGCGTTGCGGACCTCACGCTGCTTTTCCTCGCTGAGCGTGGCGATGAGCAGCGGCTGGCCGGCCTCACTCGAGCCCTCATTAAAGCCGAGATCGAGGTAATCGGGGCTCAGCGTGGAGCGCGCCGCATCGCGGCCGGCATCGTCGGCAAACGCCAGTCGCACGGTCGTGCCCTGCACACTGGCATCGCGGTAGCGGATATCGGCTTCGCGGAGCTGACGACGGAATTCATCGCGATACCCGATCATGGTCTGATCGAGCACCGCGTCGACGTCAACGTCCATGAGAAAGTGCACGCCGCCGCGTAGATCCAGCCCCAGGTACATGGGACGACCGCCCAGATCCTGCAGCCAGGCGGGGGTCGACGGTGCCAGGTTGAGTGCAACGGTGTACTCCCCGCCCAGCGCCAGGGCCAGCTCATCAGCGGCGCGCACCTGTGCCTCGGCGCTGCCAAGGCGCAGGAGCAGGTGGTCCTCGGTGAGCTCCCGGCCCTGCACCTCAATGCCATCGGCGCTCAGTTGCTCGCTGATCCGCTCGCGCACCGCCGCGGTGGGGGCGCCGCCTGACGCACTACTGATCTGCAGGGCCGGGTCCTGGCCGAAGAGATTGGGCAGTGCGTAGAGGCAGCCGGCCGTGATGACCGCCACCAGCAGCAGGTACTTCCACAGCGGATAGCGATTCATCATGGTTACTTCGACGAATCGCCCTTGCCGTTATCATCCTTGCCGGCAGCGTCGGCCTTATCGAGACCCGCCTTCATCGCGCCCTTGGGCAGCACCTGGGCCACTGCGCTTTTCTGCAGCCGCACCTCGACGCCTTCGGCCAGGCTCACATTGGCATAGGTGTCGCCAACGTCGCTGATGCGACCGACGAGCCCGCCGTTGGTCAGCACCTCATCGCCCTTGGAGAGGTTCTGGACGAGTTTTTTGTGCTCTTTGGCGCGCTTTTGCTGCGGGCGGATGAGCAGAAAATAGAAGATCACGATCAGCGCGATCGGAAAGATCAGACCGGTCAGGCCGGCCCCGGGCTGGCCGCCGGACTGGGCCAGTGCGTCGTTGATGAAAAAATCCATGGCAGTCTCCCTCGAGCTAAAAATCGCGATTATGTCATATCCGTCCGGCGCGCATGGAATGCCCGGGCGAATTCGTCAAAGGCCTGCGCCTCGATGGCCTCGCGGATCGCCTGCATGAGGCGCTGGAAGTAGCGCAGGTTGTGGATGGTGTTGAGCCGGCCACCGAGCATTTCGCCACAGCGGTCGAGATGGCGCAGGTACGCGCGACTGTAATGGCGGCAGGTATAGCAGTCGCAGTCCGCCTCGATCGGGCGCGTGTCATGGGCAAAACGGGCATTGCGCAGTCGCAGCGTGCCGGTATCGGTAAACAGATATCCGTTGCGGGCATTGCGGGTAGGCAAGACACAATCGAACATGTCGACGCCGCGGGCCACGCAGTCGACCAGGTCCTCGGGACGGCCGACGCCCATCAGATAACGGGGCTTGTCGGTGGGCAGCTGCGGGGCCAGCCCGTCGAGCACGCGCAGACGCTCGGCCGGCGGCTCACCCACCGACAACCCGCCAATGGCCATGCCATCAAAGCCGATGGCCTCGAGCCCGGCCAGCGAGGCCGTGCGCAGATCCTCGTACATACCGCCCTGGACAATCCCGAACAGGGCCGCGTCGCTGTCGCCATGCGCATCGCGACTGCGCTCGGCCCAGCGCAGCGAGCGCTCCATCGAGCGCTTCGCCTCGGCCCATTCCGCCGGCCAGGCCGTGCATTCATCGAAGATCATGACTATGTCGCTGCCCAGCGCGCGCTGGACGGCCATGGAGCGCTCGGCATCGAGGAACACCCGCGATCCATCCACCGGCGAGCGGAACTCGACCCCCGCCTCGGTCAGTTTGCGGCCCTCGGCAAGGCTGAACACCTGAAAACCACCGGAGTCGGTCAGGATGGGGGACGGCCAGTGCATGAAGTCGTGGAGATCCCCGTGGGCGGCAATGATATCGGTGCCCGGGCGCAGCATCAGATGAAAGGTATTGCCGAGCAGGATCTGGGCGCCGGTGTCGGCAACCTCCTCGGGGGCCAGGCCCTTGACCGTCCCGTAGGTGCCCACCGGCATGAACGCGGGCGTATCGATGGCGCCCCGGGCAAACTTGAGTCGGCCGCGGCGCGCCCAGCCATCCGTCGCGGCAATGCTCAGCCGCAGGCTCATGGCCGCTCGCCCCCGACGCCGGCCATGATCAGCATGGCATCGCCGTAGCTGAAAAACCGATACTGCGCTTCCACGGCATGTCGATAGGCGGCGAGGATGGACTCGCGCCCGGCCAGGGCGCTCACCAGCATGACCAGCGTTGAGCCCGGCAGGTGGAAGTTGGTCACCAGCGCATCGATCACCTGAAACCGGAACCCGGGGTAGATGAAGATCTCGGTCTCGCCTTCAAAGGGCTGCAGTTCACCGGTCTGCGCCGCCGACTCCAGCGCCCGGACCACGGTGGTGCCAACGGCCACCACGCGACCGCCCCGGGCGCGTGTGCGTGCCACGGCCTGGCAGACGCTGTCCGGCACCGACAGCCATTCGGCATGCATGCGGTGATTCTCCAGCGTTTCGGTGCGGATCGGCTGGAAGGTCCCCGCGCCGACATGGAGCGTGAGGGTCGCCGTCTCGACGCCATCACCCCGCACGGCAGCGAGCAGCGATTCATCAAAATGCAGGCCCGCCGTCGGTGCAGCGACGGCGCCGGGCCGGTCGGCGAAGACGGTCTGATAGCGCTGGCGGTCGGCCGGCGTATCCTCGCGCTTGATGTAGGGGGGCAGCGGCATATGGCCATGGCGCTCGAGCAGAGCCGGCAGCGGCTCGTCGCCGGCAAAGCGCAGGCGAAAGAAATCGCCCTCGCGGCCAACCACCTCAACCGCCAGGCCCCCTTCGAGGGTAATGACCGCGGGGAGGGTCAATGACTTGTTGGCGCGCACCTGGGCCAGCGCCTCGCGACCGCCGGTGAGGCGTTCGAGCAGTATCTCGACATGGCCGCCGGTGGCCTTGTGGCCGTAGAGCCGCGCGGGCAGCACGCGTGTGTCGTTCACCACCAGCAGATCGCCGGGGCGCAGATAGTCGCGGATCGCGGGGAACTGGCGGTCAGAAACCCCGCCGGTGTCCGGGTCGAGGACTAACAAGCGACTGTCGGTGCGGTTGGGTAGCGGCTCGGAGGCGATCAAATCCTCCGGTAGCTCGTAATTGAAATCGCTGACTTGCATGCAGTGCTG
>Ga0102935_1000173_pt1 | contig 21802 bp, 24 predicted proteins | sample SalPonR2_A_D2_MG_FD_78508 | JGI IMG/M metagenome (GOLD analysis project Ga0102935, IMG submission 78508) | Salt pond soil microbial communities from South San Francisco under conditions of wetland restoration - Salt Pond MetaG R2_A_D2_MG | ecosystem: Environmental > Aquatic > Marine > Intertidal... | reverse complement strand
GTCGATCGAGCCCGCGGTCGTCTTCGAGGTCGGCTACGAGGAGATCCAGTTGTCGCCCACCTACGAGTCGGGCTACGCGCTCCGGTTCCCGCGGTTCGTGAGCGTCCGCCCGGACAACTCGCCCGCCGACGCCGACACGGTGACCCGGGTCGCGCGACTTGCGGACGAGCAGTAGCGACTCCGAGGCGGCCGCACCGTGGCTACAGGACGCCCATCGTGTCGAGCCGTTCTGGAAGGTACGTCTCGGTGACGAAGTCCAGCCCGCGGGCCGCAAGCGACTGCTGTTCGGCCTTCTTTTCGATGTCGAGTTGGAGCTCGATTTGCTCGGTCCAGTAGTCGGTTTCGAACCGCGGGTCCTCCAGCTCCGACTCCAAGGCGTTGATGTCCGAATCCGCGAGCGGATCCGTTGGCAGGTCGTACTCCACGATGTCCTCGGGCTGGATTCCAACGAACCGCGCCTGCGGCGTCGCGAGATACTCCGAGAGGTGAGCGGACTTGATCGACCCGTACGCCACCGACCCGTAGATCCGGTACGACCACGGGTCGCCGTCGGTGAAGACCACGACCGGGAGGTCGAGTTCGTCGTGGAGGCGCTTCGTGATCCGTCGGGTCGCCCGCGCGGGTTGGCCCTTCAGGTGGACCACGAGGCAGTTGTACTCCTCGTCGAACCCGTTTTCCACCAGGCGGTCGCGCATTCCGCCGGTCTCCACACAGAGCACGAAGTCGATGTCGTCGTCCAGGAAGTCGATGGTGTCGGGATTGTTTGGGATCTGGTATCCCCCCTCGCCGACGTCCTTCTGACAGTGGATCTCCCGCTCGCCCCGGCGGGTCTGCTCGCGGAGTTCCAGCGGGCCCATCAGAGTCGCCCCTGACTCCTCCGGACGCATATGGAAGTCCTCGCGGGTCACCTTCGCCACGATCTCCAGATCTTCGATCAGCTGGTTCGACTCGTCCTGGCTGGAGAACTGCGCCTCCTGGTTGTCCCACGATTCCGAGAGGTAGTACAGCTCACGCAGCGTCGAGGAGCGGCCCTCCTCGAGTTGGTTGACCAGAAATTCGATGGCGTAGGCAGCCTTTAACAGCTTCCGCGCGCCGCGGACGCTGTTGGCCGATCGGGTGGAGGTGCGGTCGCCGTAGACCCATACCTTCGATTCCTCGTCGAAGACGATGTTGGACTTCGTCCGGGTGGGAATCTCCATCCGCGGCACCTCGCCGGCCGCGAACTGGTCGTAGAAGTCCGCGGCGAGATCGATGAGTCGTTGCTGTGCGAGTTCGTCGTCCTGTTTCGTGCTCATTGTGGTGGTGTGGGTGGTGTGCGACAGTCCGCTCAGGCGTCGATGGTCAGTTTTTCGGCTTCGACCCCGTCGACGTCAACGTCGAAGGTGGCGTCCGGGGTGGTCGTATACGTCAGCGCCGCCGAGTCGCCAGCCGGTACCGACGGCGTCCAGGTGACGAACCACTCGCCGTCGAGATCGACGACGCTCGCGTCGTCGGGCAGGTCCGTGGGTTGGGCCGAGACGATCTCGGTGATCTCAGGGTCTTCTGCCCGGTCGGAGTGGTTCTCAACGGTCAGGGTGACCGAATCGCCGTCGACCGCCCGATCGACGCTCACGTTGTTCATAATCCGCGCCAGGGCGCCGTCGATGTTGGGTCGGTCCCTGCCCGTCACCTCCGAGAGCTTGTCCGCCATCTCCGGGAGAATCCGGCCGAGGACGTCCTGTTTCTTCCGGCGCTTCTGCATCGACCGCCGTTTTTTCAGGTAGGACTTGAGCTCGCGGGCCGCCTCCCGGACCGCGAGTTCTATCTCGTCTTCGATTGCGGGGATGTTGGCGATGGCGTCCTTCGACTCGCTCGTGAACGGGACGTTCGTGGAGGCGACGTGGATCATGATCACCGCTGGCCCCCCGGGCATCCCGGAGCCGCCGGGCTGGTCGAGGCCGTAGTTCCGCCACCCGATCCGCTTGACGACGTCCGTGGTCGCACACGCCCCGCGCTGGTAGACTAGAGGTACGCGGTTCGCAAACCGGAGCAGGCCGACGGTGCCGTCTTGCAGATCACCGCCGTACGCGATCCCGGCCTCCACGATGAACGGGTCGCCGCCGTGGACCTCCGCGTCGCGGGTCGCCGCCGCGTAGAAGTCGGCGTCGTACTCCTTCCGGAGCCCCGCCTCCACCAGTTCAGCGGTGATCGGCGAGAGGCAGTTCGTCGGCGGCGCCAGGATGTCGGTCGCCCGCATCGCCTCCAGAAGTTCCGAGGCGGTGTCCCGGACGTCGGCGACCCGGCTCACGTTGGGGACGTCGTCCGGAACCGTCCGCATCGCGTCCCAGACCGCCTCGACGACGTTCTCGCGCGCGGTCTCGCCGAACGACACGTTCTCCGAGACCAGCTGGTTCGCCGACCGGTCGACGTACTCTTCGAGTTCCGACCGGGTCGCGCGATGTGCGCCTCCGGCCTCGCGGAACTTGTCTGCGAGTCGGTCTGCGAGCCCCGAGATCGTCGCGTCGTCCTTCCGCGTGCTCGTCGCGTTGTCGATTATGGAATACAGATCCGCGTCGACGTCGGTGGTTAGGACGCCCCACGCCGCTTCGACGGCATTCTCACGCACCGTGCTCCCGAACGTCGTCCCGAACTCCTCGCCGATGTCGTCGGCGACGGTGTCGACGATGTCGCGAAGCTCCGAGCGGGTCGTCCGCTCCCGACTCGAGAGGGTCTCGCCGACCCGCCCGGCGAACGCGGCCGTCGCCTCCGCTCCCTTGTTCGCGACGGCGTCCTCGACCGTGGCTTCGACGTCGACGTCGGGTCCTCCCGGGATCGCCCACCCCATCTCGCGGCCGAAGTGGCGGTCCCGGAAGTTGTCGAGCACCTTCGCTGCGGTTTTCGACCCGACACGGGTGAACTCACCCTGAAGGAACCCCGACACCGAGTACGACTCGGTCGCCCCCAGCATCGTGATCAGCGTCCCGAGTTCGACCCCGTGGGGGTGCGGCCGGATCTCTTCGGTCTCGGCGGGGAGCTCCGCGCCCTCGACGCGCTCGTACCGCTTCGGCTCGTCGAGCCCCGGCTCGTTGAGCACCAGCCGCGCGTGGGGGTTCACCACTGCGGTGTGTTGGATGTAGTCGTGGAGCTGCTGGCGCGCCCGCATATTTGCCTCCATCTCCAACTCGATTCGGGTACCGTGGGTGGGCGAGAGGTCCGACTCGCCGGGGTCGCGCTCCGCCTCGACGGAGATCTCCGGCTCGTTGGTGTCGGTGTCGATTATCAACTCGAAGTACTGCGCGCGGTCGGCCCGCTGGGTCCGGGAGGTGATCTTCGCCGGTTTGCCCGACGTCTTTTGTGCGTACAGCACAGCCGCCGAGATGCCGATTCCTTGCTGGCCGCGCGACTGCTCACGGGCGTGAAACCGGGACCCATACAGGAGTTTCCCGAAGACCTTCGGGATCTGCTCGCGGGTGATCCCGGGGCCGTTGTCCTCGACGACGAGTTTGTAGTAGTCGCCCGATTCGGTGATCTCCACGGAGATGTCCGGCTTGATCCCCGCCTCCTCGGTCGCGTCGAGCGCGTTGTCGACCGCCTCCTTGACCGCGGTGACGAGCCCGCGGGCGCCGGAGTCGAAGCCGAGCATCTGCTTGTTCTTGTCGAAGAACTCCGCGATCGAGATGGCGCGCTGCCCCTCCGCCAACTCGGCGGCGACCTCCCCACGGGTGTCGGTCTCGTCCTCGCTGTCGTCATCGTCGTCATCATCGTCCTCGTCGAGTGTCGACTGAAACGAAGTCATTCCCTGCGGGGCCGTACCTCCCCGACGGTTAAGAAGTGTTGGGGAGCGTCGTGAAAGTGAAACGAGCGCTGGCATCGGCGCGGGAGCGCCGACCGAGGGGCGCTATTCGACGTCGAGCGACTCGACTTCGACGTCTTTCATAGGCTTGTCGTTCCTGTCGGTCGGCAGTTTTCCGATCTCTTCGACCACGTCCATCCCGTCGATGACGTGCCCGAAGACCGCGTGGCGGCCGTCAAGGTGGGGTTGCGGGCCGAGCGTAATGAAGAACTGCGAGCCGTTGGTGTCGGGACCGCGGTTCGCCATCGAGAGGATCCCAGCCTTGTCGTGGTTCAGATCCTCGTGGAACTCGTCGTCGAAGGTGTAGCCGGGGCCGCCTTCGCCGGTTCCTTCGGGGTCGCCGCCCTGGATCATGAAGTCGCCGATCACGCGGTGGAAGATGGTCCCCTCGTACAAGGAGTCAGTTCGAGTCTCGCCGGTTTCGGGGTCGCTCCACTCGACGTCGCCGGTGGCGAGCCCCAGGAAGTTCTCGACGGTCCGGGGCGCACGCTGCTCGAACAGTTCGAGCGTGATGTCGCCCTTGGTGGTCTCCAGCGTAACCGCGGGGTTGTCGTGGTTGTCGTAGTCGGAGTCGTCTACCATACCCCCACTGTGGCGCGACGGACACAAAACGGTGTCCACTCCGGGTCGTTCCCGCGTTCCGCGTCACAGAACCGGACCCGGACGGACTGTCGTAGTCGGGTCCCGGCCGCTGGTGGCCTCGGTGTGCGGACCGTGAGACCGGGCACTCCCGGCCCGTATCAGAACGCCCGCAGGTCCTCGAGAACGGCCTCGGCGGCCCCGCTGTCGATGCTCTCGTGTGCGAGGTCGAGGCCCTCCTCGAGGGTGTCGGCGTCGTCGCGTGCGTAGATCCGGAACGCGGCGTTGAGTGCGACCGCGTCCGCGAAGTGATCGTCGCGGTCACCCGCCAGAATCTCCTCGGTCAGCGCGGCCGAGTCGCCGGCGACGTCGTCGGGGTCGACCTCGAGGTCTTCGTACTCGAAGTCCATTCCGTACTCCGGCGTCTCGACCTCGTAGTCGGTGAACTCGCCGTCGCGCCACTCGCCGACTTTCGTGTACCCGGGCCGGATGTCGTCGTACCCCTCCATCCCCTGGAACATCACGACGCGCCCCGGGCTCTGTGACTCCATCAGCTCGAAGGTGTCGGTGATCTTCTTCGCGAACGCGAGGTGATAAAACGAGCCGAGGTGGACGTCGGCCCGTGCGGGGTTGAGGATGGTCTCGACGGTGTTGAGAAACGTCCGTACACCCACCTGATCGCGGCGGTCGTGGAGGGCGTCGACTCCCGGCGCGAACTCGGGTTGATAGTAGAAGCCGAACCCCGTTTCGTCGACCATCGCGGCGCTCGCTTCGGGATCGATCTCGGTCCGGACCCCGAGTTCGTCGAGGACGTGTTTGTACGCGTCCTGCTTCTGTGTCGGCACCCGGTCGCCGGAGTGTGCCACGACCGGCGTGCCCGCGCCGGCGGCCACGACCCCCGCGGCCGCACCCAAGATCGCGGTGTCGCCCTTGCCGTCGTAGTTGGCGCCGCAGTCGACCGGGTCGGCGTCCGGCTCGGCGTAGACGACGTCCTCCGCGATCACGTCGGTGTACGCGGCGAGTTCCGTGGCGACGTTGTGCTTCCACCGGTTCGCGATCCAGAACGCCCCCAGGGTGGTGTGGTCCGGCTCACCTGCGAGGATGCGTCGCATCGCGTCGGTCGCCTGCACGCGGGTCAGATCCTCCGCGGATTTGATCCCGGACCCGACGACCTCGGTCATCAGTCGTTTCAACGGCCACTCCCCGAACTCGGCAGTCTCCGGCGCTTGTGCCATAGGATTTCGTTGGGATGCGAGCGTCAAAAGTGGCCCGCTCGGGACCGGGAACTGGGATGTGTTCGGCGCCGGACTGTCACGATCGATCGAGGCCGAAATAGGTAGGTTCGTCCGGTCCCAAGCGCGTGCAATGAGTACGTTGGACGACGATTGGCGCGCCGACCTCGACGCGGTCGACGCCGCCCTGGTCGACGAGTACCAGAGCGGGTTCCCGGTCGCGGAGCGACCGTTCCGCGTCGTCGCCGAGGCGCTCGACGTCGAGGAGGCCGAGGCGCTCGACCGGGTCCGCCGGCTGCGCGACCGCGGCGTCTTCCGCCGGTTCGGTGCAGTGTTGAACCCCCCGGTGATCGGGAGTTCCACGCTGGCGGCGGTGTCGGCCTCCGAAGACCGGTTCGAGGAGGTTGCGGAGACGATCAACGCCTACCGGCAGGTGAACCACAACTACCGGCGCGACCACGAGTGGAATATGTGGTTCGTCGTCACCGCCGCCTCCCGTGGGAAACGCGATTCGATTCTCGCGGAGATCGAGGCGGAAACCGGGTGTGAGGTGCTGACAGTCCCGATGCTCACCGACTACTACATCGACTTGGAGTTCCCGGTGGTCAACGACGACGCGTTCGCCCGGGAGAGCGTGGCCGCGACCGATGCGTCGGCGACGCGGATCTCCGAAAACGCGGTCGCGGGGCTCTCCGAACTCGAGGCCGCACTCCTCGTGGAGATCCAAGACGGCTTCCCGGTGTCTGCGACCCCGTACCGCGACATCGCCGACGCGATCGACGCCGACGTCGACGAGGTGGTCGCGGCGGTCGACCGACTTCTCGCGGACGGCTGCATCAAGCGGGTCGGCTGCGTCGTCAACCACATCGTCACCGGGTTCGACGCCAACTGCATGGTCGTCTGGGACGTCCCCGACGACGAACTCGACGCTCTGGGTGAAGCTGTCGGGGAGCTCCCGTACGTCACGCTGTGTTACCACCGCCCGCGCCGCCCCGACCAGGGGTGGCAGTACAACCTCTTTACCATGATCCACGGCCGCGAGACCGACGCGGTCGACGGGAAGATCGACGAGCTCGCGGCCGACCACCTGCCGTTCCCACACGAGCGGCTCTACTCGACGGCGACACTGAAGCAGACCGGCGCGCAGTACGACGAGTTGGTGAGCGCGGGCTCGGAGTGAGACACACCGTCTCCCAGAACTCCCCGCCCGCCGGCCGCTCGCTGCCTACCACGACAGCGGCGAGATTCGGTAGAGCATCCGCGCAACCCCGACAACGCCGGTCTTCGCCAGGGTACCGCTCCTCGTTGCGCCGTGTTTGGCGTAATACCGGCTCTTCCGGGCACCTGCCCACCCGTAGTGTCGGGCGGAGATGGGGATCGGCGTTCGGCGCCCCTCGACACGGGTCGCACCGTCGCGCACCGCCTCGATGATCGCCTCGCCGGTCAGGTCCGCACGGGTTGTGCCCTCGATGTCGATCTCGGTGTACGCCCGGCCGACGTACCCGACTCTGTGGGCGTCGCTGCCAGCGACTCCGGGGTAGCCGTTCGACCTCGCGTACCGCCGCGCCCGACGGTTCTTCCACCCGGTGAACGCCCAGGAGTTGTACACCTCGATCGCGTCGGGGTCCACGCCGCCCAGCCGGCGCTTCCGGACGCCGTGGCGACTCCGCTGGAACGGGTGGGGTACGATCGCGATCCCGCCGCGTTCCTGGATCCACTCGACGGTCTCGGCCATCGGCGCGCGGCGCGGCGGCATCTCCTCGACGCCGATCGCCAGCAGGTGGCCGTCAGCGGTCGACACCTCGACCCCGGGAATCCCCACGAGCCCGTACGTCGGCGCCAACTCGGCGGCCCGGGCGGACTCGTGGATCACGTCGTGGTCGGTGACCACGATCGCGTCGAGCCCGATGTCGGCCGCCTGCTCTAAGAGCAGTTCCGGGGGGTCCGACCCGTCGTAGGAGGCGTCGGAGTGGACGTGGGGATCGATTCTGACGGTGAGCGACACATCCGCAGTTCGCGATCACGGTAGTAAAGGCTGTCTGCCTGGACCGCGGGCAGCGCCGACGCGACGGTTCTACCCGCGGTTGCGTCGGATCCGCTCGCCGGCGTCGCGGCCCGCCCGGAGCGCCGCCGCAACCCGCCCCTCGCCGGCCACCCAGTCGCCGGCGACGTAGAGCCCGGCAGCCTCGGCGGCCCGCAGCGGCTCGCTCGCGGCGGCCGCTTCGGGCAGCGCGTACCGCCACCCCTGGTCGTCGACCCAGTCGGGATCGCGATACCGGTCGTCGCCCAGCAGTGACGCGGCGTGGTCGGCCGCCACTGCCGCTGCGTCGTCGATGGAGTCGTCGTAGTGCTCGGCCGACCACGCCGGGCTCATCTGGACGATGAGCAGGCTCTCGCCGTCGGGGACGTGCCCGGGCTTACACTCCTCGCGGGAGAGCCACCCCACGTCGTGTTCCTTGTCGGTGTTCACGAGGCCGTACCACGGGTACGACTCCCGAAACGGGTAGTGAAGCACCAGGGTTCGGATCGTCCGGTAGGCGACGTCGTCGACCGCCCCGAGCAGGGGGTTCAATCTGGCGTCGTCCCAGGTGGTCGCTCGGAGCAGGTCGGCGGTCTGCGGCGCCGGCGGCGTCAGGAGGAGTGCGTCGAACGGGCCGTGGTCGCCGCCGTCAGTGTCGGTCAGGCCCCACGTCCCCTCCGGCGTTCGTTCGATCGACTCCACCCGGGTGCGGCGGTGGACTGTGGCGTCGGTCCGCGCAAGCAGCCGCTTGGCCAACTGGGTCATCCCCCCGCTCCAGCTCCACTTCATCCCGTCGTTGCCGTGGCCCTCGGCGATCTGGCCGGCGGCGTCGAACGTCCATACCGGTTCTTCGATGTCGGCCAGCCCGTCGGTTCCCAACTCGGGGACCATCGACGCGGTCCACTCGTCGGCGTCTTTGAGGTAGTTGGCGCCGTGGTCGTACCGGCAGCCGTCCTTCCGTCGGGTCGCCGCTCGCCCACAGACGCCGCCGCTCTTTTCGAGGATCGTCACCGTGGTGTGGGCGTCGCGGAGGGCGTACGCGGCGGCCGCGCCAGCCGCGCCCGCACCGACGACGCCGACGCGGATCGGTCGCTCCTCGCCACGGCGTCGGCCGCCGGCGGTATCGTCCGAATCTTCCATACTGGGTTCCGGGGACGCGACGCGCTTTATGCTTCTGGCGCCTTGCGGCCCACGGTGCTGTGGACCGGCTGCACGGCGCTACGCTGTGTGAGAACTGTGACGGTACGGTTATTTACGTGGATCGTGAGGCGTAGCGTATGCGGATACCGAGCGGGGTTAGCGGCTTCGACCACCTCGTCCAGGGCGGGTTCCTCCCGGAGCGGCTGTACGTTCTCTCGGGGCCTCCGGGCAGCGGGAAGACAACGTTTACCGCCCAGTTCGTCGCCGAGGGGCTCAGGAACGGGGAGAACTGTCTGTACGTCACGATGCACGAGTCCCGCGAGGAACTCGTCGACGATATGTCCAGCTACGACTTCGGGTTCGAGACCCTGTCGGGGTCCGAGCAGTTCCGGTTCGTGAACCTCACCAGCAAGCGGGCCGAGCGCCTCCTCAGCCAGTCCTCGGGCGGTGGCGGTCCCTCCAGCGTCCAGGCGCTGTCGGACAAACTGGTCGCGTTCGTCAACGCTCGGAACATCGAGCGGTTGGTGATCGACTCCACGATGCTCCTGGAGCTGTTCTTCGCCGAGGGCGACGCGGAGATGCCCCGGTTTCTCACCGCACTGAAATCCTGTGATGCGACGACACTCCTCATCTCGGAGATGACCGACCCCAGCGCCTACTCCGACGAGCACTTTCTGGCCCACGGCGTCGTCTTCTTCCACAACTACCTGGAGGCGACGGGGATGACCCGAGGCATCCAGGTGGTCAAGATGCGGGGCACCGACATCGACACCAACATCCGGTCGCTTCGGTTCACCGACGAAGGGATCGTAATCGACCCGACCAAACGCGTGGACTTCTGAGATGTACGAACGGGCTTTCGACACCGACTGGGAGTCGCTCTCCGGGGCGGAGGCGATCAGGCGTATGTACGCTCTCGGGATCGCAGACGGACTCGGATACGACAACCGAACGGAGCGGAGTCGGATCCGGGAACTCGCGTCGAGCGCGTACGAGCGGAGCGTCCTCGAGTTGGCCTACGAGGAAGGCCAACGGGAGGTGAAAGACGTCCGGCCGCACCACGAGTCCGACGCGGACGCCTGGGAGGAGCTCGTGGAGACGTCGGACGCGCCGTCGCCGGGGTCGCTCTCGATCGATCGAGCCGACTCGCGACGCCCGGGTGCGGTCGACCGACCGACGCTGCTCGACGGGTTCGACGCCGACGATCTCGAGCGGCTCCGGCTCCCGTCGCTCCTCGAACGCGGTGAAGAGTGACCGGCGCCGCTCGACCGTAGCGCTGCCTCGCCGTCACTCCTGACCTAGCCGCAAACGCGAAGTGGGTAGCTCCCCCAGTTCTCACACCGAGACCGTGGTTTCCCGTGACTGACCGTGCGCCGATTCCGGTGGAGGCATTTGACGAGGCTGTCGACCGGCTAGACCGCGACGCGCTCGCGGCGCTCGTCGGGCGCCTCGAAGCTGCCGCCGACGGGGCGGCGGATGTCGACGTCGATCCACCGGTCGTTACTGTCGCCGACGGCGACGACCGGACGCGGTTGCTCGTCGCCCCCGACGGCCTCGATCCGGACGCTGCGGGGTGGGAGGGGGCGGATCCGGCGCCCGACGCGATCGTCGTCGGTCCCGGGGCATCGTCGGTCACGCACGCCGAGGGTCCCGTCCGAACGACGGCGGACCTCAGACATCAGCTCCTGTATGCGGCGCCGCCCGACGCTGCGGCGTCGATCGCCGAGGAGAGGCTCGGGGTCCCGGCGCGGTCCGCGTCGTACGTGTCCGAACCGACCCCGACGGCTCCGGCCGACAACGACCGAGACGCCACTCCGCCCGCGGCCGAACCGGATCCGCGCCCGGGAGGGGTGGAGGGATCGGCGGCATCGACCGAACCGACCGCCGGAGCGACGGGCGAGAGCCAGGAGTCCCGGACGCCGGACACCGAATCCGAGCCGACCACGGCTGGCGCGCCGATCGGTGCCGGGGTCGTGGTCGTTGGCGTGCTCGCAGTGCTGATTCTCGCGGTGGCCGGCGGCGTGGTGTACGCCGCCGAGGTCGCCCCCGACGGCGACGCCGGCGCGTTCGCGGCTCCCGTCCCGGTCGACGGTGGGGGGCTCTCCGAGGCCGAGATCCGCCGTCGGTCCCGGGGCCCGATCGACGAGAGCGGCGCGGTCGCCACCGCGACAGCGACGCCAACGCCGGGCGGGGGGAACGACTCCGGGGGGCACCCACTGGTCACCGACACCGAGGCGGACCGCAACGTCCGGCCGGCCCCGACCTGCAAGCGGTCGTTCCTCCACGTCGTCCAGATTCAGATGAACGCCCTGAAATACAACACCAACTCGACGGACGACGGTATCCGGACAGTCAGACGCTTTGCGTCGCCGCGGAACCGACAGACGATCCAGACTTTCGACGAGTTCGCCCGCATCATCAAAAGCCCCACGTACAGTCCGATGCTGACGCACGACAGCGCTCAGTTCACCCCGATCCAATCCAGCGACGACTACGCCCAGGTCCAGGTGGTCACCCGCGAGAACGGCACCGTGACCGGGCAGTATTACTTCCGGTTGCGCAAGGTCGACGGCGGCGAGTACGACGGGTGTTGGATGACCGACGCCGTCGTGTCGGTTCCCGAGACCACCAGCTTTTCGGGAGCGGTCGCGGGCCGGAGCACGGGCGCTTCCAACGAGACCTCGTGATCGCCTCGCGTCTCACTCGGCGGCATACCGGCGACGCATCACCCAGGCCGCCAGCGCGAGCGAGAGCGCCGCGGGAATCGTCCACAGATCCGTGCTGGTGTAGAGGTTCGCGGCGGGCGGCAGCCACCCCGTAACGGGGAATAGGTACGGCGGTGCGACGCCGTCGGCCCGGACCACGAACAGGTCCAACACGAGGTGGCTCACCCCGCCACACACCAAGACGCCGAACCCGCTGCGGCGCTCTTCCGGCACTAGTGTCATCGCCCCGATCCCGCTCAGGACGACGACGCCGCCGAGCGTGTGGAGCGCCCAAAAGGAGTAAGCGACCCCGGCCGCCGTGCCGACAGTCACGTCCAGAAGCACCGTCGCTTTCATGGCATCCGGGGCGACGGCTCCGACGAGGAAGACCGGAAGGTACCGGTCGGGGCTATCGGTCCACCACACCGCGGTGACCCCGACGGCGTACGCGATCAGGACGTGCGTGAGAAGGTCCGGCATCATTCGCCCTCCCGCGGCACGAACGCCCACCGGTCGGTGTCGACGCGCCACTGTCGCAGGAACGCGCCTCCGACCAGGGCGATCCCGGCGATCGACACGAGATACATATTCCGGATCGCGTCGGGCGACTGCACGTCGTACGCGGTCGTAACGAGCCGCCGTCCCGGGGCTAACCGCCCGTACACCTGGATCTGGTCGCCGACGCTGACCGCCGCCGCTTCGGGTTCGGTCACCCGCAGCGAGAGCGTATCGGCGGTCACGACGACCCGCCCGTCCTCTGTCGCGGTCACCGCCCCCCAGACGTGGAGCGTTTCCCCGACGTGTGCGTCGTAGTCGGCGTCGATCGATCCCGCGTCGGGGTAGGTGTCGGTTCCGTTGAACTGGCCTCCGAACCCGACGATGAGTGCGCCGAGGACGAGACAGAGTCCCGCTAGAATCACGAGTCGTCGCACAGTTCGGGATTCGGTGAGTTATGAATTATATTTATCCCTCGGGTGGCTCACGTCGCCAGCGAGGTGTGGGCGAACCGTTCGACCCGCCCTTTGGACCCTCAAGAGGATCTCGTTTTAGTCGTGAACGCACCGGCGTACTCGAGTTCCGCCAGCGTCAGTTCTTTCCCATCCATCGAGGCGTTCCGTGCGTCGGCGCCGCCGAACTCGGCTCCGCGGAGATCAGCGCCAGTGAGATCCGTCCCGGAGAGGAACGTCCGCGAGAGGTCCGCCTGATTGAGTATCGCGTCTGTGAAGTCGGCGCGAAACAGATCGGCGTCCGAAAGATCGGCATCCGAGAGGTCGGACTCGGAGAAATCGGCCTCGTCGACGTCGGCTCGGAACGATAAAGTAGTCATATGTCGCAATCTGTGTATCACCTATGTTTATTTTTCTGTTCGCTCACAGTGGAGACCGATACGGCAGTTTCCAGTAGCCACTGGACGGCAACGTTGATTGTACGTGGTGCCCGTCGGTTCCCTGTCAGGATTTCCTCGAAAATCGGGTATGGGACCGCTGAGAGTCGAACTCAGGTCCTACCGACCCCATCGGCAGAGGATACCACTACCCCACGGTCCCGCGTGCATTGAGTCGAACGTCTGGTTTACCGTTAAGTGCTTCGTTTTGATCGCCCCGATCGAGGACCTCGGTCCATCCCGCGTCCCACCTGATCTTAGACCAGAACCCGCTCCAGCGACACGACAGTCCCCTTCTCGGCGGACGGCTCCCCGACCAGCCGACCGAGACAGACCGCGGTCCCGTCGGGCGTGACACAGACCACGAGCGGGGGCTCCGCGTCGGGCTCGTCCAACGCCGCCGCAGCCGACTCCGCCGCCGGGTCGGCGTCGACGACGCCGGGGGCGTACACCGGTGCCCCCTCCGCGATCTGGTCTGCGGCCGACGTGGCAACGGTGAGTTGCGGGAGGTGGGTCAGCGCGCGTTCGGCCGGGGCGACAACCTCCCGCAGTGGCTCTTCGTCGCCGTCCGCCGCGAACGCCAGTGCGTCCGTCAGGTCCGCCGTCGAGACCAGGTCGGTGTCGTCGAACGGGTCGGTCGCGGTCCGCCGGAGGTCGCCCATATGCGCCCCGGTTCCCGCCGCGAGGCCGAGATCGTGACACAGCTTCCGGACGTAGGTCCCACTCTCACACCGGAGCCGAAGGAGGGCCTGCCTGTCGCGCGTTTCGAGCACGTCGAGCGCGTGGATCGTCCGGCTCCGGAGCCGTCGGGTGACCGCGCTTTTCCGGGGCGGCTTCTGGTAGATCTCGCCTTCGAACTCCGCGACCACACCGTCGAGGTCGGCGGGCACTGGGCCGTGGAGTTCCAGTACTGCGACGTACTCTTTCGTGCCTTCGAGAAAGACCTGTGCGACCCGAGTCGCGTCCCCTAGGAGAATCGGGAGACACCCCGTAACCTTCGGGTCCAGGGTTCCGGCGTGGGCCGCGCGGTCGACGCCGGCAGCGTCGCGGGCCCACGCCGACACTTGGTGTGCGGAGGGGCCAGCGGGCTTGTCGAGGTTCACGACTCCGAACGACAGCAGTTCGTCGACGGACCGGCTCTCGGGTGCGCTTCGACGACCCGTCACGTCCGATGCCCTCCCGCCATCTTCAGAAGTCGTAGGAGACGCCGTCGACCGGGTACTTCCCCTCGTCGCTCGCCGGATCGTACGCCTCGACTGCGACGGTCAGGATGTCCGGGACTTTGGATTCGCTCCACCTCGCGGTGTTCAACGCGACGTCGTAGATCGAGAGGTCCGCGATATCGATCCCGTAATACTCCCGATACCGGAGTGCCTCGCTTTCCTCGCGCTCGCGGGTCTCGGTCAGCGCCGTCCCCGCGGACTTTCCCTCGCGGTCGGCGATCCGGGCCGCGCGCACCTCGATCGGGGCGTCGAGCCACAGCCGGAGGTCGGCGGCGTCGCCCGCGAGCCACCCGGCGAGACGCGATTCCAAGAGGACGTCGTCGCGTTCGAGCGCGACCGTTCGGAGCCGGCGGTCGAGGTCACGGTCGATCTGGTCGTCCTCCTCGGCGAGCCGATTGAACTCGACGGCCGTCAGCCCCCGCTCGTCGGCGAGTTCGCGGAAGATGTCGCCGCCGCTGACGTGTTCGAGGCCGAACGTGTCAGCGAGGGCCGCGACGGTCGTACTCTTTCCGGCTCCTGGAGGGCCGGAAACGGTTAACAACATACTCCGTCTGGGTACAGGCGGGTAAAAGAGGTTGTCTTTGCGAGGCGTCGGTCGCCACCGACACGTCGATGCGGTGGCCGTGATCCGCGTGTCCCAGGCTCGGCGACACAGCCCCATCGGCCGACGAGCGACGCGTTCTACGCCTACCGGAGTTCGTACCGGACTGCGAGTGCGACCAGCCCCAGCGCCAGCGCCAGCACGATCGGGACGATCGGCACGTCGACGCCCAGGTTGACCAGAAACACAAGCGCCTGGACGACAAACAGGAGCAGCATCGCCAACGACCCGACGATCCGGTCGTGGGCGTCGGCGCCGGAGAACTCGAACAGGAGGCTCATCCCCACGACGACCGCCGGCATCAGGAAGACCGCAAACGGCTTCGAGGCAGTGCCGTCCACCCCCCCCCGCTCGCGTTCCAGTGGACCGCCATCGGATCCGGAAGTGACGGGTAGAGGGCGCCGCCGAGCAGGACCAACCCGACGACGACGCCAGCCGCAACCGTCTTTTGTCTTGTGAGGAGGGCTTCGAGTCCGCGCATACTACTCACGAACGGCGACGACGAAGATCTAGCGTGCGGACGGCGATCCGGGGCTGAGCCCAGTCGACGGGGGAGTCACCACCCCGGGGCGCCCGAACGGGGCTCGAAGAGAAGCGCATCCCCGACTCTTGGCCGTCTCAGGACGTCGACGGCGAGATGTCGATGTTCAGGCTCTTGCGAATGATCTGGGTGAAGCCCATCGAACAGACGAAGTACCAGACGATCCACGCCTGGATCGGGCCCAGCACCGATTCGGTCCACTCGACCTGGCCGATGAGCGGGAGCACCAACGAGTCGAGCGCGATCTGGGCCGACGCGTTCTGCCCGACGCCGATCGACCAGTACATCCACAGGAACACCGGAATGGTGAGAAACATAATCCACACCATCGGACGGAACTGCTCTTTGAACATTCCAAGCTGGTCGCCCATCGCGTCCATCTGCTCTTCTTGGATCTCGTCGAGCGCCTCGTCGTCACCGGACTCCTTGGCTTCCTTCCGCCGTTCCTGGATCTCCTGCATCCGCTCTTGATACTGGGACATCTTGTCCATATCCATCAGGTTCGCCTGCAGCAGCGTCGAGTACAGCCCCGTCGCGAGCGCGAGGACCATCACGACCGCGTAGAACGGCAGCAACTCTTCGAGCGGGCTGAGCGGGACGTCCATCACGGTCCCGATGACGTCTCGGAGCGGCTTCCACGAGTACCCGACGAACAGGCCGAGCGTCACGACCGCTGCGCCCTTATCGTAGATCGACCACGAGGAGCCCTCGTCGTCGGGCGCGGCGTCGCTCCCGCTTTCGGAGTCGGTGGTGCTCGGGGTCTCGGCAGGTCCGAGTCCGGCCTGTGTCGCCTCGGCGTCGGCCAGTTGGAACCCTTCTTCGCCCTCGACGAGGACCCCCTTCTGGATGAGGCGGCCCCACTGCCCCGAGGAGAGCTCGCCTTTCACGTCGAGCCACTTGACCTCGCCGTCGTCGGCCCGATCGAGGACCGTTTCGACGGCGTCCCGCATTCCCTCGCCGTCGTCGACCAAGGCGCGGACTTTCGATTCGATTTGCGGCATCTACCCTGCTGTAGCCGTCCGGCCCTAATGAAGCTTTTACTCTACGTATGGCACAGTGTCGCACCCATATCCGACTCCGGTGCCGCCACGGCCGCCTACGAATCCACAGCGTCCACGATCGAGGCGAATACGTCGTCGGGCGACGCCTCGCCGTCGACCTCGGTCAACACGCCCGCGTCGCGGTAGTGTTCGACCACGGGAGCGGTGTTCTCCTTGTAGACGCTCAACCGCTCGCGTGCGGTCTCTTCGGTGTCGTCTTCGCGCTGGAGTAAGTCCCCGCCGCACTCGTCGCAGACGCCCGGTTCCTCGGGCGGCTCGAACTCGACGTGGAAGTTCTCGCCGCACTCTTCACACACCCGGCGGCCGGTCAACCGCGTGATGAGTTCCTCGTCGTCAACCGCGAGGTAGACCACGCTGTCGAGGTCGGTGATCTCCGAGAGATAGTTCGCCTGGTCAAGGTTCCGCGGGTAGCCGTCGAGCACGTAGCCGTCAGCGGTCGTGAGCGCTTCCTTGACGATGGCGTTGACCACCTTGTCGGGGACGAGTGCCCCGGCGTCCATGTACTCGCCCGGAGTGTCGTACTCGGTGTCCATATCGCTGATGTCCATCCCCTTGTTGGCGCGGAGCGCGTCGCCGGTCGTCACGTGTTCGACCCCGAACGACTCGGCGAGCCGTTTCGACTGCGTTCCCTTGCCGGCGCCCGGCGGGCCCAAGAGCAGAATGTGCTTACCCATACGGTTAGATCCCACCCCGTGGGTAAAACGTTGAAGAAAATCGCTCGGCGACTCGGTCCGGCCCCAGGTGCGCTGTCGGGCTGCGACGAGATGGTCTGCCGAACCTTTTCACGGGCGCGGACAGAGTGATCCGTATGACCAGGTTCGACGCGGACGACGCCCGGGGCCGCCGGAAGCTGTTCGCCGAGGCGATCGCCGCCCACCGCACGCGCGCCAGCCAGTTCGTTACCATCGAGGCCGACCCCGACGAAGACGGGGCGGAAGACGGCGACGACGCCGCCCGCTCGTGGATCCAGTTCGGCGACAACACATTCAACCTCGACGTGACCGACGCCGAACTCGACGACCTGAAGCAACTCGTCGGGGAGTTCCCGGAGTTCCGGATCGAACAGCTGGAGTCGCCCGACGAGGTTGAGGGGACCAACGCCCGCATCACCGCCCGCTCGGATCCCAACCGGCTGGCGACCTTCGCAGACCGGGTGTTTCTCGACGTCTACGCCCGGCCGGGCTCCTACCGGGCGTGGGTCGCAGCGATCTGAGTCACGCACAACGGTCGCCGCGCAGTGCGGACTGCCCGGCCGTCGGCGCCCCGCAGCGCGCTATCCGACCGCCACGGTTTTTACGTCGTCGCGCCCGCGCTCCTTTCGATGGTCTCCCAGGATCCGAGCCACTGTCCGGCGTGCGGGACGCCGCTCTCCACGGTGCAACTCGAGGGACGCGCTCGCAACTACTGCGAGAAGTGCAACGACCCCGTCTACCGGAATCCCAAGCCCGCGGCGGGCGTCCTCGTCGTCGACGGGAACTCGGTCCTCTTGATCCGTCGCACGAATCCGCCGGCCGGGGTGTGGAGCCTCCCGGCCGGATTCCTCGAGGTGGACGAACCCCCGGAGGCCGCGGCTGTCCGCGAACTGACCGAAGAGACGGGTCTTTCGGTCCCGGCGGCGGCGCCGTCGCTGTTCGATACGACGTTCGTCGAGCCCGAAGACGCCCCGACCGTACTCGTCGTGATGTACGCTGTCGACCGGCGCGAGACGACCGGCGACCCGATCGCGGGGTCGGACGCCGCCGCCGCCCGGTTCTTCACCGACGAGCAACTGACTGAGTGCGACGCCATCGAACCCGGATACGAGGCGAAATTCCGGCGCGCGATCCGCGATTTCGGCGACCGAGACTGAAAGGGTACGCGTTCGTCTCAGGCTTCGCCGTCGGCGACCTGGTCTGCACCGTCGTAGACCCAGTAGCCGTGCTCCCGCATCGCCCGCCCCACGGCCTGGTGGAACTCCACGAAGTCATCGAACTCCGCAGTGTCTACGTGTTCGAAGATGTCGGCGACTGAGACGACCCGATCGTCGTCGAGGCGGACGGGGTCGTCGCCGTACTGCTCGACGTAGGCGTCGCGGGAGAGCGGGAAGTCCGCCTCCTCGTCGATCTTCTTCGCGAGCACCGCGTGGCCGTACTTGCGCCGGCCCTCGGAGCCGCGTTCGCCGTCGGGGTCGTGTGGCCAGTCCATACCCCCGAGTTGGACGGCCGCGTCAAAGCCGTTACGCATCGACCGACGGCACTGATTCGTCGACGAGAGACCAGCCGTCTGCCGACTCGTTCTCGCGCTCGGACCCGTCGGACCCTACTCCCGTCGCCTCCGAAACCAGCGCTCGCCGTTGGACGCTCCGACGGTGGGACTGGGATTCGAACCCAGGAATCCGTGAGGATACCTGCTTTCAAGGCAGGCGCAATAGGCCGCTCTGCCATCCCACCGCAGGTGGTCTTTTCACCCCCGCGACTACAAGCCTTTGGTCGTGGCCCGAGGCCGTCCGGGACGCGTCAGACCACCGCGTTTCGGGTCCTGCTCGTACTGACCACTGTAGCGGATTACGAACCGCGGCTCGAACGGGTCGACGACGACCGGTACTCGGCTACAGTAGTCCGTATCAGTCCCGCGGGTGGAACAACTGCACCGCCTCGCCGACCGCCGCGGCGTCCCCGAGGAAGGTGATGTGGTCGCCGTACTCGAGGAGTTCGTCGGGATTAGGCACGTGAGCGTCCTCTCCCTGGCCGATCTCGGCGACCAAGCACCCGCCGGGGATCCGGTCGTTCAGACTCCGTATCGACTCGCCGACGAACTGCTCGGCGGTCATCTCGATTTCCCGGATGTCGTGACCGTCGGTCATATCGTACATCCAGTGGGCCAGTTCCGGGCGCCCGATCTCGTTGTCGATCGCGAACGCCGTCGCCATCGAACTGTCGATGGCGGTGACAGACAGCGCCTCGAACGCCGCCATGTTCGTCGGGTCGTTGACCCGGGCGAAGATGTTCTCGACGTCGAACTTAACCTTGGCAGTCTGACACACAAGCAGGTTCGAGTTGTCGTCGGCGGTCGCCGCGATGACCGTCTTCGCGTCCGCGATCCCGGCGTCCCGGAGCACTTCGGCGTCGGTCCCGTCGCCGTCGTACACCGTCAGACCGGCCTCCCGGATCTCCGCTTTTCGTCCCTCGGTGCTCTCAACGACGACGACGTACTCGCCGCGCTGGTCCAGCCGTGTGGCGAGCGCCAGGCCGACCCGGCCCCCGCCGACGATTATGGTACGCATTGGTGTGACTCCTAGGATGTCGCCGATCTGCCGCGCCAGCCCTGCCTCGACGGCGTCAGTCGCAACGATAACGATGAAGACGGTCCCGAGCAGAAGCTGGCTGGCTTCCGTGTTGCCCGCAGACGCCAACTCGATGGCGAAAAGCGTCGCCACGCTCGCGGGGATGATCCCCCGTGGCCCTATCGCGGCGAGAAAGAGCCGCTCGGGCCGCGTGAACTGGTCGACGCCGACCGTCGCGATCCAGGCTGCGATCGGTCTGAGAACCAGCGCGATCACTGCGATGAGCAGGATCCCCCCGATTCCGAGCCGAAGGATCGCCCCGACGTCGATCAGCGCCGCCAGCGAGACGAACACGAACGCCAACACGATCAGGGTGGCGTCGCGGGCGAACTCCTCGATCGTCTCCCGGTAGGGGAGGTCCAGGTTCCCGAGGGCAATCCCGGCGGTCGCGGCGGCCGCGATGCCGGCCTCGGCGGCGAACACTTCCGCGAGCGCGAACGACCCGATCGCCGCGCTGAACACCAGAAACCGGGCGGTCTGTGGCCCCTCTCCGGGAGTGAGCTCGTACCGGAGTATGAAGTAGATCAGCCCGGTGGCCAGCAGTCCGGCCCCGACGCCGATTCCGAGCCGCTCTCCGAACGCCAACAGCGTGGACGGGACCCCGAGGTCATCCAGCAGCAGCGTCTCGAAGATCACGACCGCCGCGATCGCTGCGGTCACGTCGTTGACGATCCCCTCGGTCTCCAGGGCGGTCGCGACGTGATCTCTGACTTTGACGACCTCGAGAATCGGCGTGATGACGGTGGGTCCGGTCGCGACCAGCAGCGCCCCGATCACCAGCGCGATCTCCCAGTTGGCGCCTTCGAGCACGCGGACCGCGACCGTGGTCCCGACAAACATCACCACCGCACCGATCGTGACCAACCGGAGCGTCGCCGTCGACGCCTCGCGGATACGCTCGGCACGGAGCGCGAAGGCACCGTCGAAGACGATGATCGCCACGCTCAGTCCGACCACCGTCTCCAACCCGTCCCCGAACGTCTCGAGCGTGACGACGCCGAACACTTCCGGGCCCAGCAGCACCCCGAGAACGAGGTAAAACACCACACTCGGGACTCGAAGCCGCCGCGCGAGCAGTTGCACTCCGATCCCGGAGACCAAGATCAGAGCGACGACCGGAAGGAGGCTAGACGCCACGTGTCCTTTGTGGCTTGTGTGCCACCGGATATAAACCTACGAGAAGTCCACCACACCGGCGGGGGTCCGCCGACGGATCGCCCCCCGTGTCGGGGGCGCGCGGCGTCTCTTTCGCCCCGTTCACTTCCGTACGAGCGTCGGCGTGTCGTCCCCGTCCTCGTCGACGACAGTAAGCCCGTTGTCCACGACGAACGTCGCGGTGTGTTCGGGGACGACCCGCCCGGCCTGCCACCGCGCCCGGATCGTCGACACCAGCGTCGCGAGGTCCGCACCGGTTCGAACCGTCGGCATCATCGCCAGGAACTCCGTGTCGTGACCAGCATCGTTGGCGCCGTCGACGAGCGTCTCAAGCTCTGGCGCGGCGAACGCGGCCCCGAAGTCGATCGGGGCAGTGAACCCGGCGTAGTAGACCCGGCCGTCGGTCGACGGCCCAAGCACCACCTCGTTCGTCCGGAGGTTCATCGCCGCCGAGTCGATCGTCGACCGCCGGAGCAGTGGGGCATCGCCGCGGACGACGGCCGCGGACTGCACCCCTTCGCCTTCGAGCAGGTGCGTGATCGTGTTGCCGGCCCGCGCCGAAAGCGTCGACCCGACCTGGACCTCGAACCGGGCGGCGTCGGGCTCCTCCAACGCGTCGGCCGCGAGCGCCCGGATCGCCGCTTCCGCAGGCTCGTCGGGGTCGACGTGGCGGTCCGGGAGCAGGTCGTCGGGGCGGTAGTTCACGAGCAGGTCGCCGCCCGAGGCTTCCACCGCGCGCAACGTGTCCGCGAGCATCGCCGCCGCGAGCGACGCGGCCTCGGCTTCCGACAGCGGGCTGGTGTCGGCGAGTCGAGGTGCTCCGAGTCCGGGGCGCGGCGGATCGGCCAGAACGGCGACGACTGTCATACTCACGATTCCGGGGCCGGCGGTCTTGAAGCCGGCGTTTCGGGGCGTGTGGGTCGGAGGCCCCGGGCGGGCTTTCAGTCCCGAAACTCGCTAATACGACCGGAACTCCGGCTTACCGTCCGCGGCGACCCTTGGTATGG